>MDTD01049482.1_pt1 | contig 35591 bp, 36 predicted proteins | sample 811221 | NCBI WGS metagenome assembly MDTD01 (sample SAMN05326646, study PRJNA326480) | marine metagenome | isolation source: seawater | place: Pacific Ocean: South West | collected 2011
CAAGAATTTCTGGAACTCTGAACGAACCACCAATTTCAACAAGCTCTCCGCGAGAAATCGCAACTCCTTGCTCGGAAGCTAGAGCCGACAAGACTAGTAATACCGCTGAAGAACAGTTATTAACTACCATTGCAGATTCAGTTCCGCATAATTGCGCAAACAGATCTCCAATGCCCTTCTGTCGGGAACCTCTACTCCCGTTTTCTAGATTAAATTCGATATTTGAAGAAAAATTTGATCGAGGAATCCCCCAAGAAGCTCTTCCAAGGTTCGTATGAAGTAGCACTCCAGTCGCATTCACAACGGGTTGAATAAACGAGCGTTGAAGATGTTCTACACGTTCCCTAATATTTTCCCAATTGCCGTCAGCAATAGCTAACCGTGCTTCCTTAACTAAAAGTTCATGCGGAATTCCTGAATCTTGCATAGATAATGCAAGGTCGTTAACCGAAGGAGGCTTCTTTCTCATACCTTGACTCTAGAACTGATTAACCTCCGATCCATCAAGGATTCCTATTGGTTTTGAATTTTTTTCTTCAGGTAGGCCCTCAAAAGTCAAAGCAGACAGTTCATCTCGTAGACTGGAAATGATGTTTTTTCTGCTTCTTCTTCTCTTTTTAGCCGTTCCATTAGCTGAAATTTTGGTTATTGTCGAAGTCGCTCAGAGAACGGGAATAATCGAGACAATTGCTCTTCTTCTTATCGTCAGTATTCTCGGCGCTTGGTTGGTGAAATCGGAAGGCATGGGAGTTATCCGAAAGATTCAGTTTCAACTTATCCAAGGGCAGATTCCAAATAAGGAACTATTAGACGGCGGCCTGATTCTAATTGCTGGCGTTCTCATGCTTACTCCAGGGTTCATTACTGATGTGTTCGGATTGCTACTTCTTTTCCCATTGACCCGGCCAATAATTCGTCGCCTATTTTTCAAAAGAATTGTCAATCAACCATTTAGTTCAACAGGGTCGGATTCAAAACAAAGTCCATTTAATTTTAGAACCGGTTCATTCTTTGGGACGGAAAATGGGGATATCGAAGTCGTGGATTTACGTCGAGAAGACGATGACTTTCGGGATCCACCTTCACTGGAGAATTAACATGGGAAAAAATAACAAAACTCTCCGAGACGAAGAAGAAGAGCAAGATTCAGGACCTGAACCGATCGTTCCTGGTGTAGCTCGAGCCTTAAGTCCACTTGTTCGTCGAATACTTGGTTTGAATCCCAGTCCACGAACCTCATATGGGACAAACACGTATCTTGTAGGAATTGATGAAATAGTGGTGATTGACCCTGGCCCAGAAAACACTTCCCATTTGGATTCTGTCGTTGGTTGTGGAGGTGACCGCATCCGTTGGGTCACAACGACGTGCTCTGACCCTGCACACGCAGGTGGTGTTGAAGCAATGATTGATCGAACAGGAGCCGAATGGTTCGACCCTAAAGATGGAAACGCAATTCTTGGAACAGAATTTCGATTAACTGCTCATGAAATGGGCGGACCAACTACCGATCACAGAACCTTTCTATTGGAAGAGGAGAGGACGTTACTATGCGGTCAGTTAATTTCCGAGGAGTGGACAGTTCCTTTGGTATCTGGGCAGGCTGACCTTACAATCGCTCTTGAAAGCATTAACAAGGCATCAAAAATGCGCTTAAGAAGAATTGCACCAGCATTCGGGCATGTAGTCGAAGACCCTAAAGCAGCTATTTCTTCAACACTGGAACGATATTCAGCTACTGACGATTTGATCGTGAAAGCACTTAAAGGGGGAGCAACTTCTTCAGAGGAAGTAGTTGCATCTCAATATTCTAGTGTTGATGATCCAGCGCAAATTGATCTCCTTATCAGCAACATCGAAGTTCATCTCGAAAAACTAGCGACTGAGAAAACAGTTAAACAGCTTAAATCTGGCTGGAAAGTTCGATAAAAACTGACAAGCACTACTTGTTGAGTTCAACCGCCGTTTCGTGCTCTATATAGGCAGAGCAGTCAGTAATTTTGTTCAAAGGAATTGCCTCTGTGATGATCACGTCAACAATGTTATTGAGTGCCACGGAAGCTTGTCCATCACTGAGAATGACGGGGTTTCCCTCATCAGAACCCTTACTCACATTCTCGTCTATCGGAACTGAACCCAAAAGGGGAACGCCCAGTTCGCGAGCAAGCTCCTGTCCACCGCCCTTGCCAAAGATAAAGTACTTTTCATCCGATTCGTTAACGAAATAAGACATATTTTCGATTACGCCGGCAATACGTAGATAATAACTCCTTGCCATATTTGCTACTCTTGCAGCTACATTCTGTACAGTTTTTGAAGGGGTAGTTACAACTATCATGTCAGAACGTGGGAGCATTTTCGCTAACCCCATCTGAACATCACCAGTCCCAGGGGGCATATCGATTATCAAATAGTCAAGATGGCCCCATTCAACATCTTCGAGAAAATGCCTGACTGCGCGGTTTAAAATAAGACCTCGCCAATTTAAAGACGATGATTCCTCATTAATAAGAAACCCCATAGAAACAATTTTAAGAACTCCTGATCCAGCTTGTTTCTCAATAGGTTTTATTCTTTGGGTTTCCTCATTTCCTTCTAACCTTCCAGACAGACCCAGCATTTGTGGGATAGAGAACCCCCAAATATCGGCATCAAGTACCCCTACGGTATAACCACGATGGGCTATCCCAGACGCAATATTTGCGCTGACGGAAGATTTACCGACTCCTCCTTTACCTGAAGCAATCATTATCGATTTAGCTGTTCGAGGGATTTGGGTCACCGTTTCTTCTTGAGAAATATTTAGTCTCGCACGAGCCATCACTTCCGATTTTTCGTTCTGCGTAAGCTCCGTCCAGTTGATCTTTACCTTTGTAACTTCTGAAATATGAGAAAGCTTCGAACGGATATCTCTTTGAATTTGCGCTCGGAGGGGACAACCCGATGTCGTAAGCGCAACAGTAACAAGTACATGCCCATCATCATGATGATCAACACCTTTGACCATTCCTAAGTCAACAATATCTGATCCAAGTTCAGGGTCTACAACTCCTTGAAGTTGGTTCAATACCTTAGATTCAACTTCTGAAAGGTTGGATAATCCCATATAGAAATAATAGCTTGAAAAAATTTCAACCTTCACCCTTCTCCTCTAACAAGATCCGGAATATAATGAACACAAGATTTGTTAGGAGATAAAGATGATAACCCTTACTGACGCAGCAACAACGAAAGTTGACGAACTCATTAAAGAAGAAGCCGAAGGTGATTTAGCTTTGCGCGTGGCTGTCCGTCCGGGAGGCTGTTCAGGGTTTAGTTATGAAATGTTCTTCGACACAGATATAGCTGACGACGACCAAACAGTGACATATGGTGATGTCAGGGTAGTCGTAGACCCTTCGAGCTCTATGCTTCTTGAAGGAGCAACATTAGATTACAAAGATGGCTTGGACCAGTCTGGTTTCAGCATTGATAATCCAAACGCACAAAAGACCTGCGGCTGCGGCCAGAGCTTTAGCTAGTCCAGAGATTATTTACCCTAGCTAAAGATAATCTATCGCCTTTCGCATCTCACTTTTGTCAAAGGCGTAGTCCAACCTTGCTAGTACTTTGTTGTCGCTTCCAGCAACGATAAGACATGGTTCAAAATTCATCCCGTATGTTTGAACAACTGGTGATATCAACTTTTGAAGATCTATACCTTCAGAAATTTTTTTAGGTTCTGTATATACCTCAGCGTGGATGACATCCCAATTTGAACTTTTCGGAAGTTCAATTAAAAGCTCGAGTACCGGACCACAGATACTAGTTTGGCAAAAACCTGGAGTTGAAATAAGGACTATTGTCGGTCGATTATTTGCAAGTGCATCTCTGAGATTTACTTCGTGGAATGGACATGGATCCGGTCGAGTGCAAAGCGGATCAAATCCAGCGCTGTTAGCAAAGGTCGGCGTATCGGCAATGCGCATCGTTTCTCCAACCTGAATCAGATCAGTTTCTAATTGACTAATAACGCGAAATTCAACAACCTGAGATAACTCCTGACTATCAACCCTTAATTGGCAGATACCCTGATCCTCCTCAGGAGTTTCAAACTCTAAGAGAAAATAGGGAGTAGGTATTCCTTCGCTGTATTGCGGGAGAGACACTTTCTGAGTTAATCCTGAAGGAAGTACTAATTCTCCAACAATTTCACTAGGAAGGCTATTTACAACCGGAAGCCCGTTTGAACCATATATAAAAAACGGAGCGCGCTGTTGCTTCCCAGTAACAAGTGTGGAAGGCATCGTAAAGCCATCTGCAAAACCTGCTTGTAAAAATTGAACCTCATCGATAGAGATTGATTCCTTGACCACTTGCCTCTGGTTATTTGAACACGAAGAAAGCAAAAGAGCGCAACCAGCCCCAGACAAAAACGATCTTCTAGGAATAGAACGTTTTTGAAGCTCAGAAAATACCTTAGCCATAAAAATAAACGTAACTCCTAACTGGCTAACTGGCACATTTATAGATTTCTATCCCCAACAGTGTTTAATGTTTTTAGGTACCCTATGAACATGGAAAAAACAGCAGGACCATATACCCCCGTCGTTCGATCAGGTGACTGGATTATTGTGTCAGGGCAGATCGGCCATCGAGACGGGGTTCTCGTCGAGGGAGGGCTAGAGCCCCAACTTCGCCAGCTTTTTACGAATCTTAAACGTCTACTTGCCTCTGAGAATACAACTTTACAAAGCGTTCTCAAAACCACGGTTTTCCTTACAGACATCGACGATTACGGCCATATGAATGAAATTTATATCGAAGAATTCGAAGGGCACCGTCCTGCTAGATCAGCAATAGCAGTAAATGCTCTCCCTCTAGGCGCATTAATAGAAATCGAAGCTTGGGCTAAGATATGAATAAAACAAGTGACTCCTTTAGAATCGAGACAGTATGGCCGGCACCGTAGTAATTATCATTATCCTCGCTGTAATAGTTCCTATTGCGATAATCATGACCGGCCTCCTATTCAGTGGAATTTTGGGGCAAATTCTTCAAAGGGATGTAGATAAAGAACATGAGGGTTCGGAGCTTTTTGAATTAAGTAAAAAAGATTTCAGTAAATAGCCCAATTTAAGAAACTAAATTACTAGCACCGAAAAATTCTGGGCGTTTACAATAGGAGTACGGCTCGAAGAGTTAATTTAAGAACTCCATCTTGATTGGCCAAAGCTATAGCCAACTGAGCGCACAGTTTGAATAAGCCCCGCATACTCTTCACCTAATTTCGACCGTAATCGACGCACATGGACGTCAACTGTCCGAGCCCCACCAAAGTAGTCGTATCCCCATACCCTCGATAGAAGTGTTTCGCGACTGAAAACTTTTCCTGGGTGTGAAACAAGAAACTTCAACAATTCGTATTCCATATAAGTAAGATCAAGCGGTCGGCTCTGAATCGCAGCTTGATAAGTTTCTACGTTCAAGACTAGGTCTCCGTATGAAATCGTATTTCCCCGAGTTCCTTGACCGCCTTTCCAGAAAAGGTGATTCAGTCGAGCATGAAGTTCTTGAGGGTGAAACGGAGTTAGGCAGAAATCATCGTATAGGTCATCACGAAGTTCTAGTTGATTCAATTGTCCGCCATTAATCAATATCAGAATATTTTGGATTGGTTCAGAACGCTTTTTGAGAGCTCGGGCTAAAGAAAAGGCAGCATCTGGATCTTGATCAGCTACTAATATCGCTCCTCCCCATCCATCATGTATTTCGAACTCCTCTGCAGATACAGCATTCGCCACCGCTTTCCAGGCGTATCCGGCCATATCAAGGGACTGGATCAACTCAGGAGGTGGAGGATCTGGAAAGAGAAGAATCGGGGCCATAAGATGTTCAGCTTAGGGTGGATAAGATCTGAAAACCGACGTTATGTGCGTCGATTTTCGATGAAGTTAGTAATTGAATAGTAGAAATTCCGTCTACCAAATCGGCAAATACCTTTCTATTTCATAAGGAGTGACATGCCGCTGATACGCTTCCCACTCCTCTCGCTTATTTCGAAGGAACCACTCAAAGATATGCTCTCCAAGCACATCCCTAACTAACTCTGATTCCTCCATCAAATCTAAGGCCTCTCGAAGATCTTGAGGTAGTCGTTGAAGTCCTGCTTTCCTGGCCTGTTCTCTATTTAATGACCACAAGTTTTCATCTGCTTCGTCAGGTAATTCATAGCCATCTTCTATTCCCTTAAGACCTGCGGCGAGAATAACAGAGTATGCAAGGTATGGATTTGCGGCAGAGTCGAGAGCTCTATATTCGATTCGTGTTGAAGATGCCTTACCCGCCTTGTGGATGGGGACACGAACAAGAGCAGATCGATTATTTCTGGCCCAACTTACATAAACCGGAGATTCATACCCCGACACCATTCTTTTATAGCTGTTAATAAGTTGATTTGTTACTGCCGTAAATTCTGGAGCGTGATGAAGAATGCCAGCCATAAATTTTCTAGCCGTATCAGATAATCCAAGAACATCTCCTGGATCATGGAACACATTAACATCCCCTTCAAACAAAGACATATGCGTATGCATGCCTGACCCCTGCCCCTCATCTATCGGTTTAGGCATAAATGTCGCATGGACACCTTCGTCTAAAGCAATCTTCCTGACAACCAGCCTCAAGGTCATAATATTGTCGGCCATATCCAAAGTTTCGGTATAACGAAGGTCAATTTCGTGTTGGCTAGCATTATCTTCATGAAACGAATACTCAATAGGAATTCCCATTGCTTCCAACATATGGAGGGTGCGGCGCCTCAACCCACTACCTAAATCGAGCGTTGTTAAATCAAAGTATCCCGCATTATCCAAAGGTTTTCGCTCACTTGCGTTATTGAAATAGAAAAATTCGATCTCTGGTGCAGTAAAGAACGTAAATCCTTTGTCATGGGCAGCTTGTAAGTTTCGTCGAAGAACTTGACGGGGATCTCCTTGAAACGGTGAACCATCAAGATTCTTGATATCGCAAAAGATGCGACCTGTTGGTTCGGAAGGATCTACCCATGGGAGTAGTTCAAAACTATTTGCATCAGGTACAGCTAAAACATCGCTTTCCTGTACCCTGCTGTATCCATCTATTGCAGATCCGTCGAACTGGAGGCCTTCTTCGAAAGCACCCTCAAGTTCAGCCGGAGAAATAGCAACAGATTTAAGTTTTCCCAAGACGTCCGTAAACCAAAGACGGATAAGGCGGACTCCTCGTTCCTCCACAGTTCGTAGTACGTATTCTTTTTGTGGTTCCATATCCTATTTCTAACGAATAATTTCAGAAATACTTTCTATTTGGGTAGCAAATTAACACTCTGTTAACATATCTCCGCAAAGCTGCAACTAGAGTTCAGAATGCACTAATGAAGTTAATGAGAGAAAAGACACAGTAAAAATCTGTTTCTAGACTCTCCCAAAGACAATGGAGAATATTGTGACATATCGGGCAGAGTATTTGTGGATTGATGGTACCGAACCAACAGCCGAAATTAGATCCAAGACGAAAATACTAGCTGATGGAGAAGAACCAGGCATCTGGGGTTATGACGGCTCTTCTACCAATCAGGCTACAGGCGACAATTCTGATGTTGTTCTAAAACCCGTTTTTCAATGCCCCGACCCAATTCGCGGCGGTGACAACATACTTGTTATGTGTGAAACATTTCTAACTGATCAGGAAACTCCGCACCCAACCAATACAAGAGCACTTGCACGGGCAGCTGAAGAAAAATACGGAGATCAAGATCCTTGGTTCGGGCTCGAGCAGGAATACACAATGATTGATCCCCAAAATGGATGGCCTGCAGGATTTCCACCAAACGGCTTCCCAGCCCCGCAAGGGCCATACTATTGCGGAGTTGGCGCTCTAAAAATACATGGCCGTGCAGCTGTCGAACAACATACCACATTGTGTATCGAAGCCGGTCTTAAAATTTCAGGAACAAATGCAGAAGTTATGCCTGGTCAATGGGAATTTCAGATCGGCCCTGCAGGAACTGTAGAAGTAGGAGATCATCTATGGATAGCTCGCTATTTGCTCTATCGGGTGGGTGAGGAGCATAACGTTGAAATCAGCATAGAAGCCAAGCCCATGAAAGGGGATTGGAATGGCGCTGGTATGCATACCAACTTCTCAACATCAGCTATGAGGGAAGGTTTCGAAGCGATCACAGCAGCATGTGAATCCCTAGGAGCTCCTGGAGTTCCTGAAAAACATCTCGCTGGATATGGAGTAGGTATCGAAGATCGCCTAACCGGAGACCACGAAACTCAGCGATATGACCAGTTCAGTTACGGCGTATCAGATCGTGGAGCTTCTATCCGTATACCCTGGCAGGTTTCACAAGCTCAAAAAGGTTACATAGAGGACCGTCGGCCTAATGCCAACGCTGACCCTTACGTTGTTGCTGCCCTCATGACTGAAACAGTAGGCGCTGCATTAGCCTAAGCTTCTTTTCTTAGGCAGAAACTCCGTCAGATAAAACGAAGATCACTCTCTGAATCGATGCTGCGATAGTAGCAGCTAGATCGGGCAACCCCATCCTCGTTTTTTGTATGGCATGCTCCTTCGCCTTGAGGACGAACAAGATATAGAAGAGAGTTTTGCTCACAATTCACTCGGACCTCAACAAGAGATAGTGTGTCCCCTGAAGTAGCCCCTTTATGCCATATCTCATTTCTGGAGGTACTAAAAAAAACGGCTTCTTTCCGCTTCAAGGTTTCACGTAATGCTTGTTCATTTGCATACGCAACAATAAGTACTTCACCTGAATCGCTATCTTGAACCACAACTGGAAGAACAGGATGTCCTGCATTTCCTATTTGGTTAAGTTTAGAAAAATCAAGAGAGAGTACGGTTCCCTTTTCAAGGTCTTCATGGTTATCCACTTCTTAAGATTACCTAATTAAGAAACCATAGTGAGAAAATTAATCCGAATTCACCCAAAACTGATCTCAAACCATCTTTATTTCACCGTTTTTATAACTTCTCTGCATCTAAATTCTCAGGAGACCCACAATCGTCCTAACCTGCAGATATGGACTCTTTACGGATAGCTGTTTGCCAATTGAATTTACATGTGGGTGATTTAGATGGGAACAAAGAAAAGATCATCACTGCATACAAGCAAGCAGAGTCAGCAACAGCAGATATTGCGATATTTCCAGAGTTAGCAGTCTGCGGATATCCACCTGAAGATCTTCTATTAAAATCTGCTTTTGTCGAAGAAGTGCAAAAAACTCTCGAAACAATCTCTAGAGAAATTAACTCATGTGTCGCAGTTATCGGATTTGTCTCCGGCGAGGAGGCAGCTGCCGATCCGGTTAAAAGGACATCTAACTCCGCTGCAATATGCGCGAATGGGCGAATCTATGGAATTTATAACAAAAGAGCGCTTCCAGATTATGGGGTATTTGATGAAGAACGGTATTTCTCTCCTGGGAAAGGGCAAGCCCCAATATTTGAGATCAATGGAGTGAACGTCGGAGTAACTATCTGTGAGGACCTCTGGCTTCCGAATGGTGTAATTGATGAACTAGCTACGAATGGAGCTCAAATAGTTCTCAATCTAAATGCATCACCTTATGAGCTGGGAAAAATACAAACACGGTTAGAAGTCCTTCAACAACGCATCCAGGAAGCAAAAATTCCAATCGTGTATGTAAATCAGGTGGGTGGCCAAGATGAACTCATTTTCGACGGTGGATCAATGGTGATAGCAGCAGATGGCAACGTACTCAGCAACGCACCTCAATTTGAAGAAACCGTCATCATTGCTGATATTGAACCCACAACAACAACTTTGGACGAAGCTGATATCAAAATACCCTTAGATTCTAAAGAATACGATCCTCCTCAAGGCCAGCTAGAACATACTCTCTTTCAACCTCTCGAACCATTGTCTGAAATGTGGAAAGCTTTGTGTCTCGCTACCAGTGACTACCTCAGAAAGAATAACTTTACTGACGTTGTTATTGGACTGTCAGGAGGAATAGATTCTGCAATCGTCGCTACAATCGCCGCTGATGCATTAGGACCTGAACATGTCCACACGGTAGCGCTTCCATCACGTTTTTCCAGCAAACACTCCATCGAGGACGCTGCATCATTAGCAGCAAATTTGGGGTGTGACCATAGAGTCATTCCAATTGAACAAACCCACGAAGCCTTTCTTCGTACTCTCTCAGAATCTTTCAGTGGCGTTTCTGAAGATACAACTGAAGAGAATCTTCAGTCTCGGATACGCGGTACTCTTCTCATGGCATTATCAAACAAATTTTCATGGCTAGTACTAACTACAGGAAATAAAAGCGAACTCGCCGTAGGATACTCAACACTCTATGGTGATACAGCAGGAGCCTTCGCAGTGATTAAGGACTTGTGGAAAACACAAGTATACGACCTTGCCAAATGGAAAAACTTCACAGCTGGGAAAGAAGTCATCCCAAATTCAATTATCGAAAAACCCCCTTCCGCTGAGTTACGGCCAGATCAACTCGATGAAGATTCACTTCCCCCATATGAAGTCTTGGATAAATTACTCCGAGACATTATTGAGAAAGATAAGGTTATCAATCAACTGATCCAAGAAGGCTATGACCCCGACATGGTAAAACATGTCGCCAGTTTAGTTGACCTAGCAGAGTATAAAAGAAGGCAAAGTCCAGTAGGGCCAAAAATCTCTCCAAAAGCATTCGGTCGAGATAGAAGAATTCCAATCATCAATGCATACAACCGAAATTAATGAAAATAGACATTCGATTCAAACGATTAGCACTTAGATAGAACTTCAAGCAGTTAATAAAAAATTTTTTATAAACAATAAAGATATCGTCAAAATTTGGTAGGCACGGTGCGATCATCTCGGTAGGGTAAAGCTTGCGGAGCGTGGTGCAGTAAAGAAGTACCACATGTATTGAAAAGAGCGTACCTTGCCTAAAGAGCGAGTCGAGCGAGATGAAGAAGACCTCGTAAGGTTATATCTCACCGATATTGGACAATATCCGCTTTTGACAAAGGACGACGAAGTCCGGCTGGCCCAAGCTATTGAAAAGGGAGTTGAAGCCAGACAGAAACTTGAATCATCAGAAGAAGTTTCCGCAGTTGAAAAACGGGACCTTAAACGAAACGCACGCAACGGTGAAAAAGCTGAACGTCAATTCGTTCAATCAAATCTTCGACTGGTCGTTTCTATAGCAAAGAAATATCAAGCTTCAGGTCTCCCTCTTCTTGACTTGATCCAAGAAGGAAACCTCGGACTCATGCACGCAGTCGAAAAATTCGACTGGCGTAAAGGTTTCAAATTCTCTACATACGCGACTTGGTGGATACGACAAGCCATAACCCGTGGAATAGCTAACACTGGACGGACTATCAGGCTTCCAGTCCATGCCGGAGATACCCTTGCTAGATTACAAAAAGCCCGATCAAGGCTTGAACTCAAATATGGACGACCTGCAACGCTGACTGAATTAGCTGCTGATGTCGAAATGCCGGAGGATAAAGTTATTGAAGCGTTGCGCTTTGCAAGTGAACCAATGAGCCTCTCTGAACCACTCCGCGAAGATGGCGATGCTGAATTAGGGGATGTTGTAGAAGATCGCGGAGCTGCTTCTCCATTCGAAGTTGCCGCCACCTCATTACTTCCAGACGAAATTGCACGCCTGTTGGCTCCGTTGGATGAACGCGAACGTGAAATTCTCAAACTACGTTTCGGGCTTGATCGGGGAGAACCAAGAACCCTCGAAGAGGTAGGTGAATATTTCAACCTAACTCGTGAACGTATACGTCAGATTGAAGCTCGTGCAATGTCAAAACTTCGTCATCCAAGTAGCGACACAGGAGCACGTGACCTCCTAGCTGTCTAGATCACTAGACATTGCGGAGGTGGACGGGAATCGAACCCGCCGGACGAGGATCACTCGTCCCACCCGCTTTGAAGGCGGGGGAGCCCACCAGGTACTCGGACACCTCCTTGGATATTTCACCAAGTAGTCATTATTACCAAACTTTTCTAAGAAAGCGATTCCCAGCAACTTTCCAAACAAACCACTTATATGGGACAGTCAGTCACTGGAGGCTCTAGGGAAAGATTAATCGTGGTTACTTTTTTTTGTCCGTAACTTTTTTAACAATGAGATATGTGACCACAGCTGCAACGAGAAAAACAACGATAACCATTTAAAGAACTATAGCTTGTTAAATTCTTAAGGGAATTTAATCGCCACTTGCAAAGAAACTATCGCCGGTTTTTCTGGGGGTTCAGAAAAACCAACATTAATCGGTTGAGAAAATCTCTGAGGAGGACCTAAAGAAATTCCATCTACATTGGCATGCCCATCTTTAACCCAACGCCACTGTCTTGCCTGATACCACTCAGAAACACCTCGAGAGCTGGTACCAAAAGTTTCCACCCCCATCAGAGTTTTAGCCAACGGTCTTTCAATAAACTTAGTAAACGAAAGAGGGCGTGAAAATGGAATAACGCGGGCCATTCCGCCCGATAAGTAAAGATCCAAACCTAATCCCTCAACAGTAGTCTCTCGGCCATCAGACTCTGTTTGGAGATTCCCTACTCGGATGTCATCAAAGTTGTAAATAGAAGTAACAAAATCAGCTATTTCTTGACTACCAGCTAATAGAACTCTTTGCCCATCTGGGGTGCCCCACATAACATCACCAAACGGGCCGATAGGTGATCGCTCCCAATGACCAACTACAAACCTATTACCATCGGCAAAACCTGCCGAACTAATCGACCCTCTAATCCGAATGAGCTCCACGTACTATAAAGTAGAGGCCAATCAATATCCGCGCCCACTTACTTGCTGGTATTCTCAAAACCGATGTCTGATCAACTAGAACCAAAGCGCACTTCACGAGACCTTAACGAGATACAAGAGTTATTGGAACAATGGATAAAGGAGAGGATTGGTGACTCAGAAGCTACAATCTCCGACCTCCGAAGACCATCAGGATCAGGGATGTCTAGCGAGACTCTGCTTTTCAATACTAAGGCAAAGAACACAAATCACAATACTGAATACTCCCTAGTAGCTCGCCTCGCACCAACTCCAGCAGATATTCCTGTTTTCCAAAAATATGACCTTGATCTTCAAGTCCGCATAATGAAAATTGTTCAAGAAAGAACTTCAATCCCGATCCCGAATGTTCTCTGGTTGGAAACTGACCCTACTGTGCTTGGGGTTCCATTCTTTGTTATGGAACACGTGGATGGAAGAGTCCCACCTGACATTCCCCCATATGTATTTGGAGGGTGGATTTTAGAAACTTCTCTAGAAAACCAGAAAATCTTAGAGCATCAATCGGTTGGAATAATTAGTCAACTTTCCAAAATAGACCTTAAGGATATTGACACTAACTTTCTCGAATTCGAAGACGAAGGCAATAGTCACCTACGAAGACATTTTTCGGCCCAACGAAATTATTACCAGTGGGTGATCGGCGATAAGAGAAAACATCCCGTAATCGAACATGCTTTTACATGGCTTGAACAGAATTGGCCTGAAGAAAGCGCAACAGTTCTCAGTTGGGGCGATGCAAGAATAGGAAATATTATGTTCAATAATGACTCCTTTGTCCCAGCCGCCGTTCTTGACTGGGAAATGGCGGGCCTTGCACCAGTAGAAGTAGATCTAGGCTGGCTTGTCTTCCTTCATAGTTTTTTTCAAGATATCGCTCAAACGTATGAATTTCCTGGCTTACCTGACTTTATGATGCCTGAAACAGTTAGAGAAATTTTCCGAGACCAAACCGGCCACTTGCCACAAGACCTCCACTGGTTCATGGTTTATGCGGGGTTACGCCACGCAATAATTATGAGCAGGATCAATGACAGATCTGTACATTTTGAACAAGCAGCTTGGACAAAAGACGTTGACGAAGTAATCCCGCATCGCAATCTCCTATGGACTTTGATGGAGTAACTCAAATTAAGGATACAAAGAACGAGTTACTAGCAGAAATGAGTCTTCTTTTCGCTCAACAAGCGGCTGGGTTCACAATCCCATAACCTATACATATGATGTTAACGCTGTCCCACTCAACCATAGGAAACTGGACAATCATCCATGTCGCAGGTGAAGTTGATATGGCGACAGGTCCTCAACTACGGCAGGAAATTGTTCGTCACGTCAGCGAAGGAAATATCCACATAGTTATTGATTTACAAAATGTCGACTTTATAGATTCGACCGGCCTCGGAATACTAGTAGGAGGAGTAAAAAGAGCGAGAAGCAATGGTGGTGATTTTAGGTGTTCAGGACTATCGGGCAGCCTTCAGGAAGTTTTTTCCTTAACTGGATTAGATAGCGTCCTATCAAGCGTCGACCTGAATCAAGATCCAAGCACATGGGTACCGTTGAATGAATAACGCAATAACTCTAGAAATTCCCTCACAAGTTGAGTATCTTTCACTAGTCCGAGCTGTTGTAGCCTCAGCTGCAAGTCTCGATCAGTCATTGGGCGATCAACGAATTGATGACCTTCGACTTGCAGTCTCTGAAGCTACAACAAATGCGATCCGAGCACATGCAAGACTCGACTCAAATGAACGAATAACTATTCGATTCGGAATAGATGGTGATCGCATAGAAGTAGAGGTTCAAGATCGCGGACCGGGGTTTGACCCGGAAACATTGGACCCAGCTGGACCGCTTACCGACACGGGCCGACTCGAGTACGAGGGAGGATTTGGCATCCCTCTGATGAAAATCCTCGCAGATGAGATAACAATTGAATCGGCAGATGAAGGAACAACCGTTAACCTAGTCGTCTACGTTTCCCCACCCTCAGAAAAATCAAATAATTAAACCTAGACAACTTTTCTTTACACGGCTTTATTACCATCTAAGAATGGAAAACCCTGAAAACGGTCCTGAAATGCTTCCAAAGCCAGATGAGTTATTAGCCCTTCATTCAATAGCGAAAAGACTGTTTGATACCCTTCAAAATTGGTTCGAAATCGAATCAAAAGTAACCATCGACTTAACAGAAGTTGATTCGGCAGTTATTGAGCTGAGCTCACCTCACATGATAATCGCAATGGCAATGAGAAAACTTCAAGCATTACATCTTATCTCTACACCTGGAGTCCTTACATCCACAGACATCGTTATAGCAATTGTAAATGATATAGACAGAGCTCTTCTACAGGCTCCAAGCATGTACCTCGAACGTGAAGTTGATATGACCAATTGGGATGCAGCATTTGCAAAGATGGAAAAAGATGAAATCCATCCAGAAGATATCCCCACAGTAGCTTCAGAACCTGACCCGGAAATAGAAGAATTCCAAGTACATCATGAAGCACTTCACCACGCTGTTCATGCAGTGGTTGAAGCATCGAATGGAGAAATAAAATACTTCCAATAGCTAGAAGAGAGTTCCTATTTCTTTTGACTTCGGATGAAGAAGTATTTTTATGCAAGCTCCCTCTAAAATAAGAAATTGAACTCTATAGATTGACTGGAGAAATGGCAGATAAAACGCCTTTACCTGATTTACCAAACTGGACTTGGCTTGGAGGAGATAGCGGGCTAGCGAGGCGCGTCGGCAAACCAGTTCGAAATTTTCTAAACATAGAAGCAGCTGGAGGGATATTACTCCTTATTACAACAGCCGTTGCCCTTATTTGGGCCAATTCGCCATGGGCGGGAAGCTATGAAAATCTTTGGAATACCCACTTTGAACTGGCAGTCGGTAGTTACCACATGGGGGGATCTGGACATCACCTCACCTTGGGCTACCTAGTGAACGATGCATTGATGGTTATTTTCTTCTTTGTGGTCGGTCTTGAGATCAAAAGAGAGCTGGTAACAGGACATCTAAAAGACCCAAAGGCAGCAGCTCTTCCGGTAATAGCGGCAATAGGAGGAATGCTCTTTCCGGCACTTATTTTCTTCGCTTTCAATCCTTCAGGTGATCCCGCCTCCGGCTGGGGGATTCCAATGGCAACAGATATTGCATTTGCGGTCGGTGTTGTTTCACTTCTAGGCGATCGGGTCGGACGTCCTCTAAAAGTATTTCTACTAAGTCTCGCCATAGTTGATGACATTGGTGCGATTTTAGTAATAGCTATTTTCTATACTTCCAGCCTCTCAGTGTCTTGGTCCATAGCGGCCATAGGTATCCTTGCTGTAATCGTGATACTCAAATTCATAAAAATTTGGTACATTCCGATTTATATTCTTTTAGGCTTCGCCTTCTGGTTAGCAACATTTGAATCCGGAATTCACGCTACGATTGCCGGTGTTATTCTCGGCCTAATTACTCCTGCCAAACCCCAGCAATCTAAAGAAGAAGGTATTAAGGCACTTGAGTGGCTGCGCGAAAAGGGAGAAAACATTTACCCTGTAGATGTACGCATCACCGCAATGGAACTGAACGAGTCATCTTCTTCGGTAGCGGAACGAATAGGGACGGTACTTCATCCAATTTCAAGTTTTATCATTATCCCTATCTTTGCTTTAGCAAACGCTGGAGTTGATTTAGGGGGAGGAGTCTTAGGAGACGCTGCAGGAAGTGCTATTACATGGGGAGTCGCCCTCGGTCTCGTAATAGGAAAGACAGGAGGTATTTTCTTAATGACTTGGATAGGTGTAAGACTGCCGTTTACTACCCGTCCGAAAGAACTTAATAACATGTCTCTTCTCGGCTTATCGGCTGCAGCAGGGATTGGCTTTACGGTTGCACTCTTTATCACCAATCTTGCCTATAAAGATAATTTACTTTTCGCAGATGAATCAAAGATAGGAATCCTATTTGCATCGTTGGTAGCAGGAATAATAGGGGTCTTATTCTTACATTATGGAACAAAAAAACATAGAAATGTTAAGCAAGAAAGCTATAGATAAACGCTCCCCATGCGCCGAGAAGTTACAAAATTTAACGACCAACAGCAGAACTGCCAATAAACGTATTTGTAAACAAATAAATCATTTTTTCGTAGAATGCGTTGCAAACGCGAAATTTTAGGTTACTCTCACGCCCCGAAAGCAAACACAGTTTTTTGTTGCTTCTTTGAAATAGAAATGGATGGATTGTGCCTAAAGCACTTGTCATAGTTGAATCACCAGCGAAAGCTAAAACAATTAAACGCTACCTTGGGTCTGATTACTCAGTTGAAGCTTCAGTTGGTCATATCAGGGACATCATCCAACCCAAAAATGTCAAAAATGATAAACGGTACGACCTGACAATTCATGAAGATAACTCGGAACTTCATAGTTACGGTATTGATGTATCTGGAGAGAGCCCTTCAGAAAATATCTGGGAACCGTGGTACGTTGTCAGTGAAAATAGTAAAAAAACGATTACCCAATTACGTAAAGCGTTGAAGAGCGTTGATCTTTTATACCTTGCTACTGATGAAGACCGTGAGGGAGAGGCAATAGCCTGGCACCTAGTTGAAGTCCTCAAACCAAAAGTTCCGTTTTACAGAATGGTTTTTCATGAAATAACAGAAAAGGCCATTGTTGGTGCCCTCGAACAAACCAGAGATATCGATATGAACCTTGTAGCCGCACAAGAAGCGCGAAGAATCATGGATCGAATGTCAGGTTTTGGTTGGTCTGGCGTGATGAGACAAGTCATAGGAGGCGGTGCTTCTGGGGGGCCAGTTCAAAGTCCAACGACTCGACGACTAGTTGAACGTGAACGAGAACGTATCAGGTTTATAAGCGCTGACTATTGCAGCTTATCTGCAAGCGTTCGTCACAAAAATGCAGGTGATGTGTTCAATACAAAACTTATAGAAATTAATAACCAGAAAGTTGTTTCCGGAAAAAATGATTTCGATGAGAATGGAGAGCTTAAAAAAAGCAACGAAGTGGTCGTGCTAGATGAGAACCGTTCGAACTCGTTGAGAGAAGCATTAAAATCTGAAACTCTTTCTGTGAGTTCGATTGAGCGTTCTCCGTATCAAAGAAAACCAAAACCTCCTTTCACCACGTCTACCTTCCAGCAGGAAGTTATTAACAAGCTTGGAGGGTCAGCCAGCGCAGCTATGGGTATAGCGCAGAGCTTGTACCAAAATGGGTATATTACCTATCACCGAACGGACAGCACGGCTTTATCTGATCAAGCTATTGAAGCGGCCCGTGCAAGTATAGAAACCGAATGCGGAATAGAATATCTACCTCGGGAAGTTAGAACATATGAGAATAAAACATCTAGTGCCCAATTAGCGCATGAAGCGATACGCCCAGCTGGCGAAACGTTCCGACACCCTGACGAGCTCAAAGGAGACCTAAATAAAGACCAGCTTCGGGTCTACGAAATTATTTGGAAAAGAACACTCGCATCCCAAATGACAGACGAAAGGGGGGAAACAGCTCGGATGCTGCTTAGCGGGGCGGTTTCTTTTGACGATAGTTCTGAATCCCAAACTCTGATATTTAGTGCAAGCGGTCGAGTTATTACACATCCAGGATTCCGGTACATATATGAAGAAACACCGGAAAATGACGAAGAGGTAGCAGGTGAAGAAATACTCCCCGACCTTCCTGAAGGAGAAACCGTAACCATTGAGGGAATCGAAGTGAAGAATCACTCCACGAAACCTCCAGCAAGATTTACAGAATCATCAATTGTCAAATGGATGGAAGAAGTAGGTATCGGACGACCTTCAACCTTTTCGGCAACAATAGGGAAAATTCGCGCACGAGAATATACCTACAAAGAAGGCCGTTCATTGGTTCCGACAGTGAAGGGAATCGTAGGAACTAATTTCCTCGAATTAGAATTTAACGAAGAAGTCCAATATCACAATAGAGCTAACTTAGAACAAAGCCTCGACAAAATTGCTAATGGGGATAAGAACAGAGTTGAAACTTTAGACAAATGGTGGTTTGAACCAGCAATAGGCTTTAAACACAAACTTGTTGATGTGGAGGACAAGATCCAACTAGGTGAGCTACCAAAACTTCGTCATGAGATAGCCCACCATGTTGGATTTGATCCTGAGTCGAACCAAAACATTTACGCGCGCTTTGCCAACCAGAAGCCATATGTCCAATACGACATCGACGGCGAAACTGCATCAATCCCCGAAAGTCTTCCCCCAGACCAACTTACAGTTCCAAAGGCAAAAGAATACCTAAATGCAGCAGCGGAACCGGATCAGGTACTATGTGAGGATCCCGAAACTGGTCTTGATGTAGTTCTAAGGCAAGGAAGCTACGGATGGTACGTCTCTCTAGGGCATTTCCCCAAATGGCCTAGATCCTCTTCACCAGAAGGTGAGCTAATGCGACTCCCACACCACCTAAAACCACTAAAGGTGGCTGCTGCCTATCTTCGCTCTGCTGTAGATCCTACGGATGATGAAGCTATTCTCTACCTACTCAACTCTCCCAAACGTGGAATTGGAAAAAGATCAATAGAACACTTTCAGACAATTGCAGAAGATAACCAGTGCAGTTTACTTGAAGCTTTCCAGACAGGGAGCGTGCTTAAATCAGGAAGCAGTCAAGAATCAGCACTAGAAAAGCTGATCCAGTTGATTACGCAGTATCAGAAAAAACAGGAAAGTGAAAGACCGAGCTCCCTAATTCGTGAACTACTGCATGATTCCGGGTACTGGGAAGAAGTTCTAGCGCTGAAGGATCCCGAATCAAAAATCAAAAATATTGAATTATTCATATCCGCATTGTCCAAATTCGATAATTGCCAAGTTGCCGTTGATGTACTTTTTGAGAGAGAAAGACTTAAAAATACCCCAAGGCCCAAAACGGCTTCATTGATAGATGGAATGGATCCTGAAACCTTAACCAAAGAAGAAGCCCTACAGCTTCTGAGCCTCCCCAAGGTTCTAGAGCCAGATGTTGATTCGCAAATTACTCCTACAAACCCTGATCCAGAAACCGAAACATCAGAAGAAGAAATACCTGAAATTACTGTTCATAACGGACCCTACGGTCCGTATCTACGTTTTGGAGATGACACCAGAAGTCTTGGAGATGATGATGACCCATTCACAATTACATATAGCCGTGCCCGTGAAATACTCTCACAGCCGAAACAGTTTCGCCGACGCCAATCAAAAGAAATTACATTGAAAAACGATGACGGGAGCCCATGTACTGATCCGGTATCAGAAAAACCTATCGTCCTCAAAGAAGGACGATTTGGTCCATACGTTACCGATGGGGATACAAACGCAAGTCTTCAACTTGGCGACTCCGTCGAACAAATGAACGGTGAACGAGCGAAAGAGCTTCTAGCAGAACGTCGAGCCCAACAGTAAAAAGCGACTGGATCCTCTGATTATCTTTCTCAAATTTTTTGTTGTGTTTATGCCTTGCTTAAGACTTCAAACTACTCTGATCGCGTGACTTCAGAACAATCTTCAACTTCTCATCATGGGGACCTTGTTGCAGGCCATCAGAGCCTTGCTGGAAATCTTTGGGTCGAGAAAATATTTGGAAGTTTTCAATATTTCCGTTTGTGGATCGTACAAGCAGTTGGATCTACTGGTGATTGGCTTGGTTTTCTAGCTATCGCCGCTGCGGCCACTGAACTGGGAGGAGGAACACCTGAAACAGCTGTAGGGTTTGTCTTTTCTGTTCGGATAATTCCAGGCCTCTTCCTAGCTCCTCTTGCGGGTGTGCTTGTAGATCGCTGGGACCGTAAGAAAGTTATGATTTACTGTGACCTCGCTCGAGTGCTTATTCTACTTCTTCTTCCATTTGCCTCAGCTGTATGGCATTTAGTGCTGGCATCCCTTGCTCTAGAAATCTTTACCCTGTTGTGGATTCCAGCAAAAGACTCTGTAGTTCCAAGTATCGTCCCAAAAGAAAGCCTGACGACCGTAAATTCCCTCCAAATGGCAGCAACCTACGGAACTGTTCCAATAGCTGCAGCCATCTTTATCTTTCTCGGCCGCTTTGCCGACAAAATTTCATCATGGCCCGGAGCTTCGTCGTTTAATGCTGATCAAATTGGATTAGGTTTTTTTGCTGATTCACTCACATTTCTATTCTCAGCATTGATGATTCTGTTTATTGCTATACCTCAACGCTCGATCTCTGAAACTTCACCCAAACAGAAACCGCGCCTTGATTTATCATCAACAATTAAGGAATTGCGCGAAGGTTGGGAATTTATCTTCGTGAACCCAGTCGTCCGAGCTGTTTGTGCCGCTTTGGGTGCCGGCTTAATTGGTGGAGGTATGTTGATCCCCCTAGGGCCAATTTTCGCAAAGGATGTCTTGGGAGAGAATCCAGCTGATGGTATGTCCGTCCTTCAGACAGCGTTAGGTATAGGTGTTGCAGTTGGGGTTGCATCTCTTGCAATGTCAAAAAATAAAGTTGGACAATTGAAGCTATTTGTCTTTTCAGTCTTTGCTGCAGGTGCCAGTCTTCTCGTTGCTGCATCGATGTCTGGTTTATGGCCTGCCGCAGCTCTTATAGGTTTATTAGGAGTCTTTGCTGGGGCAATTTATGTCTTAGGATTCACCCTTCTGCAGATCAGTGTTGCTGAGGAACTTCGCGGAAGAATTTTTTCAGCCGTCTACACCATTGTCAGACTATCTCTAATCATTGCAATGTCTATAGGTCCATTCGTCGCCGCTACCCTCAACGGACTTTCTGAAGAAATCTTCGATAAGCGGCTCAGCATTTTTGGTTGGACTGTATTTATTCCAGGTGTTCGAATTACATTATGGATGGCAGCCCTGATCATTCTTGGAGCTGGTTTCCTTGCCTTCACTTCGGTGAGAAATTTTCTAGAGGATGATCTAGCTTTAGATAGGGAGGAAAAAACTAAGTGACTGGATTACTTATAGCTTTTGAAGGTGGAGATGCCAGTGGGAAAACCACTCAAGCGCGCCGGATATCCGACCTTATTGGAGCTTTTTTTACTCGCGAACCTGGAGGGACTGAAGTTGGAGAGTCACTTCGCGACCTTCTTCTTGATGCTCAAACCTCACTTGCATTTCGAACGGAAGCGCTTCTTATGGCCGCATCAAGAGCCCAGTTAGTCGAGGAAGTCATACGACCTAATCTTGAAAACGGAATACATGTAGTTTCAGATCGATTCTTAGCTTCATCTCTCGTCTACCAAGGATACGCAACGGGTCTTCCTGTAAACGATGTGAGAGAATTGTCGATCTTTGCGACAAATGGGCTTCTCCCAGACTTAACAGTACTCATAGACGTTCCTGTGGAGTTATCTATGCAACGAAGAACAGATATGCCTGACAGGTTTGAAAGTGAGACAACTGAATTTCACGAAAAAGTTCGTAGAGGTTATTTGGCATTAGCTGAAAGCGATCTTGAAAGGTGGGTAGTTATTGATGGCTCCGGTTCTCTAGAGCAGGTTAGCAGCCTTGTTGACCAAGCAATAACCGGGCACTTAGGTCTTTCTTTAACTAGTTCGAGTTCGTGATATGGGAATGCAATCTTCAGTATTTGATCGTGTGGTTGAACAAGAGAAAGTTATCCAGCAACTAAAAATTTCTGCTGCAAATCCTCTTCATGCCTATTTTTTTGTAGGTCCGAGGGGTTCGTGCCGATGGGAAGCAGCGAAGGGGTTTGCCGCTCTAATTCTAAGTGACGGCTTAGGTCGTGCTGAAGCTGAAAGAGTAAAACGGCTTGTACTTCGTGGAGAACATCCAGACTTAGTTCGGGTTTCACCACAAGGAAACCAGTATCGAGACGAAGAAGTTCAGATAGTTATAAATCAAGCGAGTCGAACCCCAGTAGAGAGCCCTAAAAAGATTATTGTCGCTGACAGATTTCATACTGCCAATGCCACTGCTGTGGGTCGTCTTCTAAAAACTCTTGAAGAGCCCCCACCCTCTACGATCATCGTACTTATGGGAGAAAATATTCCTGAGGAGCAAATTACTATTGCCTCGCGATGTATGACATTAGAGTTTCATCCAATTTCTGCATCTGGAATCTGTAATTGGCTTGTTGAACAAAATTTTGAGGCCGAAACAGCCAAAACGGTGGCTCGTGCGTCACGAGGGGACCTTCATAGGGCTTCTGACCTGATCAATGACCAAAAAATCACTGCTCGATTAAACATGTGGGAATCTATTCCTGAACGGTTAAATAAAGACGGGCATGTGATCGCTGAGATCGTTGAAGAAATTCGAAATAGTCTTGATGAAGCTCAGACCGTAATTGATAAGAGACATGTACAGGAAATCGAAGAATTAACAGAGCGCGAAGAAGCTATAGGTGCTAGGGGGTCCGGAAGAAAAGAACTTGAGTCTAATCACAAAAGAGAGATTCGGCGTTTACGAATCGATGAACTTCGCTTTGGTTTTGCCACCCTAGCAAATGTTCTTCGGGACAAACTTCATCAAGATCCTTCTGAGTCACTCGCGCGTTCAATTGAACATATCCGAAGAGCAAATGGAGCCCTTAACAGAAATCCTAATGAAAGCCTTCTGCTTCAAGGACTTCTCGTTTTACTTTCCGATGAAGAAACATAATCTAAGTCGTCAACCTGAACATGTGTTGCTACGGTATGAATTCTCGCCCGGGTAGCTCAGTTGGTAGAGCGATTCACTCGTAATGAATAGGTCAGGGGTTCAATTCCCCTCTCGGGCTCAAAATTTTTACCATCGTCGATCTAAAAAGCAAACCCATGGGAGTTCCTATTTTTTAGTCGGTAGACTACAGCTATGGCTGATCAAGCTGAATTTGAATCAATGGCGATGCCCTTTATGGATCAGCTCTACTCGCATGCCCTCAGACTTACAAAGAATTCGTCAGATGCGGAAGATCTTGTGCAAGAGACGTATCTAAAAGGCTATAGGGCATTTTCTAGTTTTAAAGAAGGCACAAACCTTCGCGCTTGGTTATTCCGAATCCTCACGAATAGCTTTATCAATAATTACCGAAAGAAGCAACGAGGTTTTGAAGAGGAAGATTTTGATGAAGTTGATGACTTGTACCTTCACCGACGTTTAGGCAGCATACAAAATAGTACGTTAGGGATGAGCGCAGAGGATATGTTATTTGAACGATTGACTGAAGACGAGATTAAAGATGCTGTGGAGAACCTTCCTACCCAGTACCGAGAAGTAGTTCTACTTGCAGATGTACAGGGTTTCTCCTACAAGGAAATAGCTGAGATACTTGAGGTTCCTGACGGTACTGTGATGTCGCGTCTCCATCGTGGAAGAGCAAAACTTCAAAAAGATCTTTTGGAATTTGCAAGTAAACGTGGACTACTAGTGGGATCTTCCCAGATGAATTCATATGAAGAGCTGCTACCGGAAGTAGTAGGAGTAGGAAGCAGATCATGATCAATCCTTCCGATAAGAACGACGCGTTAGAGCAGCAATCTTCCGAACCACTTTACAGCGCTGCAACAGATGCCCATAAGTGTGAAGATTCTAAAATGCTTATTACTCAAGCTCTTGAAGGCGTCCCAAATCCTCGATTGATTCAAGCAGTGAGGAGCCATTTTGGTGGATGCATCCAGTGTCTCAGCGCACTCGATCTCGAAATACGTTTCAAATTAGCTATGGCACAGAGAGCGACTGATAAAGCGCCACCTTCCCTTCAGCTTCGGATAAGTGAATCGCTGCAAAGAATTGATCTTAAAGATATTACGATCTCCGACCTTTAGGCATCATGTCGCGTATCTCGGACCGAAGCAATAGCGCATTGAAATAGGTATGGTATTTTACGAATTTTGTAATTCCCTTCTTTAAGGTGTCAGATGCCCCTATTTCGCGTCTACGATCAAAATATGGATATTCTTGCAGCAAACGAATGGCATTGGTGGATTGCCGTTATCCTCACCCCAGCCACCATACTTACGGTTCTTGCTATATTAGGCGGTTACTTGTTTAAGGTAGTCAGGCCGAAATATCCTCCCCGTTACAAAAAACAGACACCGGATATTTAACGGTGCAAGACAATTCGGTTGATTGGGATCTGGCTCGCCGAGTTGCAATCCGAATAAGCGAGCGAAGGCCTTCTAGTTCTTCGTATCATTACGCAACTCTCGCTCCGGATTTCGAACGTTTCACGGCGCAGGCAGAGCAGTTAGTTGCAGAAGAAACGGGTCTTCATTCACATATGGGTGCGGCCAGAGGAAGAGTTGCCGACCGACCGATGTGGATTGAAGCAAACATTGACTCTTTTCAAAGACTTCTTCGGCCGCTAGCCGGGAAGCTGGCCAATAAAGAAAAGTCATTTCTAGGTGAGTTTGGCATTAAAGCTAGCGGCGCTGAAATGGGTATGCTCCTCGGGTGGATGTCAGGTCGCGTCTTAGGTCAGTATGACCTCCTCATAGTCGAAGATGAAAATCCAGAAGATCAGGACATGGTTTATTACGTCGGGCCAAACGTTCTTGCTTTGGAAAGCAAGTACGGGTTTCCCCCTGAAGAATTCCGCCTGTGGCTAGCTCTTCATGAATGTACTCATCGGGCACAGTTCACTGGAGTTCCTTGGCTCCGAGATCATTTTCTAGGACTAGTAAACCAAACCCTTGACACAGTTGACCCTGACCCGGAAATTCTCAAAGAAGCCGTCAGGCGCATTATAGAAGCTAAAAAAAACGGAGAAGACCCATTTGCAGAAGGTGGAATCCCAAATCTTCTTACAACCCCAAAGCAGCGAGAAACAATCAATCAAATTTCAGGAATGATGAGCCTTCTAGAAGGACATGGAGATGTCACTATGGATCGTGCAGGAGTAGATCACATCCCGAGTGCCAGTTACTTTGCGAAAACGCTTCGGGATCGTCGAAACTCTGCAAAGGGGCTTAGCAGAATTTTCCAAAAAATTATCGGTTTAGAAGCAAAACTAAACCAGTATCAAGCTGGAGAGGCCTTTATTTCAGCAGTTGAGAGTGTGGGGGGTCAACAGCTTTTAAATCGGGCATGGGAAAAACCAGAAAATCTTCCATCCATGGAAGAAATCCAACTTCCAGATCTTTGGATAAGCAGGATAAAAGATGAACCAGAAAAAACTAGCTCCATTGGAGCTTAATCTGGAGGCCAAGTGAAGCTGAGAAAAAATTGAAGTGAAAAATATGATCCAACCCCTGTTGGAACGTTGTTCCTTTCCTGATGGACCGGTTAATTGTGCTGTTTCAGGTGGGGCTGATTCTATGGCATTGCTAGCGTTAGCTTCTTCAGCTGGATTAGAAGTTACCGCTATTCATGTTGATCATGGGATACGACCAGGCTCCAGCGAGGAAGCGGATATCGTTGCTGCCACCGCAGAGCGCTTTGGTGCTCAATTTGAATCACGATCGGTTACTGTCGATGCTGGGCCGAATCTTGAGGAACGAGCGCGCCAAGCGAGATACAGTGTTCTACCTGAAAAGGTCTTAACTGGGCATACGGCAGACGACCAAGCAGAAACGATTCTGCTAGCTTTACTTCGAGGAAGCGCTTGGCAAGGTATGGGTGGCATCGAACCAACAACCAGCCGTCCTATATTGCAATTGCGTCGCTCAGAGACGGAAGACTTGTGCTCCTCTCTTGGGATTACTACATTTTCTGACCCAAGTAATAGAGATCCGCAATTTCGCCGTAATCGAATTCGTCATGAACTCCTACCGCTGCTTTGCGATATAGCTGATCGGGATCTTGTGCCTGTACTTGTAAGGCAATCAGAACTATTTCGAGATGGAAGTAAATTTATCTCTGAAGGAGCAAAACAGATCGACCCTACCGATACGAAAGCTCTAGAAAATGCCCCAAGGATCATTTCCAGAGAAGCTATCCGAAATTGGATTTGGGAGACACGCGGTGATGATCACCCACCTGATTTAGCGACTATAAATCGTGTACTTGATGTTGCTTTTCTTGAATCACTAGCAACAGATATTGGAAAAGGATGGAGAGTTGCTCGAACAGATAGAGTGCTACGAATTGAGAAACCTGATTCAATATGAAACTATGCACTCATGATGTTCTTACATAGATTAGTTACGCCGTTATGACCGAAGAGTTAAAGCCATCCGGAAATGTGCTTCTTACTAGAGAAGAAATCCATAACCGTATCCAAGAACTTGGTCGACAAATCACAGAAGACTACCAAGGTAGATTTCCATTACTTATCTGTGTCCTTAAAGGAGCATTTATATATATGGCAGATTTAGCAAGAGCGATAGATCTTCCAGTCGAGTTCGATTTCATGGCTGTCTCTTCATATGGAAATGCGACTAAAACAAGCGGAGTAGTTCGAATAGTTAAGGATCTTGACATAGAGCTAACTGGTCGAGACGTGATTATTGTCGAGGATATTATTGATAGCGGGCTTACCTTAAATTATCTCCGTAAGATACTAAACTCTCGAAATCCTGATTCACTCGAAGTATGCGCTCTTCTTGTTCGCTCCGGAAGGCAAGAAGGGGATTTGGGACTCAGATACATTGGTTTTGAAATTCCTCCAGATTTTGTTGTTGGTTATGGTCTTGATGTAGCTCAGCGTTACAGGAATCTATCTGATCTATGGAGTTACGACGAAGGTTAGATCCTTAATGAGAAACTGAATTCAAAAAATCTTTCGTAAACCTTCACATTGGAGCAAGGAACAACACTAAGCTCCGGCTAGTTACATTTTTATTCTTATTTGGAGTTCTTTTGGCATTAATGAATATGAGAGGTAAATGGGCAGAAGGGATTATGCCCAGAAATCTCATCTGGATCGTAAAAGACCGACTCGCTGTTTGTGAACGCCCTGGAGGTTATGGGCCTCAGCATCGGAAAGTGAGGCGTATCGAGGAATTAATTTGGATTCGAAGGAATGACTTCAAACGCGTCATCTCTATCATTCCCGCTGCACATAACCTGCATAATTACGAGGAGTTTGACATTGACTATGTCCATCGCCCGATTGCTATCGGCGATCACCTACATGAAGTCCTCGGAGTTTTATATGTAGACCTGAACAAACTCATCGCCCATGGTGAACGACTTCTAATGCACCATGAAGATGTTGGAGATGATATCGGGGGGACTATGGCTGGGTATCTTGTCTGGAATGGATTCGTTGACACCCCTCACAAAGCAATAACAGTCATTGAACGAATGATCAATCGTGTCATCGGTTCACATGGGAGAGAAATTGTTTCGGCAGCAATGGAACTTCCATCACCTGAGGAGCTTACTCCCCAGGAAGATGAAGAATCGACGATGGAAGATGAGAGCCTCCAATTTCAGGAGAGCTCGAACTTCGAAGAGATCGCCACTGAATAGAGGTCGTACTATGCCTCAAGCATTTCTCGGACTTGGATCTAACCTTGGAGACCGAATGCAGTTTCTTCAAGATGCTGTGGAAGAGATCCCTGATCTCGTTGGTGTTTCCGGGGTATACGAAACCGATCCGATTGGCGGTCCTGACCAAAGTAAATTTTTAAACATCGTAGTTGAACTTGAAACAGATCTTAGCCCTAGAGATCTCCTCAATCTCGCACAAGCATTAGAGAAAAAAGCAGATAGACGAAGAGAAGTCCACTGGGGTCCTCGTACTTTAGATGTAGACGTTCTATGGGTTGAAGGACATAAGGTTAATGATCATGATCTTGAAGTTCCGCACCCACGGATGAGAGAAAGAGCATTTGTAATGGTTCCTTTAGGAGAATTATCTCCAGATTTTCTAAGCGGCTGGGTTGACTCGGAAGAGGGCCAAGTTAGCCGGATTTCAGATTGGTGATACGTGCGTGTACGAATCGTAGGACCTGGCAGGGCGGGCTTAAGTTTTTCAAGAGCTTTCACGAAAGTCGGGTGGGAAGTTCTTGAGCATTTAGGTAGAAATGATGATCTTTCAAACGCTGCTGAAGGAGTTGATATCGTTCTACTGTCAGTCCCAGATCAGCATATAAATGAAGTCGCCCAGAAAATTACCGTTACTAACTCTGCAGCGATTGTCCACATATCTGGATCGCTTACGCTAGATCCGATAAGCCAACACACACGGATAGCATCCTGTCACCCTCTTCTTTCTTTACCTGATCCTTCACTAGGAGCGAAACGTCTTCTTGATAAAGCATGGTTCGCTGTTGCTGGGGATCCCATTTCCATCGAGATCGCTCGAGCTTTTGACGGTGAATATTTTCATATACCTGACGAAAAAAGGGTCCTCTATCATGCCGGAGCCTGTATTGCGGCAAATCATTTAGTTGTTCTTCTCTCACAAGTCGAACGTATCTGCGAAATGGTTGACATTCCCTTTGAAGCTTATCTAAACCTAATTCAAGGTACTTTAGATTCAGTTACAACAATAGGGTCAAAGAAGTCGTTAACAGGCCCCGCCGTTCGAGGAGATCTATCAACAATTCAATCTCATCTAGATGCACTTCCCCAAACGGAAAAGGTCCTTTACAGCTGCCTTTCTGAAGCAGCTCAAGAATTTGCAACGAAAGAAACCAAATCCCAGAATATGAAAGCATGAAATTAATTTCACAAGTATCTGAAGTGCATGAATTCATCGATGAATACAGAGCACAAAAAAACACTATTGGCTTAGTTCCAACTATGGGCTTTCTCCATGAAGGCCACATTTCTCTCATGCAACGTGCAGCTAATGAAAATGATAAAACAATTGTGACTATCTTCGTTAATCCTCTCCAATTTGCTGAAGGAGAGGATCTTTCTAGCTACCCTCAAAATCTCGAGAAGGACATAAACGAATGTGAAGCTATCGGCGTTGATCTACTTTTCATTCCATCTTCTGAAGAAATGTACTCGCAGCCGATTCTTACTTCAGTCCAAGTTGACCAAATGATGAGCACCATTGAAGGCGCATCCCGCCCCACTCATTTCTCTGGAGTAGCAACGGTTGTAGCAAAGCTCTTCAATATCGTTGGGCCATGTAACGCATACTTTGGTGAGAAAGACTGGCAACAATTACAGGTAATCTCAACAATGGCTAGAGACCTTTCATTTCGCGTTAAGGTGCTTGGATGCCCGACAGTGCGACAATCTGATGGTCTAGCACTTTCGAGCAGAAACGCATATTTAACTCCAGAAGAACGCGAAGCAGCGACAGCTATATCACGTTCCCTGCAAATTGCGTCAGAAAATGTCCAAGCCGGTGAAACATCAGCTTCAGTAATTAAGAGCCAAATCGTTGATGAAATGACTGCCGAAGCACTCGCTACCCTTGATTATGTTGAAATAGTAGAGGGAAGTTCCCTACAAACTATTGATCAAATTACGGAAGGCACCCGAATCCTTATAGCTGCAAAAGTTGGAAAGGCCAGACTGATTGACAATGTCAATCCATATTTTGGGATTAAATGAACTCGCGGGCCAAAATCACGAAAACGCATCATTAGTAAAGAGAATTGATTAATTCCCAGCAATACACCTCAACGCCTGCGACACTTAATCTCATATGGAACTTCCGTATCAATTCACCGTTACTGCAACAACAAAGGAAATTCGCGCAGACTACGCCTCGCTAGACGAGGGTACTGGGTCAGGTAAGAGCGCGACTATTGCCGGAAGACTTATGTTAAGGCGAGTTCAGGGCAAGGTAGCTTTTGGTGACCTACAGGATATGAGCGGACGTATACAACTCTTTGCTCCTGCAAAGGTAACTCCTGAATTCGATTCTTTCACGAGTCTCAATATTGGTGATTGGATCGGCGTTACAGGTGAGATCATGAAAACAAAGAGAGGAGAACTGTCAGTAAAAGTTGAACAATGGGTAATCCTTGCTTCAGCGGATAGGCCTTTCCCCGATAAGTGGCATGGTATTACCGACCCAGATTTACGCTATCGGCAAAGATATGTAGATCTATGGGTGACTGAAGAGGCGCGTGAGAACTTCCTAATGCGGAGTAAAATGCTTTCGCTTACTCGCCGTTGGCTCGAAGCTAAGAATTTTCTAGAGGTAGAAACTCCCGTCTTTCACCCAATTCCCGGAGGTGCTTTAGCTCGACCATTTTCGACACATCATAATGCGCTCGACACCGAACTGTATCTGCGGATTGCCCCCGAACTGTATCTAAAGAGATTGATCGTTGGAGGCTTTGAGAGAGTTTTTGAAATCGCCCGAGTGTTCAGAAACGAAGGTATATCCACCAGACATAATCCCGAGTTTACAATGCTTGAACTTTACCAAGTATACGCTGATTGGAACGATATTATGGAATTGGCGGAAAGCCTCATAGAACATCTTGCTATTGAGCTCACAGGTTCAGCCCTTATCTCATACGATGGAAAAGAAATCGACCTGACTACTCCTTGGAGGAGGGCGACTCTAAATGACTTGATAGAAGAACATTCCGGGTTAGATGTCTCTCTTGATACCCCAGTAGATGAGCTTCGTAGTATCTGTAAGAAGCTAGATCTAGAAATTTTACCCGCTTGGGGAGCCGGAAAATTACTTCTTGAAATATATGAGAAGACGGTTGAACCGAATCTATGGGGCCCTTGCTTTGTCACGGAATACCCTAGTGAAGTTTCACCTCTTTCAAGAGAGCACCGTCAGAAACCAGGCTATACCGAAAGGTTCGAAGCAATTATTGCAGGTAGGGAGATCTTAAATGGGTTCTCTGAGCTTGTGGATGCTCAGGAGCAACAGAAACGGTTTGAGGAACAACTAGCCCAAAATAAAGCCGGAGATGAGGAGGCGATGGTTGTCGACTCAGACTATGTCCGTGCATTGGAGTACGGGCTTCCTCCTACAGGCGGTATTGGTATAGGAATTGATCGATTGGTGATGTTGCTAGCCGACGTTCAAACGATCCGTGATGTCATACTTTTCCCAACTCTTCGACCCGAGCAACAAACCAACTCACGGACCGAACTAGACTTACCTCGAGACTAGGCTCCTATCTAACTAGCTGATTGAGCTCGGTCGAGTAGATGGTTTGTAGCAGCAGAGAGGGCATTTGTTGCTGGGGAAGAAGGAAGTGACTCCAACTCTAACTTAGCTTTCTGCGCCCAAAACTGTGCTCGAGTGAAAGCTTCTTCGACAGCACCTGTTGAACGAATCAGGCTCAGAGCTCGATCTCTTTCATCTGTACTCAGTTCTTTCCCGAGGAGCTCTTGGAGCTGTTCTCCTACATCTGACTCCAACGCGAGAAGAACTGGCAGCGTGTACACCCCTTCGATAAGGTCGTTACCTGCCGGTTTCCCTAACTGATCTTCAGAAGCAATAACATCAAGAATGTCGTCAACAATTTGGAAAGCCATCCCATACGTATGACCAAAAGTGGTTAATTGGTCAACCGTATGTCTTTCGAGTCCTCCAGTTAATCCTCCTATTCTGCATGCTGTAGAGAGAAGAGAAGCGGTCTTTCCAGCGATGGACTGCTCGTAACTTTCCTGAGTTCTCGAAGGTTTATAAGTCGACTGGAGTTCTAGGATTTGTCCTTCACATAGTTCTCCAATTGTTCTTGCTAATAAACCCGCTATTTCTGTTCCTAACGAGGCGGCGATTTCTGAAGCTCGGGCAAGAAGAAAGTCTCCAGCTAAAATCGCCGTATGATTTCCCCATACAGCGTTTACTGATGGAACGTTCCTTCTCATCTCAGCTTCATCCATAACATCGTCGTGGTACAAAGATCCAAGGTGAACTAGTTCAACTGCAACACCACCCATTAGAACCTCGTCACTTACAGGAACAGCATTTGACTGTTCAACAGCAGATGATGCGATAGTAAAACCTGGTCGGACTCTCTTTCCTCCAGCAGTAATTAAGTGTTTTGCTATTTCAGTTAGATATGGGTCTTTAGCGACGACTGAATTTTCTAGTTTTGTTTCAACGAGTGCCAGGTCATTTTTGAGAGTCGGAAGAGCTGACAAATGAGATAAAAGAGCCATATGTGGGAAGTTTATGACCCCAAAACGTAGACCACACCATCGTAGAGAAATTGTTCTTGCATGAAATCAAGTGGCCTTAAAATGGTTGTAATCACCTTGGTAATTTATGGGTTGAGATTTAATTCTTAATTAAAGATAAAGATTTTTTAGATTTCGGGAAGAAAAGCTGCTGTTTTTGCGTTGTATGTATATAACAAGAATAAGTATTGTCTTTAATGTACGTTTATCGTATTAGTGCTCTAAGTACTAAGATAAAAATTAACTGTAGTGGTTGAAAGGTTACGCTTTGTTTGAAAGGTTTACGGATAGGGCCCGAAGGGTTGTGGTTCTAGCTCAAGAGGAAGCACGGCTTCTCAATCATAATTACATCGGAACTGAGCATATTCTGCTTGGCCTTATTCACGAGGGTGAAGGTGTCGCTGCAAAGGCACTTGAATCTTTGGGAATTTCACTTCAAGCTGTTCGAGATCAAGTCGAAGAAATCATTGGGCAAGGTGGATCCTCTCCAAGCGGTCACATTCCCTTTACTCCTCGTGCCAAAAAAGTTTTAGAATTAAGTCTTCGCGAAGCTTTACAACTTGGTCATAATTACATCGGAACTGAGCATATTCTGCTAGGTCTAATTCGTGAGGGTGAAGGTGTCGCTGCCCAAGTGCTAACAAAGCTAGGGGCAGATTTATCTCGGGTGCGTCAACAAGTGATTCAACTTTTATCCGGGTATTCCGGTTCAGGAGCAGATGGCCCAGAAGGTAGTCGTAAAGAAAGAGCATCGGCGACCACTGGAGGCGGCAGCGGAGATGCTGCCTCAGGTTCACTTGTTCTTGATCAATTTGGCAGAAATCTTACTCAGCTTGCACGAGAAAAGAAACTCGATCCAGTCATCGGAAGGTTGCGAGAAGCTGAGCGGGTTATGCAGGTTTTAAGTAGGCGGACAAAAAATAACCCTGTTCTAGTCGGTGAACCAGGAGTAGGAAAAACAGCTATTGTTGAAGGATTAGCAAGATCAATTGCAGCTAATGAAGTTCCTGAACCACTAAGAGATAAGCAACTCTACACGCTGGATCTTGGTGCTTTGGTGGCGGGATCCCGATATCGCGGAGATTTTGAAGAACGTCTTAAAAAAGTACTTAAAGAGATAAAAACCCGTGGAGATATCATCCTGTTTATTGATGAACTCCACACGCTTGTTGGAGCAGGAGCTGCAGAAGGAGCTATAGACGCTGCTTCAATACTCAAACCTATGCTTGCTCGAGGAGAGCTCCAAACGATTGGGGCTACGACATTAGACGAATACCGTAAGCATTTAGAAAAAGATGCTGCCTTAGAGCGCCGCTTTCAAAAAATCATAGTGGACGAACCTGCTGTGCCTTTAACAATTGAAATTCTCAAAGGCTTGCGTGAACGTTACGAAGACCACCACAAGGTAACAATTACTGACCAAGCCTTAGTTGCTGCAGCTAACTTGGCAGATAGGTATATCTCCGACAGGCATCTTCCCGACAAGGCTATAGATCTCATAGATGAAGCAGGATCAAGACTCCGCCTTAGAAGAATGGAAACCCCGCCAGATTTCAAAGAAATTGAGAATGAGCTCGCACAAGTCACAGAGGAAAAGAAAGCAGCTGTGGAAGCTCAAGATTTCGAAGAGGCTGGGCGGCTTCGCGACAAAGAAAAAGATCTTCTCCAGAGAAAAGAAAACATGGAAACGGATATGAAAGATTCTGGCGTTGACCTTTTTGACGAAGTTGATGAGGAAGCTATCGCCGAAGTTCTTTCTGTATGGACCGGAATTCCTGTCTATAAATTAACCGAAGAAGAAACTGCTAAGTTACTCCGAATGGAAACTGAGCTTCATAAGCGGGTAATTGGTCAAGAGGATAGTATCAAGGCAGTAAGCCAGGCAATACGTCGAACTCGAGCTGGATTAAAGGACCCCAAACGCCCTTCAGGCTCATTCATTTTCCTTGGGCCTTCCGGTGTTGGAAAAACTGAGTTAGCAAAAACGCTTGCGGAGTTTCTATTTGGAGACGAACAGGCCTTAATTAGTCTTGACATGTCGGAGTATATGGAAAAGCACACAGTTAGTCGTCTAGTTGGTTCACCGCCAGGATATGTCGGGTATGAAGAAGGTGGACAATTGACTGAGGCTGTTCGGAGAAAACCTTTCTCAGTCGTCCTTTTCGACGAGATTGAAAAAGCACATCCTGACGTTTTCAACACTCTTCTACAAATACTCGAAGAAGGACGACTAACCGACAGCCAAGGTCGCTCCGTTGACTTCCGTAACACGGTGCTTATCATGACTTCAAATTTAGGGACTCGTGATCTTCGTAAGGCCAACCTAGGGTTTACCAAAAACGATGAAGCGCTCTCTTATGAACGTATGAAAGAAAAAGTTACCGAATCTCTTAAAGAACATTTCCGGCCAGAGTTTCTAAATAGGGTTGATGAGGTTATTGTTTTCCATGAACTATCCAAAGGCGAAGTAACCGAGATTGTAGATTTAATGGTTGCACGCGTAGCTGTTCAGCTCGAATCACAAGGGATGGGGCTTGAAGTCACAGTTGATGCTAAACATCACCTAGCGGATAAAGGCTATGACCCAGAACTTGGCGCACGACCTCTACGTAGAGCAATTCAACGTCTTGTAGAAGATCCGCTTTCAGAGAGACTCCTTCTCAAAGAATTTAAAGCTGGACAAATCGTTGTTGTAGACGTCGAAGACGACGAAGAAGATCCAAACCAAAAGTCGATTGTATTTAAAGCTGTAGAAGGATTTGAGCCC
>MDTD01107047.1_pt1 | contig 35573 bp, 33 predicted proteins | sample 811221 | NCBI WGS metagenome assembly MDTD01 (sample SAMN05326646, study PRJNA326480) | marine metagenome | isolation source: seawater | place: Pacific Ocean: South West | collected 2011
AACCGGTTTTCTCAATAAATCTCGAAGAATTTAAACTTCTATCACAGAAAAAATCTTCGAAAGGATTAATTTTTATTTCTCTTCTTAAAAGTAAGCTTAAATTCCTTAACAGGTCATACTTATTTATTGGGTTGGAAGATACGTTATAAAGTCCATGAAGCTGGGGAAAATCTATCATTATTTTCTCAATAACTCTTGCTAATTCGTAAGATGTTAAACCTGAAAAAATAGCATTTTTATAGCCGTCAATTTCCTTTTGATCCAGAAACCATTCAATTAAACCATGCTTATCTTTGATTTCTAGCCCAATGGTAGATTTTCTCAAAGTTAAGCAACTATCAGAATCTTTTATTTCGCCTTTTATTTTTGAAACTCCATAGATATCATCAGCATCGCAAATATCTTCTTCGGTGTAATTACCTTTTTTCCCGGAAAAAACGCAATCCGTGCTCAATTGAATTAATTTAGTCTTTTTTTGTTTGCATAATTTCTCAATAATCTTTGGGTATTCACCGTTTATAAAGTTTATTGATTCCTTGTTTGATTGATTTGCAATCTGTTTAGTTATTCCAATGCAATTGACAATAAAATGTGGATTGCAATCATCAATTATTTTTTCTGATAAATTCTCTTCTAGAACATCAAAATTATCAAAGTAATTAATTTTAGTGCTACTTAAATTCCTGTAAGTTTTGAGTGAGTTTTTAAGAGTCCCATGGAGATGAAATTTATTCTTAAAATAATCACTAAATACATGGCCTAACATTCCGCTAGATCCTAAAACAAGAACATTTAACATTTTCTTTCAGAGTATCTTAATTTTTTTTTCAAAACATATGCCGCAGATAACCAAAATAATATGCTTACTGATGGTTGGAAGACTGCTCCCGCTGTTGGGATTGCAATTATAAGAAATATTAAATTTGATACAAAAAAAGTTGCATCTAATGAACTATTTAAATCTTTGTAAAGACTCTTTTGTATAAAAAAATAAATATAAAGAAAAATAATTAGGTAAATGGGTCCTCCCATAACTAATAAATCCGCTAAACCATTGTGCGATGATATTCCTTCAAGGCCCATTACGCCTGCCCCCCCTTTTACTCCAATTCCGATAAACCAAATGAAATTGCCATAATATTCATATACAACTGAAGCAAATCCTATAAGTCTCATCCATATTTCATAAGTACTAATTGTTGATTCTGATACATTTCTTACTTCTACTAAAGAAGATGAAAAAGTTGATATATCCAATCCAGTGCTCGCAGTTAACAAAGTACTGACGTAATTTTGAAAAGTGGGATCAATTACAATTAAAACTGGCAAAAGAGATAAGATGGTTATTCCCATTAGAAAATGATTCAACTTGATTCTAGGTCCATTGATCCATAAGTTAAAAATCATCAGAATGAAAAAAGAAATAAATAATATGAATACAGAAGTTTTTTGAAGAGATAAAGCCACCCCTAAAAGCAGAATCAAAAATAAAATGGAGCGAAGAACAAAACTTTTTATAATTTCTGAAGGAGAGAAAATAAGCAAAAACTGAAAACCAACTATAGTTCCAAATACAGTTAAAGATCCAAGAATTGATGAATATCTGACGAGTGACCCTCTAGTCGCAGAGCTTGCAAACCAAGATACCTCACCGAAAAAAAATTGGAAGGCTATGCTTGCAGAACCTAAAGTAAAACAAAACAGAATTACCTTAAGCATCAAAATGTAATCTGTCTTATCTTTTAAAAAATAAAGAAAAACAAATGCAATCATAGGCATTAAAAGTAATCTTGGCAGAGCAGCTAAAGGCTCCAGAGACATCAAATAAAAAAAGGACCAAACAGCTACAAATAAAGTGTAATAAATGAAAATATATAAAGGCAGGAACTCCTTATTAAATTTAAAAAATTTCTCATTTTTAAGAATTGGAATCATATAAAAAGCAATTCCAGCTCCTAGTAATAAATAATATGCCGGACTTAAGTTTCTGAAAGCAGTCAGTAACGTCAAGGCCGTTAAGGCCATTAGTGGAAAAATCTTTGGTATTTTAATAGAAAGCATTTGTGTCAGTAAAATCCGTCTTTGGTATCCTCAATTGTTTTAAACCTTTCATTTCTGTGATTGATACCTTCTCGATACTCATACGCCAAGATGTACCTAAAAAGTAAGTTAGAATAAAGAAAGGAAATAGAATTTGTTTTCCTCAAGAAATATGCCAACAAATTTGCAATGTTTTTATTCAAAAGAAGGCTTAAGAGAAAACCAATAAATTTATGAATGTTTTTTCTGTTGGGGTAATCGGGTTCTAAAAGCTTTGAATAATAAAATTCCCAAACAGCTTCAGGAGATTTTTCAAGAAAATGTGCAGTACCGTTTTTAGCAGTACTGTAGATTTTCTTTCTATATGTATTAAGGTCATGCCAGTCATGATGAATTATCTCTGCTTTTGTCATAAGTAACCTAAATCCTTGTTTTTGTGCCCTGAAAGCAAACTCATTATCTTCCATTCCATACCCCATAAAAGACTCATCAAAAAATAATGATTCTTTGAAAAGATCATCTTTCTTCAGTGACATATTCATCGTAACTATTTCTTTAAAATCTAACTCATCATTTTCTGTGTAGGAATCAAAAAATCTATGTCTTGAATCCCTATATCTTATGTAATTATTTGAAATAACCTGATCTATTGGGAATTTTACAGTGCCTGAAAAAATACTTTTTACCGAACCATCGAGACTCAATAAATGCTTTTCAACACAATCTTTTTTGGGTTCGCAGTCATCGTCAAAAAAAATTAAATTATTAGTACTGGCGTTATTAATTCCCAAATTTCTTTTTTTTGAAATATTGTTTTCTGTTTGTAAATGGAGGATTTTCGTTGGGTTAAATTCTTTTTTAAAATTTTCAAGAATTATTGAAGTCTCATCTTGACTATTGCTATCGCAAATAATGACCTCCTCTATCTGTTCGAGTACTGTCTGTAATAAAAGGTTTTGCAATAGTTTCTTCAATTCCTCGGCTCTATTGAAAGTTGGAATAATAATTGAACAATTACTCTTCATTTTTAAACCTTTTTTTTAGTAAAATTTTTACTATGTAAAATAGAGATTTTAGTTTTGACTTTAAAGGACTTTGAGAAAATATGACCTTAAAAAAATATTTCAAAGAATCTTTGTTCTGGCCTAGATTAAAAAAAGCTATTCCACTCGTATAAGAGGGCCACCAAGGAACGCCTCCATATAAATTGATGAATTCTGAGATTATAGTTTTTTTCATGTTATCGATATTAAGTAAAATTCTTTTAGGATCGTCAAAATTATCATCACCAACCCAATAAAATCCTAGTCTTTCCTCTATAAAATTAAACTTACCTTTATTTTTTGAAACTTTTATCCAGAGATCGTAATCTTCCCAACCTACTTTATCTTCATCAGTTGAGAAACAACCTGCATTTTTAAATATCTTTTTTCTAATCAAAACACTTGATGTAACAATTGTATTACCGTTTATCAGTAAATCATTATAAATGGGGTCTTTTAATTTTCTTGATCTAGTCTTTCCATTTTTTTTATTACCCTCTATAAAACAATTATGATAACTAATATCACTTTCAGTGGAAGTTAAAGCTTGATGCGATTTTTTTAATTTATCTTTTTCCCACCAATCATCAGAGTCTAAGAAAGCTAGAAAATTACCTTTTGAAACCTCAGCGCCTATATTGCGTGAAGAGGCAATAATTCCATTATTTTTGTGCTTTATATATTTTATCTTTTCGCTTGAGAGAGACTCGATGAACAATTGAGTATCATCTTCTGAGTGATTGTCTACAACAATAATTTCCCAATTTTCATAGCTCTGCCTTTGAACGGATTGAATGGCTCTTCTTAAAAGTTTTTCTCTATTGTATGTAGGAATTATGACTGATATCAGTTCTTCAGACATTTCCAAACCATTTTGAACAGTTGATCAAAAGCTTATCAATCTCTTCTGTAATTTCCATTTTTGCTTTCAAATTAAGGTCTAAGAGTCTTAAATTTGAGTATGAAAATTTTTCTTCATTTTCTTGGGATGCATTTTTTTTAGAAATTAGGTCTATTTCCTCATTGAATATTTTTTTAAACCTTTGCTTTATCAATAAAGCGATTTCTAAAAGAGATGATTTTTGATTGCTGCATACATTAATTTTATTAAAGCTTGAATCAAATTTACTAACAGAAGTAAAAAAATTGATGACCTCCAATAGTAAGGAAATTGGAATAAAATCTCTCGTTACTGATGGGGGAGACTGTATTTCAATTCTCTTAGTTTCTATAGCTGCTTTGCATAAATCATTAGCAAAAAGATGCCAACAATTTGAATATTGATTTATTGGAGTGCCAATACTGTTAGAAATTCTTAAATTAACTATTTCGAAGAAATTTGTAAATTCAAGAGTTGCATTTTCTGCTTGGAGATGGGTATGAGCATATGTATTTTCTGGATTAGGAGGAGAGTCCTCGCTAATTAATCCCAATTTATTATTTCCATAAATCTGACAAGTTGAAAAATTTATAAATCTTTTAATTTTTTTATTTTTTGAGACTTCAAGCAATTTTTTTGTCCCTTCAACGTTTGTTTGATAGGCAAGTTTTTTATTCTTTTCACAAGAAGCTTGATTGAGTGAAGCAAGATGTATAACTGTATCTACACTATCTGGAAAAATTTTATTTATATTTGATATATCGGAGTTTAAATCTAATTCTATCGAATCAAACTCCTCCGAAAAACCAGGACTCTTATTAGGTTTATCTGATCTTAAAAGAATTAATTCTCTTCCTTCTGAAGATAATTCTTCAACTATCCTGCCTCCTAGATAACCGCTCGATCCAGTGATTAAAATCATAAACCATTACCAAGTTTTCCATGGGGCTTTATCTGAATCCCATAATTCATTTAAATATGTCTTATCTCTTAATGAATCCATGCAACCCCAAAAACCCTCATGTTTCTTTGCTATTAGCTGATTATCTTTAGCTAAATTCTCTAATGGACTTTGCTCAAATACTGTTGAATCAGAATCGATATAGTTAAGAATATCCGGCTCACAAACGAAAAATCCTCCATTTATCCAAGAACCATCACCTTTTGGTTTTTCTAAAAAATTTGTTACTAGGTCTTTGTCATTTATGGAAAGAGAGCCATATCTTCCGGCGGGCTGGACAGCTGACATCGTTAGTAGCTTTTTACTTTTTTTATGAAATTCAATTAATTTATTAAAATTGATATCTGATAGTCCGTCGCCATAAGTCAACATAAATGACTCATCTTTTATATAATCTTTAGCTCTTTTAATTCTTCCGCCTGTCATAGTGTTAAGTCCAGTATCCAATAAAGTAACTTTCCATGGTTCGCTTTTATTTTCATGAACCTGCATTGAGTTCTGAGATAAATCTATTGTCACATCACTTTGGTGAAGAAAATAATTAGAAAAATATTCTTTTATAAAATACCCTTTATATCCTAAAAGAATCACAAATTCATTTATTCCATAATTCGAGTAATTTTTCATGATATGCCATAAAATTGGCTTACCTCCAATTTGGATCATTGGTTTAGGTCTAATATCGGTTTCCTCGCTTATTCTAGTTCCAAATCCTCCTGCCAAAATTAATGCTTTCAATTTAAATCTCCCAATTAAATAAAATTTCATCTAAAGAAGCTCTTTGAACCTCATCAGGATCATGCTTCATATCTGATACATTTAATATAATTGAATTTTCCTCATCAACGCCTTTAAATCCAAACCAAACTTTAGGAGGGATAGTTAACCTCTTATAATTTTCCTTTGAAAGACATATCTTAGCAAAACAATGATTCTCAGCATTAGCATTTCTATCGTCAAAAATTACAAATTCAACTTTTCCATGAGGTACTAGTAGATTACATGTCATTTTTGTATGTTTCTTCCACGCTTTCACAAAATTATGCTCTATGATTGAAAAATAAGCTTCGCCAAAAGATTTAAATGATTCCTCATCATTTTTAATTGCGTGAAGAATATCTCCACCCTCGACATTTATGATCTGTTGTGTAGAAACACAAACCCCGTCAATTTGCTGAATTTCTTTTAAATCCAATATGCTCCTCTTGTTTTTCCCTTTCTTGAATATTCTTCAATTTGAGACAAAGTGAAGTCATAAATATCATTCCCAGAATAGTATTTTTTATACCAATTTACAGTCAATTCAATTGTCTCTTCAAAGTTTAAAATTGGTTCCCACTTTAGATGATTCATTGCTTTTTCACAGTTTAATCTCAGAAGTTTAGCTTCATAAAGTTTTTCTTTTCCTTTAGATGAATCAATCCATTCCACCGATGACCAATTTTTTTTCATTTCTTCTATTAAGTCTCTTACAGAAAAATTGTTATCTTTAGCAGGTCCAAAATTATATGCCTCTCCATTAAAATTATTATTTTCTGAAAGCAAAGCTCCGAGCAGTAAGTATCCTCCCAAAGGTTCTAAAACATGCTGCCAAGGTCTTGTGGCATCAGGATTTCTAATTTCAGGTTTCTTCTTTTCAGCCCAAGCTCTGACGCAATCAGGCACGATTCTATCCCTTGCCCAATCTCCTCCTCCTATGACATTGCCTGCTCTCGTTACAGCAAGCCTTATAAAATTATTATCTTTTAAAAATGAATGAAAATATGATTTGATGACCAGCTCTGCCATTCCCTTAGAGGCACTATAAGGATCCTTACCCCCTAAAACATCTGTTTCTTCATAACCTCTCTCTAGTTCAATATTATCGTAAGATTTGTCACTCGTGATTAAAACAATATTAACTTTTTTAGAAAATGATCTGACAGATTCTAATATATGTGCTGTTCCGAGAGAGTTAACCTTAAATGTAGTTAAAGGATCTTCATATGAGGGCCTGACTAAAGATTGAGCTGCAAGGTGAAAAATATAATCTGGTTGAATTTCTTGAATCAAAGGTTTTACCTCTTCAAGAGATAAAAGATCATTTCTATGGTCAAATACTTTTGAGCCTAATCCAAGAACTGAAAAATTTGATGGATTAGATGGAGGATCTAAAGATATGCCGTGAACTTCTGCTCCCAAGCTCAATAGCCATGTAGCAAGCCAACTGCCTTTAAATCCAGTATGTCCCGTAATTAGAACTTTCTTGGAATTATATCTACTCAACATAGTTTTATTATAAAAGCTCTGAGAAATCGGTTATAACATTAAAATTTTCATTTTTTTGAAGAGATTTCCACTCTTTGTACTCAGACCAACATTGCATGAAGATAAAATCTAACTTAAATTTTTTTGCTACTTCAAAATCATATTTGCTATCTCCAACAAAAAGGATTGGCTCCTTTATATCTTTCTCACTTAATTTTAAAAAATTTTCTTCTTTGTTTTTAGGACTTCCGTAAATACCTAATTCAAATAAACGATTAATATTTCTCTGCTTAAAAATGCAATTTAATTCTTTCTCATCACTGCCAGAAATTACTGCCCATAGACTATTTGAATAAGTTTCTTTTAAATTCTTTAGATAAGGATTAACTTCACATTGAAGTAATCCATCTTGCACTTTCCTTGAAAAAGTTTCTAATAAAGACATCATCTCGTCATCTTTATATTTTTTATTTAAAATTTTGGTAAAAAAGTAACTAAATTTTTCATATCTTGATATCCCGCCATTCTTTATGTGGTAGGAAAGAAGATCATTAGCATTTTTGAGCCCATATTTTTTTGTGGACTCAAAGAAAGCATTTGATTTTATTGGATTAGAGTTCAGAAGAACTCCATCACAATCAAATATAATTGTTTTATAAGATGAAAGATTTAACTTCATAAGTTCCTATCTTTAATTGCAACTTCTACCCTTAATATATCCTCGGGATGGTCAACGGGAACAGAGTCGCTAGACATTTCTATCATTTTTATTTCCTCACCTATCTCTAAAAATCTTAAAATCTCTATGTCCTCCTGTTTTTCCAAAACTGTCTTCTGACTATGCTTTGCAAATTTTAATAGCGCTTTCTTAGGAAAAGAATATATGCATACTTGTCGCCATCCAAAATTAAACTTTCCTTCTTTGCTTGATGGAACTTTTGCCCTGGTCATATATAAAAGTCTATTATCTTCCCTCATTACCACTTTTGGAGTAGATAAGGATTCATACTCTTCTTGAGAATTTATTTTACAAAATCCATTCAAAATAAAATCTGGAAAAATTTGAGATGATTCGATTATTTTCATAAGGTCGTCTGGATTAAAAACAGGCTCATCCCCCTGAACATTTATATAAATATCAAAATCTATTAGTTTTGAACATTCGGCAATCCTATCTGTTCCAGTAAGACAGTCTTTGGAAGTCATTAAGACTTGAATATCGTTTTCTTCGCAAGTTCTTTTTATTCTTTCATCATCTGTAGCTACCCAAATCAAGTCACTATCACAAACCTTCACGCATTGATTATAAGTTCTTACTATCATTGGAATTCCTTTAATGTCTGCCAATGGTTTTCCATCAAATCTAGAAGACTTATACCTTGCTGGTATGATCACACAAAATGATTTATCCATTTGAAATTAAACTAAAGGTAAATTAAAGATCGTTTCTGTAACAGATTTCAGGGGAATGCTTTGATTTGAATCTAAATAGACACTTAGAATATTTCTTATTTCCTCGTTTCTAGGATCGCCTGACTCATATCCATCAATTCCTGCTAAGTAACATTCTGCTGAAGCTCCACTTGTTATAACTCCTAAAGCGTATGCGATGACTAAAGGTGATGGGACAGAACAAGTTGTTTCATAGAATTCGTAAATTCCCGATTTTATTTTCATCCCGAAATTTAAAACCTCTTTTTCTTCTAATGCCAATTTAATATCTTCGTTGAGTCTTGATTCTGGCACTACTAATGGAACCGTCAAACTTTGATATTTCTGCTTATCCATCATAAGGCTAAATGGATGGCAAGCAATTCTAAGATCAATTAATTCTTCACTAACTGATTTTTTTAAATTTAATGCTATAACGAATAAATCTTTTTCTTTTATAAGCCTCTCTAGTTCTTTTTTATTATTTTGAACACTTGAACCTGAGCCAATTATTAATATTTTTTTACCCTTCATAAGATCAGTTGGCTCCCAAGATCCATCTGCATTCTCTTGATTTAGTTGCAGACCAATTTGCATTGCATCTTTACTGAACTTTCTTCCGCCAATACTTTTTAAATGCTCAATAACTGAAATTATCTCGGATTCTATATATCTTTTATCATTTAAAAGTTCTTGTATATATGTAGGATGAATCCTCTCTTGCCCTGCTAGGTAGTAAAAAGGATTCTTTCCCCATCCATATTTTTCTTGCAGAGGCGTAAAAAACTCTCTAATGAGCTTTAAAAGTGGGATTATAGACTCTGCCTGAGCGTTTCTTTTTGATAGCTGACTAACTTTAGACATCTCCATCAAAAGATACTCTGTTTGAGTATTGCCTGGGCCTCTTCCCATTCCAGTAACAGTTGAGTCTATCCAAGAAACTAAATTTGAATTTATACTAGTAAGGCTATTTGATAGTGCCATTCCCATATTATCATGCGCATGAATACCAAGAGGGATATCACAATTTAATCGAAAACTAGTTGCTATTTCTAAAACTGATTCGTTATCTAGACATCCGAAGGTATCTGCGAAATAAAGAACATCTACCTTATGATTTTTGATGATTTTTGAAGCATCTTTTATTTCTTGATTAGTGTAGCTATCTATTTGCATCAAATTTAATCCGACCTCGTACCCCTTAGAAGATAACCAGTCACAGATTGATAGAACTTTTTCATATTCTTCCTTATGACAAGCTATTCTCACCAAATCGATTTTTGAATTCTTTGAATCTTCAAATAGTATTTTTACACTATCATCTGGTCCCAATTCGTGGGATATAAGATCAGAAGCATTTACCATCACAGCAATTTTAAGATTGCTTGGAATAATTAATCTATTCAAGAAAGATTCCTCGCTATATGCACATTGGCCTTTTGAGGATGGCCCTCTAAAAGATCTAAACCCTATCTCAACAACGTCAATAAGAGAATTTGACATCACATCCAGATAGTTATTTATAAGATTTTCAGAAAAATCCCAATTGTTATAGTATCCGCCATCTCTTAATGTGCAATCAAGAAACTTAATCTTCGAATAATCAGTCTTTCCCTTCATTTCTATTTGTATCTTCTAGCGCAATCATACATTAAATGGCAATTTCATCATTAAAGAAAAAAAGACTTCTTACAGTTGATTTTTCTACCTTCTGAAAAAAATTTTTTTTCAATTTTTTTTCTTGATTTTTTGACTTATTGATTAAAGCTAAAAGATCTGACTCATTGTAGATTGTTGCCCACAAATCATTTTCTGAAGGAGCAGGAAGTGGATTTCTTGTTATACCAGAACTATTAGAAATAATTGCTACTGGTATACCTAAAGATGCTGCTTCGATGCATACTGTTGAGGCAGAAGATACCACCAAAGATGCCTTAGATAATAATTTCTCTATCCTGCCTTCAGAGAAAATAAATTTATCATTTTTTGATGTAGGCACTAAAAGCTTAAATTCTTTAATTGAAAATTTAGGATGACATTTGAGAACAATTTCGACTTTTTTATCAAAAAATCTATCTATTTTATGGGCAAAATTTACTAACTGAATTGATTGATTTATATCTATCGGCAAAGGAAAAAGAATAAGATCATTGTCAGGTTTTTTATATTGGATATTTTCTAAATATTCATATCTAAGTGCAGGAGCAAGAAAAAAGTTAATATTACTAGAAAATCTTTTTCTTTTTTCTATCTCTCTTTCAGATATCAGGGCAAGAGAGTTAGGAATAGTATTAAGTTTTATCTCGAGGTCGATTGGATTTTTGTGAAGTTCGTATTTAGGAAAGATATATCCCTGATAGCCTATTGTTAAAACATCAGGATAAAATTTTTTTGCAGATAGATTAAAGGCTCTATCTATTGTCTGATTTTCAAACCAATTTAAAAAACCATTGATTTTAATACCTCTATTTTTAATCCTTCTAAAATATTGATATTTGTTCATTGCTTTTGCAAATCCAGGAGAAAATATATCTTTTTTCAGATTTTCTTTAATTAATGGAGAGAGATCTAGGCCTTCGTAATCAGGAATTTTTTTTATTTTTTTTGAGGCATTTAATGAAGAGAATAAGGAATTAATTAAATCGGATATGGTCAACCAAGATTCTTCAAAAATAAAGTTAAATTTTGATTTTTTAGACCTAATTATAATCTTAACAAAATCTATTGGATTTCTTATATCTATCAGAGTTGGTGAGAACCAAACTTGATTTTGTTCTTCAAGAGATAAATACTTATCGAATCCACTGTAATATCTATCATAAAAATATCCATCTTTTCCAAAGCTATCTTTAAAAATAAAGTTATCAACAAGAGTTATCTTTGAAGAGGGAATTTTATTTTTTCTGAAAAACTTAAATATTATCCAGCAAACTAAAAGGAGATAAGAAGTAACACAAAAATTCTTGATTATTCTAAAAAATAAATTTTGTTTTTTTTCATATATTACTTCTGGTAATTCACTAAATCCAAGTTGTTCGTAATTAATTTCTATCAATTTTGCAAATACCTCATCAGTAACTTTGATTAATCTCGGTGTTTGGCCAAGCTGATTCTTAGACTTAATCAAATTAAGTTTTGAGCAAATATCAAAAATTTTTGATGTAGATGTATCCCTAGAAGATACATTTAAAAATAGATCAGTATCAGAGATTTTATTTTCTTTTATAAGGCAGCTTACGAATGAATTGAATTTAGCAATGCTGAGATCGATTTGGGAATCTAGTGCCTTAGAATCTCTTTCAGATAAATTTGAATTATCTGAAAAATCCAAAACTTCATTATCGAGTGTCATTTATAAAAGCAAGATTTATCCATGAAAAATATCATAAGAATTTTTGTAAACTTTTTTTACAATTGGCCTACAAAAAATCAAATTTGATTCAATTTTTATAAAATGAGTTTGGTTGTTATCAAAGTTAAATATTTTAGTTTCAAATCTTTTTATTTTTGAAAACTCACTACCAACGATATTATTTTTTTCATCATATAACTTAACCCGAGCAAAAATAGAAGATCTTGATGGATTATTAAAGATCAAAGAAAAGTTACCAGTATCTCTAAATAAGACTTGAGGAACATAGTAACTTTTAAATAAAGATTTATTAGCAAGTGATTGAATTTTATTTTTGCTATCAAGATAACATGCAGTAGTGTTTCCATGCATATAGTTCCATATTCCATTTTCTTCTTTATACGCTACGTAACCTCTTTCTGAACCAAATGAGCCACTTTTAATTAATTCTTGATAATCACTCAGCTTATGGAAAACAAAAAAAGATCCTTTTTTTTCTGATAGGTTCAATCTAGAAAAATCAATTTTCAGTAACTCATTTTTTTTTAAGAAATAATCCTTTTGCAATATTTTTTTTCCATCTAGATTAAAAACAATAAGAGAAACAAGATCTGAAATATCTCGATCAAAAAAAAGTTGAGAAGATAAATTTGTTACAAAAAATTGTGTATTTTTATTGCCAGAGCAATCAAAAAAAAAGAAATCACTTACGCATGCCTCTTTTATTTTAGGAGAACTAAATGGAATAGGCCTGATCAAAAGTAGGTTCCTTAAACTCACCACTGGATGAGAGGTTTTAAACTTTTTCAAAATAGTCTTTAATTTATCCACCAAACCAAAAGCTTTTTTTCTTTTTTTGAAATTCGTGTCTTTTTCCCATAAAGACATGCTCAACTGGGGGATGTGTATGTTCCATTGATAAAGATCTAGAATCCTTATCCTTAGAAAAATAAATTGGAATACCTCCGTGATGTTCAGAAGTGAAAATCATTAAATCTGATTTAGTAGTCAAAATATCATCTAATTTAGTTAAGTTAATAGAATTTGTTCGACAGCTTATCTCTCCAATTTGATCTTTTTGTTGATTAAGGATTCTTACTTTAAAAGTCTCTACTTTTGGATTCCTATTTATATTTATTAAATAAAAGTAATTTTGAACATCTTCATTATTTTGAAACATTGGTGAACAGCTTACTAAAGATAGCTTTAAGTCGAGAAATGCTTCGGGAATTTCCCCTTGATAGGAAGCTGCTGTATGTTCACTGAATAGTTTTATATTTGATCTCCAGGGAGGATATGGCTCATATGTTTTTTTTTCTTTTGGAAATTCCGATAGATTAAAGTCCTCTTCTCTTGATAAAGATACAAATACACTTTGTTTTTTAAAAGAAGGATCTAAATCTGTTTTTCTTATTTCTTTGGAGTGATTCTTATCTAATTTTCCTAGGTTTTGGTAATTCCAAATTTCTCCATTTGTATAAAAAGCATGAATGAATAAGTCCTCTTCTTTATAGCCGCTTACCAATTGAGTAGATGGAAGATTGAAAAGATCAATCGAAGAATCAAGATTTTCATCAGGATGATCAAGAAAAAAAGTTAGAAGATGCATTCTAAGAAAATTTAATGCTCATTATACATTTTTAAATAAGTATCATCTTTTGAAAGAATCACACCAAAAAAACCTTCAAAGTCTAATGTTTTCCAAATGTACTTAGTAAGCCAGAGTGGATGCTTTTTTGGATATTGGTAGTAAATTATATCTTTTTCAACTTTCCATCCTGAAAATTTAAATAGCTTTTTCCAATCTTCTGGAGTAAGTTCAAAGATATGAGTTACCTCTGGATTAAAAGCAACCTCATTATCAGGATTATCTATCTTCCATAGATTAACTTTGCTTTTAGAAACAAAAGGCACTGTTATTACAAATTTCTTACAATCAACATCTTTAGACATGGATTTTAGAAACCCAATTGGATCTTGAAGATGTTCTAACATTTCAAATGAAGTCAGAACATCAATATCATATTTAAATTCTTTAATATTTTTCAATTCCTCTGCCTTTGCATGTAATGCTTTCAACCCTTTTTCTTTAATTTTTTGGACAGCTACAGGGTCTGAATTTACTGAGATAGCTTGAATATTTTTTTCTAAAGAATTCAAATATCTTATGTGTGTCCCAGAAGAATCTCCTATATCTATGAGGATATTTTTTTCTTTACCTGTTTGATTACTGAGAGCCATAAGAGCTAAATCTATTTGAAAGCTATGTTGAGAATAAACTTTTGTATTAAGGTAATCACCATCAATTACAAAGGATGTATATTGATCTTTTAGACTGGGAACAATCTCTTTTAATTTTTTAAATAATGAGTCGTAATCTTGCTCTTTTCTAGCTTTGTCTAACGATAGTTTAAGAAGAGAAAAAAGTAATTTTTTTAAAATCGATTTCATTTAGATATTTTTGTTTTTCTATAAATTAATGACAGAGATTCTTTTCCAACTTCTTTTGAGTGAGTTGAATACTTTTTACAAAACAAATTTTTTGCACTTTGCACCTCCTTACTGTTCCACCAATCATTTATTGAATCAATATTTTGTATCAAAAAGCTTTCCAATTCATCTATATTAGATTGAAATATATTTAGATCTCTTAATTTGTCAAAATCCTTCTTTGACTCCTCCCTGAATGGATTTATATCTGTATTCCAAAAACATATAGTTGGAACATTAGCTAGAAATGATTGCAAAAAAGTTGTTGAGTTTTGAGTGGCCAATATTAATTTAGAGTTTTCTATCGAATCAAAAATATTCTCAAATCTATCAAACTTTATGTTTTTTTCCTTAGATAGAATATCTCTCAAGTCTAATCCATGTCTATCTTGAGATGGATGAACTCTATATACAATCTCATGGTTGTTCACATTAAATCTAGAAATTTTTTTTAAAGAATTTACGTAATCAATATTCCATTTTTCTGAATCCCAAGGATCTCCTTTTGAGTATCTTTTAACTCTCGTGGAAACAAGAAGTATCCTATTATTTACCTCACTTTTTTTATGCGGCACTTTGAAATTTTTTAAATGAAAAAAAGTAAAGAAAGGTAGGATCTTGTTACTTTTACTAGCCCATCCCCAAGTCAAAAAATAATCATAAATTTTTGTCTCAAGCGCTTCTTGATGAGTTAAATACTTAGTAGTCCCATAAGTGCCGCCATGTTGCCAGATAACTGTTTTCAATTTCTTATTTTTAACTTTCTCTAATAGCAACCAGCTTTTAAAGAAATCATTATTCCATTGATCAGTGGAAGAAAAGACAATATCGAATTTTCTTTTTGTTGTTTTCGATACTAAATGATCTTGAATAAAGCTGAAATCTTCTAAATAGCTTCTCGGAATAGAAGCGCACAAAAAAGCCTCTAATATTTGATTCATGAAAAAACTTTCATCTATTAATCCATCCTCATATTTTCCGAGTCTTTTGATTTTGATAACATTTCTTAATCTAAAAACCTTACTGATTTTTTTTATTGATCTTTTATTGGATTGCTTTAGATCCAAAATATGTGGAAACCCTTTTCCATTTATGAAAAGAAATATAGAAAATTTTAAATAATCTGGTATTCCTGAAATAAGAACCCTTCTATATTTTTTTGAGAAGATAGAACTCAAGCTGAAAATCCAATGAAAAATATTTAAGATTTTGATTAAGGTCTTTCTCAAATTAAGTTTGTTTGAGGATGATCTTTTTGATGAATGTATTCTAGATAAGTAACTATCCTCCTCCTTACTTCTAGGATTAGTTTGAACTGATAAGTTAATTGAAAAAAATTCAGCTATGAAAGAATAAATTAGCGAATTACATTCATCATCATAAAATAGTTCATGAAAGTCATCAAAATCTTTTGGGATAGATTCTTCAAAACTTTTTTTTTGCATTACTATTTCAATATTATCTTTCAAGGTATACATTTTTTTGACTGTCTCCCATCGATCAAAGAACCCAAATATTGATATCCTTAGCCAAGGACCTAAAAGAATTTCCCATGTTTCGGGAGAAAAAGACTTATTGTGAAATCTATTTAACTTAAGAGAAATTTTGTTAAGTAAATCTCCATAAATTATTTCTAAATTTTCTCTCGCTTTATCTGAAAAAAAGTCAACTTTAGATAAATTTAAAAAATCATACGATCTTCCTTCTGAAATACCTTCATTAAAATTCCACTTATAAAATTCGTAGATTTCGTCATATTCATTCAAATTAAATGAATCTATCTCTGAAAAGATAATTGCTTTCATAAATCTAAAAATTCTTATAAATTACTCTAATCAAAGAGGAGGAATTAAAATAAACTTTTATAAGAAAGTTAAGAAATTTTTCTAGAATCAAACTGTTTGTATAATTCCACTCTCCTATGGAATTATAAAGACTATTTTTGTAACCTAGTTGATATTTGAATCTGTAAGGTCCAGGAAACCTTTCTTTATTAGTTGAGCCAAGATTAAAATATTTAATTTCATGCTTCCGGAGTTCATCCAACATAAAAATTAATAGTCTATACCCAGGTAAAGAATCTCTTCCTTTTTTAGATACGGCATTGTATAAATGATATGCCTTTTTACCAGATATAACTGCAACTCTAATGCCAACCAAATCTCCATTTTCATTTTTAGCTGTGCAGGTGATTAATTTATTTTTCATATGATCAATCAAAGGAAGAACTTCTCTCTCAGTAAATGTATTTCTTATATTCCAATCTTTAGTAAGCTCTCTATTTATTTCTATTAGATGCTCTGCCTTTGTCTCAACTTTTAGCTCCAAGCCCTTATCTAAAGATCTTTTATGATGATATCTCCACTTTTGTTTTGCTTCTTTCAAAATTAATTCATTAGATTTTGTTAAGTCAATCTCACAATATTCAAGAGTATTAAGTTTGTAACTTGGTCTTTTAAAACCAAAATTCTGAAGAAACTTTATATCTTCTTCATTTTCTCTTTTTGGAGAGTCCAGTCGAATATATAGAAGACTTACTCCGAGATGTTTTTTAAGAAAATTTACAAAATCTTGATTGAGATTATCGATTTTTCCGCAAAAATCTCCCGGTATATAAATACTTCCAATAAATAAGGTTCTCTTTGAAAAGACTTGAATTAAGTTTTCTGTTGTCCCATTTTCATCAATACAAGCAAGCCTTAGTACATCCCAACCGAGTCTATTTTTATAGTCTCCCCATTCAAAAAGCTGCCTAAATTCAGAGGAATTTTGTTCTATAAATGTATTCCAAGTTTCTTTACTTTCTTCAAAGATTTGCCATGTGGATTTCATTTTAAATTTATTATCGAAGTGATTAAATCAATTAGTATATCTTCTAACTATTACTTATAAAGTTTGACAGTCTACAATGCAAACGAATCCTATTTTTTATAAAAATCTAATAAAACCTTTTTTGATTGAATCAATATATCTCTCTCAAAAATTGATAAAAAGATAACAAACACAAAAGAGCTAAAGACACCGGCAGCAAATATGATTGCCATCACATTATCATAAGATAAAATTAGGAGCTCAGATATTTCTTTGCAGCCGAAGAAAATTAAAGTCGATAATGCAAAGTATTTCAGTGCTTGTGAAAGGTTTAAACTATTATAAGAAAAAAAGTTTCTTTTCTTATGTTCCGAAAGGAGAAAGAAAAATAGAGCATAAGAAGAAACTGACAATGCAATTGGAATTCCTAAAAAACCAATTAATTGATAAAGAATAAGCATCGTAATTAAATTGATAAAGTTTGAATAAGTAGTAACTCGTAAAAAAATTCTGGGTTTTTCTATCGCAAAGAAATATGGGGTTAATATCTTTACAAGTGTGGCTGCTGGTAAACCAAGCAAAAATGCTGTTAGAACCATAGAAGTATTTTTGGTTGATTCAGCTGTGAACTCGCCACGTTCAAATAATAAGGAAACAACCTCTGGACTAAGAGCAAGAAGAAAACCAGTCAAAGGCAATATTGTAATTAGGGCATATTTATTAGCTCTATCCATATATTCTCTAGCTGAATCATTTTCATTTTTTCGAATGTATGTTGATAAATTTGGAACAAGAACTACTCCGATAGCTATGCCTATCAAAGTCAATGGAAAATAAAAAAGTCTTTCTGAGTAATAAATGTAAGATACTGCTCCTTCTTCTAATGAACATAAAAAAATACCTATAATCAGATTTATCTGAAAAAATAATGAGTAAACTAAAGTAGGCCAATAAAGGCTGTAGAAATCTTTTAAGCTTGTTCTATATCTTTTAAAAGAGATTAGCACTCTCCAAAAATTCTTATCTACGAATACAAATAAAACTATAGTCTGGAAGATGCCACCAATAATTACAGTCCATGAAAGATATAGAAGTTTGTTAACTTCATAAAAATTTGTAAAAACGATAGCAATGACAATTGTTAAATTAAGCACCGAAGCTATTGCGCCTGTAACACCAAACTTATTATTAGCATTTAAATTTGCCATTAATACGGAAGTCAAAACTATGAAAATAAGATATGGGAAGACTATTCTTGAACTTGTGACTAATAATTCCTGTTGAAAAGAATCTGAAAAACCATAAGAAAAAATTTGTAATATTTCTGCCATAAAAATTTCTGCAATTAGAGTTAGTAAGATTGAGAAAATGAGAAATATTAAAAAGACTTTTCTTGTAAATTCATACTTTTGGTACAAATTACTAGAGTCGGAGGATTTTCCATAAATTGGTATAAAGGCTGGATTAAGAGATTCTTCTGAAACAGCTCTTTTAAATGAATAAGGCAATCTAAAAGCGATTAAAAAAATGTCGGATATAACTGAGGTGCCTACGAAAGATGCTAAAAAAAGATCTCTTAAATATCCTGAGATTTTACTTACGAATGATGCAAACGAATAAAAAATTACTGGAACAGCAAGTTTTGATTTTTGAGAAGATCTTTCCATGATAATCTCAAATTAACGATTTATTCACTATGTCTTTTATCTCTTCGTAAGATATTTCTTCGTGGAAGTTTTTCGCTCTCTCAGGTGAATACATTAAGTCAATCTGAGAAAGTATCTGTTCATTAGAGATATAAGAAGATAAGTGTTTTGTCAGATTAAGATGTTTTAACATTTCTTTAACTTCTTCAATTAAATCTTTATCTAGAAATTTAAAATTCCTTTCTTCTAAAAAATCTATGATTGAAGTAAGTGTAAAGCTACAAGCAATTCCATGCGGGACATTAAATTTACTAGTGAGAGGATAAGAGATTGAATGAGCAATTGCAGTTCTTGATCTACTTATTGCAATACCTGCCAAAAAACTTGCTTCTTGCATCATTGATCTGTATTTGGAATTTTGTAGATCATCCATCAATAAAGGTAAAGAATTTACAATTAATCTCAGTGAATTCTCTGCGATCTCAATTGTTTCTCTATTTGAGTTTCTATTCCAAATTGCTTCTAAAGCATGCGAAGTTGCGTCTAGCCCAGGAAAAAGAGTTTGATTAAAAGGCAGTGTTAAAGTCATTTCTGGATTAAGAAAGACTAAATCTGGATAAAGTATTTTATTCTCAAGAGAGTATTTTTTTGCATATTTGAAATCCCAAATTGTAGAAAACTGTGTCGCTTCAGATCCTGTTCCAGAAGTTGTCGGAACAGCAGCAAAAAATAATTCTTTTTTTAAATCAAGGATTTTTCCTTCTCTAAAATGAACTGAAAGTGGATTTTTTAGTGGAATATTTACGAAGGACATAATTGCTTTTGCACTGTCCATAACACTTCCACCTCCAATAGCAATAATAGAGTCAAAAAAATTCTTACTAAGCATATTTATTGCTTTGTCTAATTTATCTAGGTCGGGATTTGGCTCTACATCTGTAAAAAATTCACATTTTTGGCTTTGTAAATTTCTGGTGAGCATCTTTACCTTTTCTCTTTCGAGCGAACCCTTAGTAGTGACTATTAGAATATTTCCCTTAGGAATCTCAGAGCAAAATTGTTTGACTTTTGAACTACCTGTGATTACTTGAGATTTAAAATAATCTTGAAAGTTTTCTAATTTAATTTGATTCTTCACTAATATTATTTAAAAAGTTCATAAAACTTTTTTTATTTTCTATTGGAGTAGTTGCCGGCCTTCCTAAATTTTCTCTTGAGAATGATTTTATATTTACAAGAAGAAAGCTTGGTCCTTTGTTGGAATAAACTTCATTCCATAAATTCTTTAATTCGGATATGTTGGATACCTCGAAAAAATTTTCATATCCAATCGATTTTGAAAGTAATGAATAATCTATATTATCTGAGACAGTAGGTTGTCCACCAACTGATTCATGGGAACAATTATTTAAAAGAACATGAATGAAATTTATTGGTCCCACTGAAGCAATTATAGGTAAGGATCCAAGATGCATCAGCATCGCGCCATCTCCATCCAGGCATATAATTTTTCTATTCTTTTCAACTAGTGAAATCCCAAGTGCAATCGACGATGAGTGCCCCATAGATCCAACAGTTAAGAAATCTTGTTGCCCCATTCCTAATTTATCTCTTATCTCATATAGCTCCCTAGATGTTTTGCCAGTAGTTGATATAAAGATATCTTCATCTAAAGATAATTTTAGTATTTCCTTGATAACTTCTTCCCTCGTTAAAAGCGAAGAAGGTCCTTTGGTTTTTTTTAAGTTATATTTCGAAAAAGTATTTTTTTTAACTAAAATAGCTACAGGAGAATTTTTTTTAATAGCTCTTTTAAGAGCAAAATTTATTATTTCTTCTCCATTTGAATCACAATCAAGAATAAAATAGTCTATGTCTAATGATTTAAGCTGACTCTCTGTTACTTGACCTTGTTTTTGATGCTGTGGCTCATCTTTCACTTCAGGCTCCCCTCTCCATCCAATCATCAATATCATAGGAATAGAATAAACATCTTTGCTAGTTAGGGATATTAGGGGGTTATAAGCATTTCCTAATCCTGAGTTTTGCATATAAACCATTGGAATTTTTCCTGTTGCAAGGTGATATCCCGTTGCTATAGCGACAGCATTTCCTTCATTTGCAGAAATTACATGTTGATTTGCTTTTGAATTATCATCTATGTAAGCGCAAATATCCTTGAGAAGAGAGTCAGGCACTCCAGAGAAAAAATTAATATTTTTTTGTATTAGATGATCATAAAAATCTTTGGGATTTATCATTTTCCACCAGGAATAAGCTCAAGAATATCTTTTATAGACATCATTCCAGAACTTGATTCTAAAGCCCTCTGATTTTGTAATATCGATTCAGCAGTTTTAATCATAGCTGGATAAGCGCTTCGCAAAAGTTGGTTTGCATAAATAATTATATTTACCCCTCTCAAAGAAAGTTCATGCTCATATATTGAGTCAAAGCTTGAAGGTACAACAACTAGGGGTTTTCGCTCTTCAAATTTATTATATTCATCACAAAATTCTAATATTTCATCTGGTTCTTTTTTTCTGCTATGTATCATAATTCCATCAGCGCCAGCATCTATATAGCTTCTAGCTCTATTTAGTGCATCTCTCATACCTTTTTCAAGTATGAGACTTTCTATTCTAGCTATGACCATAAATTCGTCTGTTACTTGAGCTAACTTCCCTGCCTTAATTTTTTCACTAAAGTTTTCAATGCTATCTTGAGTCTGTTCAACTTCATTTCCAAATAATGAGTTCTTTTTCAGGCCAATTTTGTCTTCTATTATCACTGCTGATATCCCTAATCTTTCCAAAGTTCTCACTGTAAATTGGAAATGCTCTTTTATTCCTCCTGTATCTCCATCAAAAATAACTGGTTTTGTAGTCACGTCTAAAATGCCGTCTAAGGTTGAAATCCGTGAAGTAAAATCCACCGCTTCTATATCGGGTTTCCCTTTAGCAGTTGAGTCGGTAAGACTGCTTGCCCACATTCCATCAAATTCTCGGACAGTGTCTTCAGCGTTGTATGAGATATTTTCTATGATGAGAGCAGAAAGACCATTGTGAATATCTAAGAATCTTAGATATTTTTTTGCTTCAAGCATTCTCCTAAGGGATCTTAATCTGAACGATGAGGTAGTACCAATTTGATTTATAGCCTTGGAAATATCTGATGAATTTACATCTTTAGTGTAGGGAATATCAATCACTTTACCTCCCCATTCTGAAAGAATTATTTCAGCTTCATTTCTATACTTTTCTTGATAACCAATTTTCCAGTCATCCCCGTGAACTACAAAATCAGGTTTTACCCTATAAAGATTTTCCCGATAACTCCAAGTATTTTGCTCGATTACCTCAACTACACCTTTGATGTTTTCAACAATCACCTTCCTCTGATCAAATTCTAAAAAAGGAAGTCTCTTGTGCTCTGCAATTGCCTCATCTGTTAACAATCCAACTATTACGTCTCCTAGTTCCGAGGCTTTATTAAATATATTTATATGACCATGATGTAAAATATCAGCTGATAAAGCTAAATAAACTTTTTGTCTACTCATAAGACCGCTAATGATACTAGATGCTAAAGCTTTTATACATCTCCTTAGCTTTATCTAAGTCATCTAAATAATTTATATTTTTCCAAAGACGGTTATTAATATCGTCATAGTAAAGCTCAATACTTGGATTGTCGGAAAGAAATGGTTTTATAGATTGTTCCCAATTGATTTCTTTATTATTTTTCAAAAAAAATGAAAGAAAATTGTAATACTTTTCCATAAATCTAATAGTAAAAAAATTAATCCCTAATGATTCCCCAATGTCTAATTTGGATTTAGGTTTGCCTTTAGATAGAGAGTGGACTAAATTTTTTGTGCCAACAACAACCTGTTCATCGTTTGTTTCTGCTGAGAAATTTTTATCAAGTAAAATATAATTTCTATTATTCTTAGACTTTAATAAAAAATCAGAGAGAATTGATTCCTCGTAAAATATATCAGCATGAAGCATAAGGACATTTTTTTTATTTTTTTTCCATAAATTTAATGTAAGAAAAAGACTATGAGCACTTCCTGTAGATTTAAATTTATTGTTTATCACATAAATAATAGTGATTTCATTATATTTATTACCAAGCTCCTGAATAAATTTCTCTTCCAAATATCCAACTACTATTATAGCCATTTTAAAACCTAGCTTTATAAGCGCATCTAATTGAATTTCGATGATTTTTTTTCCAGATATCTCAATAAAACTTTTTGGAAGATTAGAAAAATCGGAACCCATTCTTGTTCCCATGCCCGCTGCAAGAATAATAGGTGTTATGTTTTTTGTATCTACCAAGTATTATTAATTACCTAGTTGAACCAAGGGGAAGTTTCAATGATCCTGTCTACATTTGCGAAAGAGGAAAGTTCTTTTTGGACGCTTAAATTAATAAATCCAGGAACCCTAAAGAGGAATAATGATGCTTCAGCTGATTTATTTGACCAGAACTTATGCGTTACATGAGGATACATATAAATTGAGTCCCCTGGCTCTATTATTTTGTGTTTCCAAGAATCTTCAACTAACCATGAAAAATTCACTGGATGATTTCCATAATTGAAAATAAAGTTATGTAACGCGGAATTAAGTTCACTAGATTTAGATTTATCCTCTGAGCAGACCTGCATGTTGAATCCGAGACATTCCGGCATTCTAGGATTTTTTGCTAATTTATTGAGTTTATAGTCCTTATTTTGAATATTATAAAAATAAGATTCTTGAGGTTCATGATTTTTAACTATTACCTCATCCTCAGCATTATTGATAGGAAGGTTGAATATATCCAATGGTAAATCAAAAATTTTACAGAATGCATCTAGAGATTCTTTGTCCTTATCTTTAGATTGATTTAGAAGATCATCAACGTTAACAGACAACTGATTTTCTTGGAAAATTTCCTGAAGCTTGCATGGAGATAAAAGCTGATCCTCCATAACCTGCTTAATCACTTGAGAAACAGCATTATTAAAATCTGCGTTATCAAAACAAAACTTTTGAATAGATTCCTCCCCTAGAGCGTATAGTTCATTTCTTGCCCTTCCAACATCACCAGAAAAAGTTACTGCAACAATGTAAGCTTCCTTTGATCGATCCCTTGAAGTAAAACTGTGTTTCCAAAAAGGTGTAATAAAATTTGAATCTCCAGTATCCATTTCTCTGCAATATTTCTTGCCATTAACCTCCCAATAAAAATTCACAGGTCCGACAAATGTTGTCATCTGATGCATCAAATGACCATTGTTATAAGCTACATCTGGATTGTTAGGATCATTATCGTCAACAATTCTCAATTCTTTTATCCATTCGGGTCTGAAGGGGCTTAATTTAGACATGGCTGTGTCTCTATACTCATAATATTCAGCCACTTCACCATCTTTATTTAATCTCGAATAAACTCTGCTAGATGAAATAGATTCACTATTTTTTGAAAAAACAACCTTATCAGAACTATTTTCAAAATCTAACAATATATCAGAGACTTTGACTGGATAAACCTTAGAGAATTTTTGGGCTATATCAACAGCCATCCCCGAATCTAATTTACCTTCTATGAGGGAATTTAATGTATCAAGGCTTACTGATATGTCTTGCGATACAGTTTCAAGGGTTCTCTTAAGATCGTTAGCCTCAGACAAAATTCTTTGTCCAATACGTTTCGTTAATTCATTCTTTTCCATCAATACCTTCATTGTACAGCTTAATTATTTGATCTTTCATATCTTGAAGAGAAATTTTACTATCGTATTTAAAGTGAATATCTGGATTTGTTGGAAAATCAACTTCTAAATCCAAACCAGCAACATTTTTAATCTTGCCGCTCAACGCCCTCTTATAAATATTCTTGGGATCTCTTTTAATAAGTTCTTCAATTGGTGTATCAATAAAAATCTCGTAATAGTTCTTTAAATTTATTCTATTCCAAGTATGCACTTCTTTAAATAATGCAATTGTTGCTATGACAACCGTAACCCCTTGTGAAGATATCATCCTACATAATCTTGAATAGGTAAAAGCTATTTCCAATCTCTCTTCTCGATTGTTTTTACTCTTAATATCAAAACATTCTCTCAGTATATCTCCATCTAACATAATTACAGGAATGCCTAATTGCTTAATAGAATCGGTTACTAAAGTTGCTAACGTAGTTTTACCTGATCCTGATAAACCAGTTATCCAAATTACCTTAGACATTACAAATCAAACTCATTTTTTTGTGAGGAACCACCTTTCGAAATCTCCATCTTGACTTTTTTCATCTAAAAAAGCATCAGGTTTATCATTAATAAATTCTAGAGTCGCTCTTCTTGCTCCTGGATATTTAAGTGAATAGTATTCATCTAAGTGAATAAAACCTCCTTTAGCGAGCTTAGGCCAAATAAAATTTAAACTGTCTTGATAGCTCTCATAAAGGTCACAATCTATAACAGCTGACATCACTTTATCTATGCCTTGAGAATTTTTCATAGTCTCAGAAAAGTCACCTTTCACTAGAACTACGTTGTCCAGTTGTAAATACTCAATCTTTTTATTAAGAATTTTTAAACTTGTCTCTTCAAATTCACCTGAAGAAGATATGTTTTGTGTATTTTTTTTGGTATTTTTATTATGAAAGTTTTGTAGAAGGATCTGATTAAGTCTTACAGCATCAAGATGTTCTTTATCAATGAGATTTTCATCAAATAAATTATCGAATTCTTTTAAATTATCATTTTCATGATAAACCGGGGGAAACCCAGAAAAGGTATCAAATCCATAAACTTTTTTTGAAGAACCTAGCTTTTTAAGAAGTAGTGCAATCGATAAAAGTGAATTCCCTCGATATACGCCAGCTTCAACGATATCTCCTTCAATTTTTTTATGGTTATTTTTAATGAATTGAATTAAGTTTTGAAAAGATCCGTAGGAATTAAAATTATAAATCCCCAACAGATTGAATTGCCAATTTTTATTAAAACGTATCATTTTTTGGCGCTATTCTATCCCATAGAAATTTATGTACCAATCTACGAAATTTTTTATACCCTCTTTTATGCTGACTTTTGGTGTAAAACCAGTCAATTCCTTTAAAAGATAAGTATCTGCATAGGTTTCAGGCACATCTCCAATTTGAAGAGGAAGATAGTTTTTTATAGCCTTTTTACCTAAGTTTTTCTCTATTTCTTCAACAAAATCTTCAAGCCTAACAGGATTATTATTTCCAATATTTAGGACTCTATATGGTGCAGAACTTGAAGATGAATTGCCGTTAGTACTGTCCCAATTCAAATCTTCTTTGGGTGGAGATTTATGTACCCTAACAATTCCCTCAACAATATCATCAATATAAGTAAAATCTCTTAAATGATTACCTTGATTAAAGATATCAATTGGCTTTCCCTCAATAATATTTTTTGTAAATAGAAATAAAGCCATATCAGGCCTTCCCCAGGGACCATAAACAGTAAAAAAACGCAATCCAGAAGATGGAATTCTATAAAGATTACTATAACTGTGAGCCATTAGTTCATTTGCTTTTTTTGTTGCTGCATAAAACTGTAAAGGGTTGCTTGCCTCATCTATCTCTTTGAAAGGCATTTTTGTGCTTGCTCCATAGATGCTACTGGTACTGGCATAAGTTAAGTGATTAATATTAGATTGCCTGCAACACTCTAAAATATTTGCAAAACCAACCAGATTGCTTTTTACATAGTCTTGAGGATTCTTTATGCTATGTCTAACACCAGCTTGGGCAGCCAAATTTATGACAGACTCAATTTCAAATTTATTAAAAATGTCATTCAAAGCTTCATTATCAAAAAGATCTACCTTTTCAAAAATAAATTTGTTTTTATAATCAGGTAAGCTGTTTAAAAACTCTAATCTTTTTAGTTTTAAATTTGGATCGTAATAGTCATTTAGATTATCAATGCCTATTACTTCATAACCATCTTGCAGCAATTTTTTAGTTGTATGGAAGCCAATAAAACCTCCTGAACCTGTAACTAAAATTTTTGACACTTTTTAAGGTATTTTAAAGATTAAAGGAACGAAGGTTGGGAAAAATTTTACACAAATTCTTCTGACAAAATTTCTCATAATTTTTAAAAAAAATATAACGCTTACCTCATCATCTACATTAGATAGTGATGATAAGAAATAATCTGCAAAACCTTTTGTCTTATTCTTGAGGCTAGGTTTAAAATCTCTAGTGTATCCAAATTTTTCAAAGCTATAAGCAAAAATAGTTTCAATCATATTTATTTCTTTTTTGCTTAATCTACCTCTCCATCTTGATTCAACATTTTTTGGTTCGTAAAAGTCTAATGGAGGTCTTTCTTTTAGTTCATCAATACCAAGATAAGAGCTCTCACCAAGCCATTCTTTACCAAGAAAACTTTCTTCAAGACATGAATCATAAAAATTAATGTCCAACCAATTACATAAAGTCATCATTTCTTTCTTCAAATCCATATGCATCTCTTCGTTGATCATAACTTTAGTTTTTCTTTTATCTACAACTGAAAGATTTCTATGAAAGCTTTCCAAGTAAGAACCTGCAAGAATGGTTTTATCAAAATCAAATGGGTTCATTTTATGACGTCCCTGATTTTCTGACTGTCTTTTCCATGCTCCGGCTAGTCCTGCTCTTGGATCTCTCATCATTAAAACAAATTTAGAATTAAATTTTTTTTTATAATTTAATGTGTGCCAAGAAACATGTTCTTGAGAGATTATTATTTTTTTTTCTTGAAGATTTATCTCTTTAGATTTACAAAAAGCATAATTAATTCCTAAAAACAATTTTTTAATCTTTACTTCCTCAGAAGAATTACTTAAAAATTCATTAAGAAAATTACAAAAAATATTTGCTTCATTTTCATCTTTTAAAAATCGCCTTCTAACTACACTGTAAGATGGATCATTTTTTATGAAATGAGTAAACTCCTTAGAGATTATTTCATTATTATTGATTTTTGATAGATTTTTTCCTGTCTTCAATAAATAAAAATCAAGAGTTCTATAAAAACTATAAGCAGGCATAATAACTGCCTCCGGATGATCATCTAATAAGCTATGTATCCAATCAAGACCATTGTGGCCAAAGCTACTCAGAATGGTAATGGGTAATTTTGAAAAGTTATTTATCTCTTTTAAATCCATGTTTGTATTTAATTACCAATGAACATTTCTTTTGGAAAAGGTTCCTCATTAAATCCAACCATAATTCTTCTTAAATTAAAAAGATCTATATCTGTACTATTCAAACCATTTATTGCTGACGGACAACATTTAATTCCAGCACTTTTTAAAGCTGAGATCACATATTCATCATAATGATCATGTTGCCCTTCCGGATAAGAATAATGATCTATTTTTATTCCTAATCTTTTTTCTAAGATCTCAATTGAAGTATTTATATTTTTAATCATTTGATCTCTATTTAATTTTGATAGGATTTCATGCCCCATTGAATGTCCACCAATAATGGTATTTTTACTTGCTTCTAATTTTTTTAAGTCATCCCAATTCATGATTTTATAATTATCACAATGAGGAGTTGGATTAACTTTGGTTTGATTAATTATTTGGTCGATTATTTTATCTTTATCTGAGTTTGCCGAACTTTTACAAATCCTTTTAATCTCTCTGAGTGAGTTTATCTTTTCTTCTCTAGTTGATAAATCGAACTTTAGTCTTTCATTAAAAATATTTATTTGAATTGTATGAACTTCTGTTAAGTTTAGACAGTCTTCTATTTTATCTACCCAAAACATATTTTCAGTACCAATCAATCCAGAAGTAATATAAAAAGTAGCTGGTATCTCAAGATTATCAAGAATCGGGAGTGCCACTGAGCAATTATTCTTAAAGCCATCGTCAAAAGTAATGGCAACCGTATTTAATTTGAAAGGAATATTATTTTTGTAATGAAGATAAACATCCTCCATGCTAATAATATTGCAATGTTTTTTTAAAAATTTCATTTGATCGTAAAACTTTCTTGCATCAACATGTTTTCCTGAAATGTTTTCAATCCCTTTCGATAAGGACTCAGTTACTCCGTGATATAGGAGAATTGTTAGTTTTTGATTCACGTTCCTAAAGTTAAACAATAATTACTGAATTTTCTAGCTGCTTCGTTCTTCTTTGATGCCGGCATGAAAGAGAAATATTCTCCTCTTCTATGCTGAGGAGTTGTTTTTAAATTACCCTCTTTAATTGATTCAAGTGCTTTTAAAACTAAATCGGTTGCAATGATAGTAGTATGGTATCTCAAATGAAAAATTTTCATTTTTTTATCGATCTTAAGAGTTGATTGACCTACTATCTCACCGGTATCAAGCTCGGGTTCAACGAGATGAATAGTTGTCCCGATATTATTGAAGTCTCCATGTTCGATTGCCCAAAGATCTGAATCTAAACCTCTATAGAACTGAGGAATGCCCCTGTGAATATTCATAAGGTATTTAGAAAATTTTTCTATAACATCAGAACTTAACTTTCCAGTTCCAAAAACAATTCCGACATCTGGTTTAATTTCATCAAGAAAAGTTAGGCATTCTATTGAGTTAAGACTAGGAAACGAAATCACATTGCAGTCAGGTAAAGAGTTAGGGACTTCTTTAAAAAAGTTTTCCTTCTCAAAATGATTTTCTTCATTTGAGAAAGGAGAAGTTATATCAAATTTGGGTTTATGAATGTTGGTTTCAAAAACAAGATTATTTATGTTGAAAGACTGATTAATTTTTTGGAAAAAGAATCTATGATGCGGTGTGTCGGAAGATAGAATTGTTAAATTCATACTAGACGCCAAAGGCAACTTGTTTGTGTAGTTCTCTTCCTATTTGAACCATTGTTTTAAATTCTTTGGGTGTAGCGCTTAAAACATGATCTCGTATAGTGGTATCAGACTTGTCTAGACTAAAGTGCTTTTCAATAATTTTTGCTCCTCTTGATATTGATAGCAGTGCGGTTTCGATACCTATTGTGTGATCGCTGTAACCTGTGACAGATTCCTTGCTAAAGTCTTTAGGAAAGTTAGTCAAATCTTCAATTAGACAAGGATACTTTGAAATACACCATAAGTAATCAATTTTGTCGTTGGGTTCAAATGGCATTTCATCTTTCTCCCACATCCCTAAAGATATTATTAAATTATTGCCGTCATCTAAGATTTTTTTTACTAGATCATAGTCATCAACTAATGTCCTGGATGCTATTTTCAAAAGCGGAAGATTATATTCTTTAATTAATTCATAGGCCTGATCAGTGAATATTGAAAACATTGGTTGAATGTCCATATATTCAGCAAAATTAATAATTTTGGTTAATCTATCCTTATCTAAGTGATTCATTTCATCCTTTCCTCCTCTCCATCCGAGTTGAAACTTAACTATGTCTGCTCCTGAAAAGGACGATTGTCTTACTAACTCATAAGTTAAATCTAAATTTCCATTATGGTTCAAACCACATTCAGCAATGAATTTCATATTAGTCTCCGTGCTCTTTATCCAATTTACTATTGAATTTTTCTAAATCATCAAGTTTTTTAGTTCTATTTTCAGAATGGTCTCTATATTTATAGAGTGGCAACTCTAGATGCCCAATAGAAAATTTTTTTAAGAAGCGCCTTCTTAAATCGTGACCTTCTCTCATGGAATAATCCTCATTGTATAAACCAATATCAAATAAACATTCTCTCCTGAACATTACACCACAAGCGATCTCGTCCTTTATGCCATTTCCTCTAGACAGGACTTCCTCATTTTCATCAACTCTTAAATAATCAACACAAACAGCCTGATAAAACCTATTAAAATCAAGGAAAAATTTCATATGATATAAAAAAGATCTTTGCACGTAGTCATCTGAATCAACTCTAACTAAATACCTACCAGATGAATCTTGCATAGCTTTATTTATAGATGACGGTAATCCCATATTTTGATCATTAAAAATAATTTTTAAATTCTTTTCTTTTTTAAATTTTTGTAAAACAGACTTAGTAGAGTCCTGACTGCAATCATCAACAAGGATAACTTCAAAATCATCCTCTTCCATATGCTCTTGATTTAAGAGACTTCTTAGACAACGTTCAATCCACTTATCATGGTTGTAGGTGCAAACAATCACAGATATGGATTTAGCTTTCATTTATTACCTTTCAGAGATTTTCTCAAAATATCTAAAGAAAATTCAGCAGCTTTTCTTTCAGAATCAACAGTTAATCCTGCAATATGTGGAGTTATGATCAAATTATCATTATCTTTAGCATAATTTATAACCTTGCTAGATTTTAATTCGCTGGATATTTCATTTCTTATAACATCCAATCCTGCAGACTTGATTTTCCTTGATTCTAAAGCATGAATTAAATCTTCCTCTACTACTATCTCGCCTCGCGAGATATTTATAAAAAAAACTCCATCTTTCATTGAATTAAACCAAGAACTATCGACCATATTTTCTGTAGAGCTATCTAAGTGAACTGCAATTAGAACAATATCTGAATTTTCAAGGAGATCTAGATGCGAAGAATATTTAATTACAGGACTATCTATCTCTTTGTAAGGGTCAAATGCACCCACAGAAATTCCCATAGCATTTGCATACCTAGCGACATTTGATCCAATGCGTCCATAACCAATTATTCCTAATTTTTTATCAATTAACTCTATTCCTCTGAACTCATCCTCAACTTCTCTCCATTTATAAGAGAGAGCACTTTTGGAAGCCTTTGGTAAATTCCTTACTACGGATAACATTAAGGTAAATGCATACTCAGAAGAAGCATATATATTGCTCACAAAATCTGTATCCTTCAAACTGTGAACCTCAATTTTATTCTTTTTACAAAAATCATGATCAATATGGTTGGAACCAGTCGAAGGTGTAACTATCATTTTTAAATTTTTTACCTTTCCGATTACCTCTTCATTTATTTGATATTTTGGACATGGACTGCATAACCAAGCATCGATTGATTCATTCTTAAAAAGTTCAATCAGAGTTTCTTTTTTTGCCTCTGGTGCAAAAATACATGAGAAAGACTTGATAAGATCTGACTTAACTTCTGGTAAAAAATGAATTGGAGTAGTTACTAACAGAGTATTTTTTTGTTTTTTAATGACTTTTTCAATTTCATAGTTTTTTGCTTCCCAAGGATTATTATTACAATCTCCATTGTTTATTTTAAATTCAGCTATTTTTAAGTCTTCAACCGTATCAATATTGACTGATTTTTCTTCCTGCATTACGAAAGCTAGACTTCTCTTTCCATGTCTAGACTTATCGTTTATGAGAGTATCTCTTCTCATGGCATAAATAGCTCCATTTCTAATGAAAGAAGGAGGAGATAAATCTTGTCTACGAGAATTTTGTCCAGGCTCAGGAAATTCCTCAGTTATGTCATGAATTTCTTCATTAATGATTTTCTTCAATCTCACTGGATGTTTTTCTCCAGTATTTACAACACTAATGACAGAATCGCTTTCATTTTGGATGAGTTTATTCAATGCGTCATCTATATCATGATGATCTCTCAGTGGAGATACACAAGGTAACTCAATGACATAGTCATATTTTTTACTATAAATTTTTTCAGTTTCAAGGACGGCATGATGTAATGAATCAACAGATAAAACTTTATCTCCAGCTAAGTGATCCGGTCTAATGAAAGGAACTTCCGCACCATAGGACCTTGCAACATCAGCTATTTCATCTGAATCAGTTGAAACGATTAAGTCAGAAATCAATTGAGATTTGATGGCGGCTACTATTGTATAGGTGATAAGAGGATACCCACTTATAGGATAAATATTTTTCTTTGGAATTCCTTTTGATCCTCCCCGCGCCTGGATTACTGCTAAAATTTCCATTTTTAAGAAGCCATCTTTTTAAATTGTGAATTTTTACTAATTAATTCATTGTAAGTTCCATAATCCTTTATCTTCCCCTCTTCTAGAAAATAGATCATGTCACAATTTTCGATAGTTGTTATTCTATGCGCTACGATAATCAAAGTTAATTTGTTAGAAAGAGATTCTATGGCTTCCATGACATAATTTTCAGTGATTCCATCAAGTGCGCTAGTTGCTTCATCTAAAACAAGCACTTCAGGTTCATTATATAACGCTCTTGCGATGCCTATTCTTTGTCTCTGGCCACCACTGAGCTTTACACCATTTTCTCCTACCAAGGTATCGTATTTTTCGGGTAAATCCTCCACAAATCTATCTAAGTTTGCAAGTTGAGCTGCTTTCACTACTCTATCATGATCAATTTCCTCTCGGTTAATTCCAAAAGCTATGTTTGAAGAAATTGATTCATCAATTAAAAAAATTGTTTGAGGTACATAAGAAATCTTATTTTGCCATGATAAGAGATTTTGACTATCAATGATGGTGTCATCAACAACGATATTTCCTCTTTTTGGGTCAAGTAGGCCTAAAATAATATCTACTAAAGTCGTTTTACCCGAGCCTGTAGAACCAGCAAACCCAATGGATGTATTTTTCAAAATTGATAAAGAAATACCATCGATGACATTTTTTTTAGATTTTGGATATTTGAAAAAAATATCATTTACAGTAATTTTTTTATCAAATTTGATCATTTGATCGACTTCATTTGATAGTTCGATCTTTTCTTCAATTTTCATTTCTTTTAAATCATTGATGATTATCATTAAGGCTGGGAGGTTATATTTGATCATTGATTGGGCAGAATAAATATTTTGCACAGCCGGCAGTAGCCTATATCCAGCTACAGCATAAAGCGATAAAACAGGAATAATTTCTGAAATGAGAACATCGTTGGAAAGTAAAATCAAAATGATGGATATAATCCCTCCAAAGGCTACTGTTTCAAGGAGATACCTTGGCAAAATTGCTATCACAAGCCCTTGAGCTGAAAATCTTGCATTATCTATTGATGGTTGTCTAAATCTGCCAATAAAATTTCTTTCTAAAGATTTAAGTTTTATGTCTTTTATGCCCATCATTGCTTCATCGACTGTTCTATATCTGTGGAAAAGAGCAATTGATTGTTTTTCTCCAATTGTTGATAAATAAGATCTAGTAATGATATAAAAAAATAAATAAGCTCCTCCTATGCTTAAAATGGTCACGATGGCAATGATAGGATTTATGTATATCAGAAAAGCTAAAACCACTATGGTTAAGATTGCTTTAGAAATAGCTTGTAAAGCCTGCAAGACAACACCTTTGACTACTCTGTCAATTTCAGAAAGAATATTTTTTCCTAAATCAGATGAATTTCTCTCAATAAAAAATAAATAATTATTTGAAAGGTAATGTTTGAGTAATCTCATAGAAATGATATGTCCCTGCATCTTAGAAAAATAGGTAATGGCCCAGTACATGAAAGCACTAAAAAAGTTTGAAAAAGCCAAAAGAACTAAGACAGCTACTCCAGAATAAAATAGGAAAGTTTCAACATTATCAAAATTAAAAAAATTAAAAAGAAAGCTTAATATTTGGTTAGATGAAATTTGATCGGGATCAAGAACCATACTCATGAATGGCAAAATAGAGGCAACTCCGACTACCTCAAAAAAAGCCATGATTATGGAACCGATCAACAATAGAGAAATTTGAAATTTTTCTTTCTTTTTAAAAAGATACTTTAAATCGGCATACATAAGAAAAAATTAATGGTTCCTAGCTTTTAAAAAATCTATGCCTTACAAAAATATAAAAAATTCCAAGAAATAATCCGATTATGCTTCCTACAAAAAACATTTGAAGAAGTTTAGGTTTGAACGGATCCCCTGCAGGAGTGGCTTTATCAAGAATTTTAAAGATATAGTCATCCTTCACATTTGAAAGCATATTACTTTTTATTTGTTCTTCCATGACTTGAAAGAAAACATTATCAATTGATTTAACATCGTTAATCTTAAGTTGATTTTTTAAATAAGAAATTGTTTTTTGCCCTTCTTCTATGTCTTGAGTCCTAAGATGATTATTTAATTCAGAAATTATTAGGTTTGACCAACTTGAGGTTTGTAAAGAATCCGTCCACTCAAATTCTAATTCATAAATATCAAATTGTGACCCAGAAACACTAAATAAGTCTCTCAATGCAGAGCCAATTGAATCTCCCGAAGGTTTTTCATTTTTCCATTTTCTATTTTTTTTATCCCAGGCTTCCGGAAAAAGGTACCTTGTGATGTCATTCTTGTCTGCAAATTCTTCAAGAAAAATATTAGAATTTAATACTGCTAGGGCTATAGACTTTTTTGTTGGTCCTTCGCTTACAGTCACTCCAACCAAACCTGCGATTCCCGAAAGTGCGCTTGATGAAGCGCTTGCAGAATTGGTATCAGTTGGAATGAAAGTAACCTTAGAGACATACTCTTTAGGCAAGGTTAGGCCGTAAACAAAGGTAATTACTCCAAAAAAAATTGAAGAGATAATAAGAAGTTTCCTAAATTTATTCAGAAACTTAATTTCATCGATCAAGTTTATTATTGTTTCATTTGAATCAATATTGTCATTCATAATTTAAGTCTGTGGTACCCGGGGCCGGACTTGAACCGGCACGAAGTCGCCTTCGAGGGATTTTAAGTCCCTTGTGTCTACCAATTCCACCACCCGGGCAGATAATTAATCATCTTC
>MDTD01144453.1_pt1 | contig 35532 bp, 33 predicted proteins | sample 811221 | NCBI WGS metagenome assembly MDTD01 (sample SAMN05326646, study PRJNA326480) | marine metagenome | isolation source: seawater | place: Pacific Ocean: South West | collected 2011
CGGAACCCGAACCGCTGCCAGAGCCCGATCCGCTGCCGGGCCACTGCGGCCACTGCGACTGCTGCGGCACCTCGGGCACCTGCGGTGCCTGCGTCTGCGTGCGGGTCGGCTGCGGCGACTGCGTGTAGGTGGGCTGCGGCGCCGAGGTCCGGGTCGGTTCAGCGGTGCGCGTCGGCTCCACGGTCCGGGTCGGCAGCTCGGAATCGTCGTCACCGTCGTCGTCACGCTGGCTGGGCCACTCCCAGATCCGGCGCGGCGGTTGCCAGTCGGGCCACTGCGGCTGCGGCGCCACGACCACCGGCGGCGGCACGACGACCGGCGGCGCGACCACCGGCGGCGGGGCCGGTGCGGGTGGCGGCGCGGCCGGGGCGGGTGCCGGCGGCGGGGCCGCGGGTGCGGGTTGGCGTTCGACGTAGACGGTCCGCGGCGCCTGCTGCGGCGCCTCCTGCACGACGGGCACCGGCGGCTTGATCGTCTCGGCCGAGGGCTGCTCGGGTGGCAGTTGCACGGCCTCCTCCACCGGCGCGGGGACCTGGCTGCTCGGCACGATGGCGCTCTGGGCCGGGCTGGGCCGCTGATCGGCGGTCGGGCGGATGCTGACCGCCAGCGAGATCGCCAGCGCGACGACACCCACGACGAAGATCGACGTCAAGGCGCTGCCCACCAGCAGGAACGGCTTGCGGTCATCCTCGACGGCGCGGGCCTCGGTCGGGGCGTACTCGTCGACCTCGTCGGGTTCACCGGTGGCCGGTGCCAGCTGGGTGTCGGCGGCCGCGGCCGCATACACCGATCCCGCGGTCGGGCCGTCGGGGTCCTGCGAGTAGGCCAGGCCCACGGTGGTGGCCTCGAACGCCGGCGCCGACGCACTGGCCAACGCGGCGCCGCGGGCCAGCGCCAGCTCGGCGTCCTCGGGGGCGTTGACCGGGATGGACACCAGATGCTCGAGGTGCGCCTTCACCGAGGCGATGTCGACACCGGACCCGACGACGAACATGGCCTGCGGCGCAGACTGCTGCGCGGTGACCGCGCCGGCCAGCTCGGTGAGAACCGCCATCGCGTCGGCGCTGTGCAGGCTGCGGCTGAGCACCTTGACCACCGAGCCGTCGTCGGTCTGCACCACCGACAGCGTGGCGGTGTCGCGGTCGACGAACAGCAGTGCGGTCTTCTCGTACCCGACCGCTCGGCCCACGGCCTGCGCCAGCGAGGCGGCGGCATGGCCTTCCGAGACGAGCATGACGTCGTCGATGCCGTGCCGGGCCAGCGCGTCGCGCAGCGCGGTCGCCGCGGTGTGGTCACTCCACGTGACGCCGATCGAGCGCAGGTGATGCCCGCCGTTCTCCGCGCTCTCCCTGGTGCCCAGCACCGCCGAGACCACCTGCTCGGCGGCATTTGCCGAGTCGTCTGCCGATGCCACGTCGAAGACGTCGTGGTCGACGGTGACCCCGTCGGCGTTCTCGCCCTCGACCAGCACCATGCGGACCGTCGTAGGTGTCATCGACACACCCAGTACGATGTCCACCGGCCCTCCAATATTGTTTGCTGCCTGTGCCTGGAAGTTCCGGCCCCGCCGTGCACGGCGAGCCCGCAACTAGTACTTCATCGCCGTGACCAGCCGCTGCGTTACACCGTCGGCGTGTTAGCTGACGGCAGCGCAAAATATGGTCCGGCACCCCGGTCTCACCGACTGTACAAGCGGTAACCGAGTCCCGGCTGTGACGTGTTCGTCAGCTCGTCTTGATGAAGTTCTGATACGAGCGCGACGGGGTCGGGCCGCGCTGGCCCTGATATTTGGAGCCCACCCGGTCGCTGCCATAGGGGTACTCGGCGGGGCTGGTCAGCCGCAGCAGACACAGCTGGCCGATCTTCATGCCCGGCCACAACGTAATGGGCAGGTTGGCGACGTTGGACAGTTCGAGGGTGATGTGCCCGGAGAAGCCGGGATCGATGAACCCGGCGGTGGAGTGGGTGAGCAGACCCAGCCGTCCCAGCGACGACTTGCCCTCCAGGCGGCCGGCCAGATCGTCGGGCAGTGCGCACCGCTCCAGCGTCGCGCCGAGGACGAACTCGCCAGGATGCAGCACGAACGGCTCGCCCTCCTTGGGCTCCACCAGCGAGGTCAGGTCGTCTTGGCGCAGCGCCGGGTCGATGTGGGTGTAGCGGGTGTTGTTGAAGACCCGGAACAGGTTGTCCAGCCGGACGTCGACGCTGGACGGCTGGATCAGGCTGTCGTCGAACGGGTCGATGCCGAGCCTGCCGGCGTCGATCTCGGCCCGGATGTCGCGGTCTGAGAGCAGCACGGCACGAGCGTAGCCGCCGAGTGGGATGCTCGAACCATGACCACCAGCGTCGATTTCCACTTCGACCCCATGTGCCCGTTCGCCTATCAGACCTCGTTGTGGATCCGCGACGTCCGCGACCAGACCGGCCTCGAGGTGACCTGGCGATTCTTTTCCCTCGAAGAGGTCAACCGGGTCGAGGGCAAGAGGCACCCGTGGGAGCGGGCGTGGTCCTACGGCTGGTCGCTGATGCGCATCGGGGCGCTGCTGCGACGCCGCGATCCGGCCCTGCTGGACCGGTGGTACGCCGTGATCGGTCATGAACTGCACACGCTGGGCGGCAAGCCCCACGATCCGGAGGTGGCGCGGCGGCTGCTGACCGACATCGGCGTCGACGCCGCGCTGCTGGATCATGCGCTCGAGGATCCGTCGACGCACGACGACGTGCGCGCCGATCACCAGCGGGTGCTCGACGCCGGCGGGTACGGCGTGCCGACGCTGTTCCTCGACGGGCAGTGCCTGTTCGGCCCGGTGCTGGTCGATCCGCCGACCGGGGCCGACGCGCTGCGGCTGTGGGACGTGGTGACGGGCATGGCCGCGCTGCCGCACGTCTACGAGCTGCAACGACCGAAGACCGCCGCCGACGCCGAGCTGATCGGGCAGTCCCTGCGCCCGTATCTCGACGGGCGGGACTGGGTGAGCATCAACCGCGGCGAGGTGATCGACGTGGAAGGCCTGACCGGCGCAAGCTGACGCGGCCGGGGTGCTAGCCTTTCTGTTCGACCAGGCCGATGTAGTTCAATGGCAGAACATCAGCTTCCCAAGCTGAATACGCGGGTTCGATTCCCGTCATCGGCTCCACGTTGACCAGGGCAAACGCGCTGGAATGCCCGACCGGTACCCCGCCCGTACTCCGGGGTGAAGGAACCGCCCTTCAATAGACTGTCACTTGTGCTGGACAAGAAGACGCGAATCCGGTTGGTGATGGCGGTCAAGGACAGACTCGCAGGTCCGGGGCTGAGTTGGGCCGACGTCAATCTGATCCTTGAGACATACGGAGTTGGCACCTACACGCCGGACGATCCGTGGGGGTCGAACGACTTCCTTGATGTTGTGAAGGCAGCGACCGACGAACAGCTCGTCGAGATTGCCGACTTCCTCGAGCTCGACTCGGTCGAAATTCCGGTGCCCATGCCGAAATCTCATGTGCCCACTGTCAACAACGCTCGTCCGCTCTTCATCTTCGCGTCGCACCTCACTGCCCACCGCCTCCTCGTCGGAGCCGTCAAGGACTACCTCGCGAAATTTGGCATGGAGCTTTTCGTAGCCCACGACTCCATTGATGAAGGCCAGCTGTGGCAGCAACAGATCGAGGAAGGACTCGATCGGGCTGATCTAGGACTCGTTTTTGTCCATGAGGGACTGGGCGACAGCGCGTGGTGCGACCAAGAGATCGGGTGGCTCCAAGGCCGGAAAGTCCCCGTTATTTCCCTCGGTTTCGACCACATGCCGTACGGATTCTTCGCCAAGCAGCAGGCGCTCAAAGTCTTCGCCGGAGCAACCCCGGCACAGATTGGGGACATGGTGGTGGATCGGATCGCCACACGACCGGAGTTGGCGCTCGGCTTCGCGGCGTCTCTTGTGTCAGCGATGGGGAAGTCAAACACCTTCGCAGACACAAATGACATCTGGCTTCATCTCAAGAAACTGACTCTTCTCGATGCCGACCTCTGTGCACGGCTCTTGGAGGCCACGAAAACCAACAACCAGATCTACTGGGCCTACTCGAAGTCGGATGGGCGACAGCCCTTCGACCGGCTCATTGTGGACTTCCTTCGCCGCCAGCCCGGAGGAGCCGTCGTCGCCCCTGACATCGACGCATACGAGAACTACCTGGACGAGCAAGACGCAGAAAGCGAGGCTCGGGCCAACGAAGTTCGGCAACGGCTTGAAGCCGAGAAAGCCAGGATTGCCGGCGCTAGTTCTGACCCGTTCGGGTAATCTGCCCGAACCGTGCAGCGGTATCACGTTGTCGCCGTTGTACATCGGGATAGCCGCCAGGGCCCCTAGCGCCGCCATCTCGTCGTCATGGTCGGCCTTCGCGTAGAGGTGTGTGTAGACGAGTTCGGTCGTCGTCGGGTTCGCGTGCCCCATCCACTCGGCCACTTGCCGCACCGACACCATCCGACCGCCGACGCGGACCGCAAAACCCACAGGTGCTCGCCCGCGATCAAGGCCGCTCCGACACACAGTTCGGCTACGGCGCGGGGCTCGTCGCTCCGAACCTCAACGGCGCTCCTCCCTCCGAGGGCGGCATCTACATGGGAAGGCTCCGCGCGTCGATCCCCCGGCGAGTGGGTTCGGCCCGCCCCGACAGCATCGCCGTCCTCGCGGCGAGGCGAAGGGCTACCCCGGCGAGAAGGTCGTGTCCTAGCCGTGTCCAGCGTCGTCGCCTGCGGTAGCCGGTCGCATCCGTTTACGGCCTCGCGAGCCCGCGCGGCGGCACTCGGCCCGGTGGCGGGTGTTCTTTCGTAGCGAGCGAGTCATCCACCCGCCACCGGCTGCCCCATCCGAGAAGGAGACTTCGATGGTCACCAAGAAAGCGAAGTCCGCCCGCGCGAAGTTCGCGAAGCAGGCCCGCGCCAAGGGCAACACGAAGGTCGGTCGCCGCGCCAAGAACAGCGCCGCACCGAAGGGCAAGTAGCTACTGCTGACCGCCACCGAGACGCGCCTCGGCCCGGTCGAGTGCGCGCATTAGAAGGCTCGCCGTCGCCAGCATTTCCATCGCTTCCTGCTCGCCGGTCCGGAGGCTCGGCCCATGTCCCCGAGTGTTACGCAGCGCTTGTGCCGCGCCCATGAATAGGAACTTGAAGCCTTCGCGCTCGTCAGCCTTCTGATTCGCGTCAGCATGCTCCGATGTGACGTCAAGCAGAGGGTTCTGCTCATTAAACACCGCCGTCATCAGCCGCTTCCCGATGTCGCCGTGGCCGGACAGTCGCTTGACTCGGTCCTCAACCGACTTGAGTGCGTCGAAGACCGCGTTGTCGTAGTGGCGGCTCGCGATCTGCGAACCGCTCGCAGCCGAGATCAACGGGTGCAGCCCGGGAAGGCTCACGGGCGTCGGCTGTCGCAGCGCAGCTCGACCGGACACCACGTCGTACTTCGCGCCCGTGTGGTCCAAGTTGCTGCGACGGCCAAACGGGCTCTGCAGGACCTGCACTTCGCGGAGCCGCATCGTCTTTGTTTTGCCGTTCGGCAACGTGTCCGTCACCTCGTCGCCGTCCTCGACATCGGCGTCGACCGCAAACGTGATCCCGTGTTCGGGGCCGAGGTCTTGCGCCTGGATGTCGAACTCGATCACCGTGCCGTCGTCCGCGACGCGGCGCAGCTTCATCGTCTTGCCCTTGATGCCGTGCGGAAGCATCCCGTAATCATCCCAACGACCGCCGACACCACTCGACGTGTTTGGCGGGCGTGTCTCCGGCACCTCGGCTGTACCCCCGACCAGACCCGTACTGCAACCGCAGGTCGGGGCAGTATTCGAGCCCGCGTTGCAACCCGCCGGCCAGCGCCTAACGCTCACCCGCTCGGGCGTAGAAAAGGCTTCCCAAGCTGAATACGCGGGTTCGAGTCCCGTTATCGGCTCCACGCCTAACTGCGGCGATGCGCTGAATCGCGCGTACTCACGACCTCGGTGTTGCGCTCAATGTTGCAAGTAGTCAACAGACATCGCGGCCAGCTTCAAGGCGTCGTCCTGCGAGTGCGCGTAGAACTTCGTCGCAAGCGATGCGTCCTTATGCCCGATCCATGCTGCGATTACCGCCACGGGCACCCCGTCGAGGTGCATCAGCCTCGCCGCAGTGTGTCGAGCGCCGTGCAGCTTTTAGTGCCTCATGCCCACACGCGTCAGCGCGTCGCGCCATTAGCGACTGAGCACTGCGGGGCTGCATGGATCACCGACCTCGTTAGACACTACGCAAGCGCCTGAGCGATACGCAGAGCGGCCTCACTGCGGTCGCGTCGTTGACGTTCACGCGCATTAGTTAGTGCATTCTAGGAGTCTCTGAGGCATCGGCAAGGTACGGCGTGAAGTGTGCGATTTGGGGCCGTTCTCGACTGAACGTCCACCTGCGCTCACGCGGTTGTTGGTCACGGACAGGGTGCGCGCCTCAAGGTCAACATCGGACCATCGCAGCCCAGCGATTTCCCCACGCCGTAATCCTGTGAGCGCAAGGTGCCAGGCATGGGCGAGCCTGTCGTCTACATCAACCTTCGCCAGCAATTCCTTGACTTCGCCGGGTGTGAATGTGTCGAGCGACTGGTGGGAGGACGCCACGCGGGTGATGCCAACGGCGACATTGCGCGGTATGAGGCCCTGACGGCGTGCGTCTTCGAGTATTCGAGCGGTCGCGGCGATAACTTTGTTCAAGGCCTTCGGTCCCCACGGCTTGCGCTTGCGCCCCTCGGGAAACTTCGCTGTGGCTGGTGTGGTCGTCCCACCCCGTACGAGCTGGGTCACCATTCGGTCGATATTGCGTTCCCGTCAGTCGGTCACGGGTCTGATGCCATCGGGCACCACTCTTTCGCAGGACCCGGTAGATGGCTCGTTCGTGGACGCCCAGGGCCGACGCTGCCTAGCGTGTGGTCATCATGCGCGGATGATCGCACCGGCGGACTCGGCTGTCGGTGTCAGAGGGTCATGATTCACTCGGTGGCATGGCGCCGGGTAATGAAGCGCAGAGGCTTCCTGATCGGAACGTGACGGGTTTCTACCACGACCCTCCTCTTTGGCTGGTTGAGCATCCGATTGACCACGCGCAGAAGGGCGGCACGTTCGCAGTCGAATTCGATCGGTTAGGTCACGAAGTCCTCCGTAGGGACGTCGGTGGCGGCTTGAAGATGCGGGCGAACGTGGAGGGCATGTTCGTATTTGACTTCGGTGATGTGCCCGACTTAGCAATCTCGGGTCGGGATTACGCATCATTCAATTTTGAACGAATGCATTCCATTTCGGTCCAGCGAACTCGAATTATGAATGCGTTCCTTGGGTTCTTTTACACACATCGGACCTTGATTGATAACTGGTCTCAGGAATGCATGGTTGTCACTCCGGAGGTAGTCATCAGCGTTCAATCTCTCGACAATACCTTAGAAGGGTCTTTCGGTAATGACCGCGTGGCCCATCTGGCCATGTCACGCTATCCGGTGACGTATAGTCAAGCTCTACCGAACTCCTTCGATTCTCGGATCTCAAATCGAGGAGGTCCGGTAAGTGCAGCCTGCGTGGAAGCCGCAGCAGATGCTCTGTCGGACCTGATCAGCACGTACGGTGATGCGGGTGTACTGCTTATTGATCTCTATCTCCGTGCACTTAAGGCGTACCAGGACAATAATTTTAGTTTTAGCCTGATCACCTATTGGACTATTACCGAGCGCATAGTGAATGAGCTGTGGCAGAAATTGCAATCTGATTTCAAAACTAAAGACGACGAAATATTCATTGACGGCCCTCGTAAGAAAAGGTTGAACGATGGGCGATCATTTACTGCTTCAGTAATGAGTGAGTTCTTGTCATTTCTTGAGTACATACCCAAAGATGTTTATGATGATATGTCATCGGTTCGGAAGGTTCGGAACGACTGGATGCATAGTTTAAGGCCAGTGAGCCTCGACGACGCGAAACTCGCACGCAATGTGTGCGAACGGCTGTTAAAGCAAGAGATGGGCGTGACTCTGGCGTCGTCTGTACCGCTGCGATTCTGACATTTGGGGACCTGTCGTGTGGACGTAGGCGTCTATGCGACCGCGGGCGCGTCTGCGTCGTTCGCGGCGACCTTGGCAACGCGTACAGCTTCGCGCTCCTTCGACCACTTGGCGAACCGTGTCGTCATCGTCGGCGCGTCCTTCGACGTGAATTCGTAGCGCGACCCTGACCCACGGTTCGGCCTTCGCGTAGAGGTGTGTGTAGACGAGTTCGGTCGTCGTCGGGTTCGCGTGCCCCATCCACTCGGCCACCTGCCGCACCGAGATGCTGGCGGCCGCGCACAGGCTCGCGCAGGTGAGGCGGAGCGGGAGTGGAACCGCAAACCCTCACGTTGCCTGCCGTCCGATTGGCTCGGAGCACAGCGGGCCGGAACACGGCCCTGTAAGAGCTCGCGTAGCGGCCGCACAAATATCAGTCCAAGAACAACCGCTCGCGTTTCCTCTTAAGGCTCGCCGCATTCCAGCCACCGCATCTTGATCTTGATAGAGTCCTCGTGACCGGCGAATAGCATGCCGCGTGCTGTTGAGCTTCCCGGTGTTCTTCCAGTGCAAGCGGTACAAGGGCGGTGGCTCGTCTGCACAGCGATGGACCGCGACGACTGCGCGGCGCAGCTCAATCCGTACCTAGTTCGGGGTACATCGGGCCCAATCCGTTGCGCGGCGATCTCCGCAGCGGGCATGCTGCGGGTATGTCCTCGACCGTGCGGGAGGTCATATGCCGATCAAGTTCGCCCCCACGCGGACTTCGTCACAGGGCGGGCGTAGCAGCCGCGGCCAAGACGGCCGACCCCTCTCGGTACGACTGACCGCGGCACTTGAGCGCGCACGTACCGTCGTTGATGTCCCGCAGTGGTCTCCCTTGCCGGACGAGGATGAATACGACCAGTTCGGGCAGCACGTCGAACACGTCATCGCAGCGTTACGTCGGCAGATGCAATTGGCCGCCAACGATCCGACCAGGATGGCAACCATCTGTGAGGTCGCACTGACGTTGCAGCAGCTCGCAGCCAAACAGCAGCAGATATTGGTCGAGGACCGCATTCGCTCACTCGGCACCATCCGCCAACGGATGCGGTTCGCCGGGCACAACGATCCGGCGAGCCTGCTCAGGGCTGCTGCTGAGGCAGCGTGCAAGGCATCCGGTCTGGATCGCGCAATGGTGTTCAAACTCGACAGTGGTCGGCTGCGCGCCACGTCCACGTACTTCTCTTCCAACGAACAGTGGGCCGCAGACTGCCAGACCCGCGCTGAGCAGATCGCGATACCGCTCGTGCCGGGAGTGCTGGAGGCGGAGGTCGTCCGGCGCCGGATGCCCGCGCTGGTGTCCGATGCACAGCAGGAACCGCAGGCCTACCAGCCGATCGTCGGGATGCTCCGTACCCGGGCATACGTGGCCACACCGATCTTCGTCAACGGACAGATCGAGGCCACGTTGCACCTCGATGCCTACGACAGTGGTCGCGAGCTCGATGCCTTCGACCGCGACATCGCCGCCGAGTTGGCTTTCTCCATCGGCCAGGCACTGGAGCGTGTCCTGACGCTGCAGCAGCTCATGCGGCAGCGTGCCGTCCTCGAGACTTTGACCTGTCAGACCGAGGCGCAGCTCCGCTCCATCGTCGGCTCAGGCGAATTGACCGACGTGGCCATGAGCCAGCTGGCTGTGCAGCCCGATCTGGGACACGAACCGGCCACAACGGAGGACCGGGCCGCACACTCGCTGAGATTGGTGCGCAATCTGACCCGCCGCGAGCTCGAAGTTCTGCAACTGATGAGCACCGGCGCGACCAACGCCGACATCGCCGCACACTTGGTCCTCGCCGAGGGCACCGTCAAGACGCACGTCAAGCGGATTCTGCGCAAGCTCAACGTCGGCAACCGAGGGCAAGCAGTCGCGCACTACACCAACGCGATGCGGAACAGGGGCCACCTCTGACTCGTACCGCGGGCCGAGTTCCACGACCTCTCCACCCGGCCGCTGGGCGTTCGAAAGCGACGAAGGCATCGAAATGCCTTACTGGACAATCGGTGTCGTCACAGCGCCAGTAACCCCGAGAACGATCCGTCACAGTAGATGAGCGGCTCGCCCTGGTTGCCGGTCCGGATGTCGGTGATGACCCCGATCAGGATGTCGTGCGTGCTGGCCGCCACGACGCGGTCGACGTCGCACGTAAATGACACGAGGCTGTCGGCGAGCCGGGGAATTCCTCCCGAGGAGTACTCCCAATTGCCCGCCGCGAACTTCTCGACCCCCCGGACACCGTCCATGCCGGCGAAGCGCCTGGCCAGCGTGCAGTGTTCCTGGCCGAGGACGTTGACCGCGTACCGACCCATCGACCTGATCGCGTCACCGACGAGCAGGTTCTTGTTGACACAGCAGAGCAGGCTGGGCGGCTCTGCTGTCAGGGACGTGACCGCGGTGGCGGTAATCCCCAGGGGGCCTTTCGGACTCGGCGCCGAGATGATGCTCACCCCAGCAGCGAGGCGACGCATGGCCGTCCGGAACTCGTCGGCACCGACCGTGGTTCGCGTGAGGCCTTTCACGCCGCGGACTTCCACATCCTCAGACCCGCACTGTGCGGATAGGCCATGGAGGCTTGGACATTGACGCGAAGCAATCTATCGGTCAGCGCGGAGATCTTGTTGGTCTCCAACCACCACAGAAAATTGTGTCGACGCCAGGGGCGCAACGCGCTCCGGATCGCGGGATCGGGGTCCTGACCGTGCACCACGGCTTCTGCGCCGATGACACCACCGATCGCCGCGGAGATCATGCCGTCGGCGTAGTAGCAGGGCGCTCCCCCTGAGTACATCCGCTTGAGCTCCAGGGTTCCTGGCTTGGAGGGCGCCACCTTGCCCCACGACGACGCCGGGACCAGTGCACCGGCCAGGGTCTCTGCTGCGTCGTCGACCATCAGTCCCAGCGCGTTGGCGACTCCATGGAGCTCGCCGGTCATGGTCGCCAGTTCGGCATCCTTGTCGAAGCCGGAATCCGCGTCGACGACCCGGGCGAAGATGCCGTACCACGTCGAGCGTGGCGACAGCGGGTCGGCGAACGGGGTGAAGTATCCGACGTCGATGATGTCGTTGCGACGAATCAGCGGGGCGAACGTGGTGTCCCGTTGCAGAGGGTGCGAAATGCCCGAATCCGCTTCGATCATCGGCGCTTGCACAGCCAGGACGAGCCGCTGAGGCGCGCTGGAGTCACCGCCCAGCAGTGTGGGTTTGGTGGTCGCATTGACCAACAGTGGCCGCGTCCCGGCAGCGTAGCTTCGCAGGTGCTCAGCGGATTCCACCATGTCGTCGACGTACTCGACGGGGTGCTCGGCCAGCAGCTCACGCAGCCCCGCAACGAGTCGGCTATTGCGCATACCGTAGACGAGCGGGGCCGCGTTGCCCTTGCTTCCGCCCTGCCAGGGGCCCGAATTGCTGAATGTCCACTCACCGTTTCGGTCGATGGCCATTGCGGCGGTTTGGCGGTGGGCGACAGGTCCGGGGAGGCTGGTGCCCGCCGCCGCCTGCAGGAGCGTCGCATGATCGACGCCGACGGCCGAACTCAGGAAATCAGCCGCGACCCCGCGCAGGCTGACCCCGTTGATGAGTCGGCGTGACTCCTGAGCTGGTGGGGCGACCAAGGTGACCTTCCCCTCGAACTGGGGATGCTTGACCAGCTGAGCCGCGAACGCTTGAGCGCCGATACCGTTGCCTGCGATGACAACAGAGTCGTAGGACGGTGGACGCGTCCCGGTGGCCGGCACGAACCGGCTGATGAACCGTTGCACCGACTCGTTCCGGTGTCGAGTCTGCGCCTTGCCGGGTGCGTCGACGAGGGACATCACTGACCTCCTGTGAATGGCGAGTCCGCTGGTTCGTGCGGGCGAAGCGGAAGGGCATCGCGCCATTGATGCTGCGTCGGCTCACAGTGGGGGTCAATGCTGGGAAGCGAGGATCTCCCCTAAGGGATACAGAAGTACGCGCACGGGCGTACACGGTCGACAGAGTCGAGTCGATGCCCGCTAGCTGCTGAAGACGCGGATCCAGTCGACGCGCATCTCGGCGGGATAGGTACCTCCGGCAGGTTCCCGCCCGCCGGAACCGCCCACGGCGATGTTGAACACCGGGACCATCGTGAACCCCGGGTCGTTGAACGGCCAGTCCTGCAGCGAGTTGGCCGGCACCGTGAAGAACGGCTCCATCCCCGGCTGGTAGTCCTTCCAGAAGTACATTCCACTGGGCTGCCAGGTCATCCGCCACGTGTGCCAGGCGTTGTCGACCGGATGACGGTCGGTGGCGAAGGAGGTGCCGTCCAGGCGCGCATGCACCGTGGTTCCCGACGGCCAGTCGTTGTTGCCGTACCACTCGACCAGATCGACCTCACCGCCGCGGACGGGGTTCTCGTTGACCAGCCAGAACGCCGGCCAGGCGCCGTCGGTGAGGCAGTCGAGCTTGACCCGCGCTTCCCAGGTGGTCCCGATCCCGCCGCGCCACAGCCCCATGATCTTGGCGCTGGCGTATTTCTCCTGGATGTTGGCACCTTCACCGCGGGTGGCGCGGATGACGAGGTTTCCGGTGCCGTCCTGGAACACGTGCTCCTGGTCGGTCACGTAACGGCCCATGTTGAAGGGCTTGTCCCACTCGTGCGGGTTCCGGATCGTCTCCCGGGCGGGCACGATGAACCACTTGGCCGGGTCGGGTGGTGAGCCGGCGGGACCGTTGAACTCGTCCTGCCACAACATCTGCGGGCCGGTCTCCGCCGTGGGCGGCTGAGCGTGAGCGGAGCGGATCGGGGTAGCCACAGCGGCCATCCCCAAGCCCATCATGAGCATGGCGCCGCGGCGATTCATCTCAGGCACAGTTGCACTATAAGCAGGCACCGCAGCCACCTGCCGGAACATGACCGAACGGATGGGCCCCTTTTCGCTATTCGGACCGAACTCAGCGTGGCGCCGCCTTCGACTTGCGGCGGCGTCCACCCAGCAGCACGAACCAGAGGGCCGCCGCGGCGTACGGCGGTGAATCCGGCATCACCACCTGATAGCCGAGGTCGGTGAGGATGGCCAGTTCCACGGCGCTGAACACCCGCACGCCGAGTCCGGTGTCGGTCGCGGCATTCATGATCTTCTGGTCTAAGCCGGTGAAAGTTAAGTCGTCGAGGTGGCTCATCGAGCTGCCCGGCTCCCACGGATTCGGCGTATAGAGCGGAACCAGCCCGCCGAACGCGGCGATTGCATGGGCTCCGCCGAAGTACAGTCCGTCTTCTTCGTCTGTCAGCAGCGGATCAAAGCGGTTGCGCCACCGGTAGAACGGGCTGATCGGCCGGGCACCCGCCGAGGTGACCACGAAACTGTCGAACGTGGTCCAGATTCGTTCGTCGTTCTTCCCGGCCTCGTCGACGTAGGACAGAAAACCGAATGAATGCATCAATTCATGGATTGCAGTCGAGACGAAGTCGTACTCGCTGCTTTCCACACTGTCACCGAGGGCCCACTCGTAGTCACGGAAGTTCCAATCAATTTGACCGTCTGCCTCACTGCCATTGGAGTCGTACCCGGTCAACAGCTTGTTCTGCACGACAGTGCGCCAGAACCCGCTGCGATCAAGGATCACGTTGCTGCCCGCCGACGCCAGCGCGTCGTTGTCCTGCAGACCGACGTCGTAGGTGAGTGTGACCGGCGCGTTCACACGGAAGTACAGCAGCAGTTGGGTCGCAACGTCTTCCAGAGCTTGTCGGCGATCCTCGGTCCAGGAGGTGCCACCGTCGGTGTAGTTGAATGCGAACGTGATCGCACCCTGGTTGATCAGCGAGGTGGCGCGGGTACCGATCGGGCGCAGCAGGCTGAGCAGGTTGACGTGGAAGCCGCGGTCGATGGCGATGACGCGGAATGTGTCGACGCCATCGAAATCCACGTCCGGCGTGTAGGTGTAGGTGCCGTCGGCGTTGATCTCGACCGTCCCCTGCCGCGGCCCACGCACCAGCCGGTAGACGATCTCGTCTCCGTCGGCATCCACGGCACCGATCGTTCCGTCGATCGGACCGGTGATCAGGCCGCTGATCTGGACCGGTGCCACGGTGGGGGCCTGGTTGAAGAACGTGCGGCGCAGATTCCAGAACGATTCGGTCAGTTCGGCTTTGCGTTCTTCGCTGACCGACAGCGAGTCGATCCAGGCCTGCGTGCTGTTCGTCCAGGTGTCGATGGTGTCGGCGACGACGTCGCTCCAGGTGCGCCGGGGCGCCAACCACGGCGGGGCCGGCACGGGCTGGGCGGCGGGTTCGTCCGCCACCGCCGAGGTCAGCGGAGCGGCCGCCGCGAAAGTGACGCCGCCCTCGACCGATTCGTCATCATCAGATGTCGATACGGGCGAGGAGTGGTCGACGACCGGTTCAGCGGATGCGTCGTCCGCGGCGTCGCCGCTGGTGGCAACACCCTCACCCTGTTCGACGGTGTCGCTGTCCTCGCCGGCGCGGATATTGTCGACGGAGTCGCTACCGGTATCGGCAGTGGCGTCCTCAGTTGTGTCGCTGTCCTCGACGATGTCGTCGTCTTCGAGCGCTGCGGCGTCGTCCGCGTCATCGGCGTCGCCGTCAGCAGCGTCAGTGTCGTTAGTTTCGTCAGTGTCGTCGGTGTCCGACTGTGACGACACTGACGGACCGCCGGACGTCTCGGCCGAGTCGCCGGACTGCGACACCGACGACTCCGCGCCGCTGTCGGCGGCTGCCGTCGCGGCCTCGGGCCCCAGCAGCGAGAACCCCAACAGGGCCGCACCCAGACCGGCCGACGCCGCGCCCAGCTTCAGCCATTGCCGCACCGGGAAGTCCTCCGCCCGGCGCCGCGCTCCTCCACTCCGCGAATCCTGGCTATCGCTCCTCGTCAACGCCACAATTACCCCCCTCGTCAGCGATCGCGGCTAAGGCTATACCTAGTCATGACACCGTGGAGCAAATTTGCTGGTTAGTCTGGCGCGCGGCGTGACAACAATCTGACGTTCGAGACAATTCGCTGTGCGACGCGGGGTGCCGAGGCTAGATTCCGGTCCGTGACCTCGAGAAGACTGTTGATCTGGGTAGGGGCGATCGGGGCCGGTGGCTGTCTCACGCTCGCTGCGGCGACCGGCGTGGCGGCTGCCGACTCGGATTCCGAGAGTGCAGACTCGGCCAGCTCGTCGACAGAGCAGGACTCGTCGGCGGCTTCGCAGGACTCCCCCGACGGCGGAACCACCGAGGGTTCCGGCACTGCCACGGACCCGGCGACGATCCCAGCGTCGATCAAGCCGTCGGTCATACGCTCGGCGGAGGACGACGCGGACGAGGAAGCGCAGGCTGACGCGGCCCTGGAGGACGCGATCGAGCTCGAGATCGAGGACCTCTCCTCGGCCGGCGAAGAATCCACCGAGGGCCTCGAAGTCGAGAGCACGGACGCTGAGATCGACGGCACCGACGGTGAGACCACCGAGACCACCGAGGTCCCGGATTCAGTGCTCTCCGACACCGACCCGGTCACCCCATCCACCGAGGTCGCGGAGGCCGCCTCGGATGACGCGGTCACGCCGCCCACCGGCCGAGCAGCGGCCGTCCCGGACGAGGTCGCGGAGGCCGACTCCGAGAGCGCCGACGCCGCACCTGCCGTCCTGCAAGCGGCCGCGGCCGGCCCCGTGACCGGTGTTCAGACCGGGCGCGCAACGCTGACCATCCCCCTCGACGACGATGAGTTCCGGACGCGGGCCGACTGGTACTTCCCCACCCAAGCCGACGGTTCGATTGCCGCGACCGGTGTCATCTGGCTGCAGCACGGCTTCCTCGGCACCAAATCGTCCTACTCCGCGCTGGCCAAGACACTGGCTCAGCAGACCAACAGCGTGGTCGTGGCCGCGAACCTGCCGTCGTTCCCGTCGCTGCGCTGCGGCGGCTGCTGGATCAACGGCACGGCCCTGCAGCAGGGTGTGGCCGCGATGTTCGTCGGTGGCGAGGACTCGCTGAACATGAGCGCCACCGCGGCGGGACTCGTGGGAACCCTGCCGACCAGCTTCGTGCTCTCCGGCCACTCCGCCGGCGGCGGCTTCGCCACCGCTGCGGGCGGCTACTACGCCGCAGATCCCAGCAGCGGAGGCAATCTGCGCGGGGTGGTGATGTTCGACGGGTTCTCGTTCAGCGGAGTCGTCCCCGACGCGCTGCAACGCCTGGACAACCCCTACATCCCCGTCTATCAGATCGCCGCGCCGCCGCAGCCCTTCAACTCCAACGGTGCGACCACCGCCGAGTTGGTGGCCGCCCGCCCCGGCCAGTTCGTGGGCGTGACGCTGGCCAACGGCTCACACGTCGACTCGATGCTGGGCAGCAACCCGATCATCGACTTCTTCGCCCAACTGGTGACCCGGTTCTCCCCCGCCGGCAACACCGAGGCGGTGTACACGCTGGCCACCGGCTGGATCAACGACCTCTACCAGGGCCTGGGTCCCGCCGACGGCACCGGCATCTATGGCGCCCCGGACCAGTACATCGTGATGGGCGACACCGCTGCGGTGGTCCTGTCTCCCCCGCCGGTGGTCGATCTCGACCGTTACCTGGGCACCTGGTATGAGGTGGGCAGCGTCAAGCAGTTCTTCTCGATTGGGCTGGTCAACACCACCGCGCAGTACAGCCTCAACCCCGACGGGTCCATCAGGGTGGAGAACTCGGGCAACTACTTCGTCAACAACGGACCCGAATCCCGCATCGTCGGTGCGGCGCTGCCGGTCGAGGGCTCGGAGAACAAGCTCAACGTCGCGTTCTTCTTCGGCAACCCCTCGACCAACCCGCCCGGCAACTACTGGATCGTCGACCTCGACCCCGACTACCAATGGGCCATCGTCACCGACTTCACCGGTTTGAGCGGATTCCTGCTGACCCGCACCCGCACCGTCTCCGACGACTTCTACCAGGAACTGCTGAACCGGGCGTCGGTCAAGGGCGTCAAGGGACGGATCACCCCGACCCGCCAACCAGCGGCGGACACCGTCACGGTCTAGTCCGGGGCGTGCCTGCGCAGACCTTACAGGCGTGTGACAAACGTTTCGGCAGTGCAGGAATGGGCATAAATGCTGCGTGACGAGTGCATACACCGGGTTCGGTTCGGCAGACACCGCGGTCGAGGTCTATCCCCCTCAAGAAGACTCGCTTCTGCTGATCGACGCCATGATCGAGACCGGCCTGGTCCCAGGCGCCCGGGTGGCGGATCTGTGCACCGGCAGCGGGGTGATCGCGATGGCCGCGGCCACCGCCGGAGCCAGCCAGGTGACGGCGTTCGACATCTGCCCCAGCGCCGTGCGACAGGCCCGAGAGGCCGCCCTCACCGCGGGTACGCGCATGGACGTGCATCGCGGATCGTGGGCCAGGGCGGTGGAATTCGCACCGTTCGACCTCGTGGTCGCCAACCCGCCCTATGTTCCGCAGGCCCCCGAGGGCGATGCGTGTTCGATCCCGGCAACGGCCGGCCCGTCGCGCGCCTGGGATGCCGGCGCCGACGGAAGAATGGTCCTGGACCCCTTGTGCGCCGCCGCCCCACTGCTGCTCGACGAGGGCGGCACCATGCTGGTGGTCCAGTCGGAATGTTCCAACGTCATGAGCACACTGCGCGCTCTGCGGGCGCAGGGTATGCACGCTGAAGTCGTTGCCCAGCAGCTGATTCCGTTCGGCCCGGTGCTCTCAGCGCGGGCCCCCTGGCTGATGCAGAGCGGCCTGCTGCCCCGCGGCAGCCGACAGGAGCGCATCGTCGTCGTCCGCGCGGACGCCCCGTGACCGAACAGCCGCCTCGAACGGTGCGCGTCGTGCCGGGCGGGCCGGTGATGGTCGAGGGCCCGGTCCGCATCGAGATGCCCGACGGGGGTGTGGTCGAATCGGACCGCTTCATGGTGGCGATCTGCGCCTGCCGCAGGTCCAAGACCTATCCGCTGTGCGACACCAGCCACCGGCGCCGCGCCAAAACGACGCCGCACCAAGACGACTGACTCAGGCGATCTCTCGACGCAGTGACGGCGTTCCCGTCTGCCAGCATTCCATCAGGTGATCAGCCAGCCGCGTCTCCACGACATCGAACGCCCGGATGCCGAACACGACGTCGGCGTCGAGTTCGGGTTCACGGGCCACGAGGTCGCCGACCACGTCGGTGCGCACCACCTGTTCGTGCACTGCATCGGCCTCGACATGCTCGGCGTAGAACGCACGGCACGGTTCAGGAGCGCCGAGACGCTCGAGGGCCTGCACCATCCGGCGCGATCCGGGCGGGGAGGTGACTTCCGTCGCGGCGAAGTGCCCGACCGCGGCGCCCCGCAGGCGCCGGTGCAAGCCGAACAACGACATCAGGTTCACCACCGCCAACGTCGGCGCGGGCACATCGTCCAGGTAGCCCAGGTAGGTCGAATCGAGATCGGCCGCGTCGAGTAGGTCTGCGAACAGCTGTTGGTGCACCCGGGCACCGCGTCCCGCGCCGAATTCGTCGAACTCCACGGCCACGAACGAGGCCTTGGCCTGCCCGCTGAGCCGCGGGATCGCCCACGCGTGCGGATCCCCTTCCTTCAGGTGGTAGAGCGAGCGGTGCGCGAAATACTCCCGCATCTGCTCCCACGAGCCCTCGTCGCGCAGAAAGTACGACAGACCGCTGCCGTCCACCGGCTCGATGCACAGCGTGTCGAGCTCGGCGAGGGCGCCGGTGTCGGGCTCGAGGTCGCCGACCGCACGACGGATGTCGTCGAGAAATACATCTTCCAGTCGGCCCCGCAGATACAGCAGACCGGGATTCCACTCCCACCCGGCGTCCACGCCGGCGAAGCCGCGATAGTGCAGCTCGTAGCAGAGGTACAACGCCAGCTGAACGTCCAAGCCGGCCGGATCCGCGTCGGCCAGCGACGTCTCCACCCGGTTGAAGGACCGCAACGGCGCACGCTCGGCCAGCAACTCCACCACGGACCTCGAAATCGGACCGCGGGGGGCAGGCAGGGTGGGCTGAGAAACCGTCGAGATCACGGGCAGTAGTTACCCCGGCAATAGCCCGGCTAATCAACTTCTGCCCGCCTCACGGAAGGCGGTGCCGTTACCCGTTTCGTCGTCCCCCTCACGTGATTGCCGCATATCTCACAGCCGGCGAATCTGCGATGAGCAACCGGGCCATCGGGTATGCGAGTGGCTGAGCGCCACTGGCGCCAGAACGCTTCATCCGTCTACTCGAGAGAAGGAGTGCACGAGACATGACGACTCCCACTGCAGTGTCGATCGAATCGACCACCGCCACCCTCATCGCCCAGCTTCGCACGGTGCTGGACCTGACCCATACCGAGATCCAGGTCGCCGAGACCCGCGTTGCGCAGGCGCGCACCGAGGCGGTACGCCGCGAGTTGACTCAGAACGCCGAGAACGGCCGAACCCGCGCCATCGCCATCGAAAAGGCGATTCGCGACCTCGGCGGGTTCCCCGACGTCATCGGGCCGTTCCTGGGCCGTGCGGCCGCTGCCGTCAAGGCACTGACCGAGCAGGCCGAGCCTTTCGATGAGGCGCTCCTCGGTGATCTCGCCCTCGAGGGCCAGCTCCTCGACCGCGCCCGCTACGTCAAGGCGCTGGCTGTGTCGGCCAAGAATTCCGACGTCGAGGACCTCGCGGGCCGGCTGATCACCGCCCACACCGCCACGGTGGAATGGCTGACGACGGTGCTGGCCGAGGACGCACTAGGTGGCCCCGCCGCCCTGCGCCGGACCCCGTTGCAGGCGGCGACCGGCCTGGCCGTCAAGTTCGCCAACCTGCCGTTCACCTGGTCGACCCGCGGAGCCGAGCGGGTGGCCGAGGCCGTGCGCTCGGTGCGACCGGCATTCGCCGATCTGGTCGAGCGTGGCTCACGGAGCACCGAGGTCGTGACGAAGACGCTGACCGGTGCCCGGGACTCTGCGCTGGACGCCGCGGAGCGGATCACCCGCCAGGAGGGCGCCGACGACGCCGCCGACGCGATCCACTCGGTGCGCGGCAACGCCGGGATCCTCGATGCGGCCGAGCTGCCGATCTCGGACTACGACGACCTCAACGTCAACGAGGCCGCCAACGCGGCCAAGGAGTTGACCGACGCCGCTGACATCCGCGCCATCGTGGCCTACGAAGAGGCGCACAAGAACCGCCAGCGTGTGGTGTCGGCCGCGCAGACGCGGCTGGCCGCCATCGCTCAGGAAGTCGTCGGCATCAGCTGATCTTTCGACACGAAGCCCGGTGCGAATTCTTCGCACCGGGCTTCTTTGTGCGGGAACGGGATGTTTGAACGCTCGTTCCACGGGGTACCTCCCGCGTCACTTCGAGAGGCTGAGGGAGAGCACAGTGTCGGTACCGGAGAACATCGCTGTCCGGTCGGCGCACCGGGTCGCGCCGATAGTTCAACGTCTGCGCACAGCGCTTCGCGACTGGGGTGCGCCGCGCTGTCCGAGCCCGCACCAGTACTGGTCCGAAACGGCACCGACGGTCGGCTGGTGGAAAGCCCTCTGACCGCACGGTCACGAGGGCGCTGAGAGCAGACCCTCTTCGATCAACCAGTCCCGGGCGACCAGTGCGGGGTCCCGACCCTCGTTGTCCACTTCCGCGTTCAACTCCAGCATCACCTCGTTGGTCAGGCGCGGGTTGAGCTGACCGAAGATCTCGGCCAGTTCCGGGTGCGCCTCCAACAGGTCGGTGTCGATCACCTCGGTGAGGTTGTACAGCGGAAAGAACTGGCGGTCGTCCTCGAGCACCCGCAGATCCAGTGCGGGGATGCGACCGTCAGTGGTGAAGACCTCCCCGAAGTTGCAGTCGCCGTTGGCGGTCGCGGTGTAGATGACCCCCGTGTCGAGCGTGATGACCTGACCCAGCTGGTCTCTGGACAGGTCGTAGGTCTGCAGCATCGGCACGAAACCGTCGTTGCGGCTGGCAAATTCACTTTCCACACAGAACGTCAGCTCCGAGCGGTCCAGCGTGGCCAGATCCGACAGCTTGGTGACCCCGAGACGTTGCGCCTCGGACTCCCGAATGGCGAATGCGTAGGTGTTGTTCATCGGGGCCGGCGGAAGCCAGGTCAGCCCGTTGGCTTGATCAGCCTCGTTGACGGCCTGCCATTGCGCCGTGGGGTCCTTGATCGGGTTTTCGTTGCCCAGGTAGTTGATCCACCCCGTGCCGGTGTACTCCGGCGAGATGTTCGCATCACCGGACAGCATGGCCTGGCGCACACCGAAACTGCCCGGGGTGTTGGTCATGTTCGTGACGTCGGCACCGGCCGCGTTGAGAATGATCGACAGCATGTTCCCGAGAATCAGCTGTTCGGTGAAGTCCTTGGCGGCCACGGTCACCGGGACGCCTTCCAGCGAGTCGTAGTGCTGGATCGTCCCCGGCGCCGCGTCCAGAACGGTCCCGCTCGCGGACTGCAGACCACAGCCGGTCACGCTCGCCACCACGATCGCCGTGATCAGTCCGACTGCGCGCCCGCCCATGGTGTTCACAGTCCTTTCGGAGACGCGACCATCTCGACGACGCGGGCCAGCCAATCGATGAACAGCGCCAGCGCGGCCACCAGGATGGCGCCGACCACGAGTGTGACGGTCTGCTGCAGCTTGATTCCGGTCGTGATCAGTTGACCGAGCCCGCCGGCTCCGGTGAAGGCGGCGAGCGCGGCGGTGCCGACGATGAGGACCAGCGCGGTGCGCACCCCGGCGACGATGACCGGCAACGCCAGCGGGAGCTCCACCCGCATCAAGGTCGCGGTACCCGACATCCCCATCCCCCGCCCGGCTTCGACCAGGCGCGCATCCACGCCGTCGAGGCCGGTGACGGTGTTGGCGACAATGGGCAGCGCACCATAGACGGTCAGCGCGACGATCGCGCCCACCTCGCCGATGCCGAAGATGACTGCCCCGAGCGCGATCAGCCCGATCGCGGGGGCTGCCTGCCCGAAACCGGCCACGGTGATGATGGGCTTGGAGTAGCGGCGCATCGACCCCCGCGTCAGCGCGACACCGAGCGGAATGCCGATGGCGCAGGTCAACAGCGTGGCGGCCAGACTCACCGACATGTGCTGTCCCAGCAGCTCCAACAGGTTCGGAACGCCCAGCGAGCGTTGTTCCGACGGCGTCACATCGGCGAGCTTCACATAGATCAGGCAGCCGGCGACCGCAGCGACGCACACGAGCGGCTGCAGGAACCAGCGCGTGAAACCGAATCCGCCTCCAGCACCGCCCGACTCCGTGTCGTCCGGGGTGTCGGCGGGCTCCTCGTCGGTGACGGCTGCGGTCACGGGGCGCGCCCTGCCGTATCCGCGGCCGAGCGCACGCCGGCCATCGCGTCCATGATGGTCTCGACGCGCACGACCCCCTGATAGGTGTTGCGGCGACCAGTCACCACCACGACGCCGTGCGAGGACGTCAGCATCTCGTCGAGCGCGTCGTTGAGCGTCGACGCCAAGCTGACGCATTCGAGGTCCTCGTCGCGCGACACCTCTTCCAGCGAACGCGGGTCGGCCAGATCCTGGAGCGACATCCAGCGCTGCGGCCGGTCCTGGGCGTCGAGCACGATGACATGCTCACGCTCGATCGCTTGGGCGGTGCGCACCGCCTCGGCGGGATCATCGCCGATGTGGGCTACGGCCGCCTCGTGCAGGCCCACGTCCCGAATTCTGGTCAGCGTCAGTTGTTTCAGCGCGGCGCCGGCGCCCACGAAGGTCCGCACGAAGTCGTCGGCCGGATGGGTGAGGATCTGCTCCGGCGTGTCGTACTGCACGATCTTCGAGCCTGCCTGCAGGATCGCGATCCGGTCGCCCAGCTTGACCGCTTCGTCGAAATCGTGGGTGACGAAGACGATCGTCTTGCGCAGGTCTTCCTGCAGACGCAGCAGTTCGTCCTGCAACCGCTGGCGGGTGATCGGGTCGACGGCGCCGAACGGCTCGTCCATCAGCAGCACCGGTGGATCGGCGGCCAGCGCTCGGGCGACACCGACGCGCTGCTGCTGACCGCCGGAGAGCTCGCGGGGGTAGCGGTCGCGGTACTGCGCGGGATCCAGGCTGACCAGGTCGAGGAGTTCGTCGACCCGCGCGGCGATGCGATCCTTGTCCCACTTCAGCAGTTTGGGAACGATCGCGATGTTGTCGCCGACCGTGAAGTGCGGAAAAAGCCCCGCCCCCTGGATGACGTAGCCGATGTGGCGGCGCAGCTCGTCGGGGTCACGCTTGGTGACGTCGTCGTCGCCGATCAGGATGCGCCCGCTGGTCGGTTCGATGAGGCGGTTGATCATCTTCATCGTGGTTGTCTTGCCGCATCCAGACGGTCCGACGAGCATCACGATCTCACCGGCGGGAATCTCCATCGAGATGTTGTCGACGGCCGGTGCCGACCCTTCGCCGTAACGTTTGGTCACCCCGTCGAGCAGGATCCGGGCACCCCCGGTGCGAGCCGAGTCAGACACGAATCCCCCTCGGGGTGGTGAGACGGGTGAGGACGTTGAGCACGCTGTCGAGGATCACGGCGAGAATGAGGATTCCGATGGTCGCGGCGACGATCGAGTTGGTGGCGTTGGCGCCACCCATCCGCGAGATGCCGGAGAAGATGTATCCGCCCAGACCGGGCCCCAGCGCGAACGCCGCGATCGCCGCGATGCCCATCAGCATCTGCGCCGATACCCGCACACCCGTCATGATCACCGGCCATGCCAGCGGTAGTTCGAGCCGCACGAGCGTGGTCAGCCGTCCCATGCCCATACCGCGCGCCGACTCGACGAGCGTCTTGTCGACCCCAGACAGTCCGACGACGACATTGCGCAGAATCGGGAACACCCCGAAGAACGACAGCATGATCACCGACGGCAGCACGCCGAGCCCGACGATGCCGACGAGCACGCCGAGCAATGCGTAGGACGGAATGGTCAGTCCCACTGCGGTGACGGTGTTACCCAGCGCCACACCCCAGGGTGAACGGTAGATCAGTATCCCGATCAGCAGCGCGATCACGGTGGCGACCACAAGGGTTTGCACGACGAGGCTCATGTGCTGGTAAGCGAGAAACGACAAGACCGTCCAACGGTCTTGCACGAACTCGACAAAGCCCATAAATCTACTTATTGCCAATCTTTTTGTCGTCAAACATGATTTTTGCTGGCCCCCACCTCGTTTCGGAGGTTAACCACCACCGGCTCCCGTCATGAGGCTTTCGGCCACAATGACATCCAAGCGTGACATCGCAGGTCGTTTCTCTACGTGTCCGAATCCGGATCGAGTTACCCGGCACGCGTCCACGTAGGGTCGATCCGTGACCGACGATGCCGCGCGCACCGATCCGTTCGACCTGACCGACCATGTCGCCGTGATCACCGGAGGCGGCTCGGGGATCGGTCTGGGTATGGCCACGGGGCTGTCCCGCGCGGGAGCATCGGTGGTCGTCATCGGACGCAACCCGCAACGCCTCGAGAATGCCGCGGCGCAACTGCGCGCCCACGGCGGTCCGGTGCTGGCTCTCACCTGTGACGTGACCGACGAGCAGGCTGTGACCGACACGATGGCCCGCGTGCGTGCCGAATTCGGCAGTGTTGACTCATGTTTCGCCAATGCCGGGGTGCGCGGGACCTTCACCCCGGTGCTGGACACCTCGCTGGCTGAGTTCCGGGCCACGACGGCCGTCGACCTCGACGGCGTGTTCCTCACCCTCCGGGAAGCGGCCAGGCAGATGGTCGCCGCCGGACGGGGCGGCAGCCTGGTGGGGGTGTCCAGTCTGGGTGCGTTGCAGGGTATGCCCCGTCAACCCGCCTACGCCGCGTCGAAGGCGGGGGTGATGGCGCTCATCGACAGTATGGCCGTGGAACTCGCTCGACACGGTATCCGCGCGAACACCATCCAACCGGGGTGGTTCGACACCGACATGACGTCCGCAGGTCTGGCCGACGAGCGATTCAGTTCCCGGGTGTTGCCCCGAGTGCCGGCTCGACGCTGGGGAGGCCAGGAGGACGTCGCCGGCGTCGCGGTCTATCTCGCCAGCTCGGCGAGCCGCTACCAGACGGGTGACGTGCTGCGCATCGACGGCGGCTATCTGAAGTTCTGAGGTCGATCGGGGACTTTCGACCCGTGCCAGGGGGTTGCGTCACGTCCTAGCGTGGAGGTGTACCCACCAGAACCCGGGCAGAAGGAGACGGACGATGACTGCCCAGAGAGAACACCGCAATGACCAGTTGCACGCTCGCGGAATCGTCGTGGCAGTCGACGGTTCCGCACCCTCCGACACGGCGCTCGAGTGGGCGGTGCGGGAGGCCGCCTCTCGGAAATCCCCGCTGACTGTCGTGCACGTCGTGCGACCCCCGATGGTCGTGGCCTGGCCGGAGATGCCACCAGGGCCCGCGTACGGGGAATCCCTGGAAGAACACGGCCGCGCCGTTCTCGACGAGGCCACCGAGCGGGCCGAGGGACTCGCGCACTCTCTCGGCGGCGTGACGATCACCAGCGAGCTGCACTCCGAGACGATCATGGGCACGTTGATCGACATGTCCAAGGACGCCGAGTTGATCGTGGTCGGCTGCCGCGGCCAGGGCGCCGTGAGCCGCGCCGTCATGGGATCGGTGAGCTCGGCGATGGTGCACCATTCACGGTGCCCGGTCGCGGTGATCCATGACGACACCCCCGCCGACCAACTGGCCGGAGCGCCGGTCGTGGTGGGCATCGACGGATCGCCGGCGTCGGAAGCCGCCACCGCGATCGCCTTCGACGCGGCCGCACGCCATCGCGTCCCGCTGGTGGCGGTGCACGCGTGGAGCGACGCGACCGCCATCGAGTATCCGGGCGTGACCTACGAGATCATGCAGGGCCTGGGTGAAGAGGTTCTGGGTGAACGACTCGCGGGGTGGCATGAGCGGTATCCCGACGTCGAGGTGCGTCGGGTGGTGACCTGCGACAAGCCGGCACATCAGCTTCTCGAACAGGCCGAGAAGGCGCAGTTGATCGTCGTCGGCAGCCATGGTCGCGGCGGCTTCGCCGGCATGCTGCTCGGCTCGGTCAGCAGCAAGGTGGTGCACAGCGCCCGTATCCCGGTGATCGTGGCGCGCCAGGGCTGAGCGGTCCGAGGCGGGCCGGTCAGGTGGATGCGGCCGGCGTCGCGTTTGAGGTCGGCGCGAAGAGGACATGTTTCAGCCATGCCGCTGTGGCCGACGACCGACGTGACGATCACCGACGACGACGTCGAGGACGCGTTGTATCGCACCGTACGGGTGCTCAATCCGGTGCTTGACGTGGTGGGCGCGCCAGACCCGTTGAGACTCAAGCGGCGGGTGCCTTCCTCATCTCCGAAGAACGGCCCGGATGGCGGGCCGATCGATCTGGTGGCCGACGGGATCGCCCGCGTGCTCAATGCCGCCGACCTACCCGGCACGGTCGCGTGGGACGACATGGGCACCGACGCCCGCATCCGGTGGTGGGTGTGGCGGATCGGCGCGCTGAACACCGTCGCGGTCGCCTACCCCGGAGTTCTCGGCATCGTGGGCCGGCTGCTGCCGGTGCAGGATCTGCTCGGATTCGTCAACCAGGCGCTCGTATTGTGCGCGGTGGCACGGGAATTGGGCGTGACCGAGCAGCGTCAACAGGCCAGGATGCTGGCCGAGGTGTTGTGCAGCCGGGACACCGACGACGCGGACGAGCCCGTCCGCTCGGCGCCGTCGCGCCTGCGCACCGTGGTGTGGCGGCTGCCCGGGGTGCTCGACGCGGTGGGCGATGAACTCGCCAAACGTCCCCAGCCGCGCGCCCCCTTCCGCTACCTGGGGATGCTTCCCGCGGTCGGGGCGGTGGCCTCGTACTTCGGCGAGTGCGGCGCCCTGGCCCGAGCGGCCAAACACGGCGAGCGATGGATCACCGAAAGGTCTGCCGAGGTGGTGGCGGGCGGCTAGCGTGATCGCGTGACCGCGAAGACGACCTGCGCCGTCGTCGGTGGAGGCCCAGCCGGTATGGTCCTCGGCCTGCTGCTCGCCCGCGCCGGGGTGGACGTCACGGTGCTGGAAAAGCACGGTGACTTTCTGCGCGACTTCCGCGGTGACACCGTGCACCCCACCACGTTGCGGCTGATCGACGAGCTCGGCCTGTGGCCGAAGTTCACCGAGCTCCCGCAGAGCCACGTCCGCAACGTCACCTTCGATGCGCGCCCCGGGCATCCGGTGACGATGGTCAGTTTCGAGCGGTTGCGCCAACCTCACCCCTACATCGCGATGGTCCCGCAGTGGGACCTGCTGAATCTGCTCGCCGAGGCCGCCGCGGCCGAGCCCACGTTCACGCTGAGGATGAACACCGAGGTCACCGACCTGCTGCGGGAGGGTGGCCGGGTCGTCGGGGTCAGGTACCAGAGCGACGACGGGCCGGGCGAACTGCGCGCGGACCTGACGGTGGGCTGCGACGGGCGCACGTCGGCGGTTCGGCAGGATGCCGGTCTGCAGGTCACGGAGTGGCCGGTGAGCTTCGACGTGTGGTGGTTCCGGCTGCCCCTCCCCGACAGCGACGAGATCTTCACGCTGTTCCCGCGGATCGCCTCGGGCAAGGCGCTGATCGTCATCCCGCGCACGGATTACCTGCAGATCGCGTTGCTGATCCCGAAGGGAGCCGACACCCGGCTGCGGGCCCGCGGCCTGGCCGCGTTCCACGCCGACGTCCTCGAGCTGCTTCCCGAGGCGGGCGACAGCGTCGAGGTGATCCGCTCACTCGACGACGTCAAGCACCTCGACGTGCGGTTGAACCGGCTGCGCCGCTGGCACACCGACGGACTGCTGTGTATCGGGGACGCCGCCCACGCGATGTCACCCGCCGGCGGGGTGGGCATCAACATGGCCGTCCAGGACGGGGTGGCGGCGGCGCGGCTGCTGGCTCAGCGGCTGCGCCGCGGGCGGCCGAGCGATCGGGAACTGGGGGCGGTGCGCCGGCGCCGGATCGTGCCCACCGCGCTGACCCAGGCCTTCCAACGGCAGTTCGACAAGCGGCTGTTCGGCCCGGTGGTGCGGGGCGAAGACATCTCGGGTCCACCCTCTGCGCTGATTCGCCTGCTCGAGCGGATGCCGTGGCTGGCGGTGGTGCCGGCGTACGTGGTGGGCGTCGGTGTGCTGCCCGAGCGTGCACCGGCGTTCGCCCGGCGGTCGTCGCCCCGCTGAATCGCGGACATCGCCCGCTGAACGCCATAATCGGCCCGATCGGCTGTCCCCTCCGCAGCCGATCGAACCGACGCTCAAACATTAAGTGGCTCGGCCAGCGGGGGGAATCGGGGAATTCCCTAGTTCTTTCTCGGGGGGATCGCTCGTCGGCGTCAGGGTTCCGCAGGTACCGGCGTCGGCGTCAGGGTCCCGCAGGTACCGGGATCGGGATGGGCACCGGTACGAACGGCACCTCCAGGTTCGTCGTGGTGATCGGGTCCGGCGTCGGGGGTTCGGGCTCGTCGACCGTGGTCGGCGGCGCGGTGGTCGTCGGGGCCGGGGTGCGGGTGGTGGTCGGCGCCGTCGTCGGTGGTGTCGTGGTGGTGGGCGGCGTCGTGGTCGTCGGCGGCGTGGTCGTCGTGGTCGTGGTCGTCGTGGTCGTGGTTGTTGTGGTCGTCGTCGTGGTCGTGGTCGTCGTCGTGGTGGTCGTCGGTGTCGTCGTGGATGTGCGCGTGGGCTGGGTCGTCGGCGTGAAGGCCGGGCTCGGCGGGGGCTGCGCCGGCACCGGCTCGTCCGGCGGCGGTGGCGCGTTGGTGACCGTGACCGTCTCGGACGGCGTCAGCGCGCTGCTCAGCGGGTTCGTCCCCGGCTTGGGCTGGGGCCGGTCCGGGGAGTCGAAACTGGTCAGAGCAATCGCCAACCCGCCGACGACCACAAGCGCGATCACCGCCAGCAGGCCCGCCACCGGCAGGGGCACTCGTTGCCACGGTGCGACGTCGTCGGCGGGTTCGGGCTGCTCGGTGTCGTCGGCCGGACCGGTCTGCAGCGAGCCGTACGGGTTGGGCGCCGGGTAGGGATCCTCGCCGGCGTAGGGCACGACGTCGTCGACCCCGTCGTCGGCCTGCGACCAGGCCAGAGCCCGCATCGTCGACGAGGCGGCCTCGTCGACCGGCGGCGCTGCCACCGGCGGGGCGGGTGCGACCCAGGTGGCGGTCTCCGCGGAACGCCCGTAGGCGGCGATCATCGCCGCGCCGACCGCCGCGTCCAGGGCTGGTTGCGGTGTCTTGACCACCGGAACCCGTGAGCGTTCGGAGATCTGCTGGGTGATCAGGGGAATGCTCGCACCGCCGCCGACGAGCACCACCGAGGACAGGTTGCTCCAGCCGACCCCGTTGGCGGTCAGCGTGTTCTCCAGCGCAGCGCTCACGCCGGCCAGTGGACGAGCGATGAGTTCCTCGAGTTCGGCGCGGGTGAGCCGCATCTCGGTCTGCAGATCCGGCAGGTCGACGGCCAGTGTGGTGGCGGTGTCGGACGACAGCCTCTCCTTAGCCGCGCGGCACTCCTCCCGCAGCCGCGCCAGCGAGCCGACCGCGGCGGTCTGGGCGGGATCAGCGCCGTGGTCGCCGCCGACCCGGTCGAGGACATATCCGAGCAGGGCCTGGTCGACCTGGTCGCCGGCGAACTCGGCGTAGCGTTCGGTACCGCCGATCATCGCGAATGCCGACGCGCCGTCGGCGAGTGTGATGCTCGTGCCGCCGCCGCCGAAGTCCAGCACCGCCACCACACCCGACCGGTCGAAGCCGGGGTTGGCGTTCAGCGCGGTCAGTGCCGCGACGGCGTCGGGGACCAGCCGCGGGACGGCACCGGTCGTGGCCGTCAACCGGCTAGCTGTCAACGCCGAGGCGAGCGCAGCTGTCGCCGAGGAGTTCCAGTAGGACGGGGTGGCGATCGCCACCCCCGACGGCGGCGCGGGCATCGCCGCGGCCGCCGCCTCGTCGAGGACCGCGACCACCAGCTGCTCTGCCGGATAGCTGGTGCCGTCAGCGGCAACCAGCGGGACCGGGTCGCCGACTCGCTCGACGAAGCCGGTCAGCACCGTGCCGGAGCGCGTCAGCGCGGCCCGTCTGAGCACGGGTTGATGTCCGATTCCCACCGCGACGACGTTGGTCGTCCCGATGGACATCCCCAACGGATCGCTCATGATCCCCGCCACGATAGCGGGCCGCGGCACTCCCCCGGTGCCGACACCCCAGCGGCCGAGCCGGCCACACGTTGTTTGACGTGTGCGTCAACGGACTCCGACGGTGACCCTAGGTTCCTGCCCGCCGGTGTGCTGCAATTGCGGCCATGCCCGATATCGACGAGATCAAGCAGGTCAAGTATCGCTACCTCCGAGCGCTCGACACCAAGAACTGGGACGAGTTCGCCGACACCCTGACCGAGGACGTCATCGGTCGCTACGGCGAGTCCATCGGCGAGGAGCACCATTTCACCACGCGCGACGAACTGGTGGGCTTCATGCGCAACTCGCTGGGCGGCGCGGAGGTGCTCACCGAGCATCGCGTGAACCACCCCGAGATCACTGTGGACGGTGACGAAGCCACCGCGACCTGGTACCTGCAGGACCGGGTGATCGCACCGGCGTTCAACTTCATGCTCATCGGAGCGGGCTTCTACCACGACCGCTACCGCCGCACCGCCGACGGCTGGAAGATCTGCGAAACCGGCTACGACCGCACCTACGACGCGTCGATGTCGTTGGAAGCGTTGAACTTCAAGGTCAAACCGGGACGCGCGCTGAACCTGCCGCAGGACTGAGCGCGATCATCGCGCCGGGCCGCAGCCAGCGCATGATCTTGACGAGGGTGGCATCGTCGATCGCGACGCACCCGGCGGTGGCCCCGCCGTCGGTGCTGTGCACGAAGAAGGCGCTGCCCTTGCCGGGGATGCGTTGCTTGTTGACGCCCATCACCACGGCATGCGCGTACTGCGGGATGTCGAGGTTCTCGGTGCCGGTGCCCGAGGTCGCGAACGGGCACGCTCCCGGCTCACACACCTGCATGGTGTTGTAGGTCGGGCTGTTCGAATCGCCGTCCCACCAGTGGCGGGGGCCGACCTCGACGTACGGCAGTCCGCTGCCGGGGTCGGGCTGAGTGCCGAACGCGAAGTCCAGCGAGTACACCCCCTGCGGCGTCATCATCGAGCCCTCGAAGTGGTTCGGGGACATGCCCTTTGCGCCGATCTTCGCCGCGACGCCGACGCCGCCGTCGACGGGTTGCCACCCCGCCGCCGTGCGCTGCCAGACGTCCAGCGTGGCGTCCGAGCCGCCGCCCCCGGTCACCGACAACACCTGCGTGGCCGCCCCCACCTGTTGGGCGAACCACGGCGTGAACTGCGCCGCGGCCGGCGCGACGGATGGTCCGACCGCCAGTACGGCGACCGCTGACGCGCACAGCAGGGTCAGCAGTCGGCGCATCACTTCATCATCGCCGCCCACGCGACGCGGGTGCGTCAAGGGACGGACACGATCCGGTCGCGTTTACCTCACGGGGCCGCCGGATAACTTGAGCGGTGTGGACCTTCTTCCGATGCGCCGTCGTAGGCGCGGAATTCGCCAGATCACCCGTGGCCTGGGCAGCCTGGACCGCGAGGTGTTCGAGGCGGTCGCCGAGTCACCCAGTCCCCTGATCGACTCGGTGATGCCCCGGCTGACCAGGGCCGCCGACCACTCGAAGCTGTGGTTCGCCATCGCCGCGGGTCTGGGTGCATTCGGCAGCCCGTCGCTCAAGCGCGGCGCCGTGCGGGGGGTGGCCACGCTGGGGGTGACCAGCCTGGTCACCAACCAGGTCGCCAAGCGGGTGTGGCGTCGTGAGCGGCCCAGCCCGATCCTGGTCCCGCTGACCAGGCAGATCCGCAAACTGCCGACGTCGTACTCGCTGCCGTCCGGTCATTCGGCCAGCGCCGCCGCATTCGCCGTCGGCGTCGGTCTGGAGACTCCGCCGGTCGGCCTGGGATTGGCGATGCTCGCCGGACTCGTCGGCATGTCCCGGGTCGCCGTGGGCGCGCACTACCCGGGTGACGTGCTTGCCGGCTTCGGCATCGGCGCGGGCATCGCGGTGCTCGGCGCCCGGATCGTGCCGCCCGTTGTCCCGACCAGCATGCCCGCCGCCGATCCGCTGCGGTTCGAGACCCGGGCCCGGCCGGACGGCGCCGGCGTCACGCTGGTCGTCAACCCGGCCTCAGGCAGCGGGACGGGCGCGCGGGTCATCGACGAGGTGCGCGACGCGCTGCCCGGTGCCGAGATCGTCGAATTGGGCGCGGACGACGACTTCGCCGAAGCACTGCGTGAGGCCGGCTGCCGGTGCGCGGTGCTGGCGGTGGCCGGCGGCGACGGCACCGTGGCCGCCGCCGCGAAAGTCGCGATCAGCGAGGGCGTGCCGTTGGCCGTCTTCCCCGCCGGGACGTTCAACCATTTCGCCAAGGACATCGGCTGCGACACCGTCGCGAAGACCGTCGCCGCGATCCGCGAAGGCCAGGCCTCCTACGTCGACCTGGTGTGCCTCAACGAGCAGCAGATGGTGATCAACACCGCGAGCATCGGCGCCTACCCGCGGTTCGTGCAGACCCGGGAAAAGCTCGAGCACAAGATCGGCAAGCCGCTGGCCGGTCTCTACGCGATGTTCCACACGCTGCGCCGCGACGAGTCCGTGCGCATCTCCTACGACAACAAGACGCTGCGGACGTCGCTGTTCTTTCTGGGAAACTCCACATACCTGCCGTCGGGTTTCGCGCCCTCGCGGCGCACCCGCATGGACGACGGGCTCATCGACGTGCGGATCCTGGAAACCGGGCGCCCCCTGTCCCGGCTGCGCATCCTGGCAGGGCTGGCACTGGGCCGGCTGGAGCGCAGCCCGCTCTATCACGAACTGCGGGTGCCGCAGTTCGCGTTCCGCTCGGTAGACGGACCCACCGTGCTGGCACTCGACGGCGAGGTCGGGACCGAGGTCACCGAAGCGAGCTTCACGGCGCAGTACCGGACACTGCCGGTGTTTCGTCCGCTTCCGTGACGCGCGGACGGTACGGCGGCACCGCCAGCAGGCACGCCGCGAAATACGCGTAGCCCAGCGCCCAGCCCGCCAGGACGTCCGAGGGGTGGTGCACGTTGAGCACCACCCGGCCGGCGCCCATGACGACGATGAGCAGCACCGCGGCGCCGAGAGTCCAGGGCCGCCACCGCGGCCGCAGCACGGGACGGGCCACCACGTACAGCGCCAGCACCGCGGCCGTCACCCCCAGCGCGTGGCCCGAGGGGAACGACAACCCGTACGCGTCGACGAACGCGGTGTCCGGCCGCGGGCGCTCGGCCAGCGCTTTGGCGATCTCGGTAACCAGACCGCTCAACTCCACAGCGACGATCAGAAACACCGCGACCCTGACCCGGCGCCGCACGAACGCGACGACGATCACGGCCAGTGTGGCGAACCGGAACGCGAACGGACCCAGGGCGGTGCAGAACACGTCCCAGCCCGTCACCCAGCCCGGATGTGCCTGCCCGAACCGCGCGGTCGGCTGCAGCGCCCAGGCATCCACGTCGGCCAACCAGCCCCACTGCCAGGTGAAGCCGACCCACATGAGCAGGTAGACGCCGACAGCCGCCAGCGCGGTCGCGCCCAGCAGACCCCGGTTCACCGTCATCTGACCATCACTACCACTCAGGCGGCTGAGCTACCGTGCACCAATGGCCGTCATCCTCCGCAGGCTGCTCCGTATCGGCAGGCTTCCCGGCGCGTTACGGGCCGAACTCGAACCCGAAGGGATCCTGTTCTTCGACGAGTACGTACCGGTCACCCGCCGCTTTCACGGCGCGGTGCCCGGCCTTCGCTCGTCGGGCAGCATCGCCAGCTACGTCGGCGCTCTCGTGCTCACCGAGGACCGCGTGCTGGGCACGCTGTCGTCGGTGCCGAAGTTGGCCGGTCGCACCATCGACCTGCGCTGGGACGACCCGCAGGCCGGCGCGGTCAGGGCCGAGCTGTCGACGACCGGCCTGACGCTCGACGTGGACGTCGCCGAGATCGACGAGCATTGGTCCGGCGAGCTGTCGCTGCATTACAAGACCGACATCCCCCGCGACGTCATCGATCGGCTGCCCCGCACCTCGCTGGCATTCGATGCACCACCGGAGTTCGTGTTCCGCGCCGTGGGGGTGGCCTACCACCCCTGACGGTTCGCCGCCGCCCGGCCACCGTCGTTGCCGCGGTCCGGTCGCCGAAAGTGAATCGTCTGCGATTTCCGGGCCGATTTTTCGCACGACGTTCACGCTCGGTGACGGTTCGTCGCCGACCGACGGAACTCGCTCGGGTTGACCCGGCGAACCCGTTTGAACGCGGCGCTGAAGCCGAAGGGGTCGGAGTATCCGACCGCTTCGGCGACGTCGGCGACGGTCGAGTTCGGCTGCTCGACGAGCAGATCAGCCGCGAGCGTCATCCGCCAGCGGGTCAGATAGGACAGCGGCGGCTCACCCACCAACGTGGTGAACCGTTTGGCCAGCGTCGAGCGCGACACCCCGACGCGATCGGCCAGCGTGGCGACCGTCCACGGTTCCGCCGGTTCAGCGTGCAACAGCTGCAGCGCGCGCCCGGCGACCGGGTCGCGCTGGGCGGCCCACCACGCCGGCGGGTGACCACCGGGCCGGTCGAACCATTCGCGCAGCGTGCACACCATCATCCAGTCCAGCAACCGGTCCAGCACGACCTGCTGACCGGGCACATCGGTGGCGAGCTCGGCGGCGAGGTGATCGAGCACCGCGTCGCCGGTGCCGCCGGCCTCCACCCGCAGCACGACGGGGAGCACGTCGAGCAGCCGCCGGCTGATCTCACCGCGCACCGGATAGGCCCCGACGATCAGGGTGGGCGCGCCGGACCCGCCGCCGTCGCTCCAGCCGAACCGGTGGCGCGTGCCGCCCTGCTCGACGGTGGCGCAGTGCCGACCGCACGCCACCGGCTCGGCGCGGGTACCGAGCTCGTCGACGAAGGTGAACGTCGACGGTCCGCGCACCACCACGGTCTCGTACGGGCCGAGCCGCTCCGGGGCCGCCCCTGCGTCGTCGTCGGGCACGATCCAACCGGACCCGCCCAGCACCGTGCACAGCGTCAGCGGCGCACCGTCGACGAAATGCAACGCCCACGGTGCCGTCAAGGCCGAGCTGCCGAACAGCGAACCATGCGCCCGCACCCCGCGGAACAGGTCACCGAACACGTCCACCGCAACGAGATTAGACGAATGGACAGGCGATCCGGCTCATCACCCATGGAATCGTCCAATCGAGAGGCATTGAATGGAGTCATGAGCAACGACACCACCCTCGTTCTGGGGGCTACTGGTAAGACCGGTCGGCGGGTGGCCGCCCGACTGCGGATGCATCGCGTCCCGGTGCGCGCCGCGTCACGATCGAGCCGGACGCCGTTCGACTGGTCCGACCCGACCACATGGGATCCAGCGCTGCGCGGCGTCGCCGCGGTGTACATGGTGGCTCCCGGCACGCCCGGACCGGCGCACGAGTTCGTCGCCCGGGCCGAGTCCGCGGGCGTGAAGCGGGTGGTGCTGCTGTCCGGC
>MDTD01141911.1_pt1 | contig 35531 bp, 32 predicted proteins | sample 811221 | NCBI WGS metagenome assembly MDTD01 (sample SAMN05326646, study PRJNA326480) | marine metagenome | isolation source: seawater | place: Pacific Ocean: South West | collected 2011
AGCCCCTTCTCTTAGCGTTTCCAGAGCGGTTATGGAGATTGCACGTGCAGCATCACGGGTGATTGAGACCCTCGATCTAATTGATTCAATGGGTTCACTCGAATCCCTTTCAAAACCGAGGGAGATGTCTTCGATATCCAAGCCATCAATATCGATGGACTCAGCCTTTTCATTCTGTGACATCATGTTCCCGGGAGAAAGTTAGACGTTTGAAGGTCTGTGTCTCTAGTGCGTCCCAGCATCATTCTCTCGTCGAAACCAATCTGCCCGCGCTTAACAGTCTCTTTTCATACCACTTCGAGCGTACTGCTAATTTGCACTGCAAGAGAATTAGCCCTATCGAACGTCTGCCTATCTTAATCGGCTCACCAGGGGCCAGAACATTACCACTACGCAGCAGCGTAATTGTTCTTCGACCAATTACCACGGGCAATAGGCAGGATAGCCGAAGACTCCTATATCTTCTAGGAATAATGGAGATATACTCTTCCGCGCAGTCTAGATGGTCGCAGGCCAAGTCAAGATATTCAGAGTAAAGGCCCATGAACGAGGACATAGAATCAGGATTCAAAAGATCGGAGGGTCCAAGCCCACGTTCCGATAGCCGATCCTTTGGGATGTAACATCTTCCTATAGAAAGGTCAGAAGGTATGTCTCTGAGAATGTTGATCATCTGCAACGCTTTACCGAATCTTATTCCTAGGCGAAGCATTCTTTCAACGTCGAGAGACTCGTCCCCAATGAGCCGGCTCAAGGAAATTTCCGTCCAAAATTCACCAACAGATCCAGCCACCCTGTATGTGTAGTCGTCCAATTCTTCGTCCGATTCCAGAATTCCTATCTCGCTTGATTTGGTGCCGAATCTCTCTATGTCGAGCCGCTGACCACTTATGATCACAAGCAGGCATCGCAGCATCAACTCCCTATCGACATCTTCAGTGCAGGTAAATGCGGTTATCACCTCGGAAACAGATTTTAGGAGGACACCCTCATCGTGATTTTCCTGAAGATCCGCAATTGAATTGAGATCGATATCGTCCGATTTACCTTGTACAGCCTCAGCGTAACAGTCAAGCATTCCAATCAGGAGTTCCGGATTCTCTCCTGTGTCTGCAATGGTGTCGGCAACTCTGGCAAGTAAGTAGAGGAGCCCAACTTGATGTCTAATCTGGTCTGGAAGTGTTCCGAGGGAGAGATAGAATGATCGGGAGGTCCTCCTCAGAAGATTATCAATATCATCATTCACAACCACGCCCATGGCAATACTCCGGCCTGTACGCGAGGCGCTTCGATGTTGAGGTCTTCGTACCGTCGATCAGGAATCACGTAATCCTGCTTGAGTGAGTGCGTCTGCGAGTACCTCGCCAATAACGGAGGGATCATCAGCCACATGGATGCCTGCAGACCTGAATGCAGATATCTTCTCTGCTGCTGTACCCTTGCCCCCGCTTATGATCGCACCAGCGTGCCCCATTCGCTTTCCAGGGGGCGCGGTTGAACCTGCAACGAAGCCGACAACCGGTTTGGTGCCATTAGCAGCTATCCACTCCGCCGCCTCTTCTTCTGCAGAACCCCCAATCTCGCCTATCAGAACAATAGCTTCTGTCTGCGGGTCCGATTCGAATGCCTCTAGACAATCAATGAATCCTGTGCCTTGCACCGGATCGCCTCCAATGCCGATACATGTCGACTGCCCTTCCCCTATGCCTGTGGTTTGAGCAACTGCCTCGTAGGTGAGCGTCCCTGACTTGGAAACTATGCCGATCCTGCCTTTACGGTGAATGTGACCAGGCATTATGCCGATTTTCGAGCCACCATCCGACCCCGGCGTGATTATGCCCGGACAATTGGGCCCTATGAGTCGCACATCCGGATACGAGGCCATGGCATCTACCACGTCCACCATGTCAAGGATGGGGATCCCTTCTGTGATGCACACCACTAGTCCACCTCCGCGAATGGATTGGAATGCAGATGCTGCCTCTTTAATCGCAGCGCCAGCATATGGCGGGGGGGCGTAAATCACGCTAACTTCTGCCATGGTTTCTGTGACGGCCTCCTCCATGCTATTGTAGACTGGCATCATCTTGTCGTGCAAAGGAACAGTCATCCCCCCTTTCCCTGGCGTAACCCCTCCCACGATGTCAGTACCATATTCAACCATCTTCGCACCGTGAAATGTACCCTGGCGACCAGTGATCCCCTGAATCAGCACCTTGGCATCTTCACCCACCCATATGGACATCAGACCGCCTCCTGAATCAGACTAACAATTTTTTCTGCACCCTCGGCAAGTGAGTCCGCAGGGTGTATGTTCAATCCGCTATTTTTGAGGATCTCCTTGCCCTCGTCTACATTCGTGCCTGCAAGCCTCACCACTAATGGGTCTGATAGTCCAAGTTTGCCAACTGCGGCTATTATCCCATTTGCAATTATGTCGCATCGCATTATTCCTCCAAATATGTTCACGAGGATTCCCTTGACGTTGGGGTCTTCAAGAATTATACTGAATGCAGTTGTAACCTGATCCTCATTGGCCCCGCCGCCTACATCGAGGAAATTTGCCGGCTCCCCCCCGTACAGTTTGATCACGTCCATTGTGGCCATAGCCAAACCTGCACCATTTACCATGCAGCCGATATCTCCATCGAGCTTCACGTACGAGAGTCCAGTCTCCTTCGCCCTTACCTCTATCGGCTCCTCTTCAGAAAGATCCCTGATATCTTCCCATTCGGGATGTCTGAATGATGCATTATCATCGAATGAAACTTTGGCATCGAGAGCCACCATGCTGCCACTTTCCGTTCTTACAAGTGGGTTAATTTCTATCATGCTACAGTCCGAATCTATGAACAAGGCTCCAAGATTGATTACCAGTTCTGCGAATGAGTTACAAGACTCACCAACTAGGCCAAGAGCAGTTCCAAGTTCCGAGCACTGCAAATGAGTAAACCCATTTCGCCCCTCACTCCAAATTCTGTGAATTGCATCGGGATCATTCTCTGCAACATCTTCGATATCGACCCCGCCTTGTTCTGAAGCCATGACAAGCAATGAGTTAGCACTTCGATCGACAAGCATCGCTAGGTAGTACTCATGCGCTATCGAACACCCCGCCTCAACATACAGATTTCTGACCAGTTTCCCCTCAGGTCCAGTCTGCTTGGTTACGAGCAGATTACCAAGAATATTCCTCGCATATTCCCCCACTTCATCTTCCGAGAATGCTATTTTGACGCCCCCCTCCATTCGGATGTCGCCGGTGTCCGGGCACAGGAGTGTACCCTTACCCCTTCCTCCTGCGTGTATCTGGCTCTTTACCGCCACTGTCCCTCCTCCCAGTTTTTGATAGGCTGACAGAGCCTCATTGATGTCTTTACAATGGACCCCGTCAAGCACAGGGACGCCCGAATTTCTGAACATGTTCTTAGCTTGATACTCGTGTATGTTCATGACGCTCGGACTGACCGCTACGCAGGACGTCTTTGAACGGTTCGCATGATACTCAACACAGGGACAACCCTAACTTCTGTAACATCCGGCCATCATCATGGATGCAATCGTTCTGGCAGGGGGATTAGGAACCCGTCTCAGGCCATGGACTCTTTCAGTGCCAAAGCCTCTTGTGCCCTTGTTGGATACAACTTTGATGGAACACTCGATACGAATTCTACCTAGATCCCTAGTCGACAGAGTAGTCATCGCCGCAGGATATGGCGCGGAACAGATGAAATCACACTTCTCCAATCTCGATACGGGCCTGGAGATTGTGATCGTTGATGAAAAGGAACCCCTCGGAACAGGCGGAGCAATAGCAAACTGCATGATCGCCGTAAGAGGCAACAGATTTCTGGTTTTGAATGGCGATTTGATAACGACTGTGGACATCCCCGGGATGATCGCCCAGCATGAAAGCGATAACCGCCTGGCAACTATCTCGCTATGGCCTGTAGAAAACCCAAATCGCTTCGGCGTTGCGGATTTCGACTCGTCTAACAGGGCAATAAAACGATTCCAGGAAAAACCCGATCCAGGAGAGGAATATTCCAACCTCATAAACGCAGGATGCTATTTGATAGAACGAGAGGTGATCGATGAAATGCCTGATGGCCCACATTCTATCGAGAGAGAAGTCTTCCCATCGATAGCCGAATCAGGCAATATGGGCGGCTTTTGCTATACTGGCAGATTCATAGACGCCGGGACTCCTTCCAGCTATCTCGACGCAATGCGCGCCGCAATCGAGGACCGCTCATTCAATCAGGGCGAAGTCACCGGCACAACATGGTCCATGAGCGATATCGATGACGATTCCTCAGTTATCTCCAGCGCAATAGGGCAAAGATGCACAATAGGTCGCAATACCGTTGTTAGATCCAGTGCGATACTAGACGGGGCAAGCATAGGGTCCAACTGTCATATCGAGGGGTGCCTAATTGGACGCGATGCGGTAATAGGTGACAACGTCAACATGGCCGGCCGGGTTGTAGCATTCAATCACCACTGGAACATATGACAGAGGCGACATCAAGAAAAGGCGAACCCGCGAGAGCCGCATATGCCTGAGCCGCTTGTAGTAGTCAATTGCAAGACATATTCGACCGCTTCCGGGCCTGCTGCAGAGGCCCTTGCAATCCAGATGACGAGTCTGGAGACCTCTGCCAGAATGGTTCTGGCCGTTTCAGCTCTCGATTTGGCCCCCGTCATTGCCGCCGCTCCTGATTTAGAGGTCTGGACCCAACACCTGGACCCAGTGGGCCATGGGTCTAATACCGGGAGAATCCAACCAGAGACCGCCATTTCAAGGGGCGCATCAGGCTCACTCATCAATCACGCCGAGAGAAAAGTACCCCTGGGTCACGTGGACGAACTTCTTGCCATGTTGCCTGCAGGATTCGAGATGTGCGCCTGTGCAGCCGATGTTTCTGAAGCAATGGCCCTGGCGCATCTCGCACCCCCCATGATCGCGGTAGAACCTCCCAGTTTGATAGGGGGCGACGTCTCAGTCACCAAAGCAGACCCTTCTGCTGTTTCAGATTCAGTTGACGCTGTGCGCTCCATAGATGATGGAATCAGAGTCCTCTGCGGCGCAGGTGTGAAGACAGGCGAAGACGTAGCAGCGGCTGTCGATCTCGGCGCATCCGGCGTCTTGCTTGCCTCTGGGGTAACTAAGGCGAGCGATGTAGGACCAGTACTTTCGGATCTAGTTTCCCAGTTGTAAATTTTTGACAATACTGGGAATCGAGTTAAGTGGGCATGACCCTCGCAAGAACTCATGGCGCAACCAAGGACGATACAGAATTCGATGCTAATGGGCATATGCATAGGAGCCTTTGGCGGCGGATTATACTCATACATGATGCTCACAGGAGCAGGGGGCATAGTCGATCAGGAGACTGACCTACAGATGATCAAATACAAGGCCACATCGCTTGGAATAGCAGCCTCCGGAGGCTTCGTTCTAGGGCTGTATCTTTTCCTAAGTATAACAGCTAGGATTGGGAGATTCATGCGCGGCGGCACGGACGAGACCGCGTCGCCGTCCCAGACAATAGTAGTTCAAACCGGACTAGCTCCTGCCACCAATGAGCCGGAAGTCCCATCCAGCGTTTCGAGCGTTGACGAATTACTCAACTCTTGACTTCTTCCGAATGCGTCATATACACCGAGTAGGTCGGCTGGGCGCATGAAGCGTGGATCACGTGCTTGGAAGAAGGCCGGGAACCAGCGCTGGAAGTGGCGAAAGAAGAAGTTGCGTCGACGAAAGGCAGCCAGAAAAGCAGCCCGTCAGTGAAGCCTAACAGTGGCACTCACCCCTCCCTGTATGGTGTTATGGTGGACGTGCCGAGATTTGAACTCGGGGCCTCTTCCATGCCAAGGAAGCGCGCTTCCAAGCTGCGCCACACGCCCAATATGTGTCGGGCCACGTACGCCGATTTAAGGAACGTGGGTGCTGTCAGTGAACATGGCCGAGGTACCCAAGGGCGTTCCTGAGCACCTCTGGTCGGCTATAGTCGAACTTCTTGATGCGGATATTGCTCCTTTTCTGCCTTATCTGCCGGGCCGACTTGAGGTAATATACGAAGATCCGGGCGAAGGTCGAATGGGCATAACTCGATTCAAGATGGACCATAATGAGCTCGAGCGCCGTCGAAGGTTTCGAATGGGGCCCGGCGAAGTTGTAATTCTTCTTCATCCGGAACTCCTCGACGATCCCGCTCTAAGAGACCACACATTGGTACATGAGTTGCTGCATGCATCCGGACTCTTAACGCACGACTCCTTGCATGCAGATATGGCTGCAAAAATCGCACCGGCACCAACCCTCAAGAACTCTGTAGTACTTCAACGAATGAGACAGCGAGTCCTCGAGTCTCTGCCTGAGCGCACATGGTTGTGCGGTAATTGCGGGCATGCATGGGAGAGAAGGCGCGTCACAAGGCCAACAAGATGTCCGAAGTGCGCTAGACCCTTCTCGCCGGCATCCAAATGAATGACGCACCTTCTCCGAGGGCATGGGCTGGACCGACGAAGTGTACGAGATCACATCCAGCCAAGTGGACGAGATGGCCAAGACTGCAGTCATCATCATCGGCATAGTGGTGTATTCAGGATTGGTATTCCGTTTCTACCGACTTCTCGCCAGGAGGACTATGATCTCCATAGATACCACTACCGATAAGAAAGGACTCATTGGATGGATTTCCAGGCAGAATAAGAGATTAATTTTCATAATCCTATACGTTTTGTTGACGCCAACGTTAATTGGTTTCTGGGCTTTGGTCCTCTCTGCCATCCTGGTCGTACTTAATGGCGGTCAAGAGCTGAGTTCCGTCGCCGAGCTTGCAGTGGCCGTCGTCGGCGCCATACGCATCACATCGTACTTCTCCGAGCATCTGGCACAAGATCTTTCCAAGATGCTGCCATTTGCCGTATTGGGCGTATTTCTGGCTGACGGCTCATTGGACCTTTCAGGCCTTGAGTTGCTACGGGAAGAGGGTACTGACCTGGTAATCACCTTCCTGACATTAGTCATCTCATTATCGATTTTGGAGACAGTTCTGAGAATTGTATCGGGTCTCGTGGACAGGTGGGTTCGCAGACATCTTCCCCCTGAAGTAGAGGAGGCCATGGCGCGCGCGCAGGAACTTGCGGAGAACTTGGAGTAAGCAAGCCACCCCTATTTTGCACGTAATTCCTGTCAATTCATGGAGGTGGGTTCAAACCAAGCACCCCATCGTCAGCCGGGCGATTGGTGTAGTCTGGATATCATGCTGGCCTTCTAAGCCGGTGACACGGGTTCGAATCCTGTATCGCCCACCACCTACAAATGCGCATTATTCTTGATGAGTGGCAAGGTCGCATGGCTATGGGTATCCGGAGTTTACGAGCAGGAATGTTGGTAATCGTACTCCTGACTCCCATTACCGGCAGTCTCGTGATGCCAGCCAGTCAAGTCGCTGAAGAAGGCCATATCGCCAAGGATATCGCTGAAGGCTGGTCATTAGATGTGCCTTCTCAGTATTCGCTCCATGCACCAGATCCCCCATGGTGGGAGCGCACATCCATGGACTTGGATAGGAATGGCATTCACGACTCGCTTCAAGAAGATGCAGATTGGAGCTGGGTGGGATTGTCATATGGGCGCGACATAGGCCCGGAAGACATCGAGGCTGTCCATGGCTTGGGTGTGGAGTCTGCGATCCACATCCCAGCAGTCGATGCTTTATTGCTGGGCGAGATCAATTCTAGCGTCATCCCAACTCTGGCCTTGCTGGAAGGCGTTGTAATGGTCGAGGAGTACGGCGTCCTGCAATTTTATGGCGACATACAGACCCCAGCCACCAAATCCAGATCTTCTGAAATATACCCGCAAGGAGCATGGGACCTCGGAGTCTCAGGACAAGGCGTGAATATCGCTCTAACAGACACTGGCGTCGACAGCGAGCATCCCGGACTAGCTGGGAAGCATGTAGCAGGCTATGATGCGGTTTGCTTCGTTCATTCAGATCCCATGTGCATTCTTTCAGGAGGCAGACAAGCAGATGGGTCATTCGACCCGGACGACGGGAATCAGCACGGCACAGCCTGCATGGGCATGGCTGCTGCAACAGGGATTGGCCCCGATGGGGAGCAGACCGATTTCTATGGGTCTGCACCCAATGCAACCTTGATCGACGTCCGAATTGGAACCGATGTAGGGGCAGGCCCGTTTGAAAACTATCTCTTAGAGCAAGAATTCTATGAGTCAGCAATGAATGGTATACAGTGGATTATCGATAACAAGGATACTCCTTGGCCAGGGGTGGACGAATCGCTTCATGGCATCGACATAATCTCTCTTTCATGGGGCATCACTAGCCACGAGGGCGGAGGCAGTGATGGAGAGGACATGCATAGCAGGATACTCGATGAGGCAACTCTCGCCGGAATAACGGTCAGTGTCGCTGCAGGCAATGATGGGCCGGATAATGACGGCCTCTCTGGAATGGGGTCCAGCAGTCTGTCAGTCACAGTCGGCGCCACTGACGATCAGAATACCATCGATCGTGATGATGACACCATCGCAGGTTATTCCAGCAGAGGCCCTCGAAGGGACAATGGCGACAGTAATCCAGTCAACGAACTCAAGCCGGATGTAACCGCTCCGGGCTCAAACATCATTCAGGCCGAGGGGTGCGTTTCTAGCGGAGGTTGCAACAACAATGTCCCAGGCCAAGATGCCTCTTCCAATGATTACACCGGGCGAGGCTCGGGAACGTCATACGCCACTCCAGCTGTGACGGGTGTAATCTCTCTGGTGATAGAGGCCAACCCCGATCTTCACCCCCTGGCTATCAGAGAGGTCCTGAAGCAAACTGCGGAGAGGCGCGGTGAGCCCACATTCCCAGAAATAGACCCTTATTGGAACAAGGATTTCGGATGGGGCATGGTCGATGCAAGGGCTGCCGTCGAGATGGCAATTCATCTCGAGGATACCGGCCAGTCAGAATCAATAGAATGGACCTTGCAGACACATGTCTTGGATGCCACTGAAACGGGAAGCAAGACCGTCATACAAGGCCATTCATGGGCTATCCAGGGAGTCGTGGAGCGAGTTGAGTATAGGCTTGATACTGGTGATTGGAAGGAAGCCATCTATGAAGAGGTCGATGGAGAGATGACACCCCTTGAACCATTCAACTGGACGCTGGAAATCAATAGAAAATCACTCGATCAATCCAATCACACGCTGGAGATCCGATCAGCCAGTGGAAGCGGGACATCGATCCCTGTCCTGCTTGTCATAGAGGGCCTCGGTTCAGAAAGCGAAAGTGACCTCCTAGGTATCGCAATATCCGCCTTGTCCGCTTTTTTGGTGCTATCTTTGGTTGCAGTCGCAGCTTACAGAGTCCTGCCTACGAGAAATGTTGACGAGCCAAATATCATGGACGCAGAGATTGTAGAGTGAAAACTGGCCGTACCTTGTAGATATTTACGAGCGGACCCGGGCCGAATGGTCTGATGAACGAGAACATCGGGCACATCATTGCCGTGATTTATGGCGTTCCATTCATATGGATAGGGGTGAAACACTTCATCGACCCAGAGTGGTTCGAGCCGATAGTTCCCGAGATACTCGGTAGCGCTAGATTCTGGGTCTATGCGAGTGGCGCATTTGAGATATTGCTGGGTATCGGCATCATACTCCCGCAGTATAGGAGCGAGGCTGCTTTGGGGATGGCCCTAATGCTCGTAGCCCTGTATTGGGCCAACCTCAACATGTGGATTAACGACATCCCCATTGGAGGCAATACGTTCTCCAATAGGGCGCATGTCATCAGAGGTATAATCCAAGCTGCATTGATCGGCATGGCATTGTGGATCGGCGACTGGATTCCGACAAGAAGATGAGTCAACATTCGAATTTTCGTTAACAGGGCAGTCAATTATTGCTCGATTCGGCAACCCACCATTCCACAGGCTGGACCTTCTCTTGATTTGATGAGAAGCCGACTATGGCTCCTGCAACAAGGAAGACGATTGAGATACAGCACCCCCCTACTCCGAACAGTACACTTACGGACTCTTCCGCGAAGAAAGGTATCTCGTACTCCTTTATCCTGAGATCGCTGTCTCCGACCACATCTCCGGAGAATCGAATTTTCCAGATGCCCCCGTCACTAATAGAAATCGTTCCGGCTACGTAATACCCGGGATCCTCGGATGAGCTACAACTCACTCCGCATGGAGTGAATCTGTTCCTGTCGCCATCGCCCCCAATCAGCTCGACATCGACATTACGTCCATCCTCTATCAGCACGTCGTAGAGGCTCGTTGTAAGGAGCTCACCCTCGAATGTTGCGGGAGAACTTCCCTCCCAAATTATCTCACCACTCTCCTCAAAGGAATCCGCCGTCTCATTAACCTCAGTAAACAGATTTTCCACGCTGGAGTAGGTCAGCCATGAGCCGAGAACAATTCCGATTAGCCCCGCTGCTACTAGTGTTATAGCAACTCGCTGCACAAATATGGAGATGATTCACTCAACATCAATATTTTCACGACATTCATGAATCACACCTGCTGTGCATGCACGTGCTCAACGGGATTCTGATTGTCTTGATGGCCACTCTGGCCTTGGGTGCACTATTCGTGTTATACTGCAGATGGCGTTATCCAGAGCCTCATTTGAACTGGTCAGAAATAGATATCGAGTCGATTAAGTTCCCGGCCGATTTCCTTTGGGGCGCCGCTACTGCGGCGCATCAAATCGAAGGAGGGCTGCACAACAATTGGTCGGAGTTCGAGGATTCCAGGGGGCTGGAGAGAAGCGGAGAGGCATGTGATCACTGGAACCGATGGCAAGAGGACTTCGAGATGCTATCGGAATTGGGCCTGACGACCTATCGCTTCTCCATAGAGTGGAGCCGTCTCGAACCAGAGGCGGGGGAATGGGACTCAGAGCCCCTGCAAGCTTATTCGGACATGGTTGACAATCTGATATCTCGAGGCATACGTCCAGTGGTCACTCTGCATCACTTCTCCCATCCCGCATGGTGGGAAGATCGCGGAGGATTCGCCAAGAAGGAAAACCTCCCTCATTTCGTCGCATACTGCGAGCGTGTCTTCGAGGCCCTCTCAGATCGTGTAGAGGTGTGGTGCACCATAAATGAGCCAATCGTATTCTCTTCCATGGGATACACTCTCGGACAGTTTCCGCCAGGCCACAGGTCCATCTGGCAGACTTTACGAACTATGAGGAATCTGATGCGTGCGCATTCGGAGCTGTACGTCTCATTGAAATCCAGAAAACCCGATGCCTGTATAGGCATGGCCAAGAACGTCACTCTTTTCGATCCATTGAATCGTTGGAGCCCTGTAGATTGGGCAGTGGCCCGAATGCTAGAGTGGCTCTGGAGCGGCGCATGGCTGGGAGGAATACGGACAGGACGTATGCTGGGCTCAAGAATAAGCGGGTCAAAAGGCTCCTTGGACTTCATAGGCCTGAATTACTACACTCACTTCCTTACGGGCTTATTCATGCCTACGACAGGAGAGCTATCATTCGCAAAAAGGGAAAATGAAGTCCTAACTGAATTTGGCTATCCTATGTATGCCGAGGGTTTCAAGAGGGCAATAGACCTCGTATCTGCACTGGATGTACCCATCGAAATAACTGAGAATGGAGTTGCAGATTCTAAGGATGTCCTCCGTCCAGACCACCTGAGGAGACACCTTTGGATACTCTCCGAGGCAATTGGCGAGGGACACGATATCAAATCATTCCACCACTGGTCACTGATGGATAATTTCGAGTGGGCCGAAGGCTATTCAATGCGATTCGGGCTTTATGAAGTCGATTTTGAGACTCAAGAAAGAACACTCCGGAAAAGCGGTGAATTGTACAGGAAAATTGTCAAAGAACATATGAAAATTTAATCAACTCCCGAATCTGTAAGAATGCTCTATGGTCTCAGAGCAGGATTCGGTATCTTGGGGGGTGAACGAGATGTCCTTGATATTCCCACGGCCTAAAACAGGTACTTCGTTGCTCATAGAGGGTTCACGTCAATCCAGCTTGAGATTTGTCATTGAGATGCTTTGCGAAGAGATATCGTCAGATAGTCCAGTTTACTGGTTAGATGGGGGGATGTCTTTGGACCCTTCCGCACTTATCTGCCCACTATCTGCCAGGGGTATGCCCGCTAGCCGTATAGAGCTACTAAGAGCCTGTAGAGCATTTACCGCACATCAGATGGTCGACTTAATCAGGAGACTCGATGAAGAAATACGAACGTATGCGGGCAGAGGAAAACCACGGTTGGTGGTTATTACCGACCTTACGAAGATGTTCGCAGATAGACAGTTGAACAGGGCAGAATCTCGAGCTATGCTCGAAGAATGCTTAGACACAATTCAGATGCTGTCAAGAAATATGAATCTACTTTTTGTTTTGACATTGGCTGAATCAGACGCATCCCTGAATCAAAGGAATATGGCAGACAAGATCAGAAGGAAAGTCGATGAACGAATCACAATAAAATCATGGAAAGAAGAGCATATCGTTGCAACAAACCACATGCTAGATCTAACTACGAGCCCTATGGTTACTGCCCCATTCAGCGTTACGCTGCTTGATTTCTATCCTGGGGACCAATCATCTATTGTAGTCTGTACGAGCCCTCCGTTCAACAAGATATCCTCGGTAATGCCGAATGGAGAGAGTATGGACAGTGAAGCGCGAAGTGCGAGCGCCTTGTAAAATTCAATCCCATCTCTGTTGATGACTGATGATGAACAGTTAGAATCTATCTCTGAACGTAATTTGATTCTGTCCACAGGATCCCCCCTAGATCCATTAACAACTACAAAATGTGTTTTCCTCCCAAGAAGATCTTCTTGACCCAAAAGCCTCCCCCTAAGCAATGCAGCTAAGGTCAAATTCGAAACCCTATATTCCTCAGGCCGTTTTCGAACCCTTCTAGAAATTACAAGATCCGTTAGGGGAACTTCCCCGTTAGTCAAATTGGACACAGATTCGAAAAAAATTCCAATTGTTTGTCTGATTATCTTTTCAGGCGGACCGAGTTGAAGATTTTTGAGCATATCAGTCTGCATTTTTGTTATCCAATTACAGGTCGAGTGCTGTCTAATTTCTATGCCTCTGATTTTCCAACCCTTCTCCCCATGTGCGAAATATTTCGTTAAAGACGGAATTCCTGATTTCTTATTCGGGATAAATGCAATCCATTTGTAGAAGTCTTCTAACTCTATTCGGATACCACTGTTGTATTCTATCTTGGACATCAAAGATTGTATCGAAGATCGCTGATCTTCATAGGTTCTGCCTTTGTTGTCGACCAACCAGATGGAGTCGACAATCGCATGTATGCACCTCCAACCGTCTTCCTCGGCCAGGTCCTTTGCATCCAGTAGAATCTCTCTCGACCATGCACATATGGCCTCATGACATTCTATCCTGCCAAATCTTGCATTTCTGTAACCCGTATATCCGAAACATGTGACTAGGAGCCACTTCAGCACATTCTGTCGCCTGTCCCACTCGTCGCCCTTCTTTTTCATTCGCGACTTCAATTCGCGTCTCCGAGATATTATCGGAGCCACTACGCGTGGGAGAAAACCATATTTCAAACTACAGGAATAGGTTCCAATTTCTGGAACTGTGAGCCCTATATTATCATTTGAAAGTGTACGACTCATCGCTAAATGCTCGGCTTCTTTAGGGTCGAGCGGGAATTTTACGTTGTTTGAATGCCCTGAACTAATCGGTTTGCAACATTCACATTTCATGGTTTCAGGACTAATATTACGAGTCGCTATTATGCTGGGAAACAGACTTGCAAAGTCGAGCTCAAATACGTCCTTGTGCACTCCTGGAAGCGGATCGAGATACAAACCCCCGCGATCTGATATCACCATCTCTAGACCTGTTTTGACATCTTCAGCTCTATTCTTCTTCCAAGGTACGAGCACGCCATCATTCATTGATTGGTTAATTTGTATAGCAGATATCGCAGACCCGGGCGATAGCCTGGATAAATCTTGAACTGGTATGCCAGATATTCTTGAAATCTCAATCAACCCCTCGATGCCCCCTTCTTTACCGATGAATGAGTGCCCCAAATCGATATGCAATCTACCCTGCAATGCATGGTAAGCTTCCGATTTCAGGAGTCTACCATAACTCCAATTCGTGATTGACCTCCGTCTCAAGACGACGTTTCTGCCATCTCTCCCCAACCTCAATCCGACATTTGCAGAAGACGCAATTGACATCATGGCAGGGAAATCAATACTATCCCCTTTCCTTGTTATCACAACATCAGGGTTTACGGCCTGCATCCCCTTCTCCAATTCCTGTAAGAAACTAGCCGGATTTACGTGATTCCTCATATCTACTCTGTAAGTCGAATTATCATTCGCGGTGGAGTCAAGCCCTACAATCTTAATTTCCACAGATCGGACCTCTCCACGGGAACTCCTATGGCCAATCGAGTCCCCGTAATCTACAGAAAGAGAAGCTACCCTCAACTGTGGAGACGCCCAATCGCCTCGTTCATGTTGCTCGATGGCGAGTATTTTATCTTCGTTCAATATCACTTTGTCCATAGGCCTCACCCCATTATCGAAAAGAAATCTTTGCGCCGGTTTAGGGTCCACAGAAAATATATCGTATTTCTTCCACTTTCCAATAGAGAGGATTGAATTGGCTATTTTAGCCATATCGCCAGGCTTACCGACCCTGACGGCCAATACTTCCTCAGGCGTCGTGTCCCTGTGGCTGATTATGTGAAATTCCCTTTGGGCCGTGAGGCCTCCGTGCAGATATCTGTATTCTGAACTTGAAATCATCCTCTCCAATTCTTCTAAGTTGCCCGCGCTGGAATAGACATGAATTGTTGGAGACCATTGGAAAAGATGTCGAGTCACAGCACCGTTTTCATGTTTGATCCAAACCACCATTGAATCCGTCGTACTATCCAAGTGTACATCCAATATCCAGCCTTCAACCATTATTGTGAAGCTCCCTTTCGAGTTTGGACAATCTGGATTCCAAGCCCACCAGCATCGCTAGAAGGGCGGGTTCGATTTCATCGACGGCGGGAATCATGCTACAGGCCGATGATCGTATTCTCACTGACTTCACAAGACGATCAAAGTCACTTCTTTCGTCAAGTCGCAATGCTCTTCGGAAAATAGACCAATGTTCTATCCTAGACTCAATGCGGTCTCTCCAAGTTGGCAATGTCCTTCCCATGGAAATATGATTTACCAGATCAGATTTATCAATCGAGACATATGGGGCATCTACTGAATGTGAAAGTGAAGACATGCCCATAGGGGCCCGGCAAGGGCAGATTGAAATAAACGAGCATTCAATTCAGTCGACTAAAGAAGAGAAGCGTGAAAATCCGGGCATGCAGTTCTTGTTTTAGTATCGAAGTGTATCCCTACATGGGTTTTGAAACTGGAAGGCAGTACCATTGCAAGTCCTGCGGAATCATAACTCCCGTTATTGTGGAGTTTGACACTCTTGACGCGTATCGGGCTTTTTTGGAGGCCTCTGAATGAAGTCAAATGATTCAAAATGGGAATATAGGAGAATCGTTGGCTTGATTAGAAAAAGAGTAGATAATTCGTCATGCAATACTAAGGAGATAATCTCCTACATGAAAGATAATTTCAATCACGATACAATGCCGCATGAGCTGGAGAGAGCGTTGTTGAGGTGTGAGAGAATCCACAAGATTTCCGAGGTTGAGATTGACGGTGCTACTGTCTCCGTCTGGGCATCAGAATGGGATCCAAATTTCGCAACTTGATATGCTTGAATGAAACCAGTCGTCAACATTTTGGCACACGACTTCTTCGAAAGGACATGAGAGCAGTCGTTTCTATCGCTATGGCTCTCTCAATACTTTTGCCCGCTCTATCGGGATGCATGGGTGCAGGATCCTCAGACGACGTTCCGAAAGAAGAATTCTACCCGCCCTTGTGGGACAGACATGCTTTGGACTGGGATACTTCCGGTACATTTAGCAGAGTTCTGGAGCCTGGCCCATTTCACGCATTGGAAGTCCAAGAGGCCCTCGTAGAGGTCGATACTTCATCTGTATGGGAGACCGGACCAAGCACATCGGAGGTGCACCTCTCGTACTGGCTTCCGAGTAACACCGAAGATGGTGCCAAGGTGCCGGTAATTGCGGTGATTTCACCATACTTTTCATACGGCCCACAGGGAGCTGAGTCCACCCCCACTAATGTCGTCAGTGCAGGCAGAGGGGAGTTCATATTCGAGAATTTCATCCCCCATGGGTATGCTTTTGCACAGGTCGCGGTTTTCGGCACAGAGGAGAGCAGCGGATGCTTCGATTACAGAGGCGCTGGAGAGGGGCTCGGAATACACTCTGCTGTGGAGTGGCTCGGTGTCCAGGAATGGAGCAACGGCAATGTTGGGCTCTACGGAAAATCCTACGAGGGAGCCACTCAGTGGGAGGCGGCCGCGATGGGTAGCGAATATCTGAAGACCATCGTGCCGATCTCCGGGACCACCGCCCTTCACCCCCTGCTCTACAAGAACGGAAGCGCTGAGGCAAGGTCTCAAGTGATGCACATGAATTACTTCTCAAGCACCGTCGATTACGACGGAGATGACTTGGACAATGTATGCCCAGACATTGTCGAGGGCCTATTCGCAGGCCCAGTCACTTATGTCGGCGGCGAGATGGACCCTTACATGGAGAACTACTACGAAGAGAGGAGCCACATAGACAAGGCATTCCAGAATTGGAATGGTAGCATATACTGGGTCCAGGGGATGCAGGATTGGAATGTAGATCCTCATCAGGTGTTCGGGGGGCCTCCCGGCACGAATTGGTATACTACGTATTCCGAAGAGGGTTACGAAGTTCGCGGGATGCTCGGCCAGTGGGGACATGATTATCCGGACCAGTGGGAGAAGCACGATGACAGCGAGCTCGGATATGGGTCAGAGGCCTTCAACAATATGACCAGATGGGATTGGGCGCAAGATCTGTTCGAGTGGTTCGAGTTCTACTTGAAAGGAATAGGACCTAAGCCCGAAGCAATAGCTCAGATACAGAGAAGTGACGGTCAGTGGAGAGTAGAGGAGATTTGGCCTCCAAGGGACACAGCGAGTTACAATGTACAATTGAGCAGTTGTTCCAATGATGGTGCATTCGTAGGAGGGGCATCCGTAATCGGCGGCGGTGTTCCAGTGGTTGGGGGTGATCAATCGATTACAGTCGAATGCCCAGACATAAACCTTGAATCAGATATGCACATTTCCGGTTTGGTAACCCTTCACCTATCCGCCGTTCCAACTTTCGATGGGGGCCAAGTGTTCGTCGAGATGCAGAATATGGCCACAGGGGTGAGGATCGGGCACGCTACTATGGATGTCAGATATCACGAGGGCGGATCAGAGCCTCAGACAGTCACGCCAGGGCAAGAGGTAACGATGATGATGGAATTCCAGGCCATTGATGCAATCGTGCCCGCCGGAGATGGGATTAGACTGATCATGACGGATACGGGTGAAGACTATCTCGCACCCGCTTGCGGAAATGCATGCGTGGTACACGTCCTGCCTACTTTATCCGAGATTACGATTCCACTTCTAGAGAGAACCGATTATGACGTATTAATTGCTCCCTCTTCTATCGGATAACATGCTCTAGTCAAACATTGTCTCTCGCCCGTCTTACGAGGGAAACAATCTCCTTTCTTGCTTCCTCGCTGTCTATGGCCTCATTCTCAAAACCAATTCGAATAGGCCGGGGCCCTTCAGCAGTCATCGCAGACATCTCAAAACCATACCTGTCAATGCCCGTCATTGTTGCACTAGCAGTATCTTTCGCCTTGCTCATTTCCTTGCAAATTATCACCATGGCATCTTCGTGATCTTCATTCATGTGAGATATTATGTCTTCTGCACTTTCGAAAAGTGGGTCTGGTTCTGCTGCTTCCCAATCTGAGCCATCAACCCATGACATCCTCCCAAAGCCACCGATATACCGTGCTTCGGAAACCCTCAATCTGTAGAATGAGAAATCCTCGAAATCAACATAGAATGACGCATTCGGATGACGCTCAAGAAATGCTTCCCTTAACCGGCTGTCATCGTCTTTAGGAAGCTTCTCACACTCTCCTAGGAGAGTCACTCTGCCAAGTGCGAGCGGATTACCTTCCCCTGCTTCAGAAACCATGAGTGATGCACGAGATTCGGCCTCCAGATTCTTGGTGTGCTCTGCTAGAACGCTAATCAGGAATATGGGACATCCATCGTACATCGCATATGTCACAAATGAGCCATAAGGATAGCCATCAGATTTTTCGGAGATGGTACAGAGTGTCGCTGTTGACATCTTTTCCGCCAGAGTTCTTGCTTGCTCTGCGTGAGTACTGGTCGCAACGTTGACGTCATATAGCAACTCTTGATTTTTGGTACGTGACCCTTTAGGGACACCATGTCTGGGTATCTTCTTTGATTCTCCTTCTTCAGCCATCCGTCACACCTTAAACTTCGATATCTTGCATTATCTTAAGAGTTAATCCAATCCACTCATCTACATAGTCATAGTAATCAGTATCACAGTCAATTCTCTCATTCACTCTAGTCGCACCTTTTTGTTCCAAGACCCTGTCCCATTCCTTGCCCGATTCGCAAAATAATTCGAAAGCTGTATCGCCAAGCGCAAGCACAGCGTAATTCACATTCATCATCGACCCGTCATCGAGTCCTACGACCTCATCGTATAGATCCTGAGCATTGTCTGGCTGTTCGCCTTCGCCCCATGTGCTTACACAGACAATCAGTCTTTTTGAACGTGCTAAATTTTCAGCAGAGACGTCTTCCATGTCGAATACTTTACTCACGAGGCCATGCTTGCCCGCCAAATTTCCTATTTCCTCTGCTAAGTCTTCCGCATTACCTGTTTCTGTTCCATAAATAATCAATATCTCATCACTCATATATTCATCAATCCTTTTCAATTTCATCTTTAACCAGAATCCGGAGAGAACCCCACCCGTATTCCTCTGGAACAATATCGCAACTGACTCCAAATACATCAGCAATATTAGCCTCTGTTAGGACTTCGGAGGGAGTTCCGTCCGCCTTTATTCTGCCTCCATCAATAAGAAGCACTCTATCTGCGAATCTAGCAGCCATGTTGATGTCATGAATCGCTACTATCGCCGACTTCTCAGAGTTCTCATCGGATACAATCCGACGAATCTTCTTCATTATGGAAACCTGGTTCTGCAAATCAAGATCGCTAGTTGGCTCATCCAACAGGAATAGCATCGGATCTTGGGCAACAGCCTTTGCGATAATCACCCTCTGTCTTTCCCCTCCTGAAAGCCTGTCAAATTTCCTAAATGCAAAATCTTCGAGACCGAGGAATCTTATCGTCTCACTTACCTTTTCACGGTCATTGTCTGAAATCCTCCAGCTAATGTGAGGTCTTCTACCTAGCATAACGACATCAAAAACGCTCATCGAGAAGCTAGTTTTGACGCTCTGCGGCACATATGAAGTAGCTTTCGAGAGATCCATGAGACTCATATCTGCAATATTTTCCCCGGAAATTTCCACCGTCCCTTTTGCTGGAGTAAGTATTCTGTTGACACACTTCAGGAAAGTGGACTTGCCAGCGCCATTTACACCCAGTATAGCGACAAACTCGTTACCTCCGATGTCCAACGTCACGTCCTTCAATACCTGATTAGTGCCCCAACTAAATTCCAGGCCCTCAATTTTCAAAAGACTCGTCATCCACTCACTCCTCTATTTTGTAGTAACAGATACATGAAGATGGGCCCACCAATGATTGCTAGCATAATTCCGACTGGAATGATTACCGGCGCGAAGATAGTCCTGCCCACGGTATCCGCGAAAAGCATCAGGAAAGATCCGAATACTGCTGAGCAGGGAATTAGTTTCCGGTAGTCGTTTCCGATAACTAGTCTGCTCATATGCGGTGCGGCGAGGCCCACAAAACCAATCAAACCCGTAAATGCAATCACTATTGAAGTCATCAGGGCGGACAGGACGAGGATATTCCTTCTTGTGGACGAGGGGTCGACACCCGAAGAAATCGCAAAGTCATCTCCTCCTAGTGAGAGCGTATTCAAGTTCCATGCCCATTTCATGGCCGATGGCATGAGGCATATTATGGCTGCAGATATCCAGACAACATTGGAGAGACTGGGCCTTGAGAGACTTCCAAAAGACCAATGAGTCAATTGGGAAAGTTGGGCATCCGTGGCGAAATATGTGAAAGTTGAGACAATCGCTCCCGAAATGAAAGTTATCGCTATGCCAACTAAAATATACGATTCAGCAGATACTGATCGCATATTCCCCAATTGAATTATGATTGCAACAACTGCGAGTGAGAAAAGAAATGCATTTGCCACAATTGCTAAATCTGGAATTATCGAAATTCCGAGAATAATAGCGAATGCGGCTCCTAACGCTGCCCCTGATGCCACTCCCAGGGTGAGGGGAGATACCAGAGGGTTTCCAAGGCATCCTTGCATTAGCGCCCCTGCTGTAGCCAGTGCCGCACCACCAATTACCGCCATTAATACCCTGGGGAATCTCAATTCCCATATTATAGCGGACTGCAAATCACTACCATATTCTAATCCAAGCATTATTTTGATCGTGGAGATCGAATCTAATGTTGAGGATGATCCTAAGCCCATTGCGATAATCGCGAACAATAGCGTCCCTGCGCAAATGCTTGCAATTATAGTGACCTGTACCCTAGAATCTTCGATGTGCCTTTCAGATATCGAATCCATTACTCTCAACTACCTGCTGAAAAACAGACAAATTTACCCGTCATCTCAACTCCGTGATAATTTTGGAAGAAATCTTGGATGTAGGAATCTGAATCAACGTCTTCAAACAAATCCGGATGAAGGATTTTTGCCAAGCTAGGTAGGCCATGTATCATCATGGGGCCTGCAAATTCTCCTGACATTATCATCATCCGATCATCTTCTATGGCCGTCATACTATCGAAACCAGGTCGGGTTTTGATGAAATCCATGTGAGTGGCACATTCATCCCCCACGTCGAAAGAGTTGAACCCTATATCGAAGACAATACCGTCGAACATCAATACATCTGGATTTGCATCCAATATGGCTTCCATATCAACATGAGTTGTATGTCCAGGGAGATCTGCAAAAACGTTGATCCCGCCCGCCATTTCGATAATATCCGTCCATTGAGATGTCCCTGTTAGGACAACGGGGTCCCTAGTCAGCGATGCATGGTGCTCCATGACCACTTTCGGCCTATCTTCTTCTTGTAGGCCGGATATCCTGTCTCCAACAAGTTTCTCAATCGCATCAAATTCAGCAAATATGTCGGAGGCCTCACTTTCTTTCCCCAAGAGCTTCGCTAATGAACCGATTTCCGTCCTCAGCGAGTCGTATTTGTAGAAATCAAAAGCGAGAACTTTGATTCCTATCGGCTCAAGTTTCTGTCTTATCGAATTTGTATCCACCATCCCATTCGTTGCAAATACGATGTAAACCTCGGGCCGCGTATCTAGAAGTGCTTCGAAGTCGATTTCGGAATGAGCGGATTGTTGAATCAAATCCTTGCTTGAAAGATTTGGCCACAGTTCCTCATCATAGAAGTCTCCAGATACACCCACGATGATATCCAAGTCAACTCCAAGCATCTTCATCACACTCGCAGCATATGTGTTTGTTATGGCGACTCTACTAGGTTCCCTGTCAAAATTGTGCACTTTATCATTTGAGTCGATAATCGAGAATGAGCCTGCTCCTTCATCCGATGAAAACCCATCTGAGATTTGCCAGGCACCGAGTGCACATACGATGATTAGCCCTGCTTGAAGGAAGGCCAATCTACTTCTTTGGGTCATGTTTCAGTCCCTCTCTTGGATTAGTGATGTCCCTGTTCGAAGGGCGTTACTCGAGAAAGAGAAACCTCCAACCACGAGTATTATTGCCAATATTGCCCATTCCCATGGGGGGGAGAAATAGGGCGAAGACTCTTCCACAATCACGAATGTTGAATCAGAATAACCCGATTCAGCCCCATTCAAACTTGAATACGCCTTCACCCTTAGACGGTATTGGCCCGGTTCCAAATCTATGACTGTAGTTGCCTGGCTACCATTGTATATTTCACGTACTTCGCCATCAATTTCAACCGTCAAGGAGTACCAATCAACCTCCGCCATCGTTTCATAATCGATCGAAGAATCACATTCGCCATTTATGCTGCAATCATCCGTCAAGACACTCATGTCGTACCGACTCAGCAGCACCCATGAGATGGATACAGATTCGCCCTCGCTTTCTGAGATGTACATCGGGGAATCACTTGGTGTTGTGAAGACTGGAGCAGATAGGGCGAAGACCACATTTACTGAGAGAGGGTCGCCCGATATCGTCTCTCCAGAGGGCATGGTGGCTACGATTCTGTAGGTATATTCGCCATCCTGCCGTTCTTCGAGCTTGAAGCTAGTAGCGTCTCCAGCATACACGACCTTGCCGTTCTCGAATAACTCGTAGTTCGTAGCACCCTGGAAATCAGCCCAATCAATACTGTAATCGTCATCAGTAAACAGCGTATCTTCTTCGGTTATGAATCTCGGTGTCGTGGGAACGTCATATGAAGTGAGCTCGTAGATCACGGTATCTGAATGAGAACCTGGGAGCCTGTCGATTATTTTTACATAGTTCCTGACAGTTGAATTGTACCATAGCTCCCATGATACGATGTTGTCATTTGTATCGACAATGGATATGTACGTCGTCCTGAAATCCCCTGCTTGGGTCGTTATCTCTACATCCCTTTCGATAAACACGGTATTCATGGTATCGTCATATCCATTCGGATGCCCCGGTACGCCGATGATATTGGTTCTGTTAAAATGAAGAGAAGTCGGCGGATTTTGTGAAAATAATTCAGCCCCCACGCCAGATGCAGTGAAATTCCATCCGAGACTCCCTTCTTGGTAGTAGGAAGAAATTTCCGGCGCATCTGACCAGTATGTTTTGATGTTCAGCAGACTGCTCGAGTCCACCCATCTGAAAGCCTTCTCGCCTTCTTCGTATTCCTCATCAGAAACTCTGACAAGATATGTATCACGTTCACGGCCAAACGCATCCAGTAGTTTCTCAGAGCCTATGGCCGTATACGTCTTGTTTTGGTGATATTCTGGTGTTGAGAGAACATAGTAGCTCCAGCTCATCCCGGACGACCATAAATCGGATGATGATTGCGGGGGGAGTACTATTATCTGCAACTCTCTGGGGCTTACAATAGATCCATTCGAGTTAACCGACTCAATCCGGAAAACATGCGTCCCGGGTTCAGAAGGCTCGAAAACGAAGCTTTCGCTATTGCCCTTGTAGATCATTTCTCCATCCCCATACAATGTGAAGTAATCTGTATGAGATCCCCCTTCCCAGTTTATGCTGACCGGAGAATCCCGTGTGGTGGCAATCTGTGTTGTAAAATTAGCCGGCTCAGGAAAATTTGGCTCCAATGTAGAAGTTATGTTGAGCCAACCTTCTCCAGCAACAATTTCAGCATCTACAGGGTCTGCAATCTCAATACCCCAATGGTTAGCAGTGATAGTATGCATGGTTCCGATTTCCAGATTCTGAATCAAGAAGAATCCATCTGAATTGGTAATTGAATTCACACCCCCCATTGATACCACTGCCCCTTCCACGGGGGCTCCCTGGGTATTCCTGAGATAGCCATATTTGCTATTATGGCCGTATCTGAATTCGAAATCGTTTGGCCATGGATTCGAAGAAGATCCAGAATCCATCTTGAATCTGATATATTGCGATGGGGTCTCGTCATCTCCGAAATGGGCACGTATGGTGTAATATTGTCCGATTTCGTATGGCCCAAAAGTTTCCATCCCGCCTTGCGAGTCGATACTCTCGGATGTCTCAATCACATCTACTACGGTTGCAACTTCTCCGGACGAATATTCATCGTAGGTTCTGAATGTAATCCAATTCCTTCCTTCAAACCAGTCCAGAGATATATCAGAATCAACAAGTATCTTTCGATAGACTACTGTGTGGCCATCATTCATGAAATAGGCTCTGACGGTATGCTCTCCTGACGCGATTCCATGGAAAACATAGAGCCCGTTATCGGACCATGAGGATTGCATGGAATCGACCTTTATCGACGTGGAATTCGCCGGAGATCCGTCGAAGGTGAATACGCTCCCAGTTAGGGAGAATGTCGAGCCCTCGTCATCTTCCGATTGAACCACTGGAGAAATCAATAGCATTAACAAGATAGATGCGATAAAGGCCACTTTCATCTTCATCTGGATCTAACCTCTGCCCGCTATACGGTGTGGTTCGAGTAGTTGGCATAGAAAGAATGTTGTTGACGGGAGGAGCCAGGTTTAGATGAATTACCTGATTCGACTGATAGCTAGGGGTGTGGTGTGTGTGCCCCTCCCGCCAACTTTCTATTCTATGATCAGACTAGCTCTCCGATATCGTCGCTTGTGATGCCGAATGCGTCCCATGCAGGCTGTAGGTACATGCGGACATGCGCCTCGTAATCTGCTGTTGCGTCTCCGTCATCGCTCAGATCAAAGATATCGTTGATCTGAGACGCGCCGTAGTCTGCGTAGTAGCCCGGCATTCCGCTTCCGGGGAACATGGAGGCGAATCCATTGCAGATTTCCTCGGTTGTCGCCTCAGCGTATACCATGTGCACGACTGTGTTGTAGCACATGTAGTCGCCTTGGCCTTGGTACTGCGTCCATGTGAAGGCGTCGCATGTTGCCGCAGCGCTTGCTCCGATGTATGCCATGCCATGGGTCTGGTTGTTGTAGCATGCGTCTGTGTGGTCGGCCACGTAGGCTTCGATCACACGGAAGAAAGCGTGACCCTCTGCTTGATGCTTGTCGTAGTCATCAGCATCACCTGCTGCAAGGTCGTCTGTCATCTTGGAAGCGTATCTGACTGATGCCTGCGAGTATACGATGACAATATTCTTGAGAACCTCGTCTCTAGCGTCGACAAGGCCTTGCATGTCCTCATTCTGCATGGCAGTTAGTCCATCGTTCATTGCAGCGAGGGTAGCCACGTTAGCTGCTGCTGTGCCGTCAGCGTTGTCGGTCCCGAAGTTGCCAGCCCTCTTGTCTGCTGTAGCATACGGTCCACAGCCATCGAAGTCTGCGCCGGAGTCATCAGGGCCGTGGTAAAATGCCCATCCTTCGTCCCATGCGTGCTGAGCATCGTTTGGACCCCAGTTGCCTGCTTCAGCCTTGACGATGGCTGCGTTGAGCTCGTGGATGGCGTATGCGGTCATGATGCCGTTCTGAATGCCCTTCTCTACGACCTGGTCCCTTACTGTGTCGGACTCGTCTGCGAAGGCTCCTGTGCCTTCGATGGCAGCGGAGACGAAGAGGTCCCATGATCCGTCTTGGCCGTAGTAGTCGTCATAGGCGTGGTTTTTGCCTGATGCCGAAGCAAAGCCCATGAGGGTTCTGTATGAGCCATCAGACTTCTCAGCGTACTCCCCGTTCTCGTAGATATCCTTCACGCCATCCCAGTCGTATGCGCCGGATAGGTCCTTGATGTCACAGACATCTCCCATCAGCATGCGATGGTTGTCGACGTTGGATGCGTACTCATATCCGCCATCGGCATCGTCGAGATCTACGCTGCTGGATGAATCATCGCTAAGGCAACCTGCCATAGCGGATGCGATCATTAGTGTGGTCATGATTAAACTCTTCAGTTTGCCATTCATTTTAGGTCAACCTAAACCTGCCGCATAAACGGTGATTTATCAATATTTAGGCCAGCCTAAAAACTAATTTTTATAGGTGTAAATGATATATTTTGTTCTATCTAAGTGGATTAAATCGAAGGTGTCGTTGTGACTGTGAAGGAATCAAGAGGTACCGTGAAAAGTAACTCGAAAGCCGAGTCAAGGCTGCCATTGATAGCTATCACAGCGGTATTATTGGTCGTCGGTTGCAGCCTGTCCTATGTCCTATTCTGGGACGAGCTTTCCTCGCAAATTGAAACAGACGATTGGGTAGGGGCCCAAGGAGTGGTAATCTCGAGCGGGATAGAATCAGCAAAATCGTGTGATGACGATCCGGAAGGAGGGTGCTCTACTACGCACCAGCCATTTGCAGAATACCAGTATGACCTCGACGGAGTATCATACGAGGGAACCAGAATTTCGTATACTTGGGAAAACACATTCATCGGATTTCATTCCCTGGCCGAGAGCGTGATACGCGATTTTCAGGAGGGCGAAGAAGTCACGGTATATGTGAATCCAGATGATCACGAGGAGTCTGTATTGATACAGGGGATAGAGCTCAAGAGCATGTCTTTCCCAATAGCAATCCTTCTTCCACTGGTACTTGCATCACAGCCCATTCAATTTATTCTGATGGTGAATTATGCGAAACGCCGCAATTCCGACAACACATCCGCCCCTGTTGGTAAGGGCAATTGGATCGGTCCAGACGGAACGGAGTCAGGTGTAGGGGTGGCTGAAGACTGGTACATCAGATACGACGGGCCAGCGCCAATCGTAGAGGATATTTACGAAGAAAACTATGCAGTGGATAGGGGAAACGGAGTTGTTCCTATTGATTTTTACATCAAAAAATGGGGCATCCCAGAGGGTTTTGGAAATACAGACCATGAGATAAACGCCGAACGAAGTTCACGTAATTAATGCCAATTCTGATGGCGAGTATAATGAACAGCGATGTTAAGCGCACGGCATGGCGTCTCCCCAGGAACCACTTACCATCCACAATGACATGCAGTTACTATTGTTTATGAGGCTCTGGACATCGCAGGGAAGCCTGGCTCTCAGTGCCGTTTCAAGCATAGTGGAGCGCAGTGAGGGCCGTGCGATCGAAATCCCGGAGAAGCAGGGCCGGGATATGAAGGCCGAGATCATCCAAATGCACAATCATTTGTCTTCTCTCGTGGACAGAATTGTGTAAATATGGGCGATGCCGACATTCCAAATCCGGTCAATTTTGAGCTTATCACTTACCATATTTGTATCATAATGAAGAATGAAAAGGGAAAAATAAGATTTGATTTAAGCATTATAACAATTAATTATAAAAAAATTAAACAATTAAACATACAATTCAAAAATAATTGTCATAATAAACCATAATAAGCCAAATATATTTCCATTGTGCTCATGGCAACTAAGTCTAAACTGGAATACATTTGGCTAGATGGATACGAACCGACACAGAGCATGAGGAGCAAGACGATGATTAGATCCGATTTCAGTGGGTCACTGGATGAGTGCCCCATGTGGTCGTTCGATGGCTCATCCACATTGCAAGCAGAGGGAGGAGATTCCGATTGCCTGCTCAAGCCGGTATACATTTGCCCCGACCCTGACAGAGTTAACGGATATCTGGTGATGTGCGAGGTCCTCAATGCGGACGGCTCCCCCCATGCGTCTAATGGACGAGCGACCATCGAAGAGGATGATGATGACTTCTGGTTCGGGTACGAGCAGGAGTACTTCCTTTGGGATCCAGAGACCAACCTGCCGCTTGGGTTCCCTCGCGATCAAACGCCTCAGGGCCAATTCTACTGTTCAGTGGGTGGAAAGAACACATTTGGCAGAGATATCATCGAAGCACATCTCGACATGTGTTTGGATGCCGGGTTGAATGTTGAAGGGATCAACGCAGAGGTTGCAGTCGGCCAGTGGGAGTATCAGATATTTGCTAAGGGCGCCAAGGAGGCTGGGGACCAGATATGGGTCTCCAGGTATCTCGCTGAGAGAAACGCCGAGAAGTATGGTTTGGCAATAGAATGGCACCCAAAGCCACTCGGTCCCACTGATTGGAACGGCTCCGGAATGCATGTGAATTTCAGTGACGGCAGAATGCGCGATGAAGGAGGGGAGAAACTAATGAGCCAGATATGCGAAGCTTTCGGTAAGAACATCAAGAAACATATTGACGTGTATGGTGCTCACAACGAACAGAGACTCACCGGCCTCCATGAAACTCAATCCATTCACGAGTTTTCATACGGTGTTTCAGACAGAGGGGCATCAATCAGAATCCCCATCGGCACCATCGAAGATGGCTGGAAAGGCAGACTCGAAGATCGTAGACCATCCTCGAACGGAGATCCGTACAAGATCGGCGCAGTGGTGATAAGTACAACAAAATCATCTTACTGAATGTCTTTTCATATCATCCTCAGAACCTCGTCTGCACACCCCCATGACAAGGTGACGCCAGCACCTCCGTGGCCGTAATTGTGGATGACTCGCTTTCCATTGAGATACTCGCTTTCCAAACGAACCTCGGTCCTCGAGGGTCTGAGTCCGACCGCTCTGCCCACTATCTTGCTTCTGTCCAGTTCAGGCCAGAGAGATTCGCATTTTTCGAGTATATCCTCCTCGTCTTTCTTACGAACCTCGATCGTCCAATCGTCTTTCTGAGCAGTTCCCCCTAAAACGGTGACGTCCCTCCTTGGAATTGTATAAATCAATGACTCAGGCTGCTGGTCATATCTCCCAAAACCTGGATCTTGTTGGATATACACCACTTGCCCCCTTACCGGGACTACTTCCTCATCTCTGCAAATCTCCCTTGCGCCCAAGCCACTACAATTGACGATCAAGTTAGATTCTAATTCCTCGAAATTTGATATCTTACGAGTCTCGATAGTCCCGCCGAGTGATTCGAATCTCGATCTCAGCCAAGGCATGTAGTACCCCATCTCAATTACCGGGGCCTCGATTTCCCATCCAAATGAATATCCGTCCATGACCTCATGCTCTTCTAGGATCCTGAAATGGTCGATTGATTCACTCCAACCTGGAGCGCTGCAGGGTTGCTTCAGATACTCCCGCCCCATCCTCATCGTGATGAAATCAAGACCCTCTTCATTCATCAATCGGACAAATTCCCTGAAACTCTCAGAAGACCACCTGTTCGTCTTGATAAGCGGCTCAACTAGAAAGGGATACCACCATGCTGCAGCTGTGTCTGATACAGTTTCCGGACTCAGTTTTTCAGCTACAAGGTGAACTTCAAGGCCCCTTTCAAGAAGTTTGATTCCAGTGCTGAGGCCCGATACGCCCCCTCCCAATACTGTACAGGCCATACTCTCCCCACAGCCTCCTGCTGCCGGTGATGCAAGGCTCTTTCTAATGCCCAACCCTCGGTGGGATGAGCGACACATGCCCAAGGTCAAGAAGCCGAAGAAGGGGTGGTTCATTCCCAAAAAGCGAAAAATTAGGAGAGGTCCTGCAGTTAAGCCCTCTGAGAGAGGACTGCCTCCCTGCCCTTCATGCGGCGAATGGTCGATGCAGAAGGATGAATCTAGGAATGAAATCTATTGTGGAGTTTGTGGAACCACCTCGTGAATGCGTCAATACCAAGTTAAGGGCCCTCTGTGCCAAGGTCGTCGCTGTGATGATGAACCAAGCCGGGCCGAAAGGGCACTGAGTGATGGGCGCTCTGAGCGGCCGGGTGATAATATGAGGTGGACAGGTCCAGATGGAAGGGTGCACAAGCCAGCACCCTCAGCCCAACTAACTCCTCCCAAGTACGGCCTCCTAATCCATTCCCAATCAGCCCCATGGAGGACATATGGCCGTATGATGGCGACAGTTTTACCGGCCTTTTTGTTGCTTTATGCAGCATTGATGCTCACAATAGGCGTTCTAGAATGGAATCCCGCCCTCATCATAGGCGGGGGCTTGTTTGCACTCCCCCTCGTGCTTTTCGTCCTCAGATTGACCAGGCCCTCAGTAATACAGGTCTGGAATGCCGTACCAGATTCCAACGGTTCAACACTCCATAATCGCCCTGATTCGTCTTCAATCACTACGATGAACCCTACGAGGATGGAACGGCACCTCTTGCTTGACGGCACGCCATTGGAGTTCCCTTCCTCGTGGAGTCCATGGGTCCTATTTCTTGGATGCGTATTCGTAGGTATATTACTTTCATTAGCAACGACCTCGACAGGAATTTCGGATGGTGCGATTGTCATTTTCATCTTGCTTGCTATACCTCTGTGGCTACTCGGCTTTTCGATTCCAGTTCTTGCATGGTGGTCTGTTGCAAGTCGGAGATTGCGCCTACCGATAAGACGCGTACAAGCTGAAGGTTGGTTGGTCGCAGGAATGATCAGTGCCTTTCCAGCATTCCTAGCGAATTCCCTACTAACTCCTGGGATGATTCCCGAATCGTGGAACTCCATTCAGAGTGACATGGCACTCATAGCAGTCGGCGCACCTATTATCGAAGAGACCTGCAAGGCACTGGTGATCCTTCTGTTCATACCGACACTGCGTGGGCCAAGATCCGGTTTTATGGTGGGTTTCAGTGTAGGCTTAGGATTCGCCCTCATTGAGAATGTTCAGTATATCGCCGGCTCTCTTTTAGGCGGCCCCGCTAGTTTAGCAGCCACAACCTTGATCAGAGGCGTGGGCTCGATACCCGCTCACGCTCTATGGACCGCTTTGGTGGGCTCTGCGATCGGGGGTTTCGTCGGTTCAAGAGGGCTCAATATGAAACTCTCCCTGGCAATTGCAAGGACGCAAATTGGAGTTATAGACACAGTCGAGAAAATAGGTGTTGATGTGGACGGGGACGGGCTGAGCGAGGGTTTCACTGAGTCGCCAGTATTCCTGCATGCCGCTCTTTCCGATGGTATCTGGTCTGCACGCGATCCAAAAAATCTTACAGGCGAGATACAGGCCATATCTGACGAACCGAGTGCAGAAACAACCTCACGCCCCATTTCACTCGCTTTCTGCTTTGCAGTATTCGGCCATGCATTGTGGAATGGGTTGTCCGTGGGATCTTACGCCGCCGCGGAGGAAGTTGGATTTAGCGAGGGGGCATCGCTTCTGATGACTGCAATAGTGGTCTTATGCATGGTCATATCCGTCATATTGCTAACTTTGAGGGAGTCGAGAAAACACTCTCCACTCTAGGAAGTGCCCAGTAAGCACCTTCGTTGTCGAATCCTTCTTCATCAATTAGTCCACGCGCCGAGCGATGGAGATTGCAGACCAGACCATCCTCCTCGCACTAATCTTTGGTCTACTCGGGGTCTGTATAGTTACGAGGGCGCTAGACGCCGGAGGTCTTGCAGCAGCCACAGTTATAGGTTGCATAATAGGTTTCATGGGGCACTGGACATGGCTAGCACTCCTGATCTTCTTTCTTCTCTCCGCATCGATTGCGACCCGCTGGAAATATGATGAAAAGAAGAGCATGGGCTTCGCTGAGGCAAACGAAGGGTCGAGAGGATGGAGGAATGCACTGGCCAATGGAGGTGCCCCTGCGATCGCCGTACTTATCCACGAGATCAATGGCGAACCAGGGTGGGGGGCCCTGGCACTTTCTTCGAGCGTGGCAGTGGCACTCTCCGATACCTTGGCATCAGAAATAGGGGTCATGGACAGTCGGACAAGGAGCATAATTACACTAAGATCAGTTCCTACGGGGTCCAATGGCGGCATGTCCCCTCTTGGCATGTTCGGATCCGTAATAGGTGCAGCCATGATCGCCATGGCCGCTATCGGACTGATGGCTGAACATCTTCCAGGCGGCTTATTCCAAACGGCCGTGATAATTACAACCGTGGGGTGGATCGGATGCCAGATAGATTCCATACTCGGGGAACTTTTGGAGAATCGAGGATTACTCGGTAAACATTCAGTGAATTTCCTCGCTACTTCTTTCGGCGCTTTAGCCGGGGGCATAACCTACGTCGCGATATTCTGATGCCTATGGACCGAGCATTCAACAGCACCCCGCGCAGCCACTCAATCATGGGAGGCAGGGCCGTCTTATGTATTGGCGCAACTGCTCTACTACTGGCTCTTTCTTCCGGGTATGTAGCAGCTCAAAGTTCAGATGGCCCTGGTACCGAGTGGGTATTGCCGCAAGAACATAGGTTATTTCTGAATGGTGTGCCCGGCGACGCGACAATCGATAGGGAATGGCCAATGGTAACAGGCTTACCTGAAGGAGACATCGAGTTCGATAAGACGTCCTCGGTACTCCCCACTACGCTTTTCGACATATATTCTGAACCTTTAGAGGGCCCTGTTGGATTGAGCGGGAACATCACTGTGGAACTATTCGCATCCTTATCCACCCAGTCCGATGCCTGTCGCCTGTCCAACATTCTCCCCGGTTCGCCTCTCGGCTCGACAACCACATTCTACGTTTCTCTCGTGATGGGGTCATACACCATTCTGGATCAAGCCCCTACCCAGACTTTGGTGATGGACGAGTCGTTTGCGGCGCCGCACCTCTTTACCGTGGAGGTGCAAGATGTCAATGTAAGCATGGGCCCTGGCGACACAATTGGGCTTCAGGTGTCAGTTCAACACGAGTGCGCTCAGACTGGACACGTTTACTGGGGTACTTTCGATGCCCATTCAGGAATAGTGATTGAAGGCGACGTCCTCAACCCATCCATATTCAAGACAGTAGATTTGAATCGAATTGTGAGAATTGAGTTCGACCCATCATCGCCCTGGGGGCAGTCTGACTACGCTACTCAAACAGTTGACATCGTGGGTCCATATGAGGACTGGTCGGATATGGTTCATTCGTTCTACGATGAAGATCTGCGAGTCGATCACTTTGAAGACCCCCACGGAACATCAGTTGGAGAATCAAATGCGTCTCTCAGGACTTGGAGCCTATCTGATCCCTTGGATCCCGGGAGGTACATGATCGATGTCTGCATCCAACTCTCAGACAGACCCTATGCGGAGCAATGCGAAGCGTATGCTGTACTCAGGTTCCAAGTCCACCCCGACGAAGAACCCCTCATGAATTCGTTAATTGCAGCTGTACTTATTCCATTGATTATGCTTGGCGGCGTTATCGCTGGGATACGACACGCATTACTTCCGATGCCTGTTTACGGATTACTCTTGGTTCTGATAATCGCCACCACTGCTCCGGCTTATTCCCTGGGTCATATCGACCATAGCCCAGTTAGGAGTGAAAGCCATCCGCCGTCATTCACCCTGCTTTCACATTCCGGAGGCTCACATTCTCTCGATTCGCTGCTCGAAGATCACGATGCTTTGGTAATGGGAGTTTTCGCCCCTGGATCGCCCAATGCAGCGACTCAATATGCAGATTTCTCCCTGGCCATGAATCTGGCCGAGAAAGACATTGCATTCGTGCAGATAGCAACATCGCCTGATCTTCTCGCTATCGACGTGGACGAACATGCAGCTTATGTTAACGAATCATGGCCAATTCTTCTCGATACGGCTTCTCAGGATGCTGGAAGAAGCCTTCCAAGCGGGCCTTCAGATGCAGTCATCATCCTGGATTCGAATGGCTTTGTGGCCCATTGGAGCCCTAGGTCAATGTCAAGCACAGAGATACTCGATTCTGTATCCGGTAACGATGCGCTGGGAAACGCATTTTCCTTCGCTAAGTTGCCATTCTCCCTCATATTCCTCCCGCTTTTGGTGATGGCCCTGCCTAGGAGCTCGAGTGTCCGAGACCCAGTTGAGGGCGAATTTCCAGGGACTGGGGCCCTGCTATCTGTATCATTGGCATCAATGGGTTTCGCGCTATGGTTCGCACCGCTATGCCTGCTCATAGGCATATTCGGCCAGAAAATATGGATCCCTGTATCTATCGGCATGGGGATATCTGCTATGTTCATGGGATCCCGTATCCTGTCTAGAGGAATGGTAGAACCAATAGATCGATTATCAAGATCCATATTTTCAAGATTGCCTCAGTCATACAAATCATGGACTAGCTCCGAAGAAGTATCTGACGACGTCCACATGGGGATATGGGCCGCCCTGCTAGTCACAATCGCAGAGCCGACTCTCGTGGCACAGGGCGTCCTCTCCTCGACAAACATCGCGATATTCGGACCCCTTGTGGGCTTTGTGACGCTAGTCGCCTTTTGCATCATGGGAGGGGGTATAGTTGTGGTATGCAGGCTCATTGTTTCCATTCTCGGCAGACTAGCACAAATCATCGGTCCAATGTCGGTGAGGATAAGAATCCGAACTTGGGGAGCAGGAATCATTGCAATCGGGCTCTGGTGGACCGTTCGAGATACCCTTCTAATACTCTCAACGTCTATGTGATTTGACCGAGACGATGATAAGCGTCTAACTTCAGGGCGATACACCCAATGGGGGTATAGTATAACCTGGTAGTACTGTGGGCTCCAGTTGCACGGGGATGACGACGCGTGGGTTTCCTGATGGACATGATGACCAACTGGAGCACCGACCCGTCGCGACCCGAGAGCGCGCATCCACCGGGTGCGTGCTGAGCGGAAGAAACCCGCTAGTCTGGGTTCAAATCCCAGTGCCCCCACCAACCATTCATTTCCGTCATTTCGCCAAATCGATGCGGGACTTCATATCCCTGAACCCCCGCCGTCAGCCACATGGCGGGCTTCTCAGACAGGGCCAAGGCCATCAAACCGACCGGTATCAGGAGGATGTTCGACCTTGCAGGCGACGATGCAATTCAATTTGGCCTCGGAGAGCCTGATTTTCAACCACCCAAGATCGCTATTGAGGCATTTCACAAGGCAATGCTGGAAGGGAGGAATAAGTACACATCAACCGGGGGCTTGCCTGATCTTAGAAAAAAGATAGCAGAGACGTGGCATCACATTGAACCAGAGTTGGACGAAACCAGTGTCTGCATGACCATGAGCGGAACCAACGCGCTATTGGACATATTTTTGGCAATCGTGAATCCGGGTGATGAGGTCCTAATCCCGGAACCCTACTTCCCCCTGTACCCCCCAGACGTAACAATATGCGGAGGAACGCCGGTGACATATCCATGTAAGTTCGAGAACGAGTTTGTCCCGCAGGTCAATGATCTAGAAAACCTAGTCAACGAAAAGACAGTTGCAATATTGTACAATTTCCCAAGCAACCCGACCGGTGCGACAGTCGATAAAAAACAAAGGGATGACCTGATATCATTCGCCAAACGTCATGACCTTTGGATCGTCACAGACGAAGTTTATGATAAGATAGTGTACGGCGATGACCATGTTTCTTTCCTCGGAGCAGGGTATGACCAAGTCATTATGCTGAATTCATTTTCAAAGACATTCGCCATGACTGGTTGGCGAATCGGCTATGTGCTCTCTCCGAACAAACATGCCATGGAGCAGGTAACCAAAATGCAATATTACGTCACTGCTTGTTCGAACGATGCAATGCAATATGCGGTTCTCGAGGCGATGAACAACGCATCAGACTATCCAAACACAATGAGGGACGAGTTCCAATCCCGCAGAGATATAATTTCACGTAGACTAAACAACATGGATGGCGTTTCTTGTCACGTTCCGAAAGGCGCTTTCTATGTCTTCCCCAAGATAGAAGTGAAGGGATTAACAAGCGAAGAGTTAGCAATAGAAATGTTGTCTGAGGGTGTACTGTGCAGCCCCGG
>MDTD01119678.1_pt1 | contig 35491 bp, 32 predicted proteins | sample 811221 | NCBI WGS metagenome assembly MDTD01 (sample SAMN05326646, study PRJNA326480) | marine metagenome | isolation source: seawater | place: Pacific Ocean: South West | collected 2011
AATACTCAGGCAACAAACTTAACCCAAGAAACAGATACAGCTGATTCACAAGCAAATAACTTAAGTCAAGAAACTTCTGTTGCAGATGCACAAGCAAACAACTTAAGTCAAGAAACAGATACAGCTGATTCACAAGCAAATAACTTAAGTATTGATGTCACTCTTGCAGATTCACAAGCAAATAATTTAAGTCAAGATACTTCTCTTGCAGATTCACAGGCAAATAACTTAAGTGTCGATGCAGAAGCACCAACATCTCAAGCAAACAACTTAAGTCAAGATACTTCTCTTGCAGATTCACAAGCAAATAATCTTAGTATAGATGCAGAAGCACCGACATCTCAGGCAAATAATCTTAGTATAGATGCAGAAGCACCAACATCTCAAGCAAACAACTTAAGTCAAGACACTTCACTCGCTGATTCACAAGCAAATAATTTAAGTCAAGACACTTCACTCGCTGATTCACAAGCAAATAATTTAAGTATCGATGTTACTCTTGCAGATTCACAGGCAAATAATTTAAGTGTCGATGTTACTCTTGGAGATTCACAAGCAAATAATTTAAGTCAAGATACTTCTCTTGCAGATTCACAAGCAAATAATTTAAGTCAAGATACTTCTCTTGCAGATTCACAAGCAAATAATTTATCATCTGAATCAGAAACAATAGCAGGACAACCACCATCTGAACTTTCTATTCAAACAAGTGTACAACAAACGACAACAGAAATAGTAAATATTGATGTCGAAACTGCAACTTCTGCTCCAAACATAGAAGGTAATACTCAAGTAGTTGCAGAGTCAGAACCAAATTTTGAAGGAACGACAAACGAAGAAACGGAAACTATAGTTTTAAATACAGGTTCTGATACGGATGTTGCAGAAACTGAGGTAGTAAATACAGGTTCTGATACGGATGTTGCAGAAACTGAGGTAGTAAATGCTGGAACAACAGTAGAAGTTGCTGAAACAGAGGTTTCAACTACTGGAACTGATACTGAGGTTGCATCTGCGACAACAAGTACTGTCGGTACGACTATTTTAAGTCAAGAAAGTGAAATCGTAGAGGCTGGTGTTAATGTTGTAACAGCTGATGCTTTACCACCAAATATTGGTGCAGACCCAGACCCAGCAGAACCCCCTGTCATTTTTGGATTTGATAATCTTGTTACACAACAATCAGAAAGTGTTAACGAAGGAGACCAAGTTGAGGTTCAAGAATCTCAAAGTGTTAACCAAGGAGATAATATTGAGGTTGGTCAACAAACTCCAGATAATGTTGAAGCAGGAGACCCAGCCGAAACAACGCCTGGAAATGTTTCGGAAAGTGAAAACCCGCCTGTCCCACAACCTAATGATGGTCTTTCAGCAGATTCTGGAACTGAAGCAATATCAGAAGAAGGTGGGGATTCGGCTGCAGCCATTGAATCACCAGTAATAACATCACCAGTTATAGGTGGTGGTCAGAACGAAGATTCTGAAGATAAAGGTATTATAATAATGGCCGATGGTACAGTGAAATTTTATAAACTACAAAAAATTGATAACGGTGGGTCTAGGTTTGGGCCCTTTGTCATGCGTGATGGCGAACATAGAGATTTCAAACAATAGGGTGATGATGTGGTTCAATTTGTAAGAAATGGTGGAATACAAGTAGAAACAAAATCTTCTAGAAGAAGTAGTTTCGTCTTTGACCCTGTTCAAGAAATAGAAATAACATATGAAAATTACTTCTCTAATATAGATTATGAGAAAGTAATTGATGGCATCACAACTATTAAATTTGTATTTGACACACAAGTATTTGATACTGGTATGCGCTTTAATCCAATATTTAGAAAAATGGATTATGATTTAGACCACTTTAATTATCTGACATATGACAAATCAACATCAATGGTTTCTTCGAAGTATATAACACAAATATACGAAAGAATGGTTGATATTAAAGAAAAAATAGGATACGATGAGGCGATAAAAGTAATACAAAATCAAATGTCTTACGGAACTTCAAACAAAGCTCCAGATTATCACTCAAGACAAAATATTATAAAAGATGTTGTAGATGTTGTAGTAAATCAAACTCAAGAAATAACTCATACAAAAGATACATCTTATATCTTATTTAAAGATGCTGTAAGTAAGGCATATGATGACCTTATGACATATGGTTATGAAGTTCATGAAGCGACCATTATTCTTGCAGAGAGATTATTATTTGCACCAGACATAAAGAGTTTTCAAACTGCAATATATAACGACATATATGATAGTAAAGGAACTGGTAATATTATAACACAGGCAAGAGAGATTGTCGAGTTTATTAATATGGCCGAAATTCAAACTAATTACACATATAAAAATCCAACAGTTGATCCACTCACAAAAGATTCTTTTTACTTAGATTATACTTGGAGAAATCCTCTTGTAGATCCAACAACTAGAGATGCACAATATCTTGATATGAATTATCGTGTTCCTCTTATTGACCCATCAACTAGAGATGCACAGTATCTTGATATGAATTGGAGAAATCCAACCGTAGACCCAACAACAAAAGATGCACAATTTATTGAATGGAATTGGAGAACTCCTACGATAGACCCTATAACAAAAGATACTGTATTCTCTAAATGGCAATATATCACTGAAAGAAAAATATCAGATGAGATGGCAATTCTTGAATTACAAGAACATCCTTGGAGATTTGCAGATGAAATAGAGAAGTCTATGGACTTTCATAAACCAGATGACCCTGTTATCATCAATCAATATTTATTTAACATTCCGCCATATCATCCAGAGCCTCCATATCAACAAAAACCAAATGATATTGTTTTCAAATTGGTTTATGACCAAAAACCAGCAGACTTTGTTTTTCATGTTAGACCACAATACTTAAGTGATTTTGACCAACCATTACAGATAAGAAGTTTATATTATATTAGTCTAGATGACCATATGGAATACAAAGAGATGTTAGATTGGTCTCATGTCGGGCCTGATACTGCATATATTCCAGAAACTATGTTTATGCATGAAAGTCAATATTTTCCCGAAAAGAAAAATCAATATTTTATGAGACAACAAGGTACTAGAACTGATTTGCCTTATAGAACTATTCTTAGTGAATACTTTAGAGTAGAAACACCACCACAAAGATTAGTTACAACTGGATACGGTGAATTTTATTTTATAACAGAACATGAAGAAAGGAAAGTTTATGCACATGCAACTCCATTTGAAATAAATGTAAATCTTTCTTATGAAGGAATAAAAATACATCAAATACCTTTTACAAAAATTGAATCAAATCATCCATTGGGTGGAGGGTCACAACATGCTGGTCACGATGTTCCACCTATAGCAGACCAAGGAGCTTCACAATTTAAACTTACAGATGTAATTAATTTTTATAAAGAGGGAACAGATATGCCATTTGGCGCTGGGAGACATGGAAGATGTGCTACAGGAACATATAGATATTCACAAACTGTTTTTTCTAAACCAGTTCAAACTGAAGAAGGTGTAGTTGGTGTTGGTAGTCTTCACGAATTTGATGAAGTTGACCATAACCTAGACGGAATTGATGAAAATAATTTAGGAATAGGTCAAGGAAAAGGATTGAACTTTGTTTATGAAATTCAACAGGGCGCTGATAGATTTCCAGAATATGTAGAAATTGTAGGACAAAGATTGAAAGGATTTGTTGGAGAAAATGATGCATTTATTCGAAAATACCAATATGAAGATTGGGTAACACGAAACAATCATCCAATTGATGATGACTATACTGATTTTAATCCAGCAGAAGTTTCAACATATTTCAGTACAGTTATAGGAAGAAATACAACTCGCATGGAAATAGATGTTCTTACTCCAAATGGAGAAGAATTATTAATTGGTCAACAACTTTATCAATATGATGATGCTGGAAATATTGTTGCTCAAGGAAAAATAACAGCGAAGATGTTAACTTACACCAAACCTATTAGGACTGCATTGGGAGAAGTAGAAAGTAGTCAATTACATACTAGATATGAAATAGATAATGTAGATGGAATATTCAATACTTTTAATGTTGAAGATTCTTTTACAACAACTACATCGATAATTTTTGATACAGCAACAGTTGGTGCAATAGATACTCAAATAACAACATTACAAGAATTAATAACTAATAATCCAAATGATACTGCTGAAAATCTTATTCGGCAAGCGAGTATAATAACTTTACAACAAGAAAGAGCTGATGTCATTTTTAATACATCTCAAACAATTATTTCTAGAAATGCGGCTCCAGCAGTATTCAATATTTTCAAAATATTCTCGCCTGGTTTTACTGAGGATGGTCTTATTATAACTGATGTTAATGAGGAAAGTCCTAGAGGATTAATTAAAATTGTTGATTTAGTATTTCCAGTTGAAAACAATTGGTCATACGATAGAGATAGATTTTTATTCACATCTCAAAAACTTCCGACATCTTTTGTAATTGATTCAGATTCTGACGGAACTCTTGAAGTTTTGTCAAGAGAAGAATGGATTGCATATAATAGGTCGATTGGAAACTTTAGATTTAATACAGATTTTAATAATGCAGCCATTGACCAAGAATTAATAAATGTTGCATTATCTTTTAGAAATGGTGAAATAGGAGAAGAAGAGCGTGATGATAGATTAGATAAACTACAAGATGCTAAAGGAATTTCTGTTGAAAATAAAAGAACTGAAAGACTAGAAATTATAAACGCAGCTAATTTTATATTTGATAATGGAACAGACCTAATACCTATAGACGAAAGAACATTTTATCAACAACCAGCAGATATTATATTCGTACCCGAATCAACCGTTTATAAATAGGAGTGAGGTTAAAAAATATGCCAGCATCGTCAAGATTACAAGATAACTGCACAGGTCATGGATGTTGGCCTCCAAGACCAAACAACTCTGCAAGTACGAATGTATTTGTTAATAATAAAGGTTCACATAGAAAAGGAGATAGTTGGGTGCCTCATGCATGTCCACCAGCTCCACCACATGGTTCTGTAACTAGTGGGGGAAGTCCTAATGTATTTGTTAATAATAAACCTATGGCAAGAATAGGAGATGCAGTTGCATGTGGTTCATTGATAAGAGATGGCAGTTCTAATGTTTTTGCAAATGATTAGTTATAAATAGAATAAAAAGGATTTAGTTTTGGCAACCATAGTTCAAAGACCGATTAAAGCAATTGTCCAAGGTGACGGCGATGTTGTACTTGGAGAATTTACAGATCAAGATGGTATCAGTCTTGACTCTCTTATATTAACATCCGTCAACCCACAAACAATTCAAAATCTTAGAGACCAATTAAAAGCTGCAAACTTTGAAAAATATGGTAATATTGGTGCATTTCCATTACAACCACAAGATGGTTTACTTGCACAAGATCAAAATTCTGGTAAATTATATATTTCTAACAATTTAGAATGGCTCGAAGTTGGTGGTGTAACTAAAGTATCTGGTGTTGACCCTAATACTGGCGTACAATTAAACCTAAAAAATACTAATAAATTTAGTTTCGAAGGTGATTTAAAAGTCGAATATAATTCGGCACTTCAAGAATCTACAGTAACAGTTGATACCAGTTCTCTTACGTCTAGATTAGATATTCTTGAAGCAGATGGAACAGCAGGAAACTCAGTAAGATTTCTTATTGACCAAGCAGTAGATGGTATATTGGGTGGTGCAAGTACTCAAGGTAATACTCTCAAGAAATTAGAAGACTCCATAGATGCCATAGAAACAAATATAGGAAATCAAAACCTAAATGCGATAGAATCTGAAGTTGACGCTATTCAAGCACAAATATCTGATTTTACATATGCTGGAAATAATTCTACCTTGATGAACAATCCTGATATAAATAATCTTGGTATAATATATAATAGGACAAGTCAAAAGTTTGAACCATCACAACTTGCTCTTGGGATACCGAATTTTTTCAAGTTCACCAAACAAAATGGAAGTAGAGATGATATTCCCCTTACCACAACATTCTTTGGAAACACAATTATTGAAGGTGCTGTTAAGTTTTTTAAGACAGATGGAACAAGGGATGATGTTAACATCATTGCGACATAAACAATTTTATAAATAATAGAAAACTGATTTTAAATTTCTAAATAGATCGAATCAAAGGAGCAAATAATGAGCAAACACGTTGAACGTAACAACATTATTCATTTAGATGGATATTATCGAAACCCAGATAAAGATGAGGATAAACCCCTTATTGCCCAACTCGCAGATGATTTGACAGCTAGTGGGTTTACCGATGCTGGCCCAAACATTACAAAAATAACAATTACTAATGATGCCCTAACTTATTTTATTGATAAACTGATTTGTTACTACTATAATTCAGAACCTAGTCAAACTGGCAATGGTGCATTTGGAGTTTTCGGAACTACTATCATTGGAGATGGCAACAGTCCAGCTAAATATCAACCTTGGGATGTAAACCAAACTGGGAAACCTACCGCCACCACCTTAGACTTTGGCCCAACATTAGATGTAACAACAGAGATTTCTGGTAATTTATTAGAATATGACCCTACAGGAATGGTTGGCCAAAGAACAAAATACATCAACCAAAATTATGACGATGCAAATTGGAATCAAAAGCACTGGTTATATTCCCCAGAACAATGGGGTGCAATTGCTGGCGATGCAGCTGAGGCGTTTAAAGCAACGGATGCCGCTCCTGTTTCTGGTCAACAACCATCTGGTACATGGTTAGGGCCAAATGCTGAACTATTTTCATATCTCAATCCTCATCCAAACCAACGAGTCCAAGATGCAAATGGAAATATAATAGGATTTTTGAAAAAAGACCCTTTAGGGCCTAATATTAAAACTGGATTGTCATCTTCTCAATCATTTCATGCTGCCAAAGCAAAAAGTACTGATGCGAATACAAAAGGTAGTCCTACTGCAGCTTGGAGATTGTCCATTGGTTACCCAGGCATTGCCACTGTTGCAAAATTAGTTTATCAGAATGAATTTAATAAAATTAAAAGACTTATAACCTCAAATTCTAGAGGGGTAACATTATTTCCAGAAAATTCAGATAAGAGTCAAGGAAATATTGATGCAGCTCTTCAACAATATAAAGAAGAAGTAAAATCTTCTGGAAATTTGCATCATTTTTGGATTAGTACAAGAATGACTGATTCATTCTTTCCATCTAACATTTCTCCACCACAAACTGCCGTTGGTACTCTTTCTCTTGACTTAGATAACGCAAATAATGTTACTGAACTTCAAATTGGAGATACTTTTTCTATCAATCTAAGAAAATATTCTGGTGCGAAAGGTGTTGGTTTCCCAGCTGAAGTTTTAGAAAATTTTGCATCAGGGGATGTCAATATTGATTCAACAACTGGTGGTTCATTAAGTGTTACTGAGAACCAAAGTCAGACAGCTTTTGCTGGAACAAGAAGTGTTATAATTACAACTCAACAGACTGGTGAATTAGTCGATATGATTCCTCCAGCGAAAGCAGGACAATCTACTGCAACTGGAATAAACGGAAGTACTACGAATACATCAGATGATAATATTACAATCCCTCCAACCTTGAGCGGTTTTCATAATACTGCACTGACAGTAAGATTTCTCTCAACCAATGAAGAATATAATACATTGGGAACTGGTGGAACACATAATAACGGAACATCCTTTACTGTAGAAGTCAATTCTAGTATAAAATCATTAGAAGCATTTAGAGACAATTTAGTTACTCAATTAAATGGTTCTGCATCTGGTGGTTTCGGTGGTGATGCCGTATATTCTATCAATCAAATATCCAGTTCCGTTATTGATTATAAAGGTAATGTTGCTGGTGTAGATGTTGGTATCCATGTTTTCAGAGTTCCAAGGATAACTGGAAGTTATTCGAATAGTGGTGGTACTGATGGTACGACAGTAAATATCACTGGTTATCCACTTGCTGGTAATGCAAAAGCAGAATATACAACTGGAGAAGGTACAGTTGTAAACAGAGTTATTGCAAACGGAAACTTTAGAGGTCTGGGTGCGAATGAAAACTTAACTGAAACATATGCAACTGGTTATGTTCATAGAGTACAATTAGGTGGAAGATCTGGTGCAGCCTTTGACGGTTGTAATGCTGGAGATAAGTTTACCTTTGATATTACTGGAGTTCCAGATGAAGGAAGTGCTACTCCTTGGTCTTCACCTGCTAAAGATCTACAAGTAATATGGACAGCACCATCATCATTTAATATTCCACAACAAATGGTAATGTCAATGAGTTCTGCTTTAAAATCTGATGCATATATAAGTAAATATATGAATGTAGATGTAGTAGGTGATGCAATTATTTTAACATACAATACATCATCTAGTGCTTATATGGTGAGGTCATTAAAAAGGACTGCTACTGAGGGATTGGGGTTATTTAATATAGATTCTGCATTATGGGCAGCTACTTCAGCTGCAAACTCATGGGAAACTCAACCTTTTGGTGGTGAAACAGATACCGAAGCCGCAGTTGTTGGAAATTATAATCTATACTCTTCTTTTGCTGGTAGAACACCACCAGCATATGTTGTTGGAACAAATCCAACAATAGCAAAGGTTTTCCCTGCTTATGCTTCTACAGACCAGAATGACCAAACTGCACAATATAGAACTTTGGGTTCTATGTCTGATGTTTTACCAGATGCTATCGCAGTCCAAGATGTTCCATCATTGGCTGCATTTGGTGTTACAGTAAAATACACAGCATCTACTTCAATTGCATATAACCCAATCTCAATCAGTCAACAAACACAGATTGAACCTATTGCTCTTGCAGATACGAGTGTGAAATTGTCATTTCCTTTCGCAAGAGACCTTGGAACTTTTGCAAATCCAATAAATCATAATAGTAGTTCTGTTGGAGTTCAATATGCAGATCAAATAGTTGTTGATGAAACTACATCTGTCGTTGATATGACGGCTCTAGACGCTAATGGGACACAAAATGGAGGACAAAGCGATCCACTTGCAGCTCCTCTTGATACACAAGACGCAGGGCCATTTGAATCTTCTCTAGCGAGTGTTATGGGTGGAAACACAAAATATTTTAGTTCTTATAAACAACACATTATAGGTCGTGCAAATTATGGTTACGAAGAAGATAATGGATATACTGTAAGAGGATTCGTTGCATCTGGTAATAGACCAGGCCCCCAAATTTCATTTGATTCAGAAAAAAGAGGTAGTCATCCTAATATAAGCAATCCAGGCATAGAGGATAATTATAGAAATTTCGTATATGAGGTTGGATCTATTCCGATTATCAGTTTCGAAAATATAACCGACAACTCTATTGGCCCGATTATATTTGATACTCCATCAAATGCTGGAGGTCTTAGTGGCCCAGATGGAACAGAAGGATACAGAATAAGATTTAATGTTAATCGTGGGGAAGCAATTGAAGATGCATCTCCCTTTATTGCAACAAGATATTTACAAGGATTAGATACTGGCGGTGCTGGTTCTACTTCTTTTGAATACCTGACTGTTCACATTGCAACAGAATATCAACTTAAAGATGATGGTACTGTGACAAGACCAGAAGGAAGAGATGGAGTAAAAGTTGGTGAACTGAGAGAGCCGGGCTTCTTGGGTGCAATCAGACCTCAATACGCTGGTTACATGAGAACAAGAATACACAATGTAAATCCTTATATTCAAGATACCTCTCTTCAAGATGCAACTTTCCAACAAAGAAGGTTGGGAATGGTTTCTACCGCTGGTATTGTAGGATACTACGATTATCCAAATTCTAGTATTACAATGAGTGCTACAGATCCAACTGCAAAGTATAATGATAGAATTTTGGGTGGTCTATCAACATTCTATGATGGTACAGTAACTGTAAAACCAGAGTTCAGATATGAAGAAAGGTTTATGTTGGGTAGTTCAACAGAATTAACTGCTGATACCCCATATAATGATGGACAGTTGCGTATGCAACAAGGTTGGTTTAAGAGAACAGGAAAACAACAGAGGGATATTGCTTTCTCATACCCTATGTCATACTTACTAACTACAACAAATCATGGATTGTTCCTCATGTTAAAAGACCAAGCTTCATCTTTCCAAGATGATGATTACGCATGGTTTGTTGTTCAAAGACACGTTGATGCTACTACTGGTGCTCCAGATGTTTCTTCAAGTACAAGACCAGTTCATTGTGTTTATCAGTCTTCAAAACCAACAGTTCTATTTTCCGATTTGAGTCCGTTTTTTACAGACAAAGCAATTCAAGACAGAACAACCTCTCTTTTTGTACAGGGACTGTTTGACCAGTATGGAACACAACTCTTTGATTTTGAAGTAAGTCAGATGACAAACGATGAGATAAAAGCATTTGATATTGAAGAACAAAGTAAATTTAGAAGATTCATAGTAAGAGAAAAAGATATTCTAAAACCTTGGAATCGTCATGTATTTGCTGGATTGCCTGAAAGAGATTCCCATGCAGTCTTAAATGTTCTTGAACAACTCTCATTAAACGAAGCTGGACAGTTAGTTATTCAGTTTCCTAACAGATTAGGTTCGCAAAGATACTTTTACACAGGTGCAGAACTTGACATGATTGCGTTTGCTGATGGTGGTGCTGTTGGTGAAGGAAGTATTATTACTTCTGACAGATTTAGTAGTACTGGAACAACAGATAAAAGAAGACTGTACAAGGCAGGGCCTTCTTCTGCTTCATTTGGTAACGGAATGAGAATTTTATATCTTGCTGCTGGTTTTGGAATCCTCAATACGGATATAGATACTACGCAATTGAACTCGTAGAGTAGTTCAATATGACTACCGCTATACCACTAAAAGTCACTATTGACTCACAAGGGAATACCGATGGACTTTCACAATTTCAAGTTGGGGAGTCTGTCGCTCTTTCTCATGGCGGAACTGGTGGAACAACAGCAACCCAAGCAAAAACTAATCTAGGATTGCAGACTGTAGCTTCTACAGGAAGTTATAATGACTTGTCTAATAAACCCACAATAAATATAAACACTTTTACAGTTTCTTCTCCATCAACTCAATGGACAATTACACACAACAAAGGAACAACCAAATATAGAGCTCAATTATATGAAACAAATGGAGATCCATTTATTGCTTATATTGAAACTTTAGACGCAAATTCTTTCAAAGTTCACTTATCAGAAAGTATTACAGGATATGTAGAAGTCATATTTGATGGTGAGACTCTGCTTCCATAGTTAGTGAGGGTTATAAATAGGATAGAACACTACTAATATAAATGGAGCGGCACGAAGCATGGCCAATAAATATGTAAAATTTCATGGTATCAAGCTTGCTGATGGCTCTGAAATTGAAAACCTCAGAGTAGAGAAAGTAACGGCTGACCCTACCCCGATATCAGCTGGTCGCTTATGGTATAACGAAACAACAAAAGCATTTAAGTTCTCTTCCTTGGATGGAAGTGGAAATATTATAATTCGACAAGCTGCTAGTCTTGAAGAATTAAATACAGAAGTAGCAACTCTTAATACTGCAATTACTAATGAAGCGTCTACCAGAGCTTCTAATGATTCGACTCTTCAAACAAACATCGATGCTGAAGCGGTCAATCGTGCAAATCATCCAGCGACAATAATATTTGATGTCACTAACAATAGTGCTTCAAATTTTATTATAGATGGTGATTCAAACCCTACACTCAAATTAACGCCTGGAGTTACATATAGATTTGATTTGAATTTGGGAACACATCCTATAGTAATTACATCTGCTCCAGTAACTTCAAATTTCTCTTCAAATTATTATAATGATGGTTTAAGTCATGTTGCAGATAATGGAACAACTTCAACTGGTTCGGCCGCTCAAGGAAAAGCTTCTGGTAAGTTATTCTTTAAAGTTCCTCATGATGCACCAGACCAAGTATATTATATTTGTACAAATCATCCAGCTGCAATGGCTGGAATACTTAAGACATCTGCTTTACCAGCAACTGTCCAACAAGAAATAGATGCAATAGAACTTGGTGCTGGTCTTGAAACCAATGGTACTTATAATGCTGATAGTACAACAGTTTATTTAACAACTGCATCAAGTCTAAAAGACGCAGACAATAAACTAGATACTGCAATAAACAATGTTTCATTAGAATTAGACACAACACAAAATTCTTCTGGATTCACTGGTAGTGGTGCCTATCTTGCAGATGGAAGTTCTAATTATATTGCTGGTGCAACTACTTTAAAAAATGCTGATACACTTCTTGATGCACAAATAAAAACAAATGCAGATGCAATTGCAGTTGAAACAAGTGCAAGAACAAATGCTGATAATGCTATTACTACAGATATCACAAACCTACAGTCTGATGTCACTGCAAATACATCTCAAATTAACACAATAGAAGCAAGTGCTGGGTTAAATGTAAGTGGGTTATATGTTACAAACGGTTCATCTAATTATATTACAACTGCGACCAGTTTAAAAGATGCAGATAATAAACTAGATACACAAATAAAAACAAATGCTGATGCAATTTTAACTAAACTTCCACTTGCTGGTGGAACAATGTCTGGTGACATTGACGGTAATGGTAACAAAGTTCTTTTTGCAAACGTATATTCAGCACTATCAGATTTACCTTCTGCGTCTACTTATCATGGTATGTTTGCACATGTTCATGCAACTGGTAAAGGTTACTTTGCTCATGCTGGTAACTGGGTAGAATTAGCTAACTACAGCGATTTAAACGACTATCTATCCTTATCTGGTGGAACAATGACTTCTGCCATTAATATGGGTGGTCAAAAAATTACCAACTTAGGAACGCCAACTGTATCGACTGATGCATCAACAAAGGCGTATGTCGATAGTGTTGCAAACGGTCTAGATGTCAAAAACTCTGTAAGAGTTGCAACAACTACAAATGGAACACTTTCATCTGCATTTGCAAATGGACAAACAATTGACGGTGTTACTCTTTCTACTGGTGATAGAATACTTCTTAAAAACCAAACTACTGGTTCAGAAAATGGTATCTATACAGTTAACTCAAGCGGTGCTCCAACAAGAGCAGAAGATTTTGATACGGACACAGAAGTAACTGCTGGTGCATTTACATTTATTGAAGAAGGTACAATTAACGGAAATAATGGTTTTGTAGTTATATCAGATGACCCTGTTACAGTTGGTACTACTTCAATAACATTCCAACAATTTTCTGGTGCTGGTCAAATACTAGAAGGAAATGGATTACAAAAAGATGGTAATACTCTTTCCGTAAAATTAGATGGTACTAGTATTTCTGCAAGTTCTTCTGGTATAAAATTAAGCGATACTTTATCCAATAAGATAACCACTAATGAAACTAATATATCTAATCTTCAGACAGAATTGGACGCAACACAAACTGGTGCTGGTTTAGGTTCTGATGGTTCTTATACTGCAAATAATAGTTCAAACTACATTACTGGTGCAACAACACTCCAAGGCGCAGATAATCTTTTAGATACACAAGTAAAGTCCGTTGTTGATTTAATTGATACTATTGAATCTTCAGTTGGATTAAGTACAACAGGAACATACTCTGTTTCTGGAACAAATTACATTAATTCTTCTACTAGCATTACAAGTGCAATAGGATTACTCGACACTCAAATTAAAACAAACTATGATGATTTAGAATCTTTAATATTAGACGTAGAATCAAATTCAGAAGCTGAAAGTTCTGCAAGAATTGCTGGAGATAATTCTGTAAGAACTTCAGTAAATAATTTAAGATTTACATATCAATCTAGCGCCTCTGCTCTTGTACATACTATTGCACATAATTTAAATTCCAATTTTCTTTTATTTCAAGTTATGGTTCTTGATAGTGATGGAAAATATAAAAATGACGTTGTTCCTGTTGAGGAAACGGATGCAAATACTTTAACAATAACTTTAACTCAAGCTTCACATATCAGAGTTTCAGTCATGTCAATGACGAATATATAATATGTACAGTGAGTTAATAATAAAGGTATTAATTATAGGAGTACCGACTTATCTTGTTGCATTTTTAACAGAAGCAATGGTTTATACTGTTCCTATGTTGGCTATAACAACAGTTATTGCAACAAGTGTATACAAAAAAGATGATATTGAAAAAAGAATAGATTCAGACTTTAAAGATAGTAAAGAAGATGGCGGAGCGTGAATATGGAAGAAAAGAGAATGAATTTGGGAAATGTTGCCTTAAAAGGTAACATCAAGTTTGAAGAAAACCACAAGACTTTTCCAGAAAATCCAGAAGATGGTGAACTCGCACTAGTAAATGGCACATTACATTTATTTACTAGAGAAGAGTGGTGGCAACTTATGTTGTACACTAAAAAAAGTGGGTTTTTTCAAATTAATGACCCAAAAGAAAAAGAAACAGAAACTAAACTACCAGAAAGAGGAGTCTTTAAAGATTTATATTCAGAAAAGGCAGAAATTGGAAATTTAAGATGGTCATCAGATTGGTGGGATTACAATGATTTACCACCAGCACATCTTCATTCTGGAATGATGACCCTTTTAAGAAAAGAAAAAAAGATTGTATATTCTAATGGAGAAATGTGGAAATATATTACTACAGAAGATAGTAAAGATGAACTTTTAGTATCAGTAAAAAATGAAATACATGAATTATTAAATAATATTGATTATAATAATATAAAAAATTTACCAGATTTAACTAATGTTTCTCCTAAATGGAAAAACATTCAAGATATTCCAGACCTTGGAAACAACACATATAAAGGACTGACAGATAAACCAGTTCTTATATATTCAGATGAAATTAATATTGATAGTCTTGATAGAAGTGATGGAATAGTTGAATTTAAAAAAGATGATGAATGGATGAATTTAGATAGAGATTGGTTACAAATATTTATAGATGGATGTTTAATAAATCCTTCAAAATATAAAAATTATGGAAGTTATGGAGTGATGTTTAATAATTTCATTCCAGGCGGAAGTATACAAGCAGTAACACTTAAAACTTAGGATGGAAAATGCCAGATTCAAATTTTACAACTGCAATTTCAGATCTACTAAGTAGAGCAACAAGTTTAGTACCTACTGCTACGGCAAGAGAACTTTATCAAATAACAAATTGCGTCAAAAGAATTAAAAAGACTGATGATGCAACATTTGAAAATGCTCTTAATTCTAGAATAAATTCCCTATTATCTTCTGCAACTTTAACTGAAAAAGAGTTCCTTGGCAAATCTATTGCGAATATGTTAGAAAATACTATAGTTTCTGGTGTTTATCTTCCGAGCGACACAGGAAATTCTGGGAAAACATTAAAAACGAATGGTTTTTCTACTTTATGGGATAATGCTCACCCATCACTAAAAACATCAGAAACAGGAACAACAAATGGAGAGGTTATAATTTCTGGTTCTGATATTAAAATGTATTATGATGGAAGTTGGAGAACAATTGGCACCCCCCAAACAACTTTCACGTTTGATACATCTAAATCTGTAATTAATTCTACTTATACTGCTGACAATCAAGCAGATATAACTCCTACATCAAATCAGATAGCTCATACAGAAGAAAATGGTTTGGTAGGTAAAGGTTATTTCGAAGTTAAATATATTTCGGGAACAATAAATTATTCTTTGATTGGAATTGCCTCTGGGAATTTCCCGAAAGGTGCTAGTGAAGCAAGATATAATCAAGTGGGAACTGGATATGACCAGAGTATTTATCTTCACAGAGATGGGAAACTTTTTGATGGAACTACTAACTATGGTAGTAATTTTTTCAATGGTAATGCGAATATAAATGACATAAGAATGGTTGCTTATGATACAACTGCTGGAAAAGTTTGGTTAGGAACAAATGGGTCATGGGGCCCTAATCATAATCCAGCCACACAAGCTGGAAGTTCTATTAACATGAATGGAACTACTAATATGCGTCCAGCTTTTACTACACAACAAAATGGTGGAGAGAATTATCGAATAGAAATAATCAGTCACACTCAAGGCCCTCAATATACAATACCAACTGGATTTTCACTAGCATAGAAGAATAAAAATGGCAGATTCAAATTTACAAACATCAACAGCTGCAATATTAAGTAGAATTACAACATTAGTTGCCAGTTCTGATGCAAAAGAACTAGCCAAAAATGCAAAAACTGGAAAAAATATTGGAGAAGAAGAAGATACTAGTTTAGAACAAGCAGTTGCATCAAGAGTTAGTTCTCTTTCAAGTTCTGCAACAGCAGAAGATTTAGATTATCTTAGTAGGGCGGTTAAAGAGTTGTTGTCAACAACTTCAAGTAATTTAACTGGTGAGTTTATTCCAAGTCAATCGGGAAATTCTGGTAAATTTTTAGTAACAGATGGAACAAATGATTCTTGGCAGAATGTTTCTATCAAAACAGTAACTAATGTGGTTGATTTGTCGAATAGTGCATCTTATAATATTGCATATGTAACATCAATAAACAAATTATATGTTCTAGAATCTGGGAATTGGAGAGAAATGTAATGTCAAACTTAGATTCAAGATTAGATACATCAAGGTCTGCACTTACAACTGATTTAGAAAGTTCTATTCCGAGCGCTGATGCATTATCTTTACTTAAACTTGCAAGAATAGCAAATCAAATAAAACAATCAGAAAATCAAACTTTAGAAACACTGATAGATTCTAGGGCTCAAACATTAATAAGTGGAGCAAGTGTTGAAGATTTAACTAAAGTTGCTGGTGCAGTTGCAAAAGTTATAGATGCAGTAACACCCAATACTTCTTCTGGAGCAGAACTTCCAACTCAATCTGGCAATGCAAATAAATGGTTGACTACGGATGGAACGAACATGACTTGGGGTGATGTAGATGGAATAACTGCGACTGAATACATAAATGAGGCTGGATTGCCTGCATCTGGAAATACAAATGGAGATCTTGCATATGCAGTATCAGAAAAAAGTTTAAATTTTTGGAATGGTACTGCTTGGGAAAACATAGGCAACTGGACATAATCTAAATAATTATAAATAGTAGCAAAACAGGAGCTACTATAATGGCGAGAATCACATCTAAAACAGAGTTCAAAGAGTATTGTTTACGAAAACTTGGTAAACCAGTAATTCAAATTAATATCGATGATACCCAAGTAGAAGACAGGGTAGATGATGCATTTGAATATTATCGTGATTATCATTACGATGCAACCGAAAAAGTGTTTCTCAAACACGAAATAACTGGTTCAACCTTAAATCTTACAACTACTGTTGGCACTGAATTTACTGATGGTGAAACAATCACTGGTGGTACAAGTGGTGCAACTGCAATAGTACATTCGACAAAATTAGATGGAACAACTTCTGATATTGTTTATGAGATGATGACCAATTCAACTCCACCTTTTCAAGCAGCAGAAACTATAACAGGGGGAACATCTGGTAAAACTGGTGTTATTAGTTCTGTAGATAAAGGAGATATAGAAAACGGATATCTTACTACTAGTGACTTGATTACAGGAATAAAAAGAGTTATTCCTCTATATGAAAGAGACCAAAACGTAAAAAGTTTTTTTGATATTCGTTATCAAATGCATTTGAATGATGTTTACAATCTTCAAAGTGCAGAAATGTTAACATATGAAGTTACTCAATCTCATATGCAATTAGTCAACGATATGATTACAGGAAGAGTCCCAATAAGATTTAATCGTCATCAAAATCAATTGCATTTGGATATCAATTGGGCAGAAGAATTAAATATTGGAGAATATTTAATCATAGAATGTTATCGATATCTTGACCCAACAGTTTATCAAGATGTTTGGAACGATAGATGGTTAAAAAGATATGCAACTGCATTAATAAAAAGACAGTGGGGAGAAAATTTATCTAAGTACTCTGGAATACAAATGCCTGGCGGTGTAGAATTTAATGGTCAAAGACTTATAGACGAGGCAAACGAAGAGATAACAAGGTTAGAAGAGGAAATGTCTTCATCTTATGAGTTGCCTGTTGATTTCATGGTGGGATAAATGGCACTTAACAGCTACTTTAATCAGACATCTACTGTTTCAGAACAAAACGTAGTTGATTCTTTAGTTACAGAATCTATTCAGATTACTGGCCAAAATTTTTATTATTTAAAAAGAACAGACGTAAATGTTGATTCAATTTTAAATGAATCTACAATAACATCTTTCAATAGTGCAACACTTATAGAAATGTACATAGAAGATGCACAGGGGTTCGAAGGTGAAGGAGACTTTTTATCTAAATTTGGTTTAGAGGTCAGAGACACTTTGAACGTATTAGTATCTAAGTCTAGATTTATAACAGAAACTTCTATGTCAGAACCGAAAGCGGGCGATTTACTATATTTTCCTTTAGTTGATAGATGTTTTGAAATAAAATTTGTAGAAGATGAAGTTCCTTTTTATCAATTAGGAAAAAATTATGTTTATAAACTATCAACAGAATTGTTTGAGTTTTCTCAAGAAAACTTTAATACTGGAGTTGCAGAAATTGATGATATAGTTTCTGACTCAAATTATACAACTGTCTATAGTATTGACATGACATTAGGAACTGGTAATGGAGATTATTCTTCTGGAGAAAGTATATATCAAGGAACTAATTTTGAAAGTGCAGATGCGACTGCAACAGTAGAATCATGGAACTCTGGAACTAAAACTTTGAGAGTAACAAATCTTTCGGGAACATTTGCACAAAATGTTTCTACTATAGGTGTTACCTCTGGTGCAAATTATTTACTTGGTGCAACAAACACTTATAGTTTTGTTCAAGAAACCACACAAGCAGTAGATAATAGTGTAATAAGTTCTGAAGCCGTAGCAGATGATGTGATTGACTTTTCTGTAACAAATCCATTTAGTGAGAAGTACTAATGTTAGGAATTACACCACAATATAGAGGAACATTAAGAAATTATGTTATTGCGTTTGGCACAATCTTTGATGATGTTGACATCGAAAGAAAAGACTCTAATGGAACTACCCAACAGATAATTAGAGTTCCAGTTTCGTATGGGCCCATGCAAAAATATTTAGCGAGAGTTAATACACAGGCAGAAACTGCAATTGTATTACCAAGAATGAGTTTTGAAATATCATCATTAAGTTATGACCCAGCAAGAAAAATGGTAAAAACTGGTGGATATAAAAAACAAGATACCTCTGATAATACTGTACAATTATTTGTTTATAATCCAGTTCCATACGATATAGGAATGACACTATCTATCATAACTAAAAATGCAGAAGATGGAACTCAAATATTAGAACAAGTTTTACCATTTTTTACTCCAAGTTTTACTTTACCAATTAAAGATACTGATGATATGGGAATAACAAGAGATACACCAATTACTTTGGAGTCAGTAGATACACAAGATGAATATGAGGGAGACTTTTTGACAAGAAGAGCATTAATCTGGACATTAAGTTTTAATATCAAAGGATATCTCTATGCAAATACACAAAGACAAGAACAGATTAGAAAAGCAATAACTAATATTAAGAATCAAGATTTGCAAACTCAATCATACGCAAAATCAGAGATAGTACCAAATCCTTTGACGGCAACATCTACAGATGATTTTGGATTTAGTGAGACTATAACGGAGTTCTGATATGAATAAAACTGCAACAACTATGGAAGATAAGTTAAATGACTTTCTTGATCTTGAGGATACTATATCGGACTCTAAAAAAATTGTCAAGGCAAAAAAACAAGAAATAGAATATTATGACCAAGAAATAGAAAGAGATAAGGATATAGAAAGTGATTATAATTTTCAAAGAGAAACACTATATAATTTAGTACAACAAGGTCAAGAGGCTCTTTCAAGTCTTGTGCAACTTGCAGAACAGAGTCAACATCCAAGAGCTTATGAAGTTGCTGGTCAATTGATGAAAACTACAGGAGAGTTAGCAAAAGACTTAATTGAAATGCAAGCAATGATGAATAAGGTTAGAAACACAAAAGATGGAAATAGTCCAAATAAAGTTGTAAATAATGCTGTTTTTGTTGGTGATACAAACCAATTTCTAGAAGCACTTAAAGGGAAAAATAGAACAAATGAATGAGGCAAATGAAACTGCACAGATTTATGTAGACATGGACGGTGTTCTGTGCGATTTCATGGGCGGTGTAAAAAAAAGAACAGGACAAGATTTCGCTAGTACAGACTTGACTCCTAGATCAAAACAGGAACTTAAGAAAGAAATAGAAAGTCTTTCTAATTTTTGGCATGAATTAGAATGGATGCCTGGAGCAAAAAAGATGTGGAATTTTATAAAACACAGAAAACCAAATATTTTATCTGCGTATGCAAGTTGGGATAAAAATTGTAGAAGAGGAAAGAATTTTTGGATAGGTAAACATTTAATGATTCCAGCGAATAGAATTAATTTAGTAAAAAGAGAAGACAAACAAAAATACGCAACAAGCGATGGTGTACCAAATATACTAATTGATGACCATATAAAAAATATAAAAGAGTGGGAGGCAAAAGGTGGAATTGGGGTGAGACACACATCACCACAAAGAACTATTTCACAATTGAAAAAATTAGGAATATAATATGAATGATATTTATCTTAATAACCCCAATCTAAAATCAGCTGGGGTTACAATCGAATGGACAGAAGAGCAAGCAAAAGAATATGTAAAGTGTATGGAAGACCCAATATACTTTATTAAGTCATATGTTCAAATTGTTAATCTAGATAAAGGTTTAATTCCTTTCGATTTATATCCATTTCAAGAAAAAATGGTTCAAACATTTACTGATAATAGATTCAGTATATGTAAAGTTGGTAGACAGTCTGGTAAATCTATAACTTGTATTGCATTTTTTCTTCATTATCTACTTTTTAATAAAGATGTATCTGTTGCTTTACTTGCAAACAAACTTTCGACTGCGAGAGAATTGTTGGGTAGATTGCAGATGGCATATGAATATCTTCCCAAATGGTTACAACAAGGAGTTTTAGTTTGGAACAAAGGAAGTTTAGAATTAGAAAATGGTGCAAAGGTGATGGCAGCTGCAACATCTTCATCTGCAATTCGTGGTGGTTCTTATAATATTCTTTTTTTAGACGAATTTGCGTTTGTTCCGAATGAAATTGCAGAAGAATTTTTTAATTCCGTTTATCCTACTATTTCTTCTGGTACATCAACAAAAGTTATTATTGTTTCTACTCCTCAAGGAATGAATCATTTTTATAAACTTTGGGTAGATGCACAAGAAGACAGAAATTCATATATTCCTCTAGAAGTTCACTGGTCAGAAGTGCCAGGCAGAGATGCAAAATGGAAAGAACAAACAATAAAAAATACTTCTCCAGAACAATTTAAACAAGAGTTTGAAACAGAGTTTTTAGGCAGTACAAATACTCTTATTAATACTGCAAAATTAAAATCTCTTGTTTTCAAAACACCGATAAAAAAGGCATATGATGGTGCGATTAAAATTTATGATTCTCCTAAAAAAGACCACTTATACTATATGACGGTGGATTGTGCAAGGGGAAGGGGAGGAGATTATTCTGCGTTTTCGATTTTTGATGCAACAGAAGCTCCATATACACAAGTTGCGACTTTTCATTCTAATAAAACCGCTCCTATGGTTTTTCCTACTGTGATTCAACAGTTTGCAAAACTATATAATGATACATATGTACTAGTAGAAATAAATGATATTGGACAACAAGTCAGTGATATTTTGTATCATGAATATGAATTAGATAATATGTTGTCTATAAACAGTGACCCTAGAAAGGGACAATCGATTGGTTCTGGATTTGGTAGTTCTATAACTTTAGGTCTTAGGACAACAAAATCAACTAAAAAAGTTGGTTGCATGAACTTAAAAAGTTTGATCGAAGAGGATGCTTTAATAATACAAGATTATGATACTATTAACGAATTATCTAGTTTCGTTTCTAAAGGCATAAAATTTGAGGCAGAATCTGGTCGAAATGATGATTTAGTTGACACCCTGATAATGTTTGCGTGGATGACAACTGATTCGTACTTTCAAGAATTATCTAACATGGATACGAGGAAAGCTATATACGAAGAAAGAATACGAAGAATGGAAGAGGAGATGTTGCCGTTTGGTTTCATTGATACTGGTGTCGAGGTGAATACTTTCGTTGATGATGAAGGTCAGCAATGGAAAATAGAGAATATGTAGGAGAAATCAATCTTTTTATAAATAAATTAAGAAACAGAATTAATTTTACGAGATTTTGTACTATTTTATAACACACTAAAGGAGATGAAAAAATGCCATTCCAAGTAAGTCCAGGCGTTAATGTGTCAGAGATAGATTTTTCTACTTCTACCCCGAATGTTTCAGCATCAGTTGGTGGTTTAGTAGGGAGATTTACGCAGGGCCCAGTTAACACAATAACAAAAATTTCAAGTGAACAGGAATTGACTTCACTCTTCGGTAAACCCAACGAAGATACTTATAAGTCATATTTTTCTGCTTCAAACTTTCTCCAATACGGAAACAACCTTTCATTGATTCGTGTTGTAGGGACAGGAGCTCTAAACGCAACCGCTGGTATACCACAGACAAACACACCAGTAGAATCAACCATAACTGGTGTATTTGCAGCCGCAGTCACAGACCAAAGTGTAGGTACAGGAGATGCTGCTGTAACCGCCGAAGCATTGGGTACTGGTGATGGTACTACTACTGCATTTACTTTACCGACAACTGCACATACGAATAGAGCAGCTGGATTAACAATTAAAGTTGACGGTGTTGCACAAGCAGCTAACACTTTTACTCTTTCTGGTACTAATACAGTTACTTTCGCAACTGCTCCAGCAGATACTCTTGCTGTTACAGCAGATTTTACTGCTCTTGATACATTTACTCTACCTAGAGAAGATTTCAATGGAGATATTGCAGTAAGTGTAGGTGGTTCTTCAGTAACATCTGGTTTCACAGTAACTGGAACAAGTCTTGTTTTCGCTGGTGGGTCAATTCCTGCCGATGGAGCTGCTGTACTAGTAAGTTTAGGTGCAAGAAAGAAATTTGCCCTTACTGGTGAAGATGTCGGTGCATCTGATTCAGTAACAGTCAATGACGCAACAACAGGTTTTACTATAACTGGTTCAACACCAACTACTAAAGTTGTTGAAATGACAACTGCTCCCACAGAAAACATAACAATTAAGATTTTGAACGCAACTACAACATCTTTTTCTTACACTGGTGTTCTCGTAACCCACGAAGAAGAAGGTGATAATGATATTGCAGCTGCAGCTGCCGCTGTAAATGGAGAGTGGGCTGCAAAAAGTGCTGGAGTTTGGGGAAATAACCTCAAAGTATACACAATAGATTCTGCAACCAACCTAACAGCTTTCGAAGCGTTAAACACAAACTTTCAAAATGTAATTAGTGCTGCTCCGAATGTTGCATCAACTGATGGTCTCACTGCTACTGAAGCAGGTAGAAGTACTGAAGTTCATGTTGTAGTAACAGAAATTAACCCAAGTAACGGTGTAGAAACTGTTCTTGAAACTTTTGAGTTCCTATCAAAAGCTGGAAACGGAAAACGTGCAGACGGAACTAACATTTATTATAGAGATGTAATAAATGAAAAATCAGAATATATCTGGTCAATCAACCATCCTTCAGTTGGTACTAATTGGGGAACTAACTTAGTAACAACAATTTCTGGTGCCGAAGTTGCAACTTCTTTTGCAACTATTGGTAGTGACCCACTAACAAGACCTTTTGGTGGGGGTAATGATGGTGCGACTCCAACTGCTGGACAAGTCATTCTAGCATATGACCTTTTCTCAGACCCAGATAGTACAGACGTTACTCTTGTAATGACAGGAGAATGGGGTGATATTACAAGTGGTAGTACAGTACAGACTAGTGTAATCTCTATGGTTGAAACTAGAAAAGATGCTGTTGCACTGATTTCACCACCAACTTCTACAGTTCTTGGAAGTAATCCTTTAAGTGCAGTGGTAAGTTATTTTGACTCAACAATGACTCAAAAAAGTAACTATGCATTTGTAGATTCCAATGTCAAGTATCAGTATGACAAATATAACGACAAATATAGATGGTTGCCTTTAAATGGTGATATTGCTGGTCTAATGGCACGAACAGACAATGACAGAGACCCTTGGTTTTCTCCTGCTGGATTCAACCGTGGTGTTATTAAGAACTCAGTAAAACTAGGATGGGATCAAACAAAGGTACATAGAGATACGATTTATCCAAAAGCGATTAATCCAGTTGTCACCTTCCCAGGCCAAGGTACAGTACTTTACGGTGATAGAACACATACTACTAAACCAAGTGCGTTTGATAGAATCAATGTTCGTAGACTGTTTATCATACTTGAGAAGTCTATTGCGACTGCTGCTAAATTTACTCTGTTTGAATTTAACGATGCATTTACACGTTCACAATTTACAGCACTAGTAGAACCTTTCTTAAGAGAAGTGAAAGGTCGAAGAGGAATTTATGATTTCTTAGTTGTATGTGATGAAACAAACAATACTCCCGCTGTTGTTGATGCTAATGAGTTTGTAGGTGATATATTCATTAAACCCGCCCGTTCTATCAACTATATCCAGTTGAACTTCATTGCAACTAGAACTGGAACAGAATTTGAAGAAATAGTAGGGTCAGCGTAAAGAAATGATTATAAATAGTTACAAACACAACGTAAGGAGATAAAAATGGCATTTGATGTAAATACTTTCAAGTCAGAACTAAAACTTGGTGGTGCTAGACCAAATCTGTTTGAAGCCACGTTAACATCGCCAGCTGGCGGAATGGCGGATTTCAGATTTATGTGTAAAGCTGCTCAGTTGCCCGGCAGTACTATCCCATCTATCGATGTACCATATTTTGGTAGACAGGTTAGATATGCTGGTAACAGAACATTCGAACCTTGGACTGTGACTGTCCTTAATGACGAAAATTTCACAATTAGAAATTCTTTCGAAGCTTGGATGGCAGGAATTAATGGTCACACTTCAAACCTTCAATCAACTGGTGCAAGTGAATATAAGACAGACGGTAAAGTTTTCCACTACGGAAAAGATGGTGGTTTAATTGCAACATACAGCTTCCTTGGTGTATTCCCAACTGAATTGGGTGCCATCGAACTTGCATGGGATACCAATGATGTGATAGAGGAATTTACGGTTACTTTAGCGATGGATTACTGGACACACGCTGACGCCTCAGTAACGTAAAACACCTTTTAAAAGTGTTATAAATATTATGAGAGGTGAATGACATGGCAAAACTATTTGGTTTTGAAATAACCAGAAGCAAAAAAGAAAAAGAAGCCCCTAAATCTTTTGTTCCCCCAACAGGTACAACAGATGAAGGGGCAATTACTGTTCAAAGTAGTGGGTTTTTCGGACAATATTTAAATCTAGAAAACACTGCAAAATCTGATTCAGAATTAATCAACAGATATCGTGAAATGGCGATGCATCCAGAAGTGGAAATCGCTATTGACGATATTGTTTCGGAGTCTGTTATCACAGACGCTCCATCCCATCCAGTTAAAATAGACACTGGAGAAGTTCAACAATCTGCAACAGTTAAAAAAGCAATTAATGAAGAATTTATTCATATTCTTAAATTATTAAAATTTAAAGAACGTGGATATGATATATTCAGAAATTGGTATATTGACGGCCGAATTTATTACCACATTCTTTTAGGAAATAATAAAAAAGAAGGTATTAAAGAGTTAAGAGTTGTTGACCCAAGAAAAATTAGAAAAGTAAAAGAAATAGAAAAAGACCAAAAAGGTGGCGTTGGGCTTGCTCTAGTAAAAAGTACTAAAGAATATTATATCTATAGTGACAAAGGAATACAAGCAACAGAAGAAGTAAATCAAGGTGTTCCAATATCAGTAGATTCAGTTACATATGTTCCATCTGGTTTGACTGATGGTCAAAAAAATTATACAATTGGTCATCTCCATAAAGTAATAAAACCTTTAAATCAACTAAAACTTGTAGAAGATTCTGTAGTTATTTACAGATGGACAAGAGCTCCAGAAAGAAGAGTTTTTTATATTGATGTTGGTAATCTGCCGAAACAAAAGGCAGAACAGTATATGAATGATATTATGGTAAAACATAAAAACAAAATTGTATATGATGGTGCAACTGGAGAAGTGAGAGATGATAGAAAACACCTTTCTATGTTGGAAGATTATTGGTTTCCTAGAAGAGAAGGTGGAAGGGGAACTGAAATAGATACTCTTGCTGGTGGTTCAAATCTTGGTGAGATGGAAGACGTTTTATATTTTCAGAAAAAATTATATAAAGCTCTAAATGTTCCAATGTCTCGTCTACAACCAGAAAACACTATTCAGTTAGGAAGAGCTCAAGACATATCAAGAGATGAATATAAATTCAATAGATTTATAACCAGACTAAGAAATAAGTTCAGTTTATTATTCATGGATTTACTAAGAAAACAACTCATTCTAAAAGAAATAATTACACCAGATGAATGGGAAATGATAGAAGAAGATATTGTATTAGACTTTACTCAAGATTCTTATTATACAGAGATAAAAAATAGTGAAATAATAAGAGATAGAGTTGGTCTAGTTGGAGAAATGGCAGAACTTATAGGAACATACTACTCTAAAGAGTGGGTGAAACAAAATATTCTACATCAAACTGAAGATGAAATTGGTCAAATGCAAAAACAAATGGATTTGGAAAAAGAACAATCTCCAGAAGAAGGTGAAGAAGAGGATAATTTTTAATAAAGGATAATTATGATGGCTGGTGAGTTACTTTTTCGCCCTGTTTTTCCATCACCATTTGCGATATTACATTATGGTGAGAAACACAGAGAATTAAATAAAAGACTTATTGATGATATAGAAGATGCAATAGAAGATAAAAATATAAAGTATAAAACTTTTTCAAAAAACGCATGTTCTAAACAAACACAATCGAATATGGAAGAGCGTTATGATAGTTTCAGTGAATTGAGAGATATTATCCATCAGGCTAGTGTTGAAGCGATGGTAAAAAGTAAAATTCCTTATGAAATAGCGAATAGTACTAGAACGCAACATTTATGGGGAAATGTTGTTTTTGATATTGGTGGATTCTCAAAACCTCATTTTCATGGTTCTGGAAGAACACTGTGGAGTGGAGTATATTATCCAAAAGGTTTAAAAGAAATAGAAAATCTAGATGAATATGATATAAAAAGAAGTATACAAGCAGGGTATAGTGGGGAAAGAGAAGCAGAAAATCCTACTGGTGGTCAACTAATTGTGCATGACCCAGCAAGATTAATTAAAAGTCAAGTAAAACCAGATGGTGAATTAAAAGGATTTACAGAATATTATGGACATGATATTACTATATGGCCAACTGAGTCATTACTTGTTTTGTTTCCAGCATGGTTGGAACATATGGTTGCACCATCATTAACTAAAAACAAAAGATATAGTATATCATTTGCTACAAATAAAAGGAGTTAGTAAAGATGAGCGAGACTGAAACAGAAAAAGATATAAATATTCAAGGAGAAAACATAGTTGACGATATAGTTCTAGGCAACTTGTCTAAATCTAAAGATGCAATTGCAGATATTTTAAAAGGAAAAATAGCATCAGAGATTGAAGACCATCGTAAAGTTGTTGCGAGTTCTATGTTTTCAGCTGATAAGGAAGAACAGGAATAGTATTATGAAGTCATTCGCAGATTTTCTAGATGAAGATATGGACGAAGCTGTAAAACGCAAAGTTGTTATCCGTAAGGGTAAGCGAATGATTAAGTATAAAACTGATAGACCTGGCTATAAGGTCGTAAATAAAAGGGAAGTGAAAATCGGTGCCTCTGATGCTATAAAAATGAGTATTAGAAATACTAAAAGTGCCCGAAAAAGAAGAGGTAAAACTGCTCAATCTAATATGAAGAGGAGCAGATCAATGGTAAAAAGAACAGGATTGTAAAATGCAACTAATAACAGAAGTATTTGAAGATTTACAGTTCATCACTGAAGAAAAAGGTAAAAACCTCTTCATTGAAGGAGTATTTCTTCAAGCAAATAAAAAGAATAGAAACGGTAGAGTATATCCTACAGAAGTTTTACAAAGAGAAGTAAAAAGATATACAGAGAATTATGTCGATAAAAATCGTGCATATGGTGAATTGGGACATCCTGCTGGCCCAACCATAAATCTTGAAAGAGTTTCACACATGATTAAGGAACTAAAACAAGATGGAGATAATTTTATCGGAAAAGCAAAAATTATGACTGAGACCCCTATGGGTGCGATTGCTAAAAATTTGATTGGTGAAGGAGCAACCCTTGGTGTTTCATCTAGAGGAATGGGTAGTGTAAAAAAATCAAGTGGAACTGACGTTGTTCAAAATGATTTTTATCTTGCAACTGCTGCTGATATTGTTGCTGACCCATCTGCACCAGATGCCTTTGTAAACGGTATCATGGAAGGAAAAGAATGGGTTTGGGAGAACGGTGTTATTAAAGAAGCTCAAATAGCATCATATAAATCCGAAATACAATCAGCAAAAAAGAAACAATTAGAAGAAGTTAAGATTCGTGTATTCGAAAATTTCTTTCAAAAGTTGTAGTTTTATAAATAAAAGTAACGTAAAATCAAAGATACAGGAGATCTCAAATGGACAACAAAACTGAAGAAGTAACTGAAATCGAAAAAGACCTTGATACTGCTATTGCAGAAGAAGAGGCTGTTGTTGAGGAAACTCAAGAAGAAAACATCGATGAGGTTGTAGAAACAGATTCCGAATCTGAAACTGAAGAAGTCACTCTTGACGAAATGGATCATGCAAAAAAGAAAAAAGAAGTGAAAAAAGAAATGGATCATGGTGATGAGGAAGAAGATGAGGAAGAAGATGAAGATGAGGACGAAGTTGAAGAAGGTTCTTACGATAAAGGTAAAAAGAAAATGGTGAAAGCCAGTTACGGAAAGAAAGAATCGAAAAAGGTCACAAAAGAAGACCTAAATGTTGATGAACATATTGATGCTATGCTTTCTGGAGATGACCTATCGGAAGAATTTAAAGATAAAGCAAAAACAATTTTTGAAGCCGCCGTACTTGAAAAAGTAAATGAAATTAAAGAAACTCTTGAGAAAGAGTATGAAAATGATTTCGCAGAGTCTGTTACTGAGATTAGAACAGAACTTTCTGAGAAAGTAGACGAATACTTAACTTATGTTGCCAAAGAATGGTTAGAAGAAAACAAACTCGCTGTCGAAAATGGTCTTAAGTTAGAAATCATGGAAAACTTTATTAAGGGTTTGAAAACTGTATTTACTGAAAACTATATTGAAGTACCAGAATCTAAAGTTGACTTGTACGCAGAGTCAGTAAAAGATCTGGAAGAAAAGAAACAGAATCTAGACGAAGAAATTTCTAAAAATATGGAACTTACTAAGTCTAATCAAGAACTTCAAAGAGAAATCTCCACAAGAGATGTCTGCGAAGGTCTAACTCTTACACAGTCAGAAAAAGTTAGAAGTTTAAGTGAAGGAGTTGATTTTGTTTCGGTTGAAGATTTTGGGGAGAAATTACAGGTAATTAAGGATAATTATTTTCCTACTGAGTCTGTAGTTTCAGTTGTTAATGAGGAGACTGTTGCAGTTGAAGAAACAACTGAAGAGTCAGAATCAAAGACTGCTGTATCTCAAACCGACCCACAAGTAACTGCAATTGCAGCTGCTATGGGTAGATTCAGTAAAAAATAAGTTTTTATAAATAATTACGAAGTTAAGAAAATTAGACAACTTAATTCGACAACACTAAAAGGAGACTAGAGATGTATCAAGATACTCATCTAACAGAAAAACTTCAAGAAAAGTGGAAGCCAGTAATTGAGCATCCTGATCTTCCTGAGATTGGGGATTCGTACAAAAAAGCGGTGACTGCAATTCTTTTAGAAAACCAACAAAAGGCTGCTGCTGAAGACGGTGCAATGCAAAGTCTAACAGAGGCTGCCCCAATTAACGATGTGGATGGTGGAATGTCACCAACCGTAGGTAGTGAAGGAAATATCAAGGGTATGGATCCTGTCCTTATCTCTTTGATAAGACGTTCAATGCCAAACCTAATGGCATACGATGTACTAGGTGTTCAACCTATGACTGGCCCAACTGGACTTATCTTTGCGATGAAGTCACAGTATGGTGACCAAGCAGCTGAAGCACTATTCGGTGAAGCAGATACTGACTTCGCTGGTGCTGGAACACACGCTGGTACAGACCCATTTGCTGACTTTAGTATTTCATCAAATGCTGGTTCATATGGTGCCGCTTCCAACTTCACAACTGGTACTGGTGCTGCTACTAATAAAGCAGAAGCACTTGGTGACGGTTCTGTTGCTGGAATGGGAACAGGTGGACACTTCAACCAAATGTCATTCTCAATCGAAAGAGTGACAGTAACTGCCAAATCACGTGCCCTAAAAGCTGAGTACACTCAAGAACTCGCACAAGACTTAAAAGCTGTGCATGGACTTGACGCAGAAGCTGAACTCTCTAACATTCTTTCTACAGAAATTATGGCAGAGATTAACAGAGAAGTTCTTAGAACTATCTATGCAGCTGCGAAGCCTGGTGCTCAAAGCAACGTAACTGATACTGGTGTTTTTGACCTTGCAACCGACTCAGACGGAAGATGGTCTGTCGAAAGATATAAAGGTCTAATGTATCAAGTCGAGAGAGAAGCTAACGCAATCGCAAAAGAAACTCGTAGAGGAAAAGGTAACATGATTATCTGTTCTTCAGATGTTGCTTCTGCACTTGCAATGAGTGGACAACTTGACTACAACCCACAAATGCAAACTAATCTAAATGTTGACGATACTGGACAAACTTTTGCTGGTGTTCTTAACGGACGTATTAGAGTGTATGTAGACCCATATTTCGCAGTAGGTGCTGCTGGATATGAACTACTTGTTGTAGGATACAAAGGTTCTTCACCTTATGACGCTGGTATGTTCTATTGCCCATATGTACCACTACAAATGGTTCGTGCAGTAGGTGAGAATACTTTCCAACCAAAAATTGGATTTAAAACTCGCTACGGTATCGTAACAAACCCATTTGCTGGTTCATCTGCTCACGCTAACCAGTACTACAGAATAGTCGCTGTTAAGTCACTACTCTCATAAGAACAAATAATAATAATTAGTTCTAAAAACTTAAGGGTCTCTTCGGAGACCCTTTTTTTTATGCATAAATATTATTAGAATGATAGAATTGTTAATAATATCTACAGGAAAAAAGGCCTTAATAGTTGCATGGATTATTGTATATACAGTAATAATTTCTCAACCAGCAGAAGCATCTGAATATAAGAAACCAGAAAATATATTTCAGTGTTTTACTTGTTTTCTCAAAAAACCTAGCGATTGGACTACAGAACAAGAAAAAAGATTGGGAAAACGTGAAGACCCAAAGTATGTAACATGTCGCAGATATAAAAGAATACAAGCAAAGAACGGACAACAAGTCTGTATCTACAAAGGTGCAAATAACACCTACAAGTTAGTTGTGGAGGGCCAGTGTCCGAATCAGTATCGTTGTAAATATGACCCCAACGGAAAAGAGCCCAATATAGATAGTGTAGTTGACTCTCTAAATTCCAAGTTTAAAAAGTGATATAAATAGTATGTGTTAGGAGAGTAAAGATGGTAACATTAAATACAGATACAAATAACCCAAATATACTACAAACAAATTCTTTTGAATTAGTAATTAGTAAAGCGCCAACTATAAGTAAATTTGTACAATCAGTATCAATCCCAGGCATCACAATGGGAGAAGCAACCATAGGAACTCCATTTGCAGATAGAAGAGCTCCAGGCGATAAAATAATTTATTCTGTTTTATCTGTGTCTTTTGTACCAGATGAAGAATTTAAAGTTTGGAAAGAAATTTATGAGTGGATTACTGCTTTAGGATTTCCTATCAATTTTCAACAATACGGAGCATATGCAAGTGAGAGACAAGGACTTACTCCTAAAGACCCATTTTCTGATGCATCTTTAATCATAAACGACAACCAAAGTAATCCGAAAATAAAGTTAGAATTTAATAGTTTATTTCCAATTGCATTAGGAGATATTCCATTTTCAACATCAGATACTGGGGCAGACCCATTACTAGTAACAGCAGACTTTCAATATACATACTATACATGCACTAATTTATAATTTTGAGGTGATTATATGAATGATTCAGTAGAGTTGATGGCAAAGTTCATTGACGAAGCAAAAGAAGATATTAAATTAAATTTTTTAGACATAGAAAATGAACTATTAAGAAATTCACACTTAATAGGAAAATGGCTAACATATCAACAAAATCAAAAAGCAAAATTTCTGTTAATAGAAACAGAATACAAACGTCTATTATCAAAGAAAAAAAGATATTTGATGGGTAGATTAGACGATGAAGAACGTGAATCTAATGGTTGGCCCGTAGAGGGAAATAAAATTTTAAAAGCAGACCTTGATATGTGGTTAGATGCAGATGATGAAATTTTGAAAAAGAAAAAAAATTATTTGGTACAAAAACAGATAGTAGAATTTATCGATAGTACTCTCAGTCAAGTTGTAGATAAAAAATGGTCTATCAAGGCGTATCTTGATTATAAAAAATGGATTGAAGGAAACTGATGGAAGAAGTTCTGGTTGAAAAACTGGATGAAGTATATGTTCGTATAGATTCAAATGAGTTTTTTATTTTAAAAGAACTTGTTGAGTATTTTACGTTTAAAGTTCCAGGCGCTGAATTTATGCCTTCCTACAAAAATAAAATGTGGGATGGTAGAATCAGGCTTTTAAATCCTAATAATAGAAAATTGTATAAAGGATTAATTCCTCAACTAAAAAGATTTTGTGATTTAAATAATTATACTTTTGTATATGAAAATATACAACCACCAAATTTCACAGACGATAATCTTAAAGAATTAGTTGATTATATAAAACCACAATCAAGTGGAAAATCAATTTCATATAGAGATTATCAATTAGATGCAGTAAAACATGCAATTAACACCCAAAGATGTTTACTACTATCACCAACTGCATCTGGTAAATCTCTTATCATCTATACGTTACTAAGATTTTATTCTTTACATCCAGAATTGGAAAACAAAAAGCTTTTAATTATTGTACCTACAACATCTTTAGTACATCAAATGTATTCTGATTTCGAAGATTATGGATACAACAGTGAAAAATATTGTCATAAAATATATAGTGGTCAAGATAAAAATACTCATAAAAGAATAGTAATATCTACATGGCAATCTATATTCAGATTAGATAAAGAATATTTTGACCAGTTTGGATTGGTGATAGGAGATGAATGTCATTTATTTAAAGCAAACTCTTTAAATAAAATTATGGATAGGATGGTAAATTGTAAATATAGGTTTGGAACGACAGGAACATTAGATGGTACTAAGACTCATAAGTTAATGCTCACTGGAATGTTTGGCGATGTCAAACAGGTTACCTCTACTAAAAAATTAATTGATAATAAAACTCTTGCAGAATTTAAAATAAAAGCTTTAGTACTAAAGTATACAGATGAACAAAGAAAAGAAAATAAGAAAGAGAATGAAGGTTCTGGTAGAAAGTATGCAGATGAAATATTTTGGTTACTTCATAACGAAAGAAGAAATAGATTCATAAACAACTTGACTTTAAGTCTAAAAGGTAATACACTAGTTCTTTACCAAAGAGTAGAACAACATGGCAAACCAATGTTTGAAGATATATCTAAACGTGTAGAAGAAGGTAGGCCTGTATTCTTTGTTAGTGGTGAAATAAAGGGGGAAGTGAGAGAGGAAATTAGAGCCTTAACTGAGAAATCAAACAATGCGATAATAGTTGCATCTTATGGTACATTCTCTACAGGAATCAATATTAAAAATCTTCACAATGTTGTGTTTTCATCACCTACAAAAAGTAGGATAAGAAATCTTCAATCTATAGGAAGAGGATTAAGGAGAGGTGATGCTAAAGAAAGTGCAGTTTTGTATGATATCGGTGATGACTTACGACACAAAACGTATATTAACTTTGCAATGAGGCACTTTTTTGAACGCATAAATATATACAACGAAGAGAAATTTGACTTTCAAGTTCATGATGTACAATTATATAAGGGAGTTTAAAAATGCAATATAAAATAATAAAACTTCATAATGGGGATGATATCATAAGTGGGGTACTTCAAATAAACGAACAAAAAGATACTATTGCTCTAGAAGACCCATATTGTTTGAAACAGATTCCAGTTCAAGATGGTGATGGTGACCCAACTGGGGCCACTGTTGCATTTGTTAGGTGGATTCCTTTCACAGAGGATAGTCATATCTACTTGCCACTAGACAGGATTGTTACGATGACCAACGTGAAGGATGACCTATTGAAGTATTATATAAAATTGTCACAAAAACACAAAGATGAGCCCCACAGTGAGTTTTTAGAAGACGATACTGAAGAAGAGGATTATTTCAAGAAGTTATCAGATGACTCATCAACTATACATTAATATGTTTCTTAAAGACCTACAAGGTCTATTATACACAAGAAAAAACTTTTGTCAAGCATTATTTTAAAAAAATATAAAAAAAGTTTTGCTTGACATTGGTTCTATTTTGGGTTATACTGATATAAATTTTACGAGGTGAACTATATGCCATCCAAGGAAGCAAAGCCCAAGAAAAGGGTTAAACAACATTACGTTGACAACAAGAGATTACTGCAAGCGATGATTGAATATCGTGAAATGATTTCGAAATCGAAAGCAGAAGGTTCTCCAAGACCAAGAGTACCAAGTTATATAGGTGAATGTATTATGAAGATATCAGAACATTTATCATATAGACCCAACTTCATTAACTATACCTATAAGGATGATATGATATCCGATGGTATAGAAAACTGTCTATTGTATATTGACAATTTCAATCCAGAAAAATCGAAAAATCCTTTTGCATATTTCACCCAGATAATATACTATGCATTTATCAGAAGAATACAAAAGGAAAAGAAACAGACCTATGTAAAGTTCAAGTCCTTTGAACAAGCAAGTCTTATGTTGGATTTAGCAGGAGAAGGTAAGGATAATGCAAATCCAGTTAATCAAAATTTCCTAGAATTTATTCATAATAATATGGATGAATTTTTAGAAGATTTTGAAAAAACTCAAAGAAACAAAAAAGAGAAAAGAAAAAAATCCAAAGAACTTGCTGAAGCTGAAGAAAATCTAAAGGATATTTAATGAAAATTGCACTTATTACGGATACCCATTTTGGTGCTCGTGGGGATTCGATGTTATTCT
>MDTD01084994.1_pt1 | contig 35476 bp, 51 predicted proteins | sample 811221 | NCBI WGS metagenome assembly MDTD01 (sample SAMN05326646, study PRJNA326480) | marine metagenome | isolation source: seawater | place: Pacific Ocean: South West | collected 2011
CCCTTTACCAGCGGCCATTCTATCGCGTAACATGGTAGCATAGTCAATAATTCTCTCTAGTTGTGAGAAAGCCATCTTGTCTTGTTGCTCATTAGCCTCACCGATTTGCTTAGACTCATTGAAGTCTTCGTCGTGAGCTAGTTTACCTTTGAATGATTTTCTGATATACTCAAGGTATTTGATTTTGTTAGTGTCAAAAGTTACCTGTTCACCACCTACTTCATCTTCAATCTGAATAGCTGGTCTGTATGTGAATTGCTTTGGTAGATCTTTAGCTGCTTTAATAACAGTCTCTTTCAACCAAGCGATTACCTCATCTAATCTCTCTTGAGTGAATGGTACGCCTTCAAAGTAAAATAGACCAGTGTGACCATCGTAGCCCATCGCGGCTCTTTCGTTTACATTAGATTCTTGAATTGCGTAGCCATAGTCTTTTAAAATAGGTGTGATTGCATCTTTAATAGCTGCTGAAATTTCATCTCTCATTTTTGGATGAGTTCTAGCACTGAAACCAGCACCTACCATTGAAGATAAAAGATCTTTCATACGAAGTAACATCTTCTCGTTTACCTCTTCTTCCTCTCTTAGGTAATCTGGCACTTCTAGACCAAAGTGGTCGATCATAGTATTTCTAAACTGATCAAAATCTCTATCATCTAGCTTTCTGTAAAGCTTACGTCTCCAGTCGTTGATTTGATCTTGTGCTTCTTGATAACCTTTGCTATCAAAGTCTGGGACCCAAATCTTTTTTTCATCAATATGTGACTCTTCAACTTTTTCAGGTGCCATATCTTTATACATGCCATACAACCAATCCATAAAGTCTGGTGTATTTTGGAATACTTTCTTGTAATCTTTCTTAAACTTCTTTAAGAAATCATCCCAGTCTTTAGAAGCATCTGCCATTAGGTGGATGTTTGACATTACACCTTCGTCTAAGTCTTCTCCGTAAAGTTTATTGTAAGCTTTAGTGGCTTTAGAAGTTTTTACTTCACCCTTCTCTCTTGCCTCTTTATCACCAGGCATTTCTTTGTAAGCATCTGGATCGTCATCGTCCATATCTGCTTGTTTCTTGATTTGGTCTTCTTTGTCTTCAACCTCATCATCATCTAGACCCCTGTGATATGGATCTGGTCCTGGTTTTTTCTTATTCTCAATGAGTCCTCCGTTTGGGTCGATAGAACCATAATAAGCGATATACTCTTCGCGAGTCATACCTAATTTTTCTGCGTGGAATTGAATAAAGTCAACAAAGTTGTCTTGACCATTCCAATGTATTGAACCGTCTACTACTCCCATGATTATCTTAGTTTTAATTTTGCTTTCTTGAAAGCGTCTTTAACTTGTAGCATTAATTTATGCTCGTAACCAGGGCCTCTAAATTTACCACCAATTTCGTATGCTTCTGCTTTTAGATCGTCTGCTAATTCTAATGCTTTATCATAGAATTCTACTTCTGCCATAGCCATTCTATCATCTTCGTCGTCAGAGATAGTACCATCTGGTTTGGCTTCATTTAGGTTATTGAATTCTTCTAGTTTGTTAGCCTCATCTAAATTCTCTTTAATAGCGTCAAAGAAACCTTCATATTCTGAAGCAATATCTTCACCGTATACTTTATCCCAAATTTCAGCAATATCTGCTTTAGTAACCTTATTTCTGTATTTACCGGTTACTTCTTGGTAGAAACCTTGATATTCATCTTCCATGTCTTCTCCGTATACGAATTCCCATGCTTTAGCTAGGTCTTTGAATTTATACTTCTTTGCTTCGTTTACTTCTTTACCGCCACAACCACAGTTGCCGCCACATTGGCATGGATCTTTCTTAGATTGCTCGAATTCTTCAAGCATTGGTAGTTTATTAGCCATGATTTAATCTTATTTGTTTAATACTATTATAGTATATATCAATCTAAAAATAACTCTTTTAGCTTTTCACGCTCAATGATAACCTCAAGCTTCTTGTCATAGTCTTTGGCTTCAGCGTAGTTTTTATCTAAGTAGTTTAAATACTTCTTTTCTGTTCTTAATTTGTTCAAATATGCAGCTTGATAAAGTGCATAATCAGTTACAGATTCTTTCCAGTTATTGTAGTATGCATGGCCTAGCTGAGTACCTAAAGCTGTCGTAGCTCTGGCTCTGGCTTGCTTCATACCAAATAGGTTATTATTCTCGTTATAGATTCTGCTTTCATAGTAACCTGTTTCGAGAATTGCTTGTGCTAATACAATGTGTGGGAATCTTACATTTAGTCTTTTAAGTTCTTCGACTAATGCATCCTGTGAGAACTTGTTTGCGTCTTCTTCTAGAACTACAACAACTTCTTCTACAGGTATATCTAAGGCCTCTTTGAAGCCTTCTTCTTTCGCACCTGCTATCATAGATGTAAGTATTACATAACCAAATATGATTAAAATACCTAGGATTGCACCGTGCGTTCTTTTAGGAGTCAGTTTCTTGTACGATAGTGACTCTTTACAGTAAGTGTACAACATAGTTTTGTCTATAATTACAGTACTAATATAATAAAAATATCTGACATAGAAAAATTCTATGGCAATTATTTTGCAAAAACTTTGCCTATATTAGAACTTATCAGACAAAAGATCTTCGATGTCTTCGTGGATTTCTTCAGCGGTAACCTCTAGTTCGAACATGATATTCGCTTTATAGGTTAATTCTTTGAAGCCGTTGTTAAAAACAATAATTGTAGGTACTGTTCTTACTTTGTACTTCTTCTTGAGTTCTGGCGATTGCTCAATATCTACCCTATAGTATTCTCCATCTTTAATCTTTTGCCAGTCGCCGAATGGTTCTGCAAATGATGCAACGAATTCGACAACTACAACCCCCGTATTGATTGCTTTGTCAAAAGAGTCCTCAGTTAAATACTTAGGCTCCACATCTGAGCTATTGACATCACCATTTGGTGTTGCAAACATTGCAAAACCCATGATGCCAAAAGCTAGAAGTAATATACTTAATATCCTTTTCATAAATCTTATCTAAATTGGTAGTTCAACCCAGCTTTTGCTGTGTAAACTTCTCTGTCCCAGAATTTTTGGTAATTACCTTCAATGTAAAGACCTAAATTTCTGCTAATCTTCCAGCCAGTGATTAAACCTGCTTGGTAGTCAAACCAGCTATAATCTGCAACACCGTCTCCGTTATATAGGGCATATCCGAAATCTTCATCACCGAATAATTGCATGTGATATGGTAGTGCTGAAAGTGAGATGTGTAGCCAGTTATTCTTTTCATAGTGGTAAAAATCTAAACCAATTACTGCTGATAAAGTACCTTGATCGTCAATTAACGATAGTTGTTCTCTGTTGTAAGGACCTACAACTAGAGGACCAAATCTATTAGCTCTAAAATCTTGGTCAGTATCTGCAATTCTAGCGCCGTTTGGTGCTAACCAGTAATAGTCATAATAGTCAACCGTACCGTCTAGGTCAGCATCAACACCAAAAGGAACATCTTGAAAACCATACTCGTTTGCTAAATCCCACCATTGTTTTTCTTCTAAATAATCTCTAATCGGTTCATAACCATAAGGTCTGTGACTTCTTGCTACAGCACCGATTGTAAGATTTAATTTCTTACCGATTGGTTTTCTCCATCTTAAGTCAGCTGATTTATATTCTAACTCAACGAAACCATCATTCTTAGCCTCTAATTTAGCTACAAAGTTCTTACCTAAATATCTTAAATAAAGATCTTGGTTTGTAAATTCATTGCCGAACTGTCTGTTCCATGTATATTCGAATTTGTATTCCCAACCAGATACAGCACCTACAGTTGTATAGAAACCTTGTTGTTGTTCTTTTCCATCATAGAATACACCTGGCTTTCTTTCATAATCAAATCTAGCCACTTTTCTAATACCTAAACCGTATGAGTAGTTAGCTTTTCTATCTGGAGTTACATCCATCACATTACCATCTTGATCTACGTAGTAAAATCTTTCTGATGTTTGAATTGGTTGACTTAATTGTCCTACACCATAAAATGTAGAGTACTTGAAGAATTTACCTATATCGATTAATTTCTTCTTGTCTTGAGCGTCCGCAGTTTGAAATGCTACCAACGCTAGTATAAGTAGTAAAAACTTTTTCATATATTATCTGTTGTATAATTTGTCCTCGATTCTTTCAAGTGATTCCTTGATTTCATCGACATCATCTTGAGTATCTAAGATAGTCTGGCGCACCAATTCATCTTTTAATTCATACTCGGTCCTAGAGATATTAGGAGATGGTAATTCTTTAGCTTTCTCAATTTCAGCACGCATATCATCCAGCTGTGCTTGTTGAGCAAACCAAAAAGATACTACTGTCGTGATACCGATAGCAATACCTACAAGTGTTTTTATTGAAATTTTAAAACCAAAGTCTTCGTTTAGTTCTTTTGCCATTTTCGTAAATCTTCTTTTTTTAGAAGATAAAGTCGAAAGTCTTTTTTAGCTCTTTTCCTTTTTTGGAATCTGGTTCTACATCAAATTCTGTATACATGTGCTGATATAGCTCCTCCCAGTTATCATCGTCGGCTAGACTATCTAACTCCTTCTTATTTTTCTTAATATATTGCTTAACATCCGATTGTATACCTTCGTCAAGCTGTTTGAACTCTGTTAGAGTTACAATTTTTTTATTTCTCATCGTTTTGCTCTAGGATGTTTTCAACTTCTTTTTCTAAGTAAGCAAGTTCTTCAGCTTCTTCTAGTGCTAATGAGATGTTTCTGTCTTTACCCGCGACAGCGTCATCTAATTCTTTTTCTAAATCAGCTTTTTGCTTGTTAAGCTCTCTTAGTTTATCTAGAAGTTCTGTTTTTCTATCACCCTCTGCTGCTTTCCACTCTTTAGCTGTATTTGCCATATCTAGGACTGTAGCTGCGTGGTCTTTTGAAATCTTGTTGATTGATCTGCCCTCATTAAGACCTAGGTCTTCCATTAATCTTGTCCAATCTTTAGATTCGAACATCCAACCTACTTTGTATTGTAGAGCATCGCCCCATTCTTCCATATTTAATGCTTGTTTAATAGCATTTTGAGTATACATGCTTACTGCAACTCTACCTTCAGAGTCATGGAAGCCTGATTTAGCTCCGATTTCAGACATTGGTCCATCAGTAAATTGAGTTACTGCTTTTTGATATTCTGTATGTGCTTTTAATAGAGCCGTTTGAAATTTAGCTAAGGCTTTATCTAGAGTCTTTGTGACTTTATTTACAGCTTTCTTATCGCCGAATTCACCGTAAGTACCCCAGTCTCTTGCTTCAGTAATCTGAACAGATTCCATCGGCTCAAACATTCTTTGCATCATCTCAAAGTCTTTCCTAAAGTATCTTCTTAGGTAACCTCTGACCGCATCGTCGATTAGGCCATCTCTGTCAGTTTCATACTCTTCCCAGTCATCCCAATAAAAGTCAACTGCATCTTCAGCGGCTGCTCTTAATTTTTTGTCAAATGGTGATGGCATTTGTTTTGGTTTACCTGCATCCTTGTGGATAGCTTGGTCAAATGCATTTTGGTCTGAAGAACCCCACTCATTTAATTGTTGAGCTTCAGTCATATTAGACTCATAATAGTCATCATATTCTGGTTCTTGATACCATGATTGGTTTGGATCGTGTTCTGCTTCTTCAGTGAAGTCGTGTCTCTTCCAATTGTATTTACCAGTAGCAACTAAAGCAGGGAAAAGGACTTTCTTCCCTTTGTCTTTAGTCTTTAATTTTTTAAAAGCTAAGTCAATACCTAGGTTTCTCATTTCCTGACGACCTTTTAGGTCTTCTTCTGTGTACCCATTCATTTTGGCTAATAACTCGTAGTAGTCCATGCCACCGAATTCACCGTAGCCGGCATACTCGCCCTCATACCAAGAGTTGCCTTCATTGTCATACATCCATACGTTAATTGTATTCTGTTTTTCAGAACCGATCTGTTGCTCAGTATCTTGAGTCATCCATGAGAATTGACCCTCGTTTAAAACTTTAGGGTTATATGGATTGAATGTCTTCTTAGTTAAATTTACGTAATTAGCCATAATTGAATTTATTTCTTTTTAGAAGCTCTTGGTTTTCTAGTAGCTCCTTTTGAGCCTTTAGCACCTTTAGCGCCTTTAGCTGGTTTTCTACCTCTTGATTTAGTTTTACCTTTAGCAGCTTCAATAACATCTTCTGCTTGGTTAGCTAATTCTTTAGCAGCCTTCTTAACGTCCCCTAATTCCGCTTTCACGTTCTTAGCTCTACGTTTTACTTCTGCAGCAACCTCTTTAGCATCCTCGATCACATCCTCTACGTCGTCTGCGATAAAGTCACCATCTTGGTCTTCGATTTTGCCAGTTTTAATGGCATAGAAATATACACCGGCTGCAACGGCTAATAGTCCTAAGATAATTAAAAATGTAGTCATTTGTATATGTTGTTTTAATGATTATACATTATATTTATCAACGAAATTTTGTTTAAAAGAAAAGAGCACCGATTTGGTGCTCTTTAATTGCTTTTAAGCTGGACCTCCGACTCCGAAATAAACCCAAATTGCGTGTTCGTCCGCAACGTTTCCGACGTTTTCTTCTATATGCTTTTGGTCAGAAAACCAATCGTTTAGAGTATTAACATCTTGTGTTTCGTTTAAGGTTGTAACTTTGCTTTTTGGCTCAATCTCAGAAGAGGTAGTAGCTTCTGGGTTGAGTTTTTCAGCCATGACCTTAAGTTTATTTAATTTTGAGAGATACTCTCATATTATATATCGTCTAGACTGCAAAAAGTTTATCAAAAAAACCATTTTTTTAAAAATTTATTTTTTGGAATAGTTAATTGACAAAAAAAGCCTAGCAGAATTGCTAGGCTTTTAGAACCGGAGTGTTTGGATACGCTTATAGGTATCTCTCAGCCATACGTTTCCAGTTGCCAAGGCCGGCCATCTTAAATCCTGCCGCCTTAACGAACGTTCTCATTGAAACGTCTTTTGCTGATTTCATAAATTCGTAAATCTCCTCTTTATCTTTCATTGGCATATCTCTAGGCTCTAAGTGCGGAAGTAGTTTCTTCATTCTTTCCATTAGAGTTGCATCATCTGGATTTACATCAATTAGAATTGATCTAGATCTGATTGCGCCATCTGGATCTGCTTTATCTTTTGGTAGGTTCGAGATGAAGATTACACGACCAGCAAACTCGAATGAGTTAGGTACTAGACCTGCTGATAGAGCATTGAATTCTCCTTCTGGATCCATTTCGAAATCTTTAGGGTCAAATACTGAAGATGATTTCTTTAGGTATGAGATTTTTCTAATAGGCTTAGTATCTAAGGCTGCTTTCATTAGGTTTCTACCATTCTCATCTCTAAATACTGCATCACAGTCATCAAATACTAACGTACCATTTCTGTATTGGTAGAACTTCTTGTACATCATAATTACAGAAGCTGCACCTGAAACTAGTACGTAGTCATCATCTTCGACTAGGCCTTCATCTTTAAGAGCTCTTTCTACATTGTAAGTTTTACCTGTACCTGCTCTACCTGAGATGAATAGAGAATTGAAAGCGCCTGCACCAACTCTTCTTGAGATTTGGTAAATGTCTTCCATAGTCTCTTCTAAGAATTTAACTTTATCATTGATAGTTACCTCATTTTCTTTTTCAGCAGGAGACTCTACTGGTACGACGGTAACACCTTTCTTAATTCTTGAAATTTGTCTGTAAGGTACATCTAAATCTAATGCGATCGATCTAACTGAGTCACCAGCACTTAATCTATCACCGATTTGTTTTAATTCTTTACTGCTTAATGCTCTTGTTTTTGCCTCAGTCACTAGAGACTCAGCAATAACTTCTTTCATGTATTTAGCATCGTTAATAAGTCTAACGAATTCATCTAATAATTTAATCATTGGAATCTTATTAGTACCTGATTCTAGACTAAAGTCTGCTTTTGATTTTGCAGCATCTGAAAAGAATTCTAATGAACCAATTACACCAGCTACACCAGATGTATTGTCTGATACTCTAAATGCTTGCGCACCTTTATCTGAGTAAAACATAACGCCGGTGTTCTCTTGTCCATCGATAGTTGCAGTTACTGCAAATGGAAACTTCATAAATTTCATGCCAGTTTTCTTATTCACATATTTAGCGATAAGATCTGCAGCTCTAGAAAGAGCTGGTTTTACATATTCTACTTTAGCTGCAAAAGCATTAGCCTCAGTAATATATTCCGATAGGTTTAATAATTTCTTGTTCATAATGTATATATTAAGCTTTTACTTTTACTTTAACAGTACCACCAGTCCATGCATCAATCTTAGTATCTGCTGGGCTACCTGATAGGTTATTCTTAAAATAGATACCGCCAAATTTCTTCTTAGTACCTATGGTGTGGATAAAGACGAACTTCTCTTTAATAGAACCGAAACCTTTTGCTAATTCAGCTTCGATGTTCTTGTAAGATTTTAAAGTAATCATGTTTTGACCTTTTAGAATGCCTCTAATTGTATCAATAGTTTTTTGATCTTCTAGTGCGCCAAGTGGGCCACCACCAATCTTCTTAATGATTAATTCACCTGTAGGAATTTCTTCAATCTCAAATTGTAGAGGTGTCATTATTTCTACAGGGTCAATATCTCTTGCGAAGTTAAGAAATAGAGCACCTTCATCTCTCGCTACTTTACTTGCAATATCTTTACCAGAAGCTGTGTTAATATTTAACTCTGGAATTACATCTTTTAAACCATCATAAAGAGTTCTAAGATCTGCCTTTGCCTGTTCAACGTATGGTCTGTGTTTTGCACCAGTTCTCCAATCTTTTAAGAAACCATCGTTTGATTTACTAACCTCTTTCAATTCAGCCTGGTCCATAATTTTACCAGTTTTATTAAATAGACTTAAATCAATATCTTCTGAACCACCACCGATACATAGATTTTCAACGATGTAGGCTAACATGATCTCACCTCTACCAATACCTGTAGTATCACCGCCTAGAAGAACAAGCGCGTTGGCTGCATTAGCATTTTTATTTAACTCTTTTTCAACCTTAGCCATTGAGCCTAGATCGAATTTATTAAGAGTCATTCTTTTAAAAGGTGTTTTACCGCCGAATAAGTCTTGGTTAATTAAATTGAATAGTTTATCTTTGTCAGCTTGTTGTGTTGACTGAGCTAAAATCATGTATTCTCTCTCTGAAGCCTCGTTAAGTCTTTCAGAGTGGTTTACCATCGCTCTTTCGAAATCGTGTCTGATGTGATTCATCTTTAGTATTTAGGTTTTTTTGCCTTCTTAGTATATATTCTTATATTATCATGTTCTTTCTCGAGAGATTTAACCAGCTTTAAGTTGGCCACATCATCATCGTAGAACTTAAAGTCAGTATAGCCCATATTGATATATGTTTCAAATGCCTGCTTCTTTCTATTAGCAATAGGGCCTTTAAATTTATGAACTGGGTCAGAGATAGCAAATATCAGATCCTTGTCAATTCTAAAGCCAACATGTTCTCTTAACCATTTGTAAATCATCTCTCTGTCATCTCGAGCAGTTACAATACCAACCGCAATACCCTTCTTATAGTTTCTCTTAAAGATATTTAGGTAGTGTTCAATTAGTTTACCTGCTTTCATAATTTCTATGTCAGCAAAATCAGTGAAGTCTAACTCGTGGCTTGGTTTAGACTCATATTCGTTAAATTCTTCTGGAGTCAATGAGAAACATTTCCCATTTGACTTATCACAAACCTTAATCTTGGCATCTGTGATAACTAGAGTATCATCTAAGTCAAAGACAACAATCTCTGATTTAGAATACGGCTTTTCTGTTAGCAAGAAAGCTTCAAAAGTCTTAATGTGTTTCACTCTAGTACCTTTTGTTTTTGATTTGGGTTGTACCATTATATAACTATTTATCAGTCGAACATAGGTCGATCTGTTGCAGTTATAGTATCAAAGTGGTTTTTGTTCCAATTATTGATTACCTCTACCGCCTCTACTAGATGTACTAGAACCTCTAGAGATATTACTTGAACCTCTATTAATTACTGGTGGTGAAGAAGATCTAACGTTATTGTTACTATTCCTATTCGGTGGAGTATAATAGTTTCTATTGTTGTTAATGCCTCTGCTATTATTGTTATTATTCCAGTTTTGATTTGGATTAACGCGAATATTGTTATTGTTGTTAGGCCTAACTCTGATGTTATTATTGTTGATTACATCATTTGGATTGTCATAGACTCTAGGCTTGATTACTCTCACATCATTGCCATTTCTAATAATAACGCCATTCTGATCTGGATTAACGTATCTTCTAGGTCTAGAACTATTATTGCTTCTTCTGTTATTGATATTGTTTTGGATATTAGAGTTGCCGTCTGCAAATCTACTACCTCTTCTACCATTTATGTGAACATAAGTATTATCGTTTCTCCATACATTACCCCATATCAATGAGTTGTGTCCATACCAGCCAGAATAGCCGTAGTTATACCAGTGATTATTCCATGTATTGCTGTACCAGCCCCAACCCCAGTTGTATCTTGGCCAGTCCCATCTATTCCAGTACCATGAATTAAAAGAAGTGAAAGGGTAGTTGAATGCCCAGTCTGTCCAATATTGGTGTGAATTAAACCAAGCGTTGTGAGCACCATAACCCCATGGTGACCAGTTTTGATTGCGATAATACCAACTGAGTGGTTGGTCCATCATGTAGTTTGCGTAGTCCCATCTAAAGTTAAAATCAGTTCTTAATTTCCATCTAAACTCTCTGTAACTTAGGGTATCTACCTTTAAGTCGTCTGCAGTTAGGTAGTTTTCATCTCCATAAATTGGATCGTAATTAGTGGTTGATATATGCCAGTTAACACCACAGCTAGTTAATAGCCAGAATGATAAAATTGCTAATATTAAAAATAATTTACTTCTTTTCTTTGTATTCTTCATATTGTTCTGTGTTAGGCAGATCTTTCTCTATCTTTAGTGACCATAACGAACTGTTTGGTACGATAAACTTTCTGCCGTGACCATAAACATAGAATGTAGTCTTCCAAATAGATTGTCTAACAATTCTAGCTTTCTTAGTACCATTAATATAGACTACGTCGTCTATGTCAAAGTCTGAGCCCATTAGGAATTGTACACCTTTAAAGAAATTATTGATAGCATCTTTAAAAGCTAAACCTACTAGAGCTGCAACTGTCAACCAACCCCATTCACCAATATATTGTGATAATATCTCTTCCATTATTCTACATGACCTGCAATCCACTTACCTAATTGTTTACCATACTCAATATCGGATGGATAGTGGTGGCCTCCAACTAGTCTAGATAGTGAAACTTTGTCTGCAATTTTCATTGCTTCTTCTTTCAACTCTGGATACTTCTTACCAATTACACATGCTACTAAAACAGACTGCGTGGTATGTCCAGAAGGAAATGCTGGAGTTTTAGCAGTGCTAGAAGCATATTTGGTAACTTTTATACCCAAAACTTGACCTAGTTGAAATGGTCTTGGTCTATTAAATTTATACTTGAGTCTGATCGTTATTGATGCAGCCTCTTTTACTAATAATTCAAAATAAGAATTATCCCACTCTTTACCGGCATCTTTAACTAATTTCTCAAATGCCCATAAAAAGTCTTTGTCATACTTTTCTTCTAATTTAGCAGGTTTCTTATGTTGTAGATTTGCGTTAGCCATTGTCTCTAACTCCGCTTTAACCAGACCTGATGAATTGGCAGGTGGTATCTGTACTGGCGCATCCAAGTAGGAACAGTTGATAATCTGATAATCCTCTGGTGCATCCAGCCTAGCCTGGTGTTTAGCTTTTGGTGTTAAAGCATATACTATCTTGTCTATTAAATAAGTGCTAAATAGTTGCATATATTATTTACTCTCCTCGTCGATTCTTCTAATCTCCTCTTGCAGTTCAAAGATTCTCCACTCAAAGTCAAATAACTCTTGGCGAGATATTCTGTTATGCTTAAAAGATCTTTGAGCTCTTTTGTATTCCTGTGTTAATCTCTTGAGTTCTCTCTCGAGATCGGATTTTGCTTGACCTGCCTGCGTCGATGTGACTTTAAAATCCTTCTTTTTAGTTTCGGTTGTTCTCCTTTTAGGTGTTACCACCATGTCGAATTCAGAGAACAAAGTTAGAAATTTGTCAACGTTGTTCATATCGCGAGCTTTTATTTAATATAGGTCGCCCCCTATAAGTTATATATCAAAATTACTTGATCTGAAAATACCAGAACGATTTGCCTTTCGGATCTTTGTTTGGAAAGTCAAAGCTAATGGATTTTTCTTTACCGCCATGTTCTACCCATGTAATGGTTTTAACAAAACTTGACGGTATTCTTGCTGGATCTGAATTATCAGTCCACTCATCAGAGAAATAGATTTCAATGTGGACGCTTACCTCATCATATAGACCTCTTAAGTCTCTTTCAAATGCTTCTAGTCTTGCCCATGGACCTCTGTTTAAGCCTTCATGTTGTAATGCACAGTTCAAGTAACTAAATGTCATAATCAACCACTCTTTTGAGCATGCAAATGTATTTGCTGGAGCCAAATGGCCTTTATCCCATACATTGCCGGCATAATCTGTAGCTGAACTTGTTTTTGTACCAGGTACTGTTTTAAAATCTAAACCACCTCTTGGATATGAAGGTGCATCTGGACTACAGAATACTTCATAAGTCAAAATTACTGGTTGTTGATATACAGTGTCATAAACTACTTCAAAGATTGGTGTTTTAATTTCTACTCTATTTTGAGCATGAACACTAAATGTTAGTAGTAATGTAATAAGTGTAATTAAGTATCTCATTTCTTTTTTGTTTTACGTTTTGTTGGTGGTTTGGGTTCTTTAATTATTTTAATATAACTGTCTTTCGCTTTCTTTACACAAGTCTTACAGAACGGAGTGTAGTAGCCCACCTCATCACTACCCCACATCATAGGCTTACCTACAGTATACATCTCTTTGTCTGGGAAATCACCCAAACAATTAGAACAAACAGTCATTCTTGGAGCTCTAGGCATGATTAATTGGTTTAAATCCTTGTTTAATTAATTGACGCCAATGGTCAGCATATCTATTTCGATATTCCCAGCTACCTGCGGACCATAAACCTCTTTCATCTTTCAGACCCATCTCAGCAAAATAACCAGTAGTACCTCTAGTTCTATCATCATTTCTATCCCAGCCTTGTGCATATCTTGGAATACCGCGTTTATGGCATTGCCAGCTTAACCACTGGTCTTCAGAGTAAAACCATTCACTAGAATCTTTGAAATCCTTTTCCCAGAACCATTTCAACCATTCTCTTTTAAACAGATAACCCTGGATTACAAAATCTACTTGGGTATCTTCTGCAATTTCATCATTATGGAATGCTTTTGCTGCTCCTATCTCTAACCAGTTTTGTTCACCGTAATCATCAACCATAGGTTCTTTAGCTTCTGCTGGTAATATAGTTCCAGATGGTCCTCTTAATGCTGGTTGAACAGCGTTCGCTTTCATTGCTTTTTCCAACCAGGCTGAATTAGGATGTATATCATCATCTATAACCCAAATCCAATCTGTAGTTGCCATTAAAGCAGTTGCAAATCTTGCCCAAGGTCCATAATTATTTTCTCTATTATCATGTACCAGTATCTTTTCGACTGGATATGTTTGATTTTGGACTGCCGTTAACTGTTGATCAAATAGCCATCTGGTCCTTCTAAACTTGGTTAAAACTGCTGTAACCGATTCCATTATTTTATGTCTTTAATCCATTCTAACACTTTTACAGTCGGATGCCAATCATATAGTTGTTGGATTAAAGAAATATCTGCTCTTGAATTTTTAGGTTCGTCTCTTTCATCTATATGAACAATCTCACCGCCAAAAGCCTCTGCTATATCAATAATGGATGTTTCTTCTCCAGAAGCTACATTTAAAATAGGCATAGATTCAAATCCACCGTTAGGTCTTGTTACTAAATTAAAACACGCTTCAACCACATCACCTACATAGATAAAATCTCGAGTCTGTTTACCATCACCGGTAACTGTAATGGGTTGATAGTTATTATATTGTTTATTGAAGATAGGTATTGCACTAACATAACCTATATCATCTGGTTGGCCTTCACCAAATACATTAAAGAGTCTTAAAGCTGCACATTGTGTAGTAGAAGAATGATACTGATCTAGGATAGATTCCATTTCTAATTTATACTCTGCGTATGGTGATTGTGGATCTGGCATGGTGGTCTCATTGAAAGGTATGTCCTCGCTATTACCATAGATGGCTGCAGTACTTGCTGCTACAATAGATTTACAGTTTCTATCAACTGCCCATCTAAAAATACGGTCAGAGCCTCTGACAATTCCACGATAATACTTATCCCAATCTTCTAAAGATTCTTGCACACTAACCGGAGCGGCTAGATGTAGTAAATAATCAAAATCGTTAATTTCAGGTAGTGGACCTACTGCTACGTCACACTCATATATTGTTAAGCCTGCTGGTATCTTTCCACTAGGTAAGAGTAGATTCTCTAATTTACCAGTGTAGAAATTATCCAGTACACTAACTTGCCAGCCTCTGTCTAAGGCTTGCCAAACTGCATGGTGCCCAATAAAACCAGCACCGCCTGTGATTACTATATGCATTTTACACTTCTTTACTATCAGTTATATGTTAAACCAGCCAGCTGTTTCAAGCTCTTGCCATACGTATTCCGGGCTAATTGTTTTTGTACATTCAAATTGTTTGTCTGTGCCTTTATGTAGAGGACACCAATTCCAATCCCCTCGATCGAAAGTGGTAAATGACCAACATCCAGCACAAACATTATGGTTAATGATTCTCACATCACATTTAAACTCTACGAATTCCCATGTAAATCCACTAATCATACAAACATCTACTCCTAATGCCCAAGCTAACCAACTCAAGCCAGAAGAAATACCAATAAACTTATTTACAGTCTTAATAACCTGTGCTGCTTCTGTTAGATCTGGTACGTGATGTACTCCAGTATACTTTGGTGGTTCCTTTGATACATAGTAGACTTTCCAACCGTTTGAATTAAATTTATCAATCAAAGTTTGCCACCCACCTTCTCTGTTCCAATATTTAGCAGCGGCGGTAGATTCTGTTGCAATACAGACTGATTTCTGTTCAACACCAGGATATGGTTTTAGTAAATCTTTAGCCAGCTTAGGTTTAGTTTCACGATAGCCAATACCCAGTTGATCTGCTGCAATTGCACCCAATGGAATAGTTCTCCAATCTCTAGGGTGTTTATCTCTAGGTGATGTATTCTCTTCTTTTTGATACACGCCAACGTTCTGGAAGTTATCTGGGAAGTAACCATCCATTGGCACAAAATGTATGCCTATAGATTTATAGTAGTGTGTATTAAATAGAAATTGCTTAAAACACTTAACGTAGATCTTTTCAAAATCTCTCTGTTGTTTAAGCTCTTCAATTTGACCTACCCAACTTAAAGTATCTCCTAGTGAATTAGAGTCTAATTTAACACCGAATTCTTTTAGATCTGGTTTTAGAGTCAACACAGGCACATCGTGGCCAACTTGCATGATTCTACATTCCCAGTTTTGAAACCAGTCTTCTGAATATCTACCCCAAAATCCAGTAAATATTTTCTGCTTCCATTTTAGTTTACCACCTAACCAAAACTCAGCCACAAAATCTACACCATCTGGTACCCAATCACAATGTAACTCTGGTCCAGATCTATGATAGAATCTACATTTAGGTAATAGTTTTGATTCTTTTTTGACATGAGTAAATCTAGCCTGTCTAAAGAAGAAATACCAGTTAGTATCTGCTCCTGCTAATTTATCTACTTTTGATTTTACCTCAAAATTATAGTCTTGTAATTCTTTCTCAGTTACTTTATCACCAGTTGCATCGTTGAACGATAGAACACTTAATCTTTGGTAGTCACCTAAATTAATTTTTTCAATAACTGGATTTTGCCAAGCTAGAATTAGGTTATTGTGGTGTGTATTGAATGAAATAGTCTTGTATGGATATAGCGCTCTGATTTTCTTTCTCTGTTCTGCTGTCACATCCTGTTCAGTCCATAAAGAAAAAGAGTCTACTTCATCTAGCCATTCACAGACTTGAATTGCAGAAGTTAAATGCCATACATCATCATATTGTCTATCAGCAACATGTGGTTGATATGGTCTGTATGTATATCTTTCAATGAAAGGTCTGGCGTTTAGATTGAAGTTCGCATGTTCTTCTTCAGATAATTGCTGAGAGTCACTGCCACTTCTTCTATGATATGTGTATAGATTTCTTGGAATATGTAAATGTTTACCTCTAGTTAGATTATAGAATAAGAAATAAGTATCTGTTGCTGTTTTACAATTCTTCTCTATTGGTAAACTTTTACTAATTGGCTTACGCATCGCTCTAGCAACACCAAACATTTTCTGAGTATTTCTCTTTGCATAGATGTCCCAGAATGCACCTTCATTTCTTAGCTTCCATTCTTCTTTATAGTCTATAGCTGGTTCAACAAGAGACCATTGTTCTAGTTCACCATCTTTATATTGTAGAAAATCACAGAAGATAGAAGATATGTCTGGATTTTCAATAAAATGACGATCGTAGATTTCAAATAACTCTTCATGAAGAATATCATCACTATCTAAATCAAAATAGTAATCATAGTCTAAATATTGAAACGTGTTTTGATATAGGTACAGTTCTCTTCTGTTATCAGTCTGATAATAGATGATTCTAGAGTCATTTAGATCTTCAACTTTATGTTTTAGTCTACGTTTAAATTCTTCATCATCTGAGTGGTCGTCAGCAACGATCAATATCCAGTCTTTATGTGTTTGTTTTAACACATTTTGGAACGTTAAATCAATATGTTCATCTGGATTATTATGAAAACTTGCTACTGCTAGAAACTTACCCATTTCTTACTTCCATTATCTTGTTAAACATTTCGTCTGGGCCAGGTTGACACTTGAACTCAGAGTAGCCTTCTAAACAAGATGGGTAGTATGGTAGAGCATTGATAGTTTTCCAATGTTTTACCGAGTATTTTGGATCTGTAGCACAGAATGCTTTGCAATCACCACCTACAAAATGAAACTTATGAGTTTGCGTTCCGTTTCTGTAAGGTGCTGTCTTTTCCCATCTAATTGATGCTCCTATTTGAAATATATGAGTGTCAGTACAACCTGCTAAGTGAATTGGACCTGCGTCAAAAGAAACCAAACCCCATGCATTATTTAATACATGATATAATTCCGAGATGGGTCTTAACACAGACGCGTCCTCTTGTCCACCTGGAGTATCGTCACCGTAATTATAGTCTATACCATTTAATTCTACAAGTCCCTTTACGATATGTCCAGACTTCGTGTTGGCATGTTCTCTGTGCGCTTTACCAATCATAACCACTTTCATATCAGTGTGTTGCTTGATTAGATCCACTAGACGCTGCCACCACTCTACCGGCCAAGTTCTATTAGGCCAGTTCTCTGTTGGATGAATAACGATACAGTTCTTGTCGATTTTTAATGAGTCTTCAGTTTGCTCTGCTGGAAAATAGTCGTAGTGCATTTCATCTGGGTACAGAGTAAGACCAACACCTACTGCGTGAAATTGACGAGCTTCAAAGTTACTCAGTTTGAACTGAACTTTAGTGTCTCTCATTTCATTGGGGTTCATGTTCTTATTAACTTGTAGAACATGGTTGTAGGTCTCGTAGATTTCTGTATAACCAGGTGGATCTTCACTGGTGTGTTTTAGTAGCTTATCTACGTATGGAGAACGTTCAAATAAATCCGTTCTTCTACACATAACATCAATCTTATGTCCATAAGATAGAGCTACTTTACGAACAGTTGGTGTGGCACATAGAGTATCACCCAGCGCTGGACAACTGATCTTAATAAGTATTTTCGAACTATTTCCAGGTAGGTCTATCACTTGTAATCTTCGTAAGACTTCTCTTCTACTAGTAGAGAACCGGTTAACTCATTAATCTTCTTCTTGTACTCTGCTCTCTCATCGTTAGTGAAATATACAGATCTAGCCAACTCTACGAAATCATCTTCAAAATCTTTCTTAGACTCATGAATTCTGATTTGGTCTTCGATATTCCAAAGTGTCTGATTGATGTCCTGTAGGTTTTTATGTAGATCTTGAAGCAGTGATTTCTCACCCTCACCAAGAGCTTCGTAAATACCGTGCACGATAGGTGCTAAAACATCATACTCTGTTTGGACATTTTTTAGCTTAGCTTCATCTTTAATCTGTTGTAGTTTAATAGCTAAGATAGTGAGTTTGTCCATAATCTCACCGTTTGATACCTCTATTTTCATTTATTAATTATTTAAAGCGTTAGTAACATTTTAATCAACTCAGGCTGTGGTTGAACATCATCTTTATCTGTTCTAACCTGACCGTGAGTTAGTAAGCCTTGAATCTTACCAGAACATGCTGCGTCTGAGAATTGAAAAGCTCTAGTGAAGTTTTGTGGGTTTGGTCTGACCACGCCATACGGAGCTGGACCTCCACCTAACTTTTTAATTTCATCCACAATACCTACTTGCAGATCAATACCATGTTTCTCTGATAGTAATATGAGCAGAGCCTTTAAAGATTCAATTTGCTTATCAGAATACTTATGGAAATAAAGCTGACCCTTATATGGGTGTTGTAATGTACAGACCTGTGAAGGATCTACTTCTGCATTATACCAAGTATAATATTTGCCGTCTTTTTCAGTTAATCTACCAGCTGAGCATAGTTCGATTGAAATTGAACCTCTGTGCATTGTGCCAGATTTAGTTTTACCTAGATGATAACCCCAATACTCATCTTTAAATGCTTGTAGAATTCTGCCGTCGTATTTTGTTTCGTCTGCTCCAGAAGCTGGAAGACCGCCGATTACATAATGAGTACCAATTCTACCTCTTTGGTCTCTACCCCATTGATCGATTACTTTGTATGGATTGTGTCTACCTGCGGTGTGGTGAATAAAGATCCACTTCTTTGCTGTTTCTTGTTTAACGTATTCTCCTTCTGGTAGTGGATATTGTTCTATCCAAGTTGCACCAGTTGTTATATCTGTATCTGCTTCTAGTTCGTGTGGGTTTAGACTTAGTTTTTTCCAAGTCATTGGACCTACGATACCATCTCCTTTTAGTTTATGTTGTATTTGAAAAGAAACTACTGCCTCTTTAGTTCTAGGTCCAAAAACGCCGTCGACACGTAAACCAAGCCTCTCTTGTAGTGCTTCAACAAGATCACCTGAATGTCCCTGTTTTAGTACGTATTTGCTGTTTTTTGACATATCTCTTTCGTTTTTTGTTCTAATATATTTATCATGTTTATCAAATCATCACAATTTGAAGTTTCATGATTGAATTTAAACACCTCTCTCATGCCAACTTTCTCGTAAATTCTAAAGACAATTTTATGAGAATGTTTATCTTTTAATCTGTCTTTCATAAAGCTGATAGTTTCAGCCTGTCTTCTAGCGTCCTCTGCATATACGAATTTAGTTTTAATCTTAGCAGAGCATTGATAAACATCATGGTCTAATTCCATGAAATGTTGTTCTTCTTTTACTTCATTTGCTATCAAATAAAGTCTATGGAGAACGCTAGGATGTTCTCCAGCTAAAACTTTTGTGAGAGTTTCAGATTCTAGTCTTTTAGTAATAAACTTTTTGTCTAGGTGTATTTTAATTCTGTTTATCATCTCTTTTGTTTAAAAAGTCCTTCATATCTTCTTCAGCTTTCTTTCTCATCGCTGCATCAAATAATTCATCTTCATCAACCTCTTTTACCTTGTCAACAGGTGGTTCTACACCTCTAGCTTCTGGTGGTAAAGCTCTAGGCTTTATCACATTAGGAGCTGGCTTTTCTTCTTGTGGTAAATGTGGAGTGTCAATCTTCTGTACGACTGCACCAACTGAAGTAGGATTATTTTCATTAGGGAAAGTACCTGTTCTATCTGATTCCATTTCAGTTTTATCTGAATTATCTTCTTCTGGATCGATAACTGCTACATCTCCAGCAGTATTTTCTACTTCCCATTTTCTATTCTTCCATTCTTCTACTTCTTTCTCAAACTCATCAAGCTCTTCTTCTGCAGCTTCTATTTCTTCTTCTGCAGCTTCTAGTTCTGCGTCATATTCATCCATCTTCTTTTGAAAGTCCATGAACGCAGTATCTTTCATCTGCTCTTCTTTTATGTCTACCCAGTCTTTTAGATGTTCAAACTCTTCTTCTAAGATTTGATCTTCGTCCATATCCACAGCAGCTTCCTTAAGCTTGTCTGCAATATCATACCATGCTTGAGCTTCTTTTGTCGGCTCTGCCTGAATATCCAGTGGTGGTTTTTTTGCTTTTTCAGCATGTTTATCTAATATAGTGTCTTCAGCATATTCATCTTCGTCGTCATAGTATACAGAACCTCTGTTGTCATAATAATCATCGTCATCTTCAAAATCATCTGTTAATGTTGGATCGTATGGTGTTTCTTCATCTTCTTTTCTTTTAGGATTAGCCATATCAAATGCGAAGTTAGCCGCAACGACCATAGAGATTGCTAGTGGATCGAATACAAAGATGATTACTAATAGAAGTATATTAATAATCTTATCCATTGGTGTGCCAGTTAGGCCAGATAAGTATTGTAGTGGACCTAATTCACCTACAGTATCAGATTCATTCTGTAAATCTAAGATTTTTAATTTGATAGTCTGTAGAGAGTCTGCTGCTACTTCTCTTTTCGCTTGAACGGATCTACGATTCTCTTCTTCCACATTGATTCTACTCTGTGCCAAACGTAACTCAGACGTGGATATTGTGGTTCTAACGCCTCCAGCCACCGTGGTGTCTCGTACTTGGATTTGTTGAGACCTAGCATTGGAAAGAGTAGCGATGTTATTAGAAATTCTTTCAAGTTCTTCATCGTATCTAGTAACGTCTGCTTCATAAAATTGTGCTTTATTGTCTAAGAACTCTATCTGATTCTGTTGAACCACAAGCTTTTGATAAGTCTCTTGATAAGCTGCTGATAAGAAACCATAGATACCCATTGATGTAATAAGTACCAAGATAACTGCTGCTATCGTTAAATAAGTTCTCAGCCACTTGTTGATAGTGTCCCAATATTGATATAATAGAGATGCAATTACCAGCTTACCGAACTCTAGCGAGCCAGCCATGATAATTACTTCTAATTGTGCCCCTGCAAATAATTTTGATAAACCACTTACCGAATAGAATGCTGCTGATGCCGAGATCGACAGAGCAGAAAATGCTATTATGAATGGAAAGAAGTTTCTCTTTAATGATTTAAACATAACTTTAGTTTTTAGTTTTTACCACTTACCTAGTGGACATACAGAACCTGGCGAGAGAGCTTTAGCTGCTAATCTGCAACCACAACCTCTGGCTTTTTTGCCTGTAACAACATGTATACCCTCTTTATTAGGACTACATGTGCCCCCATTTCTCATTTCACATGAGTGACATATTCTTAATCTCATCTCACTCTCTTCTTTTAACTTAGGATCTAGATCCACAAAATGAGACTTAATGTAGTTACCCCAACCAGTTAAAATCTGATCGATAACTCCTGGATTAGCCTTTTGAGCATCAGTTAGAGGTCTAGGCCTAATAATATTCTTAGGATCTACATTTCCAATTGTGCCATGATAATTTGTTTTTCTAATCTCTTTAGCCATGGATTATATATTATGCTTTTCTTTAAACATCTTTCTGCGCTTAATAAATTCAGTAGCATAGAACTCCAAATCTCTCTGAGTTAGAGTAAACTTTTGAGGTAAATTATCTACTTCATTTGCTATCCAAATCTCAGCTCCATCAGCTTTTTTACCAGTCATATCCCAATATGCAATGAAATATGCTGATGCCTGTAAGTAATAGTCTAATACCCATTCTTCTCTTTTAGGTTTTCTACTATTCTTATAGTCAATAATCTTAATCTGATTATCTACCAATTCAGAGATATTATCTACTGTACCAGCCCAGCCGCCTGCTTTTGTGGTCCATAAGAAAGTCTCTGCTTCAATTACTTTTTTAATTTGGTCGAAATAATCTGATGAGTTAGACCAAAATTTATAGAAGAATTTCCATGCTTCTTCTAGATAGAGTTGACCATTTGCATCGTCTTTAAATTCATTGACCTCATCGTCATCTTTTGCAACCTCTTTTAACATCGTCAGACGCTCCATCGCTTCACCAGAGGTCTTAGTTTTGTATAACTCAATAAGTCTGTGCATTATTGTACCTCTATTCATAGATAGATTAGAGATACGTGTAGCCTCTTTCTCACCTACTCTCTTCTTCCATTTCTCTAGGCCAGACATGTCTTTAGTCTGCCCCAGAATAGTAGTAACCGAAGGTAATTTAGCTATAACTTCTTTACCCTCGGTAACCTCGTAAAATCTGAGACCGTTCTCTTGTACTCGTTTTATCTCTTGCATATTATAGTCCTGCTAACCCAAGTAATTTACTGAATAATTCTGTAACATAATGGAAATTAACGTAGATAACTCTACCAAATAAAAATAAACCGAAACCTACTGCAGCCGATTTAATTATATTCCCTAAGATTGGAAATAGAGCTAAGGACTCATATTGAGGCCACATAACAACTAAGTAACCTGCTGAATTAGGTATTCTTGCCATCTCTGGGTAGATAATATCTGAGATACCTAACTCATTTGTGAGTGGACCCCACTTACTTAGTTGTTGCATTACATAGGCTTGTTGAACTTGAGGTGCTGCTCCCTGTACCTCTTCTGGCATATTAATTACACCATAGACTCTGCCTAACCAGTCTACTCTTAAGTCTTCGTTATTGATTCTTTGTAGATTATCTTTCTGTCTACACGTTTTTCTGAATATCCACCAGATTCTAATCTCTGAGTATAATTCAGACCAATAACTAAACGTTGATAGAAACCATTTCATATATTAGTTTTTAGCGAATTCCTTTAACTGTTCTATGGACATTGAGCCCGTTTGTTTTGCTTTAATTTCACCGTCTTCAAATAGAATAAACGTAGGAATTGATCTGATACCATAAGCTGCTGCTATGTCACCTTCTTCATCTACGTTAATCTTTACTACTTGTACTGAGTCCTCTTGCTCACTGTAGTTTTCTAGTACTGGCATCATCGCTTTACAAGGACCACACCACGGCGCCCAAAAATCTACTATTACTTTACCTTCTTCTGGAATCATATTAAATGTCTGTGTTTATACCTGACCATTCTACTAGAAGGCCACGGTCTGTTAATTCTATATATGTATCATATTTAATAGATACGGCTATTTGACCCTGCATGACAGCAACGTCAGTATATTCTACAGCAGCATCAAAGACATCGTCGTCAGTGATAGTGCTAGAATGAATGTTTTTGTTGAGTTGTTCTAGGTAGTCTTTACCTATCCATATTTGCACGTGCATATTACCAAAATTTTGTTAGTAATTATACACTAAAATGGGCTTTTGTTTCACCCGTAGTATTCCTTCTCAAACGAATATTGATTATCAGAGCCATTGCCATCACTCTGTTCAATTAGATTACCTCTGCTGATATAGGAATTTAGATGTTTAAATTGATGGTTAATCCAAAGATCGATCGGTCCTATTACAGGCAGCAGATCTAACAGTTTTTGAGCACCTTGTTTGCTCAGAATATAACCGCTCATCCACCAGACTCCACCGTTTAATTTTGCCACATTCTCAGTATGATGTTCCCAATCAAAAGTTAAAAGTGGCATTGCTGAGACGTAAAGAATATCAAAATCTTCAGGCAGTTCGTCTTCCATAATGGACTCTAGCTTCTCTTCAAACTCAGGTGCAAACTTAACGTCGTCTTCCATAAAGAGTGCTGTTCGATAATCAGATTTGACAAAGTCTTTCCACATGTTGATATGTCCCATTACGATAGAGACTTCAGGTGCAGAACATTTGATTATCTCATCTGCATATTTTTCAGGCTTTTTAAACAGTGGATCTTTGTCTACTTCCCAATGATACTGGAAGCTGTATTCATCAACCAGCCAACCTTCTGGTCGATCGTCAATCTCATCGATTTTGACAGCCGGCCACCAAACGACTTCAGTTTCTAAGTTTCTACCCTTACCTATATTAATACCTCTAAGTTCTTTACTCAGATCTTCAAATCGATCTTCTCTTTCTTCTAGATGTAAAATGTAAGTATTGCCGATGAGTCTGTCCCAATTTTTGAAAACATGAGGACTAATGTGTTGTCTAAGTCTACCTAAGACACGACCTAAACCCATGCCCCAGTTCTTCCATTCTAAAATACTTTGTTGCCACTGCATGGATTATTTATCGTTCTGTTGTACTCGGTAGGGGAATCGAACCCCTCTTGCCAGGATGAAAACCTGGAGTCCTAACCGATAGACGAACCGAGCAAAATGTTGGGCCGCAGGGGCTCGAACCCCGACTCTTCTGGACCAAAACCAGACGTGTTGCCAGTTACACCACAGCCCAATTAACAATTATACTACAGAGACTATTTTTGTTTCTTGTAGTTTCTGTAGTTAACAACGGCTTTAGCTAGAGCGTCCATTCTACCCTCATGAGTTGGAATCATCACTCTGTCCACACCACCGTAATCCGTTCTCTTCTGTGGATTAAGTTGATAAGTTGTAGTCAGAGGTCTACCAGTTCTCCAAGATGTAGTCTTGTAGGTTCTACGAATGTAGCCTGTCTCATAGGAGAGATAGTCAGCATTCGTGAATGGGTCGTGATAGCAGACCGTACCGTTGTTGGCTTGTGTCTGAGATGTAACCTCAATACATTTTAGTGCTTGTAGTTTATTCATATTAAACTTCCATTCTAGGTTCGTCATTTAATACCACTTCAAGATTGTTGCCGTCGAACCTGATACCGACAACCTCTTGGTCTTCTGATTCTATCTTACTCAAAAATTTATTCAAGTCGAAAGATCTAAAGAAAACACCACCCTTGGCTTTTCCAGTGAATCCATCTTTCCAAAATACTTCGTTTTCAAACATAATCGTTAGTGCTTTAATTACAGTACTAATATAATAAAAATATCTGACACTAGAAAATTATTTGGCAATTATTTTGTCTAAAGGGTAAACATTATTATCAGACTCCGCTCTTTCTGGATGCCACTGTACTGCCCAGATCTTTCTAGCTTCATCTGCAATACCTTCTACTACATACTTGTTTTCGGTCCAATGAGTTACTTCAAAGTTAGCTGCAATAGGTAGACAATATTGATGATGTCTTGAGTTGACCCACATTTGGTTACCAGCGTTATCGAATACGAAATGATATTGGCTACGCTTTTCTACATGTGAAACTGCTTCTGAAAAATCACCTGCAGCGTGAGACTCTACTACTGGTGTTTCTAGGTTTAACACATCACCACCAAAATATTTGTTTAAAATCTGCATGCCTCTGCAAATACCGATAATGGGTTGGTTGGCTGCTAGCGCCCATTCTATCCATTGATATTCCAATTTGTCACGCCTGACATCTTTGCCAATATCTGCACCACCACATAGAATAAGTGGTCTGTTGATTTTCTTATTTCTTGCTGTTAACCACACTGGCTCTAAGCCATTGGTAATTAGCCAAGCTTCATATTGAACTTTCTCTAATTTACCCTTTGGTGGTGCTACTAAAACTTTCATTTTTTTAATCATAAAAAAGGCCTTAAGTCGTGAGTCTTACGTTTCCATGAGCCTAGGATGTTAAAACTGCTCTGACTATAGGCCTTGAAAAGGGAGGTAATGCTAAGGTCTTTAAATGCCTTGTGTGAAATTATCCCTTTTGTTCTTAGAGCGAAAAACGAGATTCGAACTCGCGACCCCAACCTTGGCAAGGTTGTGCTCTACCAGCTGAGCTATTTTCGCTTATTGTGGAGAATATCGGAGTCGAACCGATGACCTCTTGAATGCAAATCAAGTGCTCTAGCCAGCTGAGCTAATTCCCCAACGATCTTATTCACCAGCCGGAGGAGTGTAAACTGCAGCTAAACCTTCTAACCTAGTCAGTTCGCTATTAATATCAGCTACTCCACCTACTACCCAGTTACCTTCATCTTCTAAAACTGTTACACCGTCAAAAGTCTTGTACTCGAATACTGTGTATTCTGTAGCCGCCGATCTTACTGTATCATCTGCAGCGCCTTCAGTGTAAGTTTCAGATCCACATTGAATGTGAATTTGATGATAGTTCTCGAATGTGTAATTCGCTTCGAAACCACCTGGTCTAGCGGTCCATTCTAAATCTGTGAATTGTGCCATAATTTTAATTTACTATTTTGTTTTATTTAAAAAAGAGGATCGTGTACTAGAGTATACCAGCTCTAGAAGATCGCCTTATTGTATATATTACCGCATACCAACTAACTTCTACTTTGTTCGAAGTTCTACTTAAGATGGTTAGTCTCGTCGTAGCGCCACAACAGCTTTAGTTGTACTTTACCCCCAATAAGATAGGGTTATTCAGTCACTAGGCAAGATTTCCTCTCGGGTACTTGCAATGCTCTTCGTGAAATAGGTTAGTTATCTATTTCACAATCTACCTCCGTCTACTTTGTCAAGTCTCAACCACATACTTTAGCAGTTGAGCCGGAACTTGTCCGATGTCAGGAGTGCCTTATCCCCTCTCACGGTAGGGATTATTCAGCCACACACTCACTCTCCATCTGATCAGGATTTTGAGTGCCTCTTATATTTTTAAATCTTTCAAAGAACGTGAGCCTCTAGTCGGACTCGAACCAACGACCTGCTGATTACAAATCAGCTGCTCTAGCCAGCTGAGCTATAGAGGCGTCGTAGCAGGATAACTTCTTATCCTTGCTTGTTTTTATTGCTTACATAGACTCTTACGTCTTGTGCAGCACCTTTAATTACTTGCATCGCTTTACGTACTCTCGTACCTGCAGCTTTGTTACCTTTTTCGTCGAATTTTACGACGTCGTCTTGGATGCCTTCAATTGCTTCCGTGATTTGGTTAATTAATTCTTGCATTTTTTCTAATTTATAGTTAATATGTTCGCTGTAACTGTTTGTTTCAATTATTCTGACAAAGTATTGTGTCTGCCGTTGAAACCACCGTACTTTGTGTATTCTTTGTCTGCTTCTCCAATATCGAACCACTCGGTTGAGTATTTGTCGGTGGTTGATGAGTAGATTTCCATATCTCCTTCAAACAGAATTGCCAACTGATCTGCTAAATCTGTTCTGCCGTCTTCTTCTAACTGGTCGCAGATGTCATACCAGTCTTCGTGATATAATTCGTGAATGTACTCTACGAATTCTTGTTCTGACAATACATCTCCTTCAAAAGGAAAGTCAGGTAGGGTTACAAATTCTTCTGGATTAAGGTCTACCACGTTAGTGGCTTCCCAGTTTGTGTATTTTTCACACTTTCTAAGTTGGAAATTGGGCATGTTTGAATAATTTAGTAATTATAGTATGTTGTCTTGAAATAGTTTCAATTATCCGAAGTAAGTATTCCAAAAATGTATTGACCATGCTACTAAGCCGTTTAACTGTAGAACTACAAGGTTCCACTGTTTTCTAAATGTAACTTGAACTAGAACACAAATGAAACCTAAAATGAATAAGATAGGTTCTACTGTCCACTGACCTGCCATTAAGAATGCTGCACCCATATAACCTATTCTACTAGCCATTCTCTCTGCTGGACTCAATCTCTTTTCACGTACCAAGTATCTAAGAAAAGACCTCCACCATCTAAACTCACAAGACTTACATGTTTTCTTTAAGTCGTGTTTGAATTTAGAGTTAGGTAGTTTCTTTCCGCACTTGTTACATTTTCTACCGGCCATCCTCACTCTTACTCCTTATATAAATTGTCATGGATTTCCTGAAGTCTACCCATGATTTTGTTGTAACAGTCTTTACATAGTTGGCCTGCGCCTTCTACATAATAATCTCTATACTCGATACTTGTATCGTGTGAATATTTAGTTTCACACTCACATGAGATGCAAAGGTCTTTGCCATTCTCACTAACGTATAGTTTGTTTAAATCTTCACTCATAATTATTTGCCTTAAGTATTATATCACCAATTACCATATAGTTTAATTTACCCCTCTTTAAAAATTCTAAAGCCTGTTCTGGTGTTTCTACAATCGGCTGTCCGTTTTCATTTAAAGATGTATTTAACAGTACAGGTACTCCAGTTTCTTCTTGGAAAGCTTTAATTAATCTATAATAGTGTGGATTGGTAGGTTCATCTACTGTTTGTAATCTAGCAGAGTTGTCAACATGTGTGACTGCTTGAATTTCACCTGGTTTTTTAACCTGAGCAGTATACAACATGAAAGGAGATGCAATATCAAAGTCAAACCATTTATCTGCCTCTTCTTCTAATACCACTGGAGCAAATGGTCTAAACCATTCTCTGTTTTTAATATGGTGATTAATTCTTTCTCTCATGTGATACGTTCTAGGATCTGCTAGAATAGATCTATTACCTAGAGCTCTAGGGCCAAATTCAGATTTACCATTAAACCATCCAATCACATTACCCTCTGCTAAAAGTTGTGCAATTTTTTTATAGTCAGGTTCACCGTTTGATATGTAATCTCTACCAGTATAACATTGATCTTTCCAATCATGGTGAACTCTGGGTTCATCTAAAACATGGTGTGCATAATAGAAAGCTGCGCCTACTGAGAGGCCATCATCACCACATGCTGGAAAGATATGATAATCTTCAAAGTCTGTTTGTTTGACAATCTTACCGTTTAACGTACAGTTTAACATAGAGCCGCCACCTAAACATAGATTTTTAGAAGATGTTAAATCCATTTTGCCAAGTACATTGAGTACAGTATTCTCAAATAGTTGTTGACATTCTAATGCAATATCTGCTTTATCTTGAAAATCTTCTGCCCAATATTCAGTTGGTTCTGAACTAATTTCTTTTGCTTTGAAATTAAACCAGTCTTTTTCTTTATAGTTAACAGGATTTCTGCCGTAGCATGCTAATCCCATTGTAGTTCCAGCTTTATAGATGGCATTACCTAAACCTAATTTCTCTGTAGTCGCAGAGTAAATGCATCCAACAAATTCCATTCTATCACGCGGCTCATATCCCAATGGACATTCTATCCAATCTATTTTATTGCCCCTACCAAAACAAATCGAAGAGTTAGCTCTAGCATCACCCCATGAGCTATCTAATGTAAATACCCATGCATCGTTAAAAGGACTTAAATAATATGAAGCTGCCGCATGTGCGGTATGGTGCGAAATAGTATGAATAGGTTCACTACTACCCATAATTGGTTTTGATGGAGTTTTAAGCGCTAGCTCATTTCCCCATAAAGATTTTTTGTTATCTGCTTGTACGATATGGTCAATGTCATCCATCGTCATATTCGCAGCTTCTAGACAATATTGAATAACATCATCATTCCACGCTGAATCTTTCTTGATTCTAGTTACTCTCTCACTACCTACTGCTACTATTAATTTACCATCTTTGACGATACAAACTGAGCCGTCATGGCCATCTTGAAGTCCTAAAATTACTGACATGTTAATCCCACCAATTTCTAATGTTATGTTCTATATATTGCCATACGAGTCGGTGTGCTCTGGCTTGTTTAAGTTTAGCAATTTGCATCTCTTCGTTTCTCTCCTCTGCGATTAACATCAATTCTGCCTCTGTGTAATCTTGCTCAAATATATCCTTTACATCCCAATGTGTTTGACCACTATCTTCAATGGGCACCATTTCAAAATGAGACGGACCATACTTTTCTTCAATCTTTTGAATATATTCCATTGCATAGTCTTCATCATAAACTTTTTCTAAAAGTTCTACCGCAGTTCTAATTTTAGCAGCAGTATTCTTAGCGTCTGAAGCAAAACCTCTAGTTTCAATTTCATTTGCAGTTCTTTTTAACTGATGCTGAAATAATTCTATAGCGTAGCGATAGTCCCAATCAAAACCACGCCAGATAATCGGTAGAAAATCGATTACTCTGTTAATTTGGCGCCACTTTCTTTTAAACCAATACATATTAATATTTTTGTGCTATTTTTTGATAAGCTTCAAACAGATGATCTGTTGCCTTTTCTACTTCTTGTCTTACTTCTTTCTCTAACTTTAAAACTGGATGTTGAATTAGACTTGCGTCAATTAGACCTAACATTAAGTTTAGAGTATGTACTACTTCGTGATAACTAAAATCATCTAATTCAATGCCTTTAAGTTTTTTCTTGCCACTCATTTTAAATCATATTTCTTTATACTAAAAAAGAGAAGTTTGTTTACTTCTCTTTTTAAATAGATTTGGATATTTTTATTTGTTCCAGGCGAGTAGAATTGTCTCTAGCTTTTTTTCATCGAAACCATAAAGAATCTTGCTATCTAGTGGAATTTTCTTAGACTTAAATAGATTTTCAATATCGATAATTAGTCTTGCTTTATAGTTTAAATCATTGAGTAGATTTTGTTCTACTTCGTTTAGTGCCGGCCTTGTGTGGCCATCCGGGTGATTATAGACTGAGTCCTTGACTTGCCTAATCTCATTAATTGTTCGCTTTCTTGCCATAATTAAAAGGGTAGTTCTTCGTTTTTAAGGTTATCGTACTTAATCTTATTAATGTCTACTTCTTGTACGTTTAGAGAAGCAAACGGTGTTTTGTGTAATTTAGTGACATCCCACTGTTGGTTAGGATGCAACATGTTTTGATTTCTTGCGATTAGTTCTGCTTTTGAATAAGCATGCTTGTCGTTGTCTCCTTGGACGTAGACTTCAAATGTTACTGTGTATCTCATATTTAAAATGTTCTTGCGTTTTCGTAAACTGCTTTAATAACTGGAAATCTCAGTGAGTGAGTTCCATTCTTGTTCGTTGTTTCCTCAAAGTATTGTACGGTAATTGTCTTACCCAAAATCTCATCTGGATTCTCAAAGTAGTGTCGTCTCTGTTCGTGATTAAAACCACTACCGACTTGAACTCTGTTACCTTTATGTTCAATGATAACATTCTTCAACATCATCTCTTCTACCTCTGAACCATTAACAATAACTCTGTGGTAATCATTCTCAAGATCGACGACAACATATTCATCGTCAAACATTTGCTTAACTTTCAAGATGTCTGTAGATCTCTTACCTTTGTAGGTAGTATTCTTTCTAAGCATTAGACCTTCCCATCCACCTTTCTTAGACTTTTCCATCATCAAGTCAAAGATTGCATCATTAGCCTCGAGTTGCTCAAGAATACCAATCATGTCAGTCTCTTGTACATAGGTTCTAAGATTAACCAATCTCTTTGCAAAGTTATCTTTAGAGACTTTATCATTGAAGTCTTCCAAATCCAACATATCGAAGATGTAGTAGTAAGGATTAGAAATTGTGTGGTCTTTTCTCTTGATTTCTTTGATAATACTTGCAAAATCTTCATCGCCATTTTCATCAACGATACAAACTTCACCATCAAAGACTGTATTGGTCAAGCCAAGAGCTTTAATATCTTTCTTTAGGTTATCAAGTGTCAAGAATTCTTTACCTTGTCTTGAGAAGAATTTAACGTCACCGAACATATCGATTACAGTCAAACATCTTACTCCATCAAGTTTCCTTGAGACAAACCAACCATCTTCCCAATTAACTTTCTTTTGAGTCTTCTCATCGTAAGCTTTTGCAAGCGCAACGTCGAAAGTAGGGATAAGTCCTGGGATTGCTTTATTAATCATTGACACAGTAGACCTAGTCTTAAGATTTCTGTCAATGATATTCCAAATAATTTCTTCATACATCTTATTCTCTTCTACGAAACCATTTACAGTCTCAATAGCATCATGACCAGTTAATTCTCTACTGGCAAGAGCATCTAGAAGTTCAAAGATTGTACTATAAGGTGTGAAAGGCATACAAAGATCTGAACGCTTCTTACAGTTTGCTGAAGTTACGCCGTATTGTTTGAAAGTATCATAAGTATATTGAAGTACTTTCAACAAGTCTGGTTGATTTGCATACTTTTCAATAACTGCCAACTTGTCTGAGTTGGAGTTTGTAGAGTTACTTTCCTCTATGAATTTTTTAGTGATTGCTAATTCTGCCATATTTATTATAGTGATGAGTTATTCATTGTTTGTTGAGCCAAAATCTCTGCTTCCACTTCGCCGTAGCCAGCTTCCAAGTACATCTCGTACAATTGTTCTAGGATAATATCGTTTTGAATTACTGACATTAGCCGAACAATTTTACAAGGTTAGGAATAAGGATGGACATGTAGAGTCCCATCGCGAACAGAAGAACAACATCGACTGAGTCGATTTGCTTTAGATAATTTTTGATTTTCTCCATAGTGTTTGAATTACAGTACTAATATAATCAAAATTTCTGACATAAAAAAATTATTTGGCAACTTTTTTGCAAAAAAAAGCCCAGTATTCTAACTGGGCTTTAAAATTGTGTTACTTAGATGATTCTTACTTCTTGTCGAATACTTTCCACAGGATAAGTAAGGCAACTAAGCCAACGAATCCTCCATCACCTAGAGATCCAATGATCTCCATAACATTTCCTACTACATTCGTACCGAATACACCAACACCGAAGATAACTTCAGCTAAGATGCTAAGTGATACGAAAGAGATTAGGATGTTAGATAGGCCACCAAAGAAGTCACCTACCTTTGCAAACATGTCTTTCATGATTTTGTGATTTATTTAAAGCCCCGTCCCCCGAAGTTTTAAATATCCGTAAATTATTCAGATTGTCCTTCTTTCTTCTTACCGAAGATTTTGTCAGCAGATGCTAGACCTAAACCACCAATACAAATTGCTGCTACTGCATTTACCAGGGTTGGTTCTACAGGCATATCTGTATATAGGTTAATCATTAGGGCAGCACAAAGTGTAATACCTGCTAGAATTCCTATAAACCTTTTAGATGAAGGTGTTCCTTTCTCGTCTTTCAGTAGACCTGAAAGCCAGTTGATTATCTTTTTCATATTAGGCTAGATATATTTATAGAGATAGCTCTCTTGTTGTATATATCAAGCAATATCCTCAGAATTAATCAGGGTGTATGTAAATGAGTTACCCCATCTATCTCTGGCTTTGTACATAATGTTCATAAAATCATAGAAATCATCCTCTTTTGAGAATACCTGGCAACCCGCTGACCATTTGTCAACTTGTACTGAACCAGACTTCCATGAGCCAGCTTTATGGATATTAATACCGAAGATACCATTTTGTACATCTTCTTCGATTAGGTCATACTCATCGTCCATGTTTTTATCTCTATAGACTTTTACTGCACCTTTTTGCCTAAGTGCTTCGTATTTACCTTGATGTAGACCAATCATGTGTGAACCTCTATATTGACCCTCTTTTAAGATAGCAACTCCATCTTTGTTTAGTAGATGTTTTGCCCAGTATTTACCAGGATCGGTAGTACATTTCCAACAGTTAAAGTGCCAATCACCATTATCATCCTTATATGATACTGTCATACAATCATCAAACCTGTTGGTGATTTCATTTCCTGTTGCTGCATTTCTAACTCCAACGATATTTACGTTGTAGGCGCCGTGGTGAAAGTACTTATGTCCTTTCGACTCTACAGCTTTTTCGATTTGTTCTCTTGTGTAGCAATTCATAATTATTGTTGTTGATTTTGTTTAGCTCTAGCCGCTTTACAGTCTTCACACATGCATAAAGTTTCGTTTTGTGCGCTAGGACGGCTACTCCCATCAGCTGACATACCACCAGCTGGTATCTTTTCTAAAAGTTGTTTATCATTAGTATGGTCTTTAAACCAAAAATCAATTACTTTACTAAAACCGCCAATCAAGGCACCTAGTAATAACATCAATACTTCTTTCCAGTCTTTATCTAACTGATGGTCACCTAACATCGCATGTTCGATACCTATCAGGACTGCTAAAAATGAGATTAGAATAATACCACTGATTAATACTCTACCCCAAAATTCTTTCTTAATTATATTTACAAATGGATTCATAATATAGTATTCTTATACTATATATCATCATTTTATAGACTTCTCGATAGCCTTCTTAACAGCAGATGCAAATGTAGTTTTATTGAAAGGTAACTCATCATTATTTAAGTCAATAAATGTAGATTTTACTGTAGATTTAGCTTTACCCACAACCTCAAAGACTTTACCATCCATTGAGACAACTAGAGTAACTATTGTTTCTTTCTTAGTTTTTGTAAATGGTCCGATTTGAATACTGGTCTGTGGTGCTTCAATTGATTTAACAAGAACTTCTACAGGTTTACCATCCATACATAAATCATATTTGTCTGAGATAACATCTTCCATCATTTGCTTAATACCAAATGTAATTCTCTTCTGTACATTTTTTACACCTAGGGCACCAAAGCCTTCTTGTATCGACTGGGCGACATCTTTTGTTGCTGTTACATTTTCTACTGTATAACAAGGGTCTTGTGCGAATAGTAGAGTTGGCCAAAATAGTAGTATTAGTAAGTTTTTCATTAGAATCTGATTTTACCACCAGTTAAGACTTGATAGTTTAGAGCATTTCCATTTGAATGCCAAACTCCAGTAAAACTGATATTGTATTTGAATGTTTTTGTAATTTGAATATCCCAAGAGCTAAATGGAACGATTAGAACTCCTGGATCCCACCATTTACCTTCATAGAATTGAGTAAAGGGAGAATAGACACCTAACAATAATGTAGATGTTGTAATTTTTGGACTAACTCTAAAATTTCTGTGAACTCCACTAACAGCAGATAGATTCTGTAGATTTCTTTCACCTAGTTTACCAAATGTAAAGTTTAAACCTGCAAGTCCTGTAAATTTCTTATTGCCAAACTTAAATGATTCTAGTGCAGTTGTAGTATTAAGTAGATTTTGCTTAAAGTCGTACATAGTAGTATTTGCTGCTACTAGGTTGAATGTTCTCTTTGGATTAATCCATGATTTATATAGAGTTGCACTAAAGTCATTTGTCACAGAAGTGTATGTGAATAGTGCTCCCTGTATTTTATTTTGTTCTGTATTTGCATGTGTAATAGAAGTAACTACTTTTACTTGTCTGCCATTTGAATTATCTCTATTGTCAATAACAACTATATCTCCAGATGCAATTAAAGAACCTGCATTTTTATTAGCTTCTGAGCCACCATCACCTCCGTCCACTGCATTTGATACAGAATTAGCTAAAGACATAGTACCAGAACCTTCTGATTCTTCATCCTCTGTGGCATCATCAGAGCCATCTGCTGAGTTGCCGCTACCAGATGTATTATCACTTCCTCCACTAGATTGAGATGAACCAGAGCCACTGGATGAGCCAGAACTAGATCCAGATGCGCTATTCTGACTATTTTGGCTACCAGATGAGTTACCACTGCTATTTTCTTC
>MDTD01131501.1_pt1 | contig 35465 bp, 33 predicted proteins | sample 811221 | NCBI WGS metagenome assembly MDTD01 (sample SAMN05326646, study PRJNA326480) | marine metagenome | isolation source: seawater | place: Pacific Ocean: South West | collected 2011
CATTGTGTAATGGTGCTAAATGAAAAATTATTGAAAAAAGTCTCGTAAGACTATTTAATTCCCTCAAAGTTGGACCCCATGAATAAAACTGACCATCTTTTTGAAAATGAGGAGTATGGGATATAATAGTTAATACCATTATTTTTCTAATCTTACTTTTAATATATAATCAGTACCAAACTTTGAAATAAATTTATTTTTATAAGTGAACATTGTGTATCTGTATAGTAACCAATTTGGGAATAAACCCATACCAGGGAATAATAAAGAATATCTAATTTGTTTTACTTGGACAAAATTATTTTTCTCTAACAAATGAGAGATCTCATCTTTTGTAATTTTATTAACTTCGTAATTATACTTTGAAAATAATTTACTCATGTAATGTCTAAAGGAAGAAAATTCAGAAAATTGCAATATTAAATAACCGCCTTTCTTTAACCTTTTTTTAAAATTTTCTATAGATGATTTGAGAGAATTAGTGTGAGCTAATAAACCTAATGCAATTATTATATCGTATTGTTTTTTATTTTTGAGATTATCTAGAGAAGAAACAAAAAATTTTACATTATCCACTTTTTCAATTATTGCATTATTCTTAGAAATTTTTATCATGTTCTTTGAAATGTCAGCTAGTGTAAGATAGTTAGAATGTCCATATTCCAATGATACCATACCATTGCCGCAACCAATATCTAGAATTCTCTTATTCTTAATTTGTCCCAATAAATCAAACAGTATTTCTTTTCTACAATGAATTCCAAAATCCTTATGCAGATAATTATTGGTTTCGTTAAAAAATTCATAAACCTTTTTTTCTTTATCAATCATAGTCCTGATATCATCTCTAAATATTCTTTTGATAATATGCCCCAGTCATGGGATAAAGCCCATTTTTTTGATTCTTTACTATAATTTTGATAATTTGCAATAATGTCCTCGATAGCATCTACAAGTTCATTAGGATTATTAGGATTTATTAACCTTCCTGTTTTTTTGTCACAAATTGCATCCTCAATACCACAATTTTTTGACCCGATCGCTGGCAGACCAAAATAATTTGCTTCTAATATTGCAATACCAAATCCTTCAACATCTCCTGATATTAAATTATTACTCAACATAATAAATATATTGGAATCATAGATTACATCTACCATCAATTCATCTGGTAATACCGAATGTATTTTTATTAATTCCTGTACACCATATGAATTTGCTAATTTTTGATATTTATGAGATAATACAGGTTTCCCAACCATTTGATAAAAAACATTACCAAATTTCTTCTTTAATAAAGGCAAGGCATTAATAATATTATTTTGGCCTTTCCTTTCTGTTAAAGAACCAATTGTAAGAAGTCGAACACCGTTTATTTTTTTTTTGTTTTTTGGAAATTTCTTAAATCTATTTATATCTATTCCATTGTTAATGACTAAAACATCTAATTGAGGAATAGTGGCTTTAATTATATTTTTTGAAAAAGATGATACTGCAACCACTCTGTCATATTGTTTTATTGAAAAGTTGAATATTTTTTTTCTAATAGTTTTACCCATTATTGATTCATGACCATGTACTACGGCAACAGATTTACATTTAATTATATAGAGAAGGTTTCCAATAATGATAACTGGTAATTGTCCAGATGCAATTATAATACTACTTTTATTTTTCAATAATAATTTTATGATAAAAAAAGTTATAGATACTATTTTAAATAGAGGATTAGTCGTGTATCTGAAAATTCTATCTTTATTATTTATTACCCCTTTTTCTAGTTCTGATTTTGCAAAAGGTGCAATTATTGAAATCGTATAATTATTTTTTGATAATTCTTTATAAATATTAAAAGCCTGTGAACCTATTCCACCATACATAGGTGGAAATTCAGAGGTTAAAAGTATAACTTCACCTAATTGATTCAATGTCAGCGCCCTCTTCAAGCATACGGTTAGAAATTTTCCAAGATAGAAAAACTTGGATAAAAATTAATGGGAAAAGCAGTATAAATAACACAAAGCTAATTATATTAAATTTTCTTAAGCCTTTGAATTTATAGGGTAAAATAGATGTTGGAATAGTCTGAACAAGAAAATGTAAAGCGGCTTTGTTGCCCCAATATTTTCGAAAGAAGTATAAGACACTAGGAACTGGCTTAGGAGATAACCAGTTTTTTGGTCTAAACCCATCCCATCCTCCAACTTCTCTTAAACCTCCTGTTGCAGTTTTCATATGAGTTCTCTTTGCTAATGGATTGTTTATGCTTCTAAAACCATTTATCAAGCACCTGAGCCCAAACTCACCATCCCCCATTCTCATTTTTTCAAATTTTTGATCAAATAGTCCACATTTACTGAAAACAGCCCTACTTATTAAAACATTACCAGTGTCTAATTGATCTGCCCATCTAAAATAATCATAATGAATTGGTATAGGTGCACCAATAACCGATAAAGACACACCAGCTGAAACATCTGCTTTGAAATAATCAATGCATTTAAGGTGTTGTAATATCCAATCTGGACTTATTTTCGAATCATCATCAAGGAAAAGTAAATAATTACCTTTTGATTGTCTTATTGCACTATTTCTTGCTCTCCATAGCTCTTTTTCAACCTGCTTTATTAAAATTAGTTTACCTTGAAATATTTCATATACACTTTTATCAAAAGGTTCACTTTGATCAACAACTAATAATTCAAAGTTTTTATAATTTTGCGAATTTAAATCAGACAGTACACCAACTAAATTCTCGTAACGATTGTATGTTGGAATAATTACACTTATGAGAGGATTACTTTGAACTAGTTTTGATAGGTACGAATCATAATCTTCATGTTTAAAATGTGGCTCATATAGATTTACTCTCTTTGTATTAATTGCATTCCAGAATGCAATTAATTCATTAAAAGGGTTTTTAAATTTTAAAATTCTATTTAATAGAAAGTAGTATGACCAAATTGGTTTAAACATTCTTCTTAAAAAGATGTAATGATCGTTTAGTGGAATATTATTAATTGAAAAGTTAGATGAATATTTTTTTTTTGAATCAATATCAATATAACCTTTATTCCAAGCGATAAAGGAAGCATCTAAACTTCTCATCCTTTCATCGTTATACTCCTTACTTAGTGGAATGATATTTCTCTCTTCCTCTGACATCTTATCATAATCACTAAAATAATTTTTAATTGATTGTTCTTGAAAATAGTAATACCAAATAGGCTTTACTTCTTTTAATAATTGATTATATATACCACCAAGCATAATTGATTGTTTATCTTACCATGAGGTCTTTTAGAACTAATAATTAGAGTCTATTTAATATTTTTAAAAAGAGGCTTCGATTAATCATAAAATCTTTTAAAGAGTCCTGCTTGGTATTCCAAATTAAATCTTGATTCAATTCTATGTCTTGCATTTGATTTAATCCTCAATATTTCTTTTTGGCTCATTTCTAGGACTTCTTCTATCTTACCTGCTAACAAAGTTGGTTTATTTTTTTGTACTACCCAACCAGTCTCGTCATTTACGATATTTTCTTTTAGACCACATGAATTTGATACAATACATGGTATTCCAGTTGCTTGCGCTTCAAGAACTGAATTACAAAAACCCTCTTCGTGGCTATACTGAATGTACAAATCAGAATTTGAATAGTAAGTATATACACTATTATGATGAACATCCTCATAAATTGTCACTTTTGGAAGGATTCCTAAACTATCACAAGCAAAAAGTATTCTTTCCTTGTCTTCACCACTTCCGATAATAAAGTAATGGAAGTCAATTGACTTTAGGTTGAGAATCCCCATTGCTTCAACCGTAGCTTCAAGACCTTTAATCCAATTTAGTCTTGCAACTGTAAGAATATTTATTATCTTTTTTTTTGAAAAATGATTCCTGTCCCCAATGTATTTAAAAGTTTCTAAATCTATCGCTGGGTGAATGATCATATATGGTTTTTGATGGTTCGGATTTAATAAATTTGCTTTATTTATCAAATATTTTGATATTGAGTGGATCTTATCAATTTTATTCCACAAGGATTTATAAATGTTTTTATCCTTCAGTGGCACAGTATTTATATCATAACCTCTTAAGCTAACTGCCATTTTTGCTCCTATTGCCCTCGCAACATTTTCACGCCTTAAAGCTAGAGTTAAAAATCCAAAATGTAACCAATCTAATTCATAACGTAAAATTTTTGAATTTAAAAAAAGGTTTGTCCAACGATTTAAAAAGGATATTTGATCTAACTTTTCTAGCCTAAGAAATTTGAATGCAATTATGGGATTTAATATCATTATAGAAAGAGTATCAAGACAAAAGCTTATTATTCTTTTAAAACTATTTTTATGTAAAATTGGATTTTTAACAAAATAAACGTTGTTTGTTATATAATTTTTATCTGAAAAAACTATAATTTTATTTCCTGTATTATTTAAAGCATCTATTTTTAAACGGATAAAGGTCTCAGATTTTTCAGAATATTTTGATAAAACGATGCCAATTCTCATTTAAAACTCATACACTTTTCAAATAACTTTTCCATCATAATACAATGATTTTCCAAGCTATGATACTTTATAATATGATTTTTAGCATTAGTCGCCAAATTAAATCTTTGATCTTCGCTAAAATCAAGATAATCTATAATTTTTGAATACATCTGGTTTTGGTTTCGTGATTCAAATAATAATCCATTATCTCCGTCTTTTATTACCTCATCCATCCCACCACAATCACTACTAATCACAGGAAGTCCAATTGCCATACTTTCTAGCACAACATTAGCAATGCCCTCTTCAACACTGGGAAGTAATAAAAAATCAACCTGTTCCATTTTATAATAAACTTCTGACTGACTGCTGTATGAATCAAATCTAACATGGTTACCTAAATCTAAATCATCTACAATAAATAATATTTCATCACTTGGTTTATTTGATGAAATAATGGTATATCTAATATTCTCGTTATTACTTAATAATTTTTTCAACACAAAGAGAGCATAATGATATCCTTTTTTCCAATGATATCTGCCCACAGACAATATTTGAACTGGAGATTGCAAAATATATGATTTTTTAACCTCTTTAAGTTTAGAAAGGTTAACGCCAGAATAAATTAAATTTATTTTATCTATATCTGCACCATACCTTAAACACTCTTTTGCAATAGCATCTGAAACGGCATGAAATTGATCTACCATCGGAAAATATCTTAGGTATTCATCTCTTAATTTGGGGTCTGAAATAGGTGAATAATTAATATGCGCACCACGTAGACTTACTATAATTTTAACATTGAAATCTTCTTTCAAAAAAAACCAACTTGATAACGATTTTGCCCATTGAATATGAAAAATATCTGGAAGATTATTAACGACTGGTAAAGCTTTTATCCACCAGTTAAGTCCTGCGAACTTATTTACTTTTTTTATTTTAAGATAAGAATTAAATAATGTAAATAATCTATGGGGATAGCATAAGAATAATATTAATAGTTGATAAAGTAGGTAAATTATTTTTTTAATTTTTCCTTTAGGTATTAGAAATAATTTTACGTTTTTAGGATAAAGTAAGTTTTTTGATTTTCTTTTCCCGAACAAAAAAATTCGAATATTACTACTTAATCCAAAAATTGTATTTTCAATAAAATTAGTGGAAGGAATTTCTCCAGAATAAATTGCAATCTTCATTATTTGGATTATTATTTTTTAAAAACCCATGCCACATGATCTTTACTAAGACCGTAATTGGCTATCTTATTTTTTGAGATTAATCCATCATCTATTGTAATATCTAATTTGAATCCATTCTCAATAAATCTTTTCCAGTAATCTAAACCACATGCTCTGCAATGATCTTCATGTCCGTATAATTCAAAATATTCTTCTCTTTTTGTATTTTTTACTTCGAATGTTTTTGCATTGTTTTTTGGATAAATAGGGACTGAAACAACTAACCTTCCATTATTAGAAAGAGTTTTACTTAATTGATTAATTGCTTCCCTATCATTTTCAATATGTTCAAAAACATGCCAAATCAAGACAAGATCATAATAATTCTTTTTCAACCCCTTTTTGGTAATGTCATGTTTAAGATTTGAATACGAATTATTATCTATATCTGCTCTGTCATATATATCTGGATTTAACTGTGTTTTTACAAAATAGTATTCACTTCTATTAGGACCTATATGCAATACTTTATTTGGCTTTATATCTATCAATCTTATACAAAATGGAATTAGACGCTGTCTTGGTAAAGAATTACATTTCGGACATCTATCATTTAGAAACTCAATACCACCCCACCCACATAATTGGCATAGTACATTATTACCTCGATAATAAATTGAATTAATGAAACTCCATAAAAGATTAGTTAATCTATTTCTCATTTTTTTGGAATTTATATGATGAAAAAAATTGCCCTAATGTGATTATCATTGATAAAGAGTGAGAAAAGTAAACAGAATCAACTTGATAAAATGAATTAATTACATTTCTAATCAAATTGTTTGGTATAAATTCATTTAGAATATCATTTTGAAATAATCTTTTTTCCAGCTGCTCCTTATTGTGTTTACCTATAAATTGTAATTCCCAATTCCTTTGTATTAGTTTTTTATTCTGAATTATTCTTTTAACCTTATTTTTCAGCCTGTAGGGAATATTCCAGGGCATCTTATTCCAATGATAATTATATAAATTAAAAGGTGCATGTTCTTGCCAAATTATTTTTGCAAGTTCAGGTGATACACGTTTTATATATTCGATTTGTATTTTTCGATTGCTAAGATACGTTTCAGGTGTTCTACAAACAAATTCACATATTTTATCACTGTAATAAGGTAAAAAAATAGGTTTATATTTTTCAAAAATACTTAGGTTAATACGGTTCCATCTCGGAGCCCAATGAAGGCTTTTAAATGCCCGCACATTAGCATTCGCATTATTTGTTATATTAATAAAGGATAACTCCTCCACAAGGACTTCATCTAAGTATTGATTAAAATCCCCATCCAACCCCCAAATTTCCCACAATGCACGGGCCAATTCTAGGCCGCCATTTTTGAAAATACTTTTCTTTAAGATTTCAATCTGGTTGACAAATGGTAAATCATCCGGTAATCTAAAATTATCAAATAATACATCTCCCCAATGTCCCAAACAAAAGATATCACCCAATTTCTCGTAATCCTCAATGCAAGCCATTTGCCTTGCATGAGTAAATTCTGCATAGCAACCATTGATATCGGATAACTCATCAATCTTTTCCCATAAGTAACCACTTTTTATCAAAAAAGAAGTGTGTTCAATATTCAAAATTTTAGCAATTTTTTTACCATAAATATTTTCATTTATTCCTCCATCAAAACTGTAACTGTAAGAATTAATTTTTTGATTTACTTTATTTGATGCGACAGCGATTGTCCTAGAATCCAATCCTCCAGAAAGCGGTAGAATGACATTTCTATTATTTAAGTTATCTTTAATTATTGATTCAAATATTTCGGTGAATTCACAAACAGCTGCATCAAATGAAATATTCCTGGGTTCATAATACCATCTACACTTTGATTTTAATATTTTACCATTTGAAAATGACTCACCTGACTTAAGAAATTTTACATCTTTAAAATATGTTCTGTCTCCGAAAAAGAACCCACTCGCCACAAATAATGTAATTGATTTTAAATCTAGTTCATTACCAAAGGGTGGTTTAGGATATGCACTACTATCTTTAATATAAGTTAATTTTTCAGGTATGATTGAATTTTTAATCATATAAATATTCTATATTTTATAAAAAGGGTTCAAGCTTGTTGATTATTTCTCCAGTTGAAAAGAGCAAATATTGTAAAGATAGGCCACTTATGATCTATGTCTTTATTTTTGTGATTTTCTATGATTTTTGTTAATTCTTTTTTTTCTATATCAAAATGATTTATACTCGATTTTTCAATAATAGCATTTTGAAACAAGTTAAATAGTTCATGTTTTAGCCATGAACTCAGTGGAATCGAAAATCCTCTTTTTATTTCATCAAATTGAACTGAAGGTATCATATTATTAAAAATTTTTTTCAATAATATTTTTTTCTTAGAGGCCTTTGCTACATTTGGACCATAATTTAAATACGGGTCAATTTTAAGAGAAGCTTCAATAAATGATTTCTTTAAAAATGGCACACGTAATTCTAATGAATTAGCCATACTTGCCTGATCGACTTTTCGTAATGTTTTTTGCATCATCCCATAAAATTCAGCATGTCGCATATATTGGATAAGTTCCATTTCATTTTTGGTATTTGGATAATCATAGTTATTGTTTCCAAATGGATATTCTACATCCTTGAGATAAGGAAAAATCTTATTTATCATTTCTTCTTTAAAACGACAGTGAAGATCAAAGTGCGCATCACATTGTCTATTAAATAGACTTACTCCATTTATATTACTATTATCGTGAAATATTTTATCGTATAGATAGCGAATATATTTCAATAGATATGGATAATTTTGAATTTTTATGTTTTTTGCAATTGACCAAAATCTTTCATATCCAAAGAATAATTCATCACCACCATCTCCTGTTAGTGCAACTGAAAAGTCTTTTTTTGAAATTTTAGAAGCGTAATATGCTGGTATTAAAGATAAATCTGCAAAAGGTTCAGTGATGGAATTTGAAAATTCCTCAAATAATGCATGAAAAATATTAGCATCGATTTTTTTGATTACCCCATTGAGACCAATACTGTCAATAATTATTTTTGCTTCCTTACTCTCATCATGTGAAACACTATTATTTCCAATGGTAATAGTATTTAGTTTTTCACTAATATTTTTTTGAGCAAAATAACAAATTAAACTTGAATCAATACCACCTGACAAAAATGCTCCAACTGGGACATCAGATACCAACTCTGATTTAACAGCATTTTCTAGCTCAGTTCTAATAAACTCATTTGCTTCGCCTTCATTAAAAATTGTTGGCTCTACATATTTTGGAAATTCCCAATAGTGGTTTTTCCTATAATTACCATTCATATCAAAGGTGATTATTTCTCCTGGATTTAACTGAAAACTATTTTTAAGTAATCCAAATGGAGCGGGTATAAAGTGTTGAGATAGATATAGTTTTAATACCTGCAAATCAATTTCATTATTATAAAATGAAGGGTGATTTGATATCTGATTATACTGGCTGGAAAAAACTAATCTATTTTTATTAAAAGCATAATATAGTGGCTTAATTCCTGCAAAGTCTCTTATCAAATTGATTGATTGATTTTTATTATCAAATAATGCTATGGCAAACATACCATCTAGCATATTAATTGTTTCATCAATACCAAAAAAGCTAAAAGCATTGACAAGAACTTCAGTATCACCAGTACTTTTTATATTGAAACTATTTTTTTGTAAGATTTTTCTAATTTCTTTATAATTATATATTTCACCATTATATACCATCGTGAATCGTTTATTATGGCTCCGTATCGGTTGGTTAGCTAAATCAGTAATGTCAAGTATTGAGAGGCGATTAAAACCAAACTGAAAGTTTTTGTTATTTGAGATATATTTTTGACTATCCGGGCCTCTATTTCTACTTAATTCTAGTAATTTTAAAAAGGTAGATTTTTCAATTAAGGAGGAGTCAAAAGTAAATTCACCTAAAATTCCACACATAATTAATTTTTCACGGCTAAAATTAAGACTTCGGAACAACTACTCTTTTTGTAGTAAAAAATAGTCATATAATTAAATATTTAGACATTTTTTATAGACCTTCTGATGCGAAGATATTTCTCTAATTAAAGAAAAGTTATTTTGAATATGAGATCTGAAATCATCTCTCTTTTTTGATTTGGAGTGTTTAAATTGCTCAATAATTGCATTTTTCAACATTATTTTATCGCCAGGGGTAAACATATTTTCGGGAAAATTTGATAAAATATCTTCAATGCCAGCAATTTTACTCGCTATAACATTTATGCCTGAAGCCATAGCCTCCAATAGTGAAACTGGTGACCCTTCTTTTCTGTTGTTATTTAGTGTTGGTAAAACAAATAAGCTAGATATTGATAAAAATGGTTTAACATCAGTAACCTTACCAATTAGACCAATACTACTTTTGGAATTAGAGCAAAGTACTTTTTTTTCCATTTCTTTACCGTAGGGTGTATTCTTTTCGCCAACAATTAACAAAAAATAAGAATTGTCATTTTGGCATATCATCTCAAACGCATCTATCAAAATATGAATTCCCTTAACTGGAACAAGGTTCGCAACTGTTATAATTATTTTTTTATTTTTAGGAATTTTATATTTTTCTCTGATACCTCTATGCTCTACTTTGGAAAACTCATTAACATCTACGCCTCTAGGAATTAGAGTCACATTACTATTACTTGGATAAAAAGTACTGATCATTTCATTATTTTGTACAATTATTCTTGAGGACAAAAAGGACCTTAATTTCCAACTGTTTTTTGATTTATTGCCCCAACTCATATTTTTTTTTGTGAATATCCATGGAATCCCAGCAAAGCGAGCAGACAATGCTTCTGAATAATCAGAACCGTAATGAAATGAATGTATTAAATCAACATTGAGACTTTTAAAATATTTTGATAATACCCAACAATCCTTAAATCCCTTTAGCCGAGGAATCATTTCATGAGTTGTTTTTTGTATATGTATTTTAATATTTGAATCTTTTACAATTTGGAAAAATGGACCCTTTGCATGGCTAATACAAACATGTGGTTCAAAAATATCATCATCTAAACTTTTAGCGATATTAAACAGAGCTTTACCACTTCCAGCAGTATCGAAATTGGGTATCGTATATAAGATTTTATATTTGATGAGATTTCCTGAACTTTAAAAACAAACAATTACATTATTATTATAATATTATAATTAAAATATTCTTTAATGAATGATATTTTGTGCAAAATCTAATGACCATATATTATAATTCAGTAAATGTAGTTAGTAATATCCAGCGGTACTTTCAATTTATAGTTTACTTTAGTGTAAGTGATAGATATTATATTTTCCATTAATTGTTTTAATAAGAGAATATTTTTGCAAATACTTTTTTATTATGTTTGAGCTAGGCTCTCCAAGTACAAGTACATAGTCTGGCTTTTTTAGTTCAAAAATCTTGTGATATTCTTCATAACGGTCAATAAAATACTTCTCATAGTTTAAATAAATATTACTTGGGTGAAAATATGGTGTAGGAGGGAGTTTTTCTGTCAACATATATATAATGTGATATGTATTATCAATAAATAACACATCTTCTCTTGTCATTAGATCGGATAATTCAGATGCAACTGCTCGCACTTCATCTTCAGGTTTAAATATCTTTATATATTTACTATTTGATATTCTCCAGGAGCTCAGAATAACAAGTATAATAAATAAATGTTTAATGTTGGATGAGAGTTTTTCTATACGTTCAATTATTGGTATGGATAAAAGTGTGACTGCTGGCGCCATTTGATAAGTGTAATGAAAAAATGTTCTACCAGGTAATAAAACTCCTAATATTGATGCAAATAACCAAATAAACGAAATTACATAACCATTTATGAATTTATTTCTCCTAATTATGTAGATAAAACTTGCAAGTGATAACATGACTACTGGCCAAATTCTTATTAGATATCTCTTAAAATAACCATAATATTTTTCAACAGGTATATCTGACCTATAGTTTGAGGGAATAGTAAAGGTGATGTGGATTAGTTCTTCTAATCTATGGTTTATAGAAAAATAAATGATGACAAATACTATAGGCAGACAAAATGAAACAAATAGTTTTAAAAAGTCTCCTACAATTTTAATAAAAGAATTTTCATCTGAACCTTTACTATTATAATATATTATCATAAATAAAATCATTAAGTATGAAATGACCACATATTTAATAATAAATGCAAAACCAAGACAAAATCCTGATAGAAAAAGACCAATATTATTCCGAGCTTGCAATAAAATAAAAATTGATAGAGTTGAGAACAACATAAAGTAATGCTCGGCATTGACGTCCAGACCATAAAAATTCTCATTAAAACTTCCTGGGAAACAGAATGTCATCATTAGACTAAAAATTGTACCAGAAATAATTGAGAATGATATTTTAGAAAAATATATTTTATATGAAATAAGACTAATTATTAAAGATGTTAAGCTTACTGCTAGCCAACCAAATAACCTTGATCCATAAATTAAATCATCAAATAGAATTGAATTAAAATAGTAAATGATGAATATACCTACTGGCTTTACATCTATGATATCAGAATATAATTTATAATGATGTTCATGCAAAGCTTTACCAGATAAGATGTAAGTACTTTCATCCCAATCAAGTACTGCTCTGTCAAAAGAGTATGACCTTATGAGATAATTAATTATCAAGAAAAAGATGAAAAGAAATATCCAAAAGTATCTTCTATGAATATATATTTTTTGGGACATTCCTTTAAGGGATAAATTACACTTTAATTTATAGTAAAGGTGTGTAAGTATTTTTGAAGTTTTTCACTCATAATCTTTTCAGTGAAGTGATCCCTGATTCTTTCAGATGCACTTCCGCCCAAATTTTCACGCAAACTTTTATCATCAATTAATTTAAACAGTTGAACTTTTAATTCTTTTTCTATTTGGTTCGCATCAACTAGCAAACCAGATTGCTCATTAGTTATGATTTCTTTTAAACCTCCAACATTAGTAGCTATCACTGATAATCCACAAGCCATACTTTCTAGAATGAACATAGAATTACCCTCTGCCTCTCTTGATAATAAGATTGCTATATCTGCCAATGAATAAATATTAATCATTTGACTGTGTTCTATTTTACCAGTGAATATTACATTTTTATTTTTTTTCTGAATTTTCAGTTCATTATAATAATTTGGATCACAATGAATACCATCCGGACTTCCAACAATCAATAATTTCAATTTTGGGTAATCAAATACTAACTGGTTAAATGTATCGATGAGAATATCTATACCTTTTGATGGATGTATTCTTCCAGCGTATATAATTACAAGATCATCTTTATTAATATCGTAATTACTGCGAGAAGTAGCTCTTAACTTGGACTTTTTTTCTCTATTATATATTTTTGGGTCCACACCATTATATATTACCTGAGTCTTTATCTTTTTATTGTATTTATGAATATCAACTTTGTTCATCGTACTTTTACATATGGTAACGAGTCCATCAATATTTTTGCTGAGATATTTTATATTTTTCATAGGCCATTTGTGAAGGTCACTTCCATGAAAGTAAAATATATGTTTTTTATTTGGACATGCGAATTTTGCAAACTTTAAAAGCGGAAGATGTAGATGAGTGATAATTATATCGGGATCTATTTGCTTAAGAATTCTATAGATACCGTAATAATAAATGATTCTATCTGGATTAGAAACTGACAGATATTCTTTCAATAATCTTCCAGGAACCAAACTTATAAATTTTGCAATTACTGAATGCAAACGTAGATTATTTACATGAAGATACTTTGACTCATCATAACTCTTATTAATTAGATTGTTGTCCCACTTGGATATTGTAAAGATTTCAAGATCATTAAACTGTGGTACTGTTGCACTTATTAATCTTGCTGGAGTATTAGAATTTGCAATCTTAGGTATTGTTGACATAGACCCCAATAGAAATGCTACCTTTTTTTTCATAGAATGTTTTTTAGCACACTTTCAAAATTTTTTCTCACAATCTTATAATCATGGTATTTTTCAATTGTATTTTTAGCAGATAGTTTCATCTCAGAGTATTTATACACATTTCTATTAATATTTTCCATTACACTATCCAAACTCTCCTCAATATTTTTTTCATCAATAATGATTCCATTTTTATTATGTTTAATTACTTCGGTTGTTCCTCCCATAGGAGTGGCAATAACTGGAACAGCGCATGCCATGCATTCTAACATAGATAATGAAATGCCCTCTTCCACCTTTGATATCAACAAGCCATAATCTGAAATTCCCAAATAATTTCTTAAATCACTATTTTCTATCCATCCCAGAAAAATTATTTTATCCTCCACACTTTTTGACTTTTTTTTGATTAAAGTTTCATAATCACTATCAGCCCAATTTTCTCTTGATGAAGAACCAATTATAATCAAATATGAATTTGAATTATGATTTTGACTTTTTATAAAACTATCAATAACATGATTTATGCCTTTTGTATGATAAATTCTACCATGATAGACATAAATAATGCTGTCGTCAGGTATATTTAAACTTTTTCTTATTTTCTTTCTTTCAACTATTTCTAAAGGATAAAATAATTCGGTATCTACACCATTATGTATGACCCATGAATTTCGAGGTTTATTTTTAAAAGAATTTTTAGTACCAGTAAATGCTGATTTTGAAACTGCAATAATTCCATTTTTTGAATATTTTACCAACCGATTCCATTTACCTTCATCTAACACTTTATGCATATTACTACCATGATGATAAAAAATTATTTTTTTTAATCTAAAAATTATTCCTAATAAAAATACCAAGTGATATGTTACATGTATAACAATCACATCCGGGTTATAAATAATTAAATTTCTTATTAGACAGATATAGTAGCTAATCATTTCTGGTCTAGAAGTACCAAAAATAAATTTCTTGAGTTTATATGGTATCTTAAAGGCTAGGCTATTTAATATCTTATCAAAATTTCTTAACCTTACATTGGTAAAAATTTCTTTTTGTTTATTATATTGATCTATTCCATTTTCCCAGTTTGAAAATACTTTTATAATATAATTCTTGTTTCGTAAATCCTTAATCTGATTATAAATGACAATTGCAGGTGCACCACCTCTCATTGGTGGGATTGGTATACTTGAGCCATAAACAACTGCAACTTTTTTCCTTTTTGAAATCATTAGCTTTTCGACTTACAGGTATATCTATTTTTTTGCAAAAACAAATGTATAAAGAGTACCATCTTTAGTGATTTGGAAAGATTTTAATTCGGTTTGCTTAAAACCAATTTTATTCAAAGTTGAGAAAAGCCAATCTTGCTCATAGGACATTTTAACCATAAACTTTCTAAATTGACCTGCTGATATCTTTTTCCTCTCAATTTGTGATATAAATTTTTTTATGTATTCATAAAGTTTTAAACGCACTTTTAATATTCTACTTTGGAAAGGCCATTGAAAAACCTTTAAATGTATCATCAGTGTTGAATCTTTACGCATAACACGAAATATTTCCTTAAAATATTCTTCTGCATAAAAGTTATTATCAAAATGCTGAAATACATCCGTAGAAAAAACTGCATTTATAGATTCACTATCCATATCTATTTTATTTCCTGAAATTTTAGTATAGGTTACATTTTTTAGACTTAAATTTTTTTTTGCATAATCAATCATCCCCTGTGAAACATCAATAGCATATACATTTTTAAAATATTTCGATAATTGCTTGGTTATTCTGCCCGCTCCGCAGCCTATTTCAAGACAGTTTATTTTTGAAAGACCATACTGGTCCCAGTGATTTGAAAAATCGGACCAATCTTGCTCTCCAGTTTTATAAAAATCTTCATTGGACCAGGGATTTTTGGAACCCTTTTCTTTACCAGGCCATGTAGAAACGCCATATAAAGGATCATTCTCGCCCCATTTTTCCCACTCTATATTTGAATTAAGAAGATTCTTTTTGATTTTTAATTTATTTTTCAAAATAAACTTTATGTATTCTTTTTATAGAAAAAGTTCTTATAATACAAAATTAATATCCATATCGAAGAAAAAATATTTATCCTTGAGTAAAAGTAAATTCTTCTTTTCGTAATTGCTTCAATCCATTTTACTACATCATCTCTATTTTCATAGCATTCACACTTCTTATTATTAAAAAACTTAAAATATAATTGTAAAATAATTTTGTATGATCTAGAAACCTCATTGAAACTCAGGTTCTTCTCCTTTGGATAAATAAATGCCCGTAGATTATTATGATTACCTTTTTTAATTCTAAGGATTTTATTAATGTTTTCGAAAGATATACCTCTAGGAATTTCATGTTTTAGAATATCACTTTTCATAGATTTAGAGCCTGTATGTTTTCTTATTTTTATTAAGTTTTCATTTATATTCTCTAAACAAGAAAGTGATGCAAATTTTGACCATAAATCAAAATCCTGGCTGAACTTGTAATCTACGTAAAGCAATTTGAATTTTTGCAAAATTGAACTTCTTATCATCACTGAACTGTGCAAGAATTGGTTTCTGAAAAGTAATGTCCATTTAATTTTGAGGCAATCAGAAGGAACATCATATCCTTTTATTTCATCACTTTGTTCGTTTATTAATATCCCATTTGAACCGAGTAATCCAATTTTAGGATTTTTCTCCATAAAACGTACCTGATTCATTAATCTATTTATAACTGATATATCATCATGGTCTTGCCTTGCTATATATTTACCTTTTGATTGAATTATTGCTTTATTTAAAGACATCGCTTGCCCAATACGCCGAGAATTTTTAATTAATTTCACCCTAGTATCAGTAAAAGAGGTCAGAATATGTTCTGTATTATCATCTGAACGATCATCAACTATGATAAATTCAAAGTTTTTGTAAGTTTGTTGTAGAATACTGTCAATAGACTCTTTTATGTATTTTTCACCATTATATACTGACATAATCACACTAATTAAAGGATTGTGTTCTTTTAAGTTCATTTTTGATTAAAAATATATTTTCCTAATAATTTCTTATCCTCATTTATTATAAAACTTCTTTTACCTGCTTTAGAACTTTTTATACTTTTTACAAAATGATATGAGATATCCATATTCTTACAAATTCTTTTTATTTCATTCTTTACCCTTCCAAACTCCTCTTCATTAAACTTATTATTTTTTTCAATATTAACAACCAATCTATAGCTTTCTTTTTGAACATATTGAATTGCATTTAAACCACTGTTATGTTTTGAGCCAGTGTAACCATAGCCAGCACACCACATCATTAAGTATGTTGGAGAAATGGGACCATCAGGACCAATTAAAATATCGTTTGTCCTACCTTTGATCTTAATCTTTGGGGTTGTACGGCCACAATTACATTTAATTATTTTTCTTTCAATAAGATAATCACCATTCAAATATCTTATAAATGGCATTGCACTATTCCAAAGGTCAGTAACTATCATCTCACCATTATTATTTGGCTCAATTAATGCTCTCTCAAATGACTCGTGTAACCCACTATGATCTTCACATTCCCAAGCTGATGCCCCACCATCGTTACATACATACTCTTCATATATTTCTGATGATGGGAAAGCATGTTGTATTTCCTTTTTATGCCAATCGTACACATTTTCTGATATAAGATTTACAGCTTTAATCCGATTTACTTTGATATCTAGTTGATTCATTTTCTTAGCAACAAGGAATATTGAAGATGCGTAACTCCTTATGTATTCTTTTTCAGTTGTTTTTAGTACATCAATAATATTTTTTATATTTTTTTCGCTCAGATCCCCAACTAGATTAGTTCCATCATTCATAACTCCACGCGCTGAGGCCAAAGTAATAAAATCACTAGATTTCTTAAGGCCAAAATATTTCCAACCTCTAGAATGAGCTTTAAGTCTCATATATCTATAACTTTTACATCCAATATATTCAAGAGGTTCGCCAGTAGAACCACCTGTATGATAAATACCCATATATTTATTCTTCATCAATTTTAATTCAGGAATATTTTTAAAGTCGTTTTTAGTAATGATTGGTATTTTTTGTATGTCTTTAAAATCGTTAATGGCTGTCTTCAAACCTCGATCATTACAAAATGTTCTATAAGCAAAATTATTATAGTAATGATACTTAAATATTTTTAGAAATCTTTTCCTTTGGAATTGATTTTGTTTTTCTAAATCCCAATATTGACTTAATTCTAAATCAGGATAATTAACATATCTATAAAATTTATTGTAAATCCTACTAAACATACTTTATTCCTTACTTAGAATTAGATGCGAATCCATTCTTTTGGCATAGGATTATTATTTTTATTCTCTTTGGATTTGAACCAGTTTTTTGGACCAATCACAATTTTACTTTTATTTTTATTTAACCATGCACCCCACCAGCTATATGTACTATTAGCTATTATATTATGCTTGCAAAGAGACATTAAAAACAATTCATATGTATCTTTAATAGGGTCCTTAGAACAAATAAAATGATGAGGGTAGTGTATATCTAATCTGTCTTTTACTTTATTAATGTCATCTGAAAAAATAAAAAAGGTCGGATTTTCAATGCTATTGCTAACTAATTCAAATGATTTTTTATAATATTCATTAGATAGAACGCCGTGAAAGTCTGATGTCTTTTTATTTTCAACATAATCTTTCATCCTAAAATGAACACTAACGGAATTACAATTAATAATTGCTCTTTTATACTTTTTTATGAATTGATTATTAAAATCTACTATTTGTATTTCATTTCTTATTTTTCTTTTGATTAAGCTAAAATATTTTTCATCCTGCCAGTAACCAATTAAAACAGAATTGTCATTAATTTTTTCATACAGAATTTTATCGTATCCGTATTTTTTTTCCTTTATAACTGCTAAACTTTTAAGAAAAAAAGCTTTCTGGAGTATAGACTTTAAAAAGTTATTTTTTTTTGAATTTAATATAACACTCAACTCCTGGGTACTCGCCCATTCTATATTAATTTTATAATCTTTAAAAATATTATGATACTCTGGCCATTTATCTGATTTAGTATGATTACTTATATAATACTTGATTTTCAGATTATGAATGTTTTTTAATTGCTGACCGAAAGAATATTGAAATAGTTGATTACCTATTCCGCCATGTAATCGTATAAATAGTATTTATTGCTCCTAAAATTTCTTTTTTTAAAAGTTTTAATTAAAACCTATAAATAAAATAGTTTAATCTTTTCACAAATATAATCAATCTGCCTGTCACTTAATTTGCTTGATGAAGGAAGCCATATTCCATTATTGCCAATAAAATTTGAAACCGGATAATCACCACTGATTTTATAAGCATTTTGACTATTGATTGGGGGATACATTGTTCTAGTTCCAATACCATGCCCAACAAGTTCGTTAATTAAGGATTGTCTATCATCAACAATACAATCAATGAACCAAGGAGTTGTACACTCTAAATCCTGTTTAAAAAACTTTACTTGTTCTAAATCTTTCAATTGTTTTTTATATTGTAAATATATTTCTTTCTTTCTTTCAACTCTCCATTCAAGCTTTTTCATTTGCTCAATCCCCAAAATCGCTTGAATGTCAGTAAATTTAAAATTGTATCCAATAGTTTCATGTATGTCATTACCACCTTTTGAACGACCAAAGTCTTTCAATCTCCTTATTCTGTTTACTATAATTTTATCATTTGAAATAATTGCGCCACCTTGCCCGGTTGAAATTACTTTTGGAGCTGAAAAAGAGAAACTTCCAGCTATTCCAACAGTGCCCATGTGTCTGCCATCAGGATAGTATGACCCCAATGCCTGAGCTGAATCTTCGATTAGTATAAGGTTATGCTTTTTACAAAGGTTTTCAAAAACTTCGATTCCACTATTAGGATATCGTCCATTTGCATTCATAAACATAATGGCTTTTGTTTTGGAAGTAATTGCTTTTTTAGCTAGTTCAAAATCCATGCAGAGAGTATCTCGCTCCACATCAACAAATATTGGTTTTGCTCCAAGCATTTTTATTGAATTAGGTGTAGCTACCATTGTATAATTTGGAATCAACACTTCATCACCAGTGCCAATCCCTAACCCCATGGCAATCAGAGTTAGACTTACTGTACCATTGTTAACAACAACACAGTAATCACATCCAACAAATTTTGATAAAACGTTTTCAAAATCTTTGGTTTTTTTGAATTCAGTAACCCACCCTCCTTCAGCAAAATAATCGTTCATAGCTTTTCTTTCTTCGTCTTCAAACCATGGTTCCATTTGTGGTATATATTTATTCATTTATTTAATTCTATGCTTAATATCAAATTGAAGTAATATCAGATGTTATATTAATAATTACTCAAGATAAGCTCTTATCACTTTCTATAAACATCATACTTTTCCTTTATTTTTTTGGTTATTTCCTTTATTTGTCCAGGATTCCTCTTGTAAATAAAGTTTGAATCATTGCCTCCATATAATGACCATTGCCTATACTTTTTTTTTCGAATAACTGAATTTGCAGAGCTTGCAAAACCTTCTGGAAGAGAAACTCCGGGCAATATTGTATTTTTTGCACCTATTTGACAATAATTATTGATAATTATCCTTTCATTTATTCCACCATATTGAAATTCCTCTGGAATCGAGGGCATTTCTAATGAAACTGACAAAAATTCTGATGAACATGGATGTATTGAAGTGCCTGCACCAATACCTACAAAGTCACCAATTTTTACTTTCCCATTTCCACCACTTATTGTAGAATTTGAAGCTATGTGACAATAGGAACCGATTTCAAAATCACAAGAAATGTAAGTGAAATCATCAATGATAGTATAATTACCGATACTTACTTTCTCTGGATTTCTTATCCTGACGGTTTTCCCAATTATGGCACCTTTCCCCAAATATTTAAGATTCTTATAATCAAAAAAAATATTTTCCATTATTTGTATCTCACCTTCTTATATCTTTCATTATACTGAATTGAATTAACAATAATAATCTTTATTGGTATTTTATATTTATCTATTTTCCCTTTACAATGGATTTTAAGTCGACCCATAAAAGTTTTTCTATCTTCATCATTGCTCAATCTTACTTTCGCACATAAAATATTACCAATTAAGTAATTTTTTTCAGCATATACTATTACTTCAACTACATTTTTCATATCTTGAATAATATTTTCTACCTCTTGTGGATATACCTTCTCACCCCCAATATTTATGATTTCAGACTTCCTACCCATTATTTTGATATATTCGCCATTTTGTTGAACCTGATCTCCAGTAATAAACCAGCCATCTTTGGTAAACGGTGAGTCCGCGTTTAAATATCCTAGCATTGCTGATTCTGCTTTAATTTGTAATATTCCGTCAACAACTCTTATGTCATAGCCGTCTTTTATAACTTTAAACCATAAAGATTGTTTATTTTCTGATTTTAAACTTAAAACACCAAGTTCTATGAGCCCATATGTCTGGATGAATCTAACATCTGGAAAAATATCATTTAATCTCTTTAATGTAGTTTCAGGCATCGGCTCTGTTCCATATGAAATAATTTTAAGCGAGGTTAAATCATAATTTTTATATTTTTTACTAACTAATAAAAGGTTTAGAAATGTTGGTGAAACTGGAAGTAATTCAACATTATATTCATCAATAAGGCTACATACATTCGATGGTGAACGATCATTAACCGTAATAAGAGTTCCACCATTTGATAAAATATGAAACATTGTATTTAGACCACCCCAATGATCAAATAGTAAAAAATTAAGAGTACTCAAGCTTTTACTTTTTCTTTTAAATTTTTTAAGTAAACTATAAAAATTATGTACAGCAGCTTTAGGTTTGCCTGAGGTGCCAGATGTAAATAATACGAGTCCAGGATTATTATTTTTTCTTAAACTTTTATAAAATTCACTTTCAAGTATATTGTTAGTCTTTTTTATGGAGATATCATCTGAATCATTTATTTCAAAGCTATATTCAACTCCTGATAGCTCTCTTAAAATTTTTCTATTGCTACTGGTATTTTTATTAATTGGAACGATAATACATTTATGCCTAATTAAGCTAAATAATAATCCTATTGCATTAGGAGAAAAATCTCCCTCTATGGACACTACTGTTCCTGGTTTTATTTCATATGATTTTATTAATTGCGTGTTTTTAATAATACAGCTACTCAAAAGGGTGTAAGAATAGGCACTCCCTTTCCATATCAATCCTATTTTTTCTGAGTAGGAATTAAATCTTTTTAAAAATTTTTCGATTTGCATTTGAAAGTAATTTTTTTTTGTTACTAAAAATTAAAAAATTCCATTTGTTCTCATGATAAAATACTCAACAACTACGTATTGATACTTTTTAAAAGAATTTATTAATTATCAAAAAAGCAGTAATTAAAAAGCGTGAAAAATTAATGTTTGTAAAAGTACATTTGTTAAAAAATCTTAATTACCTTATATATCAAGATTTAAAAAGATTATTAATACTGAGACTCTTTATATCTCTTTTTATATATTTCCCTTGGTTTGGAATCGAGAAAAAAGGATGATAGTAATATTCACAACTATCAAAGTTGTAATGCGTTACTTGGCTAAATCTTGTTCTATTATGATCAGTAATTATTCCACCGCCGTGAAGAAGGTTAGCTGACCATATTAAAGCTGTACCTTTTTTCATTCTTATGATTTTTTCTTCCAAATTACAGGTTTCAATTAACCTGACTACATATTCCTCATAATGTCTATATATTTTCTCAACCATTTTAATATTTTTTGCAGGCTTAATATTTAAATCATAATAGTCAATATCTCTTAATTTATGACTTCCCTCAACAACTTTCAGTGCACCATTAGTGTCGTCAGTATCCTCAAGGGCAATCCAGCAGGCCGATAGATATCGCTTTGGTATTGAACCAAAATGAATCGTATCGCTATGCAGTGGTTGCTCTGTACCTTTAAAAAAGTTAATTGTTGAAAAAGGAATTGGATCTTTTCTGTAGAATAATTTCAAGATGGAAAGAACTTTTTTGTTTACTGCTAAATCAACAACTCCAGGACAAAATTTTCCAGCATCAACTATTCTTGGACTATCATTATAGGAAAAAAAGGAAGAATTAGTTTTTACAAAATCTGATTTTTGATGTTTTTGCAAATCCATAATTAACTTTTCAATAAAATCATCCTTTAATTTCAGATCTATGACAACATACCCTTTTTTATTATATTCCTTAGCTATGGATTTTTCATAATTAGTAAAATTATTATTATCAATTAATTCTGTAAAAAAGGGCGATTCAACCCAAGGTAAATTCATAGCGTCAAGATTTTTTTTATAATCAACCATTATTATTATTTTTATTCATACTTTTTGTTCTTGTAAAAATACTTTTTCCTAATTTTTTATAATATATATTATCCACCACCAAGAAAGATAATCTGACCAGTAATAAAATCACTATCAGGCGAAATAAAAAATTCTGTAACGTTTGATATATCACGAAATTCAGTTAGACGATTAAATGCTAACTTATCTGTAATATTGTTGATTTTTTCATTTGGCACAGTTCTGATTAAATCTGAAAGGTATGGTGTAGGACCTATAGCATTAACTGTAATGCCAAAGTTTGATAGTTCTCTTGACATAGAAATAGTTAAATTTTCTAATGCAGCTTTTGAAGCTGTATATATTGCCTCTCCCTCTAATTTCATTTGAGTTCCTACTGAAGTAATATTTATAATTCTACCATAATTGTTAAGTTTCATTAGTTTGGCTGATTCTCTAGAGAGCAAAAAAGATCCAGTGAAGTTGGTATTAAATATCTCTTGAACTTTATTCCCTGGTGTTAAAAGCGTGTGATTCATCGATGCTAATCCAGCATTATTAATGAGGATGTCTAATCTTTTAAATTTTTTCCTTAGTTCTAAAAACATACTTTTTACGTCTTTTTCGTTAGATATATCAAGAGAGTAGTGGTAATAATTATCGTAATTAAAATTGATTTTACTTCTGCTACAACCAATGACGATAAAGTTTTTTTGAATAAAATACTCTACAAACTCTCGGCCAATACCTTTTCTTGTTCCGGTTATTAATATTATTGGAGATTTTTTCTTTTTTGACATTAACCTTCGCTCAAAAGTTTTTGAATATATTTCGTTAGATTTTGAATTGACTCATAAGGGTTATTTTTTTGAGACATTGCCCTCTCGTCTGCTAAGGAAATTGTAGTATTAAAAGCTTCTTCAATATTTTGCTCTAATCCAACAATAAAACTTACTAATCCTAAAGAATCAAGATTAGACTGTTCACCATAAAGTTTTTTCTTAGGATTAGTCGAAATTGTGCTTTTCTCATCAAGACCTTTATTAAACTCATTTATAGTTTCAACAATAATCTTATTAATATTATCATTCATAATCATTTCCTTTATTTATGTAAAATTTTAAAAATTCAAAATTTCCTTTTATCTGTTTCAACATCAATAAAGGGACCATTTTTTGCTTCAATAATTTGAGTATCATCATCTAATATTTCATACCCATGCCCACCATTAGCAAAAATTGCAGTGTCTCCTTTATATAAAATAAATTCTTCTAGAAATTTTTGGTTTTCATCGTAAAGTAAAACACGCATAGAGCCTTTCTTAACATAAACCATTTCTTGAGTTTTCAATGTTTTTCTAATGTGGTTTTTATGGATATGAGAATCAAGTTTTTTTCCTTTGTCATACCACCAGGATCCAACTTGTATGTAAAGTTCGTTTGGCGTAATAAAATTAAGACCTTTTATCCAATCTTTATCCTTATATACAATTGATAAAATTTGACTATTATGCTTATAAATTTTCATCAACTATCTCTCTCGGATAATACAGGATTGCTTGAAAACCATTTTATGTCAAACATAGGATCATTCCATTTATAAGAAAGTTGCTTGTCAGCATCAAAATAAATACCCTGGTACGCTAATTTATAGTGATATGTTGCACTATTACTCAAAACAAGGAAAGCATTTCCAATGTTAGGAGGAATTAAAATCGATTTTTGACTTTTACTATCAATATTAAAGGATTCATAACTATTGTAAGTATTGGACTCTTTTCTTAAATCCACAACCACTTGTTGAATAGCACCATAAACGCAGGTGACTAGCTTCCAACTTTTTGAATCGCAGTGTATTCCTCTTAAAACATTTTTTTTTGATTCAGAGAATTTATCATGCTTAAAAAATACACCAGCAGGCAAAATTTTATCAAACTCTTCTTTTATAAATGAAGACCATATAATTCCTCTTTTATCTCTGCCAATTGTTGGAGTGACAATCCAAACTCCATCTATTTTTTTTGACTTTTTAAAATGAAAATCAAATGCCATTATTTTTAATTTTTCTCCAATCAGATAAAACCATTATTTTGACTAATTCTTCAAAGGAGGTCTTGGGAACCCAACCTAACTCTTTCTGAGCTTTAGTATAATCACCTTTTAGTCTATTTACCTCAGTTGGTCTATAATAGGACTTATCTATGGCAACACGAGTTATACCCGTTTTTATTTCCACACCTTTTTCATTTTCACCATTTCCCTCCCATGATAATTCCATATTTAACTCACCAAAAGCTCGACTTACAAATTCACGCACTGTATGATTTGTACGGGTAGCCAAAACATAATCACTAGGCTTTTCTTTTTGTAACATCATCCACATACCCTCGCAATATTCTGGCGCATATCCCCAATCCCTGCTTGCATCGAGATTCCCTAAATATAGTATTTCTTGCATTCCCTCTTTTATTCTAGATGCTGCGATCGTAATCTTTCTACTAACAAAAGTTTTGCCTCTTCTTTCAGATTCATGATTAAATAGTATACCATTACAAGCAAAAATATCATAGGCTTCGCGATAATTAATAATGATCCAATAAGCATATAACTTTGCTACAGCATAAGGAGATCGTGGATAAAATCTTGTTTTTTCACTTTGTATTGAATCTATTGAATTTCCAAATAACTCACTACTTGAGGCCTGATAAAATTTTGTGTTAAGCCCTAGTCCTCTAATAGACTCTAAAATATTTAATGTCCCTACGGCATCAACCTGTGTGGTATAATCTGGGATTTCAAATGATACTTTCACATGACTTTGAGCAGCAAGATTGTAAATCTCATCTGGATTTATTTCGCCCAATAATCTCCTTAAACTATTTGAATCAGTCATATCTCCATGATGAAAAAAGAATCTATCAGAAAACTTGTCATCATTAATAATATGATTTATTCTACCAGTGTTAAACGAACTACTCCTTCGAACTAATCCATGTATTTCATAGCCTTTATCAAGCAAAATTTCTGCAAGATAACTTCCATCCTGACCTGTGATACCAGTTATAAGCGCTTTTTTCAGTTTATAATATCCTTTCCCAAGATGGTGTAAAAAACATTAGACCAGCATGTCTTGGCAATGACCTGTCTGTATAACTTCCACCATCTATAATTTTAAATGAAATGCAATTCTCGATTCTATCATATGTGTCCAGCGAATTTTGATTACCGGCCCACAAACTAATAAAATAAGTTCCAGGATAGAATCTGATATCTGGTAGAGTAAGGATCAAATTTTCTTTTCTACTTAAGTCATTTATGGAAAAATTTGAATCATCATTTATCATATTACAGATTTTAATACCATCTTCTGTTATAATTTCAACACCAATTTTAACAGATTCTAAATCAGCAAACCTTTCAATTGTGAATTCCATTACGAGATTATCACCTATTGAAAATTTATTACAGTAGTCACTTAAATCATTCCTTAAGTTCGCATGTACAAATTTAATTCTACCATTACCTTTTCTATTTTTTATCTTTGTAAGATCACTTGAAATAATATTATTATCATTTGAAAGGTACTTACCAATAATCTCTCTTGTAGATCCATATTCTTTTAATTCTCCTTTGTCCATCAAAATGCACTTCTTACATAATTTCCTAATAGAGGATAAGTTATGGCTAACAAATAATACAGTGCGTGTGCCCTCCCTTGTTACATCTTTTATTTTCCCAATTGCTTTTTTTTGAAAATCAACATCTCCTACAGCCAATACTTCATCAACAAGTAAAATATCGGCTTCTAAATGTGCTGCTACAGAGAATGCAAGTCGTACTCTCATGCCACTAGAATATCTTTTTACTGGAGTATCTATGTATTTTAGAATTCCAGAAAATTCTACTATCTCATCAAATTTTTGATCGATCTCAATTTTTTTCATTCCTAAAATTGCGCCATTCAAATATATATTTTCCTTACCTGTTAGTTCTGGATGAAATCCTGTCCCAACCTCTAAAAGAGAAGCAATACGGCCTCTAACTTTGATCTCTCCATTTGACGGAGATGTTATTCTTGATAATATTTTAAGTAAAGTTGACTTTCCAGCACCATTTTTCCCAATAATACCAATAATTTCACCTTTTTTTATTTTGACATTAATGTTTTTAAGCGCCCATACCTCTTCATTATTACTTCTTGTTATTAGATTATTTTGAGATATTATAGATGAATTTTGATCTTCTTTACCAAATAGTTTTGCAAATGACCTGGATAAATCACCACTTAATGTTTTCGTAGAAATAATTCCTAAACGATATTTCTTTGAAAGGTCTTCTATAATTATTGCGTTATCATTGTCTTTCATACTGTATCAATAAACCTTTTTTCAACTCTATTAAAAATCAAAATTCCTAAAAAAAATAAAATTATAGTTATCGATAATGAATATGAAAAAATAGAAAAAGTCAATTCACCATCACCTACAAATGCGAGTCTAAAACCTTCGATTATTGAAGTCATAGGATTGTAATAAATTATATTTTTATATTGCCCTGGCACGATAGATAATGGGTATACTATTGGTGAAGCATACATTAATAATTGAGTGCCAAAGGTAACTAAATGACTCAGATCACGATATTTTATTGTTAATGAAGAAATGATCATCCCTATTCCCTGGCCCAATAGAGCCATTTGAATTACCATTATAGGAATTAGAGATAAGGTACTTAATGAGGGATTAATAAAAGAATTTCCCATGACCATGTAATAAGATAAAAATGCAATTAGTAATATTAATTGGACAAAGAAACGTACTAACCCTGAAATAACTTTTGATAATGGAATTATAATTCTAGGAAAATAAATCTTGCTGAAAAGTGCTGTATTTGATGTGAAAGTAGTTGAAGTTGAATTCAAGCATAGAGAAAAATAATTCCAAGCCACAATCCCAGATAAATAAAAGATATATGGAGGTATTTTGTCTGTAGGAATATTCGCTACTTTATTAAAAATAATCGAAAATACAATTGTTGATAATAATGGCTGAACAAAAAACCACAATGGCCCTAAAATCGTCTGTTTGTAAAATGTTGTGAAATCTCTTTTTACAAGTAACCAAAGTAAGTCTTTGTAATGAAAAATTTCTGAAGAGTTTAGACTAAACCACCCTCTTTCTCGAGTAATAATTAAATCCCACTCTTTCATGTTATTTTTTGAATTCAACAATGATATTGTAAACTATTTATTGATAGAAACCTTTTTTAGAATTCAACTTTACTTTGATCAATTCTACAAATGTGCGTAATGAATCTCTAAATGGCCTCAGCCTACTATTTTTCGTATCTAGCCAAGTAACCGGAAGCTCAATTACCTCTATACCTAAACTTTTACATATAAATAACATTTCGAAATCATATCCGAACCTATTTATAGTTACTTTATTAAAAATCTCCTTTGCATTTTTGGTATGAAATAACTTAAATCCACATTGAGTATCTGAAATTTTTAACCCTAATATATATTCTATTGCTATATTTCCAATTCTTCCCATAAATATTCTATAAAATGGTTGCTTTATAATCACGTTACTATCTGGAAGATACCTACTACCAATTGAGATTGAATTTTCATGATTTTTAATTGCATCATATAATATTTTAAATTCGCCTATTGGAGTTGAGTTATCTGCATCGCAAATTAAACAAAAATCACCTTCAGCAAAACTTACTCCTTTACAAACAGAATAACCCTTACCTCTATTTTTATCATTCCTTAAAATCTTAATATTATTTATATCTATATTTTCAACTACCATTTTTAATTTGTTAGCACTACCATCATCCACAATAATGGTTTCGAGAGTCATATTTGATTTAGAAAAGTATTTATCTATCTCTCTTAGAGTATTTTGGATTCTATAATCCTCATTAAAACACGGTATTATTATACTAAGTGATATGTTTTTCAAATTATTTTTTACTTGAAAATCCCAAATTCAAATTTAATCTTTTAATCATTTAAGTTTATTTTGTAGACGCCTAATATTTTCATTTGGCCTAGATTTACTGAAAAATATTCTTTGCCAACAGGATGCATATCTATTTTAGCTAAATGATAATTTTCTTTCATTTTCCACCTGTAGTTTGTTAAATAATAATTAGATTCTTTTATGTTTTCAACATACTCAAATCTATCCCTATCTTTCTTTTCTAAGATTTTAATATTATGTCTTCCTGGTGAATTTCGAACACTAACTTTGATTTTTTTTCTATTATCATTTTCGGCGATATACTCTAAACCTTGCCTATAGCTCAACCCCCAATAATCTCCATCAAAATTCAACATAGGATCTTTTCCAGCAAAATTATTGAAATATACAAATTGATTAGGGTGATATTTAACCAAGCTATATATTGGGGAAGAGAAAGTAAAAAAAACTAATAGTAATAGTGGCTTTAATCCTTCTTTGTTTAAAATCAATTCAAATCTAGACAGGATAAAAACAAATCCAGTCATAATAATCATTACCATAAAAGGATAAATAAAGTGAAATTGTCTCCATGAATCGTAAAGGGTAGAATTAAAAATCATAGCTGCGATTAATGGAGTAAAAAAACATAATAGATTAAAAGCATTCGATATAGTTTTAAAATTTATTTTAATTAAACTTTGCCGTAAAAAGGATATTATGCCTACAAAGAGGAACACAATAAAAGATATTGGAGTAGTGACTAAAATCCAAACCGGTAAATAAATATCTGGAACATCTTTTGAATTAACATAGTCTCCCATAAAAAATTGATTATTATCAACTACATACGATTTTGTTAATTCAAAAATTTCAATAAATTTTAAAATAGGTGATTTCCATAAAACAGGCCAAAAAATCAACAATGAAACCAGATAAACAGTATTGAAGATAAATATGTGCTTTAAAATTTTAGGATTGTTAAATATTTTATTTTTCTGACTAAAATAATTTGAAAAATAAATAAATATAGAAAAGTAAACTGCCAAATAAACTATTGGAATTCTTGTCGTAGTAGCAATTCCACAAAAGATACCTGAAAAAATTAAAGAACTTAACTTTTTTGTTTTTAGATATTTATAAAGAAAAAATAATGCAATTACTACATATACTTGTACTATAGAATCTTTCATATTGTAAAAACCATTTGCAAATAACCTTGGATGAATCAAATAAAAGGATGTTGCAATGTATGCAAATGATTTTTTTTGAAAGACATATTTTGAGAAATAAAAAAAGAATACTACACCTACTAAATAAAATAATATATTTAATTTATGCCTCATAAAGTAAATTTTTCGTGAATCCTGTAAACCAAAAATTTCTTCACCAAACGCACATATTGTATCAAAAATAATTCCATGATAATCTGTCTTATTTGGATAGTCAGTGGAAAGATTTGAAAATAAGCCAATTTGCTGACCCAGAAAAACACCCACTCTTTTTCCTGATGTCCTATGCCAATCTTCATCCCAGCTTATCCCATAGTCATTTGATATAGAGAATAGTAAAATGAAAATTGAGCAAAAAGCTAAAATTAAAGCAAAATCGATCTTGGAATTTTTAATAATCTTTATCATACTAATGATAGATCTATCTTATGATTATTTTTTTGCCAAGATAACGCAAGATGATCCTAATGGAAAGTTCAGTTCTGAAAAAAAAATGGATTCAAGAGAAGTGAGGATAAATAAAATTGTATCAATTAAAGGTATAGATTTAAAATCAGTATCTGCATTATTTTTTTGTTTTCCCATTATTGGCTCAAAAATTCGTCTTTTAATAACCAATAATGGGAAAAGTATAAAACCCCAATATCTAGAAATAATTATATTTTTATAGCCTGCATTTTTCAAGTAACTCTCAAGTTGCCTTTTATTGAATCTCCTCTTTTCTTGAACTGTGTTGGAATGCATTCCACTTAGAATATCGAAAGCAGGTTCTGAAATCAATATAAATCCATTATCATTTAAACAATGCCTTGTCTGATTTATAACTTTTTCAACATTAATTATATCTTCGTGATATAGTACATCCAAAAGTGCGATTAAATCATATTTCTCTTTAATAACATTCAACTTATTAGCGTCACCGAATTTTACTTTTACATCTAAATTAAATTTATTAATTATAGATAGAGCATTCAGTGAGTTATCGATACCACTTGCAAACTTAAATTCGTTAAAAAGATATTTAAGATTTCCGCCAGTACCACAACCCACCTCAAGTACTGTCTTAGTTTCTCTATTTGGTATACTTTTTAATATTTTCTTTAAAAAGTTTCTTCTGCTTTTGAACCACCAATAATTTGTCTCATTCGCAAAGTGAATTTCATGATCCATCTCATTCATACCTCTTTGAAATATAATACTGAGGTTGTTTGTTTACCGAGATAAACATCCGCCCAATATATTCTCCAATAAGACCTACCGCTATAAGTTGGACACCAAACATAATTGTAATCAGGGTAATTAAGGAAGCATAGCCCTGCGGAATATTTGGATGATTTAATTTTTCAACAACCGTAAGTATACCGAATGAAAAGCCAAACAATGATAAAATAAAACCTAATATTGTTGATATCCTTAAAGGTAAGACAGAAAAATTAGTAAACATATTTAGCCAAAGCGACATAAGCTTATTGGTTGTATATCCGGACTTTCCTTGTTCTCTACTTTTATGTAGGGCAAGTGTTTTTCCTATGTTGTTTGTTGCTCTTAATATTAGACCATCAATATATGGATAAGGTAATTGATATTTAATTACTTCATTTACAATATTTTTATGAATTGATTTAAAGCTTGACAAGTACAGATCTTTGGGTTTTTTTAACATATAATTAGCTATTAAATTGTTCACAGCACTTGCATAATTTCTAAGTAAACTGTGCTTTTTATCTTCATAGTATGTGTAAACAACATCATATGTATTTGAAATTGAAAATTGTATGAGTTTTTCAACTTCCTTTACCGGGTTTTGAAAGTCATCATCCATAACAATTATCCAATCACCGGAGGTATGATTGAATCCAGCCATTACAGCATTATGCTCTCCAAAATTTTTACCCAAACTATAAAATTTTATTTTATCAGGAAAAGAATTATATAGTTCTATACATAATTCTTCAGAATTGTCTGTTGAAAAATCATTTACAAGTATTATTTCAATTTCATATTTATCGTCAAATTTATTTATCAATGATTTTACAAGAGGCTGTATAGTCCTTTCTGAATTATAAACAGGAATAATAATTGAAATTTTAATCATGATAGTATTTATTTAATTTATCAACAATCGTTTCAGCATGTTCCTTTTTAACCCAAGGATTTATTGGCAAACTCAATACCTTCTTGGATAATAATTTTGAATTTATACACAAATTTATTTTTCTTTTACCTAATGAGATATTATCATCTGCAGTTCTAGGATAATGGACCTTTGTTTGGATGCCGTTTTTAATCATATAGTCCATTATATAATCTCTATCATCATCATATACAGCAAAAATATGGTATACATGTTTTAAATTTTTTCTTTTAGTAAAAGTTTTACTATGTTTAATATTTTTTTTATAAAAGTCAGCTAATGCAATTCTACGTTCATTCCAAATATCAATGTATTCTAGTTTAACATTTAGGATTGCTGCCTGTATTTCATCTAAACGACTATTAATACCCCTAGATTGATGATTATAGTCACCAACATTTCCATAATTCCTCAGTGATTTAAGTTTCGAATATATTAATGAATCATTCGTAACAATTGCTCCAGCATCGCCATAAGCTCCAATATTTTTTGTCGGATAAAATGAAAATGCACCGCAATCACCAATCGAACCAACTTTATTACCTCTATATTCCGCACCTATTGCCTGAGCACAATCTTCTATAACCAAAATTCCATATTTTTTCTTTAATGTTAAGATTTCATCCATTCGACATGGTTGTCCATACAAATGTACAGGAATTATAGCTTTGGTTTTTTGATTTATTTTATCTTCAATTTGTTCAACATCAATTAATGCATCTTCTAAATTACAATCAATGAAAATTGGTGTAGCACCTGCAGAAAAAATAGCAGAAATAGTTGGATATGCCGTAAATGCTGGAACAATTACCTCATCACCATAACCAACATCATGGGCAATCAGTGCTATAGTCAATGCATCTGTTCCAGAAGCAACCCCCACACAGTACTTTGAACCAGTATAATTTGCAAATCTATTTTCAAATTCTTCTAGATTTTCGCCTAAAATAAAAGTGCCTCCGGCTAAAACTTTTTTGATTGATTCATCAATCAGTTCACCAATTGAGGCGTATTCAGATTCGAAATCATTCAGCTTTATCATCTAATATATTTTTTGTAATTGAAATGAATTCATCATAATCCCTTATATAATCTGATTCTTTGAAATAATCTGAGGCCAATACTAAAATTATACAGTCTTTAGAGAATTCCCACATTGTATGCCAAATATACTTTCCAATATAAATACCTTCATTGGGTGTATCCATTTCAATATTCATCTTGGTTTTTCCATCATCAAGTAAGAGTTTGAATGATCCTGATATGCAAAATAATACTTGTTCTAAATTTTTATGGGCGTGTTTACCTCTTTTAGCTATTTCATTAGAGAAATCATATATGTAATAGACTCGTTTTATTTGAAAGGGAATATCCTTTAACTCTTCAGCAACGGATAAATTCCCATCTGGATAGTCATTTATCTCTTTTAAAATAACTTTTTGAAATTCACAAATGGTTGATTTCATTATTAGGTCGCTTATTGTTTATCGGTGCCATAATAATTGTAGTATTGGTGATAATAATAATAATAATAAGATCCATAGCTACTCTTATTTGTGACTGCATTCATAATTATTCCACAAAGTGGGGCATTAATATTTTTCAAATTTGTGATTGTATGGTGAAACGCTTTTTTATCTGTCTGCCCTACTTTAACCACTAATGCTATTTGATCAATTTCTTTTGAAAGCATATTCGCATCAGTAACAGCTACAAGTGGAGGACTATCAAATAGGACCATATCCCATTCTTCCTCTAAAGCTCTTACTAATTGTATCATTCTTTTAGAGCCTAACATTTCAGATGGATTTGGAGGAATAATTCCGGATGTTATAACCGAAAGATTAGAAATATCTGTTTTTTTAACTAGATCCTTATAGTTTTTAGTTTGTGCAGATAAATAATTTGTTACGCCAGGATCTCTATCTAAATTGAAAACTTTATGCACTACTGGTCTTCTTAGATCAGTGTCTACAAGTAAAGTTCTTTTTCCTAGGTTTGCATATGTTATCGCTAGGTTAGCAACAGTAGTTGTCTTCCCTTCTCCAGGTCCTGCACTAGATACTAAGATTGATTTTATATCATTTTCTGTAGAATAAAGGAAATTTGTCCTTAAACTTCTATAAGCCTCAGAAACAGGAGACTTCGGATCTTCTCTGGTAATAAGCCTTCTTTTTAAATTATTACTTGATTTGGAGTAAAACTTTAAATTGGATGATAGTAATTTTGATTCTGTATTGCTTTTTCCAGAATTAATAGACGGAATTATCCCTAAAACACTCAAATTATATTTTTCAATTTCATCTATTGTCTTTAAGGTATTGTCTATAAACTCAATTATGATTGCAAGGGAAATTCCTAATAACAAACCAAGAAACATACCTAACAAGATATTTTTTTTGTGATTTGGACCAACAGGTCTAGATGGAGTCCTACCTAAATCAAGTAAACTAGCGTCTCCAACTTGAACAATAACATTAAGTTTAGCATCTTCAAGTTTTTGTCTAAGATAGGAATAACCTTGATTTAAAATTTCATTATCACGATCTAATCGAGCCAATTCCATTTGCTTTTCAGGGATTTTTCTTAGTTTAGTATTAAAAATGTCTAATAGTTTTTGAATTTCTATTCTGCGCAACTCCAAACCTACTATATCAGCATCGAGTTTTAAGAGCTCTGTCATCATATCTTGCCTAGCCTTCAGAGGATCTTCCACTCTGACACCCTTTGATATAAACTGTGAGACTTTTTTATTTAATTCCTTTTTTAATGCATTTAGATTTTTTTCTAGTTCTAATACTGCTCCATGCTTTTCTCCATAAGTATTAATACTCTGCAACATTTGTGCTTCTACATTGCTGATTTCTACACGAAGATTAAGTAATTGGGAATTGATGTCATTCATTAACTCTTCAGTAAATGTTTTTTCTTCATCAGTTAATTTAGAATTCAAGATATCAACCTTTTCTCTTTTTATATTGATC
>MDTD01068339.1_pt1 | contig 35463 bp, 20 predicted proteins | sample 811221 | NCBI WGS metagenome assembly MDTD01 (sample SAMN05326646, study PRJNA326480) | marine metagenome | isolation source: seawater | place: Pacific Ocean: South West | collected 2011
CTGCGTCTCATGAACGCAGACGATAGTTCAGAGATGCGTATAAGCGTATTAGAACTGCTTTTGCAGCTCGTTGAAGGAGCTGGCGTGAATGCGCAAGCCGTTCTCGAGCAACGCGGTTGGCAAACGTGGATTCTTCCCATTCTTCGCGAGAGCGACGGTGAATCACGTCGAGAGGAGATGTCTATGGCTCGCCGTTTGATCACCGCTCTTCTCGCGCACGCGGTGCTCAAAACGAACGAAGGGTACCTTCACGTATCGAACACACTGGGAGTGGTCGACATATTGATCAAACGAGGTGTCTTGGCTGATGAATCAGATTTGGCACAAGAGCTCCTTTCGGATCTACTCGCCGTCATTCTTCCGCCTCGCTCGGCGAACGAACACGACGAGTGGTCCGAGGTTCAAAACATCGAATCGCCGACGTGTCGACATAATCTGGCTCAACTGCTGAATATATTTGACTCGATCGTGTCCGATACGGCGTCGACAGCCGCCATGCTCGGCGTTCCTACCGCTTCGGGAGACGCGTTTAATTTCGGCGACGTCTCGTGGAGATTCTACAATCACTTGTGGAACTTACTAGACGCCATCACACCTTCCGGACAGTCCACAGAAAACATCTCCGAGATCAAAGACGCGGCTAAGAATGTGAACGTCGCCAAAAAGTTGCATCGAAGAGCGAAGAGTATGATGCGTGATTTGCCCTTCGCGGGCACCGTCGCGCACGACGTCGATAGCGTGGAGTCCGCCGAAGCGCTGCGAGAAACCTGTCAGCGCTTGGGGTTCAGACTGTCGATGCTCTACGTGCGCGCCGCGCCGATGGAAAGTTTACAAAGAGCCGCAAACGTGTGCACCGGTTTGTTTCCTTCGTTCTTATCGCCGGTTTTGCTCGACCAGAATGGCAAAGAACTCGACACGTCGACACTCAGAAGTAGAGCGCACTTGTTCATCGCCGATCTGTTGAGGTATGCGGAAACGTTTAAGGCGGATAACGCGGAAAGAGTCACCATCGTAATGAACCTCGTCAGACTATCGTCTGAAGTCGGCAGACTCTTGCTCACCGATTCAGATAACGTTGAGGAGTCTGCACATTTGGACGGACGCGACTTGATCTCGGAGCACATGGTCGCGGAAGCCGCCGCGAACGAGGCGAAAGAATCGAGAAAAGTCAAGGAGCTACGAGCCAAGGTCAGTGAGACGTTTTTAGCGGAACGAACGCGACACGAACAAAGGCAGACACAGGCTGAAGCGGCGTTATTGGAGACGCGGAAATTGAAACTGTCGCCTGTGTGCGAGCGAGAGCGCGCAAGACGCGCGATGTACCGCCTCACCTTTGAAGAGCGATGCGACGTCCTCGCGCGTCGATGGTCGAAAGTTTTGCGTGGTTTACAGAGTGAACGCGGCGCGTGGTCATCGGAATCGAGCGAAAAGTATCATCGATGGAAGCTCGATCTCTCCGAAGACGCGTCGATGCGCCGTCCCCGACTGCAGCGCAACTACGAATTCGTCGAATATCCCGACAATCAAAAGGGGGAATCGAGCGGGCAGTCCGAAGTACAAGACATACAGCCCGTGCGCCTCGCCGGAATGGGTCAAAAGTGGAAGTTAAAGTTGGATAAAGACTTCGTGGACGTTGACGACACGACGGAAGAGTTGGTGGAGAAACTCGCGATGGATAAAGAAGACGCCATGCACAACCAAAGCAAAGTCGTCTTCAGCACCCCCGCGACGCTGGTGACGTTCACTCGCACCGTACCGGGTAAACTCAACATCAGCCGAGACGCGATCGTCTTCGCCGCCGATCGCACAGCGGAGACGACCAAAGAACGCACGGAACATTTCTGGCGCTGGAGCGTGCACAATGTCATCGAAGTCCATCACATGCGCTATCGACTGCAACACAAGGCTTTCGAGATGCACTGTTTCGATCACACGAGCGCGTTCTTCGCGTTCGACTCTAAGAAGTCGGCACGGTATGCGGCGACTCGAGTGGTGTCGGCAACGGGAGCCACGCTCATGAACAGACGCGCGAAAGCCGACGCCGCGCAACGCGCAAAGGAACTCTGGCGCAAACGAGAACTGAGCACGTTTGATTATCTCATGGCGCTCAACATGTACGCCGGTCGAACGCTGCACGATCTGAGTCAGTACCCGATATTCCCTTGGGTGTTGCGAGAGTACGAGGCCGAGACGATCGATCTGGATGATCCGTCCGTGTTTCGAGATCTCGGTAAACCCGTGGGCGCGCTCAACGAAGAGCGATTGAAACAATTCGTCGAGCGGTACGAGTCGCTCGCCGACGACCCAGACACGCCGCCGTTTCACTACGGGAGTCACTATTCGTCGTCGCCAATCGTGCTGTTCTTTCTGTTGCGAATGGAACCGTACACCAAGCTCGCGAGAGCTTTGCAGGGTGATCGTTTCGATCGCGCGGATCGTTTGTTTCACTCCATCGCCGAGACGTACACCGCGTGCAACGAATCCTCCGCCGACGTAAAAGAACTCATCCCAGAGTTTTATTATTCGTCAGAGTTCCTCGCGAATAGTAACTCTTTAAAACTAGGGAAGCGGCAAGACGGACACGCGATCGACGACGTGGTTCTTCCTCCGTGGGCGAAGGGTTCGAGACATGAATTTACGCGCGTCATGCGCGCGGCGCTCGAATCAGACCACGTGAGCGCAAACTTGCATAAATGGATCGATTTGATCTTCGGACACGCACAACGCGGACAAACGGCGGTGGACCGTTTCAACGTGTTTTACTACCTCACGTACGAAGGAGCGGTGGACATGGACGCGTTAGAGGATAAGGAACAGCGGAACGCCATCGAGACGCAAATCGTCAACTTTGGCCAAACGCCAACGCAGATTTTCAGACACGCGCATCCACCTCGCATGCGTCGACACCCGACCGATACTGTGGTGTCGTTGTCGCCGGAATCGCTGAAGTTGGCGTCGGATGTCGGCGCTGGTAGCCGAACGCCGCAGGCTCTCGGTACGCAGAGCGTCGTGGGTGTGTCCGTATTCGGCTCGCGGGTGATGATCATGAATGGTGGACGAGACATCTCTGCGTACAGAATCCATCCCGCCCACGAAAAACAAGCGGGCGGCGATGAAGCCAAGTTCGCGTACACTCTCGAAAGCGAAGCGTCTTTGAGACTTGCGGGTGAATTCGACGTGGGCGTCGATTCGCTTGCGCTCGCGCAAAGCCTCGACTTTGCGCTTCACGGAAAAGTTCTGCTCAGTGTCGGACACTGGGATCGCAGCATGCGCCTGTACGACATTGAGGAACGGCGTGAAATCCAGTGTGTAAGCACGCATCGCGACGTGACGACGTGCGTCGCTGTGTGTGAGTGGACAGGTTACCGAACGTGGGACGAATACGGCAAACAGACGCGCCAAGTCGTCGTGGTCACCGGCAGTCGTGATACGACGCTCGCTATTTGGGAGTTGAAATTCCCACAAAGCGGCTGGAGATTCAGTAAAGGCACGCGTGGCTTCGAAGTCGAACCCAAAATGATCTGTTTCGGTCACGACGAGGCTGTCACGTGCGTCGCCGTGAGCGCGTCGCTTGGATTGATTGCGAGCGGTAGCGCCGACGGAACACTCATTCTACACGACATCAGAGATGGACGCATCGTTCGAGCGCTCGAACGCACTCCACGGGGATTCGTACCCTCGTCGATCGCGTTTCTCTCCACGTCATCTCTCGTCGTGTGCGCGTGCAACGTCGCTGGCGCGCTTTCCGTGCACGACGTCAACGGCGCGACGCTGGCGAAAATAGCCAATCGCCACGAAGCGTTCGACACCGTGTGCGTCACGCGCGACGAGCGACACGTGCTCATCGGCAATCGTCGAGGAGATATCACCGCGCGCGCGTCTCACGACCTCTCCGTTCGCGCGCAGATCAACGTCTCCAACGTCGGCGTCGCCTCCATACAAACCGTCGGGCGCGACGAGTGCTTACTCGTGGGATTACTCGACGGCCGACTATGTCTTTGGTCTCCCACGCTCACCTAGATTTTACACAACACTTTGTAACATACCGCATCGTACGCGTCGCGTCGGTCGTCCCACCCTTCGTCCCCGACGCGACGTCTTCCCGCTCGGCTCGCGTAGCGGCGCCGTCCTCCACCCAGTCCCGAGCGCGCGCACCACATCGCGCCTCCCCTCCGTCGACGCCGACGCGAATCGTCATGGCGAAGAAGCCCGCTCGAACGAACAATAAGAAGAAGAAGGTGGCGCCGACGAACCGAGCGACGACGCGCGCGGCGCTCGCGAAGACGCCCACCGGGGGAAAGAAATCGGCACCAACGACCTCGACGAAGACGGCGAACGGGAAGGCCGCGCCTCGGACGCCCAGGACGCCTAGGACCCCCAAGACGGTCTCGAACGGTGGCGTCAAGAAACCTCGATCGAGCGCGAAGAAGTCCGGGACGAAGCGCACGACGCCGAAGAAGCCGATGAACACGACGGGGTACATCATGAATCAGCGAAAGTACGGCGCCCAGCCGAAGACGCCGCGTCCGTTGTCGTCGATGAAGAGCCCTCGACTGGAGTCGATCGCAACGGCGACTATGAAACCACCGGCATGTGGAATCGACATGTTTGGAAGCATGATCGGGGCGGTGTCGCCGTCGGCGGTGGTGAAGGAAGAGAAGGGGACGGATGCGATGTCGTCGGAAGTCATCAAGTTGTGTTCAATCGTCACGGAACAGGCGAAGACAATCGAGCGACTCGAGTCGGAACTGAATAACGTGAGGGCTCAGTTGCAAGCGCGCATGGTGGCGCCCGTGCCGACGTTGAGGCGTGTACCTTCGACGACGTCCGAGATCGCGGCGCGCATCGCCGGTCTCTTCAAGAGGGACAAGTAACCGTCCGCGTTCTAGATCTCGCGTGTATAGTTTCAATATTCATACATTATACTAGTACATTTCAAATCGCTACTGTGTCGTCGTGATCGTCGCTATTGACGCAGCCGGTGCGTTAGAACGTCATGTACTTGCGCAAAATCGCACGCGCCAAACCGTTTGCGTTCGATTTGCGATAGATGAGTGACAAGTTATACGCAGCTTCGCGCGCGAGATTCACGGACGGACGGATACCATCGCCCTCACCGACCGGAGTCTCTAAACACTTTTCATAAAGCGGACGCGCGAGGTGTGACCAGCCGAGATGGTGGAAACCTCTCGCTAAATTGTACAGGCCTTCCTGAGGGTGCGCAGAATTCAACTCAGCAGAGCGCTCTAAAAGAACGATCGCTCGAAGGGCCAACGCGTGACGCTGGTGTTCATTTGAGTTTCTGGTCGTCATGTGAAGCAAAGAGATCGCCGCTGATAGGCACACTTCTTGGTCGTTCGGCGCGAATGCCAACGCGGTGAGAAAGTTGTGCATGGCGATGGACCACTTTTTGTTCCACGAGTGAACGTGCCCAGAAGCCATGAGTGTTATGACGTGCTTACGCGCTTGTTCGTCCACGCTATTGGCGACCAATCGTTTGGCGAGTTTTGACGTCCCGACACTCAACGCTCGCGGGTAGTTCACCGCCATTTGCATCAGCATGTTCCACACAGTCACCGAAGTCGGGAACACTTCAAGAATGCTTCTACAATTACTCGCCGCTTCAGAAAAATCACACACCTCGTAAGCTATGAGAGCTTTCAAATAGCGCAGTGATGCTGTTTGTTCTCGCGTGAGGACGCTCCCCGCGGAGAATGAAAGTGCGTCATTCACAATTTTTTCAGAGTCCTCGAATTTCCCGAGTCGTAGCGCCACCTCCGCACCACTGATGATGCTCGCGAAAACATCGTCGTCAGATATCCGTACGTTATCATCAACAAAATCTTCGCCTGCTTTACCAGTACGCTGGAGTTTACGCAGCGATCTCTTTTCAATCAAATCTGCCATCAGCTTCAACGCGGACGGAATGAGAACCATGAGTTCGTCTTTGGTTAACAACTTTCGTTGTAAAGCCGTGACGCGCAAAAATATACCATAGTTTTGAACTTCCACTTCATCTAAATTCGAAATGAGTGAAGATGCTCGACGCGCGCACTCCTCATCATCCTGAACGTTCGAGAGGGCATCGGCAAGCGATACCGCTACGAAGACATCGCTGGGATGCTTGTCGTGTAGAGACTCATAGAACTCAATCACACCCTGATTTCCCTTTGACTGTTGAATGCACGTCTCGATTCGTTGCCATATATCAATATTATCGTATTCCTCCACAGTGAGCAGTTCTCGAAACAAAACCTCTGCTTTGGAGGGTAAACCAACTTCCATCATCGTGTTTCCACCGTCGAAAAACAGGTCGTCAAACTCGTTTACGTCGTGTCCCAAGAGTTCAAATATTTGTTTCAAGCCTTCGTCGGTGCGCCCTTCGTAAAGTAGACACTGGCCTAGTTTCACAGAGATATCCAAAGGGATTTTCCCAGCCTCCGCTCTTTCAACGATATTCGCGTGCGCCTTGTCCACTATCGCGAGAACCTCAGCGTACTTGTGAGATTCCATCTTCAGCTCGATCAAGATATTCACGACCGTGGCATCGACATGCTCGAGATGTTTTTCCAGCATCAGCTCGAGTGCGTATTCGGCTCGGTCGCGCATGGCGACAGCGTAGTACGACTTGGCGAGCATCACCGACGCTTCCCGCAACAATTCCCCGTTGAGCAGAGGCAAATCATCTCTGAGCACCCACTCCAGTTGTTCGATCGCCTTCTTCGTATCTCCCAACTCACGATACAGCGTCGCTTGATCCATTTTATTTTCATAATTGTGTGGATCCGCTCTGGAAGCTTTCGATAGACAATGCAACGCGTACTCTTTCTTGTTCAAGTTGACAGCCATGGTCGCCATGCGATACCACATCGAAGGATCCACGCGCCGCTTTACCGCCGTGGCCAGCGAATAACAGTCTAAAGCCTTTTCTAAGTTGTTCGTTTCCTCGTACACGAGCGCCAGCTGCTCGTACGGTTCGCTCGAGTTCGGTATTTTCACCACGGCGGCGTGTAGTTTGTTCACGGCCTCCGCGAACTCGCCTCTAGCGTACAGTATCGTCGCCTCGCTCATCAACTCATCCGCCTCCAACGTGTGCTTCGATCGCGCCGTCTTCCTCTTCCGACTCCTCCGACGTCGTTTACCCACGTCACCGGCTTCACCCATGCGAAGAAACGCCGCCATGGTCGGATTGCGCTTCGCCGCCTCCAAGTCCTCCAACATCTCTCGCGCCTCTTGACGACTCGTCGCGGCGTTCTCTCGCGACGTCGAGCGCTCGTACGCGACCACGGTCTCCGCGAGGCGACCGGCTCTCAACAGCTCCAACCCATCGAAATCGCGGTCCTCCTCCGAGACGCTCTCCTCGTCCTCCTCCGATTCCTCGCTCGCCGATTCGGATTCGTCTTCGACCTCGCGCGCGCGGGCCGAGCTGTGCACGCGCAATCGTCGCGGCTTATCGACGGTCTCGGTCTCTTCCTGGTCCTCGCCCGAGTCGACCGACATGACGCCGCGAGCGTGAAGATGACGACGGGAATGGCGCCGAGGCGTAACTGTCCCGAAAAGTCGCGAAAAGGGGCTGCCGCCGAATTGCTAATAGTCGCGTTTGTTTTACAATGTATGAACGCAAATCCAAGTTTTGTTGGATACGATATTGTCGTTGTTCGTAGATGTGATGCGTGCAAGTGTGCGTTGTACGCTCATCTCGCCGCGTTGAGGTATTGGCGATACTGTTCTCGTCGTCGTTCTTCAATCTTTTCCTGTCCGCGACGACGGTACTCTTTAAGTTCTTTGCACTTTGGCACCGGACAGTTGTCGTCCATGCACTGTTTGGAGTGAATCTGCAACAATGTCCACGTTTTGCGGCAGAGCGGGCAACCACCGGCCGTCTTAATCTGGCACGTAAAGGCGTGGTTGAGAAGTTGCTTAATCTTGGCGCAGTTCGAGTTATCGCATGGGTTCTTTCTGCATGTGACGGCGTGCAGCAAAAGCTCCATGGTACGATCGATTTGCGCCTGTCGACTTTGTCTCTCAGCCTCAGAGATGGCGGAGCGATCGCCGACGGTGCGACCTTGCCGCATGAGTGGATGCTGGTGACCGACGCGCACGCGGCAGGTGTCGCAAATGTCGAAGTCAGGGCACGTCTCGCAGCGCCACCCCTTGCCCGGCTCGAGCTCTCGCGAGCACACGTTGCACGAAGCAACGAACGCCGGCTCGGACGGATTGTTGAGGTGATACAACACCATCATGGTGGTGTGCTTCGCGCGACGAAGCGAGTCAAATTGGAAATGATTCCCTTGGCACAAAGACAAGAAGGCTTGACGCGTGTCAAAGAATTCGCTCTCCATCTTTTCCTCGCTCTCCTCTTCCTCCTTGATGGGTTCAGGAATGTCTTCACACTTTTCGCACTCGAGCGCGCGACCGGCGTATCGCTTTTCGTGTTCGGGAAGCGCGTCTTCGACGCCTTTGCAATCCTCGCACAAAACCAACGGCGTACCCTCCGTGGCATAATATCGATTGGCGCCGGCGATCGTCTTTCGGCAACTCAAACACTGGTGAGCCAAGTGCGCGAGGATGAAATCGTTTCGCATGTTGCTGATCGTCGTCCCGAGCCTCTTCATAAGCTCTTTGTTGAGTTTTGCATCCGGTGCGATGGTTCCGCTCTTCGCCTTCGCGGCTTTTCTCGCGCTAATCTTGACGTTGGACGCCTTAGTCTTCACCTCGAGCTTCTTCGCCTCTTCGAGCTCCTTGTTGATGGACGTGATCCAATCCTCCGCGATACCGGAAAAGTAGTCACCATCAAAGTACGGATACTCGGTCGCGCAACGGATGTCATGATTTTGATTGCCGAGTCTGAATTCATCGTAGACGTTCGATGTCGACATGACGATGCCACGCTTTTGGGCGGATCGGAGCATTTTGAGATACCATTCGCGCAGCTTATCAGCCTTCGGCGTCTTCTGAACCTTAGGGTGACAGTAGAGAATGTAATCGTCCCCTTGGAACGGCGGGCACGCCCAGATGAAACACGAGGTGAAACCGCGCTTCTTCGCGTAGTCCAGGTACGCAATCAAGATGTTGTGATAGACATACGTGCGGAGCGCACAGTTTTCGCCGGTGGCCACGGTGACGTTATCTGGACGGAAATACTTGACGGAATCCAGGTAGGACAGGTAGATTCGTCGGCGGTTCGGTTCGGGACAATCACCGTCGTACTCTTGAACATAAATAGCCATCAAGCACACGTCCACGGCATCCAGATTTTGGAAGAGAAGAATGACGCGCGAGCGATACGGAAAGTGTGCGGGAATGCCGTCGTCTTTGAACGCTGCAAGGTATTGCGGCTTGGTGTCCACTTGCTTCATCGTCTGCGACACGACTCGAATCGTGAGACCCTCCGCAGTCGGTACGTTTTCTACGGGCACGCCGAGCTGCTTCGCGCGCTCTTCGCGTTCGGCGGCGAGAGTCTCCTGAAGGTGCTCCTCCAAAAACGTCGACATCTTTGTCTTCGGAAGCTCGTTCGCTGGTTGCTGGGAAGACGGACGTTCGAGAGTGACTTTGCGATCTCCCTTGTCCAACTGTGAGAGAATACAGTTCGGACACGTGAATGGTGCTGAACCACCCTCGTTCTTTCGGCCGTTGAACAAGACACAGATTTGGTGGTACCAGTCTTCACAGTAATCGCACTGCACCCAAGGTTCCTCCAAATCATCGTCGTTCTTCTTCTTGACGAGCTGTTGCTTCGGGAATTGCTGCCCTTCAACGTTGACATAACCTTGAATCGCGTTGTAACAAGGGTTACACCACGCATCTCTTCGAACTTCGCCCACGACGCTAGGCACGTGGTGGAACACCTGTCCTCGCTTGATGCGTGAGCAACAACTGTAACAGTACAACGGCGGCGGTTCAAACGTCAACCTCTCAACGCCGCATGCCTTGCACGAACTCTCGGTCGCTTTCGCAACCGCGCGCTCGGCTTCCTTTTGGAGTTGACGAGCGCTCGGTTGACCTTGACCTTGAATCTTTTCCTTATCCGCCAACCGCAAAGAGGCGAGGTGCGTACGAATCTCCTCCGGCGTGAAACACTCCATCAGCGACGTTCCTTCTCCGCCCGGTTTGCGCTCCTTGCTAAGACCACTCGTGCCCTTCACCATGAGTTGACCGCGCGTCGGATCATCGTCGAGCTTCATGCGCTTGTTGCCATGCGCCATTTGCATCTGAGCGTGTTGTCGTTGCTTGAGCATGGCATTGCGAACAGGGCCGCACACCGGACAGCCGGCATCCTTGCACGACTGGTGATGCTTCAACAACTCGCGCGACGCAATGCAACGCGGGTAGTTGCATGACGAAAGCGTACACTTCAACACGTGCTCCCAAAGTTGCTTCGCGACGTGGCAGTTGGGCGTGTACGGGCATTCTCCGACAGCTGCTTGGCACTTGCTTGCGTGACGCAAGAAGAGAAGCCATCGTTGCTGCTTGACGATGTACGCCTTTCGCAAGTCAGCGTCATTGATGTCCCGCCAGTTCGCCACATTGATGCCAGCCTGTTGGCGCCCTCTCATCGATGCTTGTTGTTGCGCCATCATCTGCTGCTGCGCCATCATCTGTTGCTGCGCCTTGAGCTCGGCGGCTTGCTGCGCCTTGGTCAACTTTTTCGCCTTCGCCGGCGCCTTCGCTCCTCCCTTCCCACCCGAGCCTCCCTTTGCAGCCGGCGCCTTCGCCGCCGGCACCATCCCAGTCCCCATCATCGCGTTGTTACCGACCCCCGGTGTCGGAATCATCGTTCCAGGCGGCACGCCGGCCATCATCTGGGACGATCCACCCATGTATTGTCCTTGCGCCGCCGCCGCGCCTCGCAAAATGGGCGCTCCATTCGGCAACATTCTATTACCAGCCATCATCATCTGTTGCTGCTGCTGGTGTTGTTGTTGCTGAACGTGCGGCATATTCCCACCTACTCCCGAAAACAACGCTCCCATTTGCTGCCGCGACGCTGTGCTCGCGGCTCCCCCACGTCCCTGCTGCATACCTTGGCGCTGAATCATGATGCGAGCGACGGCTTGAAGTCTCGCTTCCAACGTCACTTGATCGCAGTATTCCTCCTGCTCCATTCAAAATAGATGCGAGTTTATATCATTGTCAGTATTCATCGCTCATAGTTCGCCGAGATCATCGCGGGGGCGCCGATTGGTCGTCGATTTCAAAGTCGGTCGGACAAACTGCGCACCTTGCTTCGCGCGCCGCGGTACACAGCCTCTTCTAATCGCAGCACAAAGTCCGGCAACTTGTGCTGCCACTCCTTCGTAAGGTCTGGCTTTCTCTGTTTGAAGATTTTCAATCTGCACGAGTAAAAAAGAGTGCGAGGTCAGCGATGAATTCCATGCATTCGAGTCGCGCGCGTTCGAGTCGCGCAAAGGAAGCCCTAAACCCCGCGACCCAAGATCGCGCGTTCTTCCGAGTTTCAGCCGTCGACGGACGCCGCACGCACATGTGTTGAATCAATTCCTTGCGCTGAGGAATGTCTTCATCCGATTGCCAGGTTCTCCATCGGTGTTGGCCGCTCGCGCCCGGACCTTTCGACCCGTTTGCGCCGCCCCTGCCCGACATCTCGCCGCGAACAGAACACCTCCTCGAGTCCTGATTCGTCGAAGAGTCCCTCCGACCTTCGCGTGCCCTTCCCCGCGCCGGTGATCTAGGCCTGGTTCTGCCGTGCGCGACGCGCAGTTCCCGGGTGTGAGCGGTGAGAGACAGCCGACGGTCACCGCGCAACCGTCCGGCGAGTCGCCTCGAGCGTCGCGCGCGCGTGCTCGCGACACTGAGGCGCGAGACCCGTCTCGGGCGTGTGAATTTCGGCGCGATCGCCCCGCGCGCGGCACTGAACCCTACTACGTAGGGTTACAACACATACCCTCGAATCCACCACACTACGACCCACGAGACCCACGACGTGGTCCCTCGTACACCCACACACCGCGCGCGATCACCACATAGGCTCGAACACCCGTCCAATACGCACGCCTCCGCCATTCTCCGCGTTTTTATGCCCACGCAGTGGGCCCCACTGGATGAAATCGAATGCTCGCGCGCTCGCGCCCGCCGTCGCCGCGCGCGTCGCGTCGCCACACCTCGACGCCCGTGTCGTCGTGCGTCGTGCGTCGCGCGCGTCCGTCAACATGTCGCTCGTCTCGTTCGTCGTCGCGCGCGGCGTTCGCGCCGTCGGTCAGCGCGTCGGCGCGGAGACGCGCGCGTCCACATCGCCATCCTCGTCGTCGTCGTCGCCGTCCTCGTCGCGCGCGGTGCGTCTCGCGCGCGCAGGGGCGCGCGCGAGGCGATCGGGCGCATCCGCGCGCGCGGTGTTCGCGCGAGCCGCGCGCGCGGAGGGCGCGCGCGGGGCGGTGGTCGCGTCTCGGTCGGTCGGATGGAGGAGGGGGTTTCGCGGCGGCGGCGAAGCGGCGAAGACGACGTCTCGACGACGCGCGGTGGTGACCTCGGGCGCGAGATCGTTCGAACGAGACGGCGCGAGGGATCGGTCGCGCGTCGTGAGAGGCGTGGCGTCGGACGCGGTGGAGGGCGCGCCGGTGGAGAAACCGAAAAAGGTGTCCAACCTGGTCAAGCGCACCGTCAGCGCGGTGTTCATGCTGAGTGCGGCGGCGGTGGTGATCTTCGCGGGTGGATGGCCGTGGGCGATCGCCATGGCGGCGTTTAACGGTGCCGCGTGTTTGGAGTATTTCACCATGGTGCGAGCTATGAATAAAGAACTCCCGTATCCACCGCCGGAGTGGTGCATGAAGTTGTGCGCGTTGGCGTGCGCGGCGCTTCCGCTCCTGTTGCACTACACGGGCGGAAGAATGACCTCCATCATCGTCGCGACCGTGATTTCATTCACCGGCATCACCGCTGCGTTGATCGTCAACGAAGAGTCTCACTTTAACGAATTTTCATCCTCTCTCTTTGGCTTGATTTATGCGGGATTCCTCCCGACGTTTTGGGTGAAACTTCGCGGGATGAGCGGCGTGCCGGTCGCGGCGCCGGGGAGTCTGCTCAATTCCTGGCCGGCGTGGCTCGGTGGCCCCGAGATATGGTCCCTGGGCCTCGCCGCGACGATCACGATCGCGTTGTCCGTCGTGAGCGCCGACGTCGGCGCGTACGCGTTCGGCAAAAATTTTGGTAAGAACAAGCTCACGGCGGTGAGCCCAAACAAAACGGTTGAGGGTGCGGTCGGCGGTTTGCTGGCGTGCACCGGTATGTGCGCGCTGTTATTCGTCGTGATGGGTTGGCCTGGAAGTTGTGCACAAGGTGCATTGTTGGGCGCGACGGTGTTTCTCACCTCTGTGTTCGGTGACTTGCTGGAGAGCGTCATGAAGAGAAACGCGAAGATGAAGGATAGCGGAAACTTGATCCCGGGTCACGGCGGTCTGTTGGATCGATTCGATTCCTATATTTTCACAGGCGCGGTGACGTACTTTTTCGTCATCGCCGTTTTAGGAGGATTCCGCACTATTTTCTCCGTCGGGTACTATTAGCATTTCAATTTACAACACAATAGCAGCGTTTAGCTTGTCCACCTACTCGGTAAGTAAAGCCGGTAAGTAAAGCACGATTCACGTGCTCGCCGCGCGAGGTTTCGCCTCGATGACGAACGTCGTCCCCAAGTGATGACTCGACTTCTTCGTCACCTCTAATCCGGCCTCTCGAACGAGCGCAAGAATGTCACGATTCCAATAACAACCCCATCGCTTCGCGTGCGCGTCCGCAAAGTGATCCAAGATATTACTCAACCAACGGTACTCGCTCCTCCCGTGTTCGATGAGCAACACGCGCCCGTCCCGTTTCGTCACCCTCGCCATCTCTCGCAACGCCCCCACGGGATCATCGTACGAGCACAACCCGAACGCATCCACAACCGTGTCAACCGTCCCACTCTTCACCTCCCGCATCCTCTGCGCGTCCCCTCGCGTCACCGTCGTCTTCACCGTCGTCCCGCCCGCGCGCGTCGAGAGTTTCCTCCGCGCCTCCTCCACCATGTTCCCCGACGCGTCCATCGCGCGCACGCGCTCCACTTTCATCGGATCGTAGTACGGAAAGTTACGCCCCGTGCCGCACGCCACCTCTAACACCTCCCCTCGCGCATCGTACACGAGCCGCGCGCGCATGCGCTCGATGCCGGACCAATACTCGGACGACGCCACCGCGTCGTCGAAACTCGCCGCCTGGCGCTCGTACGCCCTCTCGCGCTCGCCCGCGCGCACCGTCTCGCACGCGCACGAACGCGGCGGGAGCGCGTAGCCGTACCCGACGACGGCGCCCGCGGACGCGACCGCGGCGGCGGACGCCGAGGCGACGACGCGCAGCATGGGTGTGACGACGCGCGCCAGTGCGTCGCGCGCCCTCCGTCCGCGGCGTCGACGTCAGCGCGCGACGACGACGACGAGACGCGCGGCGCGCGCTCTCGCGCGCGATGCCGTCGAAACGCGCGCGCGGCGCGCGAGACGCGGCGCCGACGAGCGCGTCGAAGATTCAAAAATCATTCGCGCGCGGGAACGTCGCGCGCGCGAGAGACGCGCGCGAGACGCCGACGCGCGCGGCGCGCGCGAGAGACGCGCGGGAACGTCGCGCGCATCCGCCGTTGGCGCTCGCGGTGACGCACGATCGCGTGCGAACGCTCGAGGTGGGTCTCGCGCGCGTCGAGACGACGAGACGTCGGGCGCGGAGACGCGCGACGCGGCGGGTGCCCGGTTTGAACGCGCGCGAGCGCGGACGACGCGCGACGGGCGTCGTCGACTGACGAGGCGCGTTGATGGAATCGTAGGAACTCGTGGAGGATCTGTGCGCGCGAGCGGGGCGAGCGCCGCCGATGGTTCGTCGACGAGGGGACGACGACGAGTACGCGGAGGCGGCGTCGCGATGGACGTACGCGTTCGCGTCGGATTCGGCGCCGATGATTTCGGAGAGGATCGCGGAGGAGCGCGGGAGAGACATCGCGGATGTCGTGCACGCGGCGATCGAACACTCGTTTCGGGCGTCGGCGAGCCCGAAGAACGTGTTGTGTAAGGGTATGTGTCGAAGGACGGAGCGCGAGAGGGACGGGACGCCGCTAAGAAGTTCGACGGCGGTGAGCGTGCGGTGCGTCTCGAGCGCGTACGAGGCGTTCAAGTCGCCTTTTTGGAAGACGTTTTGTGAGAGAGTCGGGTCGGGGATGATGATGTACATATTACTGTACTGCAGCGTGTTCGTGCGCGTGGGTTCGGACGCCGACGCGCCGTTGCTGCAGATTTGCGGGTACCCGATGACGGACACGAGGAGGAAGCAAGCGGTGGCAAAAGCAATGGCGACTAGTAAAGATAGAGCGCGTAAGAGACGGCGACAACGTTCGGAAAAGAAAAGTGACGGGAACGAAACGCGCGGCGTCGAATCGAGCGATAAAGCGATGGAATCGAAGTGTGAACAAGAACCGACGCTCACCGCGAATCCGTTCATTTCGTCCATCGACGTTCGAGAGGTCATTCGAGTGAGCGATCTTTACGGTCGCGCATGCGCGCAGAATGAAGATGCGTCGTCGCCGTCGAGTAGCGAAGACATTATGCAGACGCAGGAGGAACCGGACGAAGAACATGTTTCGACGAAGAAATCGTTTAGGAAACCGAGCTGGTTTCGCCGACGCGCCGTGAAGCAACGACGAAAGACAGAGGAACCGTCGAGCGTGGGTGTAGGTGCTGATCCCGACTCGTGCGAAAAGAGGAACCGTGACGTAAAACATCGACGAAGCGTGCGTCGGACCTCGAACGCATCGCGTGATAACGTCGTGAAACTCGCAGATCAGGTTTTCGATAGAGGGGTCTTCATGTTCCGTTCGAGCTTTACGAAGAAACCCGGGTTCCCATCTTCCCATCCTTTGCGTTGCAACGGAAGTGGCGTGCGCGGATCGCGACGGTTGTACCATGCTATTTTCAAGCCGAAGAAACTCGTCAAAGCGTCGAAGAGACACAAGACGGTCCAAGCGCTCAACAGGGCAAAGAGCACGTACCGGATACCGAGAAAGTATCGAACCAAGCTGTTACCGGCGCTCCGAGAAATGTTGGAACGTACGAAACGATGTCCTTTCGCGAGACTCCTGAACAAGTACGCGCCAATGCCTCGTGGATTGGTCGTGTCCGCGAAGAAAATCGAAACGGTGAGCGAGGAATCGCTTTTGTCCTCGTACACTCCGCCGCGCGGCGTCGCTGTTTTCGTGTGGAAGGTTCTGGAGAGCATCGTTCCCGCCGAACTTCTCGGGTCTCAGGACACGCAGAACAAGCTCAGAGAATCCGTACAGAGGATTGTGTCGATGCGCCGGTACGAGCGCTTAACTCTTCACGAACTCATGCAGGGCATTCGGACGTCAGATTTCAAATGTTTCAAGGCAGAGACGACGAATGCCGGTAACGCCGGTCAAGCCGAAGCGAGTCAAAGGAAGATGGTGACAAAGTGGATGAGTTGGCTCGTCAATGACATCGTGTTTCCCATTATCAGGGCGCACTTTTACGTCACCGATACACAGGTGACCAAGAATAGAATATTCTTTTACAGAAAAGGGGTCTGGGTTCGTCTCGTGACGGCGACGTTGCAGAAATTGGAGCAGACTTCTTATAAGCGTCTCAGTGCGAAGCAGTTCACAAACATGTTGGAACGAGCAAACACGGCAAACTTGGGATTTTCAAACATGCGATTTCTACCGAAGACGTCGGGTCTTCGCCCACTCTCGACACTGAACAAACCTACGACCGTCATGCTCAAGTCGAGCAAGGCTCATGTGCAACGGTTGAAACGATTCGAGGCTATCAACACTCGTTTGAAAGATGTACAGGACGTTTTGCATCATGAAACAATCAACAATCCTGATATCATGGGTGCAGCTGTCGGTGACTACCGAGGCGCGTTGCTTCGCCTCGGTCCATGTCTGCGCACGATTCGTCGCCAACGTTTGGTGGGACGTTGCAAACACGCTTACATCATCGCTACAGACATCAAAGGTGCATTCGATAACCTGCCGCTTGAAACGCTGGAGCGCGTCGCCGTGGATCTCATATCGAGTTCCTCTTATCAAACGCTGCACTACGCTGTCGTAAAATCCAACGGTGAGGCAAAGTATAAGAAGTCAATTTCTTCGTTGCCTCGAGACAAACCCGACAAAGTTCCGGGTCCACTCGTACCGTGTGCAGATGACGCGACCAACACGAGTTCGATTGCTGCTCTCAAGGGAGAAAGCAAACACTCGATTGTCGTTGATGCTGGTTTTGCGAAACACATTTCTGAGGACAACATTCTGCCTCTCTTGCGCTCGCACTTGCGTAACAACGTCGTGAGCGCTAGAGGTCAATACCTTTTGCAAACGGTCGGTATCCCTCAGGGGTCCATCGTTTCCCCGCTCTTGTGTAGTCTCTTCTACGGTCACCTCGAAAAAGAGTACAAACTCATCAGTCGGTTCTGTACCGAACGTTCAACGGTATGCCGATGGATGGACGACATGCTCGTGATCTCGATGGATGAGAAGCAGGCGACAGATTTTATCGATGTGTGCAAACAAGGGTTCGAGAAGCATGGATGTACTTTGAATGCAGAAAAAACAATGAGTAATTTCACGCACGGTGCTGTCGTTGAGAGGAGGACGTATCAAAGTGAAGAAGGCCGCGACTACATTCCTTGGTGTGGGCTATTGATAGACTGTCTAACTCTAGAAGTGATGGTTGACTACTCGCGGTACTCTGGAGAGTTTGTTCGAGAGTCGATGAATTTGCCACTCGCAAGAAAAGCGTGGACGCGCTTGCCCGAACGTATCTGTGGCTTCCTAAAGCCAAAGTGTGCGGCGATCTTTTACGACGAGAGCATCAATGGTAAGTTGACAGTTCGAGTGAACGTGTTCCAACTATTTCTCATGGCGGCAATGAAAACACACAGCTACATCGTCGCCGCCGCTGCAGTGCCCGGATGCGATCAAATTGCGCCGGTGGCGCTCTTTCGGGCGATAAGGGAAGCCATACGCTTCGGTCAAATATTGATTCAACGCCAAAGTAGCATGACGCGCGGTTTCACAGACTGCCGTGGTGCGGGAGGGATCTCTAATCAGCATATTGAGTTTCTCGCCATGAAAGCCTTCTTGAAGATTCTTCAACAAAAGCAAACAAGATACAAGAGAATCATCCAGCTTCTTAACTCGCGGCTAACCTCAAACGTTATGAAACGCGCGAGCAGAAACACTTTGCTCGCGAGAGCGATGGACCCATCGCGTAATACGATTTTTTCAACAATTAGATTTTAGTCGTCACAGTCACCTTCTACCTCATTGTAAACTTCTACTGTACTCGTGTTCAAAACTTCACATACGCATCTTGATCGTTCGTTCAAACCTTAGGCGCGTTGCTCGCCTTCGTGAGCAAAGCGACAGGATTCACCGCGGTCGCATCTTCCAGCTTGCCAGTCATAGCACACGCCGCGCGGACGATCACCTCGGTCATCGTATCCGCGAGATCCACCACGATCGGCGTCTTCAGAGTGTGCGAAGCGGCAAGAGTCACCGCGATCGCACCTGCCTTCCTTCCACGCGTAGCAAACTCCGCGCGGACGGTCGTTGCGAGCGTACGGTCGGTCGTCGCGACGACCGTAGCCGCCGCGTCGATCGTCGTAGCCGCCGCGTCGATCGTCGTAGCCACCGCGTCGATCATCATAGCCACCGCGTCGGTCACCGTAACCTCCTCTTCGGTCGTCGTAACCTCCGCGTCGATCACCATACCCGCCGCGTCCGCTGCTGCGGTCCCGCATCTCGTCCGCGGTCTTACGGCGATCCTGCGCGATTTCGCATCGAATCTCCCGTCCGAGCAAGTCCATGCCCGTGGCTTTATCCACCGCATCGTCGGCCTCGGCTTGAATCGCGAACTTGACGAACGCGATGCCCTTGACCCGACCCGTATCTCGGTGCTTCGGCATGTACACGTCCAACACGTTTCCATACTTGGAGAACGCGTCTCGCACATCGTCCGATCGCGCGTCGAAAGAGATGTTTCGCACGAGAACGGACACCCCCGGCAGATCCTTGGGATCAGGCGGCGCCGCACCGCCGGTCTCGGCGTCCGCGGGCGGCGCATCGGCCACCGCCTGATCGGCGGCGGGCGCGGGTTCTCCCTCCGCCTCGGCCGCCGCTGCGTCCGCCTCCGCGACCGCCGCGCGGCGAGGGTTATCTTCGTCGATCTCTTGCGCCTCGTTTTCGTCCGCCATGTCCGCTTGCTCTCGCGAGGCGTACTGTGTCGCGCGCGCGGATCGCAATCGTGGGAGTCACAATTCCGAGGGATTTCATCAATTCTTCATCATTCCCGCGCGCGCGGCGCTCGGGATGTTGACCTCCCTCGGATTGTTTCGACTCGGTGCGGTAGATTACAATCGACACAACACGAAAAAAATACTTCAAAAAGAATAAACTACGACTTAACCAAACAGTAACGACGCGCGCGTGGCGTAGGCCGATGCGACGAGGCGCCCGGAGGGTCAGAGGTGAGACGCCGCGGCGAAGTGCGTCGCCCAGCGAGACTCTTTGGCGGCGAGTTTGAGGGTGCGGAAGACCTCAGCGTTTGCGGCCCAGAACCCGACGGAATGTAACTCGAGTCCGTTCTTTTTAGCGAACGGTTTGATGACGTTTTCTCGAAACGTTCTTAATTTATGTCTCGGCACGCGAGGACACAGGTGGTGTTCGGTTTGGAATTGAAGGCCACCGTGAAACCAATCGAGCCACCACGGGCAGTCGATGTCCATCGTTCCGGAGAGCTGCATGGACACCCACTCGTCGTTCTCGGGACGGCCCTCGAACACGTCGCGTGAAAAGTGCGAGAGACAGATTTGCACGTGAATGATGCCGGCGACCGCGTGAGACAGAAAGAAGAAGGGGACGCGATGTCCCTCCGGTAATTGCGCGATGAGTGCGCTTAACCACGCGAAGAACACGCCGATGGTGAGGAACTCAACCGGTCGACTGCGCACGCGCTCCGCCTTGACGAGGAAAATCACTGTTTGAAGGTAGAGATTGATTCTCGCCACAGCCATAATGGGGTAAAACGTGTAATGCTGTACTCTGACGAAGAATTTCGCGATTCTGTCAAACTTCATTCTTCGACGATGGTACAAAGAATACACCGACTTGAAATACTTTTCTGACACCGCAAACACGGGCATGTGTTGAAGATCTGGATCGCACTCCACCGAGTTGCACGCGCAGTGGTGCACGTTGTGCGTCGCCATCCACCACGCGATGCCGACGCCGTTGAACACGTTTCCGACGCACCAACCGATCATCGCGTCCTTGTTCCTATCAAAAGTGATCGAGTTATGTCCGGCATCGTGACCGATGAACATGCTCTGCTGCCAAAACAATCCCAACGAGACGGCGCCGAGCATGTGCGTCCAAAACCCAGACTCTTCGCCCAGCACGCACGCCAAAGTCACGCCAAAAAACAGCACCAACCGACCGATGATGAAGACGTAATCACTAAATAAACTCTTCAAATATTTCTTCTCTCCCTCGACGCGATCCCGAAGCTCTCGAAACCCCTTCACGTGTTTCGGCGGCGCCTCGGCGCGCGTCGAGCCGAGCTCGCCCGCGCGCATCGCCTCCAGCCTCGCCCACACGCGCGCATCCCCCCCGTGATACGCCGCGAACGCATCCGTGATATCCCTCCCCGCGTACTGTTCCAACACCGTGCGTCCACCCGGATGTTCGCTCGCCCAGACCGTGACGTCGAACACGCCGCCGTCGACGATCACCAAGTTGGCCCGCCCCTCGCATCCGTCGCTCTCGCGCACCTCCTCCCGCGCGTACGTCCGCGCGGGAGGAGGCGCCCGTCCCGTGGACGCGTCGTCGACCTCTCTCCCGTCACGACCTCTCGCCTTGGCCGTCCCTCGCGCCGACATCCCCCTCGCGCGCCGACGTCTCCCGCGCGTCGACGTCGCGTCGGTTCACCGCGGTGAACCGACGCGCGTGTGGGCAAACAGTGTCGACCCCTTCCATCGACCACGCGCCGAGGGCACGAATATCCCTCGAGACCGTCATCGCGGCGATCACGGATCGATGGACGCACTGACTACGAGGAGACCACTCCTACTGCAGGACACTCGAGACGCACCAGTGCGTGTGTGCATCAACAGTATCACCACCTCGATCGGCACACAGATGTACTGACTACGAATACAACACGCATACTGAGACACACGCGAGACCGCTCACCGTACACCCGGGCGGGCCCCACCGCGCGCGCTTATCCATCCCACGGCGACGTCGGCGCGCGCGGTGCCCTCGCGACGCGGCACTCGATCGACGCTCGACGCTCGACCGACGACCGACGACCGATGGCGGCGATGGCGGCGACGATGACGACGATGACGCGACCCGGCGCGCGCACCGCGCGAGGGGCGAAGCAAAGGCGACGCGCGGTGGCGAGCCCGACGATCCTCGTCCGGGACGGGAACGACTCGGAGAGCACCATGCGAGGGCTCACGAATCTCAGACGGGAAGTCATCGAGGACATGTCGTCGTTCGCGAGCGGTGAATTGAGCGGATTGTTGAAGGATCCGGAAACCAACTGGCAGCCGCAAGATTGGTTGCCGCATCCGGAGAGGGATGATTTTTTGGATCAGGTGCGCGAGACGAGGGCGAATCTCGTCGACGTCGCGGATCGCGGGACGCTGCGGGGGGGGGGGGGGAAGGGGGGGGGGGGTGGTCGTCGACCGATTGGCGTGAACGAGGGGGGATACGTCGTGGAAGAAACGCGTGATTTGTGCTCGTCGATGGATTCGATCGCGAATGATGACTGACGCGCGTCGTGTTTTTCTCGCACGGATAGGTGGCGGAGATTCGTAAGCGCGCAGCGAACATCCCCGACGATCTTTTCGTCGTTCTCGTGGGTGATATGATCACTGAGGAGGCTTTGCCGACGTACATGAACATGTTGAACACCCTCGAAGGTACCAAGGATAATTCCGGCGCGGACGACCATCCGTGGGCCGTGTGGACGCGCAAGTGGACCGCCGAAGAGAACCGTCACGGTGACTTGATGAACAAGTACTTGTGGTGCACGGGTAAGGTGAACATGAAGGCTTGCGAGACCACCATCCAAAAGCTTATCGGTAGCGGTATGAACCCGAAGACGGAGAACAACCCGTACCTCGGTTTCGTGTACACGTCTTTCCAAGAGCGTGCGACAAAGGTTTCGCACGGTAACACGGCGCGCTTGGCCAAGGAGGCTGGCGACGCAGACTTCGCGAAGATGTGCGGTATCATCGCCGCCGATGAGGGGCGCCACGAAATCGCGTACCAACGCATCATCGACGAAGTCATCAAGCGTGACCCGAACGGAGCCGTTCTCGCGTACGCGGACATGATGGAGAAGCAAATTACCATGCCGGCGCACATGATGTGTGACGGCGAACACAAGGCGCGCACGGGCCGCGATCTCTTCACCGATTTCGCCGCGGTTGCCGAGCGCACCGGTGTCTACACCGGCCACGACTATGCCGACATCATGGACCACCTCAACAAGCGTTGGGACATCGCGAACATCACGGGATTGAACGGAGAGGCGGCTGCGGCGCAAGAGTACTTGATGAAGCAACCGGCGCGCATCCGCAAGCTCGTCACGTTCGCGGAGAAGAGGGCGGCGAAGAAGCCGGCTGCTAGCGAGACCTTCAGCTGGATTTACGACCGCCCGGTCCAGATCAACTAATAGTCGCTCCGTCTGCATTTTGTCGAATTCGGTTTTAGCTACAACAGTAGACGCGAATTCGACGCGCCACTACTCAACAATGTATTCAAGATTTCAATTTCACGCCAAACCTTACGGCGCATTTCGCGAGAACATTACGTACATTCGACAGTCGCGAGCGCGCATCTCGATCGTTAGCGGTCGATCGCTGACGTCCGCGGTTATTGGGTATTACAAGCGCGCCGGTAGGTAGTGTCTACTTGCGGGGCAAGATGGCTTCGATGGACTTCCATACGGCGTCCATCTCTTGCGCGGCGTCGATCGCGGTGACGACAGATTCGTAGTGCGCCAAGATGGGCTTCGTTTGCTTGTGGTACGCCTCGAGACGCGTGGCGAGCGCTTCCTTCGTGTCGTCGCTGCGCTGTTCGAGTTGCTCGCCGGTGACGTCGTCGAACATTCTCTTCGGTTTCGCTTCCTTACCCTTCTCCTTGATGAGACTCTTCGGCGGGTTAAACGTCGCGTGGTACGATCGTCCGCTCGCCTTGTGCACCCATCGTCCGCAGATGCGCTTTTCGAGCAACGCGTCCGGAACCTCCAAAGAGATGACGACGTCGACCGATTCCCCGCGCTTCCTCAACATCTCATCCAGTTTTTTTGCCTGTTCGATCGTTCTCGGAAACCCATCCAAAATGAATCCTCGCTCGCAATCCTTCTCTCGAATGCGATCGCGAATGATGGCGACGACGATGTCATCCGTGACCAATCCGCCGCCGTCCATGGCGTCCTTTGCCTTTTTCCCGACGTCCGTCCCCGCCGCGACTGCCGCGCGAAGCATATCCCCCGTCGCGAGCTGCGGAATGTTCAACGCGTCCGTGATCTTCGGCGCTTGCGTGCCTGCGTTCACGCGCGCCTCGTCAGTCTCTCGCTAGCCTCGCGATCACATGTGTCGATCGTCGCGTTCGAGACGACGACGACCGACGACGACGACGACGACGACGCGCACCTTTCCCGGCCCCGGGTGGGCCGAAGATGATGATCACCGATCTCGGTCGCCGTTCCTTCGAGTTTCCTCCGCCCATGACGCGCGTCTCAGAGTGTCGGTCGACGCGATCGTATCGTCGAGTCATCTCTCTCGCGAGCGGCGGCGGCGGCGGCGGCGGCGGCGACTCGGCGACTCGGCGGCGCTACGAATGGACGGTGTCTCATTACATCCTCCGCGTCGTCGCGCGCTCGACGGAGACGTCGCCCGGACCGATGCCCTGAGAGACGTAATACGAGGAGAAATCGAGCCGAAAGAGGAGAAACCGCGCGTCGACGTGCGTCTGCAACGGAAGGAGGTTGAGAAATCCGTCGAGCGCGCGCGCGTACTCGTCTCGAAGCGTCGCGAGACGCTCCTGCGCGACGCCGAGCTCGTCCTTGTCGATGAAATCGCCCGAGGTGGAGTCTTCGCCGACGTACGTGCCCCATTGGTTGGCTTTTTCTCTCTCGGCGATGCGCTCGCGCGTCGCCGCGCGCTTGGCGACGACGTCGGCGGCGAGGTTGAAGAGATCGCCGGCGACTTCTCGGAAGGACATCATCACCTCGAAGAGCGCGTACAGTGTCTGCAAGACGAGTTGGGATTTCGTGCCGAGCAACGCTTTTTGGACGACGGCGTCGAGGAAGACATCGTGCGCGGCGATGATTTCGTCCAAATCCGAGTGCGTCTCGAACTTCTCCTGAAGTTCCACCCACGACGTCTCCAAGACTTCAAACATGACGTAATACTGAAAGTTGGATATGAAGTTGTGCATCTCGCCGCGGAGCGAGTGGCAGTTTCGAATCATCTCCACCAAAATTTCCCCGGACGCGCCGACTTCTCGCGCCTCGGATGAGAGCAGGTGGGTCACGCTCGGCTTCATCATTTGCCACGTCGCGCACAGCGAGTACTCGACGCGCTTGAGACGCCACAAAAAGTTGAAGACGCGAAGGTACTTGTTCATAGCCGTCTCCGTGAATATCGTCGTCAACGGCTGATTCACCACGTACTCGAGCGTGAAGATGTCCCATCCCACCTCTTCATTCAGGTGCGCCATCAGACGCACGCGAAGGCGATCGATGAATTCCGGCGCGTCAGATTGCGCGCTGCTGCTTCGTATGGCTTGCTCGAGCGTGCCGCTCAGTTTGAAGACACTGAGCGAATTCGCGGGTTCGTCTAAGCTCGGGCCCATCAGATCCATCAAGCACTCGTGAAGGTCGCCTTGGCCGAGCAACAGGTACCGCTTCAACGCGTCGCAGTGGCGGCCCAACTGATAGCGATCGAAGAGCACGCGACGGACGGCGCCGTCCACACGTCGCGACGTCTCGTCGATCAGCGTCACTAAACCTTCTGGATTTTCGAAATCTAAACCTCCGACTTTCTCCACCGCGTGCATGATCTCCGAGCGTTCCGGTGTCCAGCTCGCGTCGTCGCAGCATCGTCTGAGAAAGTTGATGCTCTTCCCGAGACGAAGTATCGTCTTCCCTTGCTCGCGCGTGACGAACGACGGAAGCATGTCGTCATCGAAGGCGTATTTACACCGCCACAAATCCTTGTCCGGCACGGCGTGATCGACGCGCACGAAAAATTCGTGTGACGGATCCTCGAGTTCGCCGCTCAGCGTCCATCGATGCACCATTCCGAGAAACGGCGTCGCGCTCGCGCTCAACACTCGGCGAACCAACGCCGTGGACGACGGATCACCGTGTTGCGACAGTTTTTGCATCACAGCTAACATTCCCCCACCGCGCTTCCCGTGCGTGGTGTCCACTAAAATCGCGAGCGTTCGCATCGTCTTGAGCGGCTCGGTCAACCAGACGAATAACCGACGAAGCGTCAGGTACCCATCGCCGTCGCCGCGTCCACCGCTCGCCTCCTTCGCGAAGGACACGATCGGCAACTGCGCCTGCGACTCCAACACCGCTATCAACTTGTAATAATCCGCGAGTTCTCGCTGTAACGCCGCTCTGAACGCCTGTCGCGTGCTCCCGTCGCCGTCGTCGACGTCGACGCCCGACGCGCGCGTCTCCCCCAACGCCCCCTTCACCTTTTTAAACAACCAACCGATCTCCGTCACGCACTTGATGAGATTCCGTCTCCCCGCGGACACGTTCACGTTCGGCGCGATGACGTACGCCTGCTCAGCGGGCGAAAACGCGATGCATTCACCGTCGATACCCTGACACGCGTAGAGCGCGTCTCTCACTAAATCCCGCTCGTCGCGTTCGCCTCTCGATTCCGATTCAATCTCCAACGCCTCGTACGCCTCCGCCCGTCGACCGATCGAGTGCACACCCAGCGCCCCTCGCGCACCCCCCACCAACGCTCGCACCGCGTCCTCCCCACCGACGCGCCGCGAGTCCCGCCGCGCGTCTCTCGCCACCGCGCGCGACTTTTCCTCCAAATCAAACCGGCTCGCCGACGCGCGCGTCGTCGTCGTCGGCATCGACATCGACGTCCCCTCCTCGTCCCTTTCGACGTCCTCCGAGATCGCCAACAACACTCTCAACACTCCCTCTCGTCGTCGCAGCCCACTTCCGTCTCGTCGAAGGCGTTCGCACGCGTCCGCCGCGCGCGTCGCCGCCGCGTCGCCGAACCGTCTTCGCGCGCGTCTCGCGATTCGCGTCGCGCAGTCGCCGAGTTCGCCGTCGCGGTCGCTCCGCGAAGACGCACGAACGGTGGACGCGCCGAGGGTCGATCCGAGCACGCGCGCGGCGTATCGACACCCGGCGTCGACGCGTCGCGCGCGATCCTCCTCCGCCTCCTCATCCTCATCCTCATCCTCGTCGTCGTCTTTCCTCCGGCCGCGGACGGTTCGTTCGACGAGCGCGCGGACGAGCGAGGCGGTGGCATCGGCGGAAGACATCGCGCGCGCGCGGTCGCGACCTCTTTCGCGACGCACGTCGCGCGCGCGAGGTCGCGGCGCGTCGACGAATGGAATGCATGGATTTGAACGATGATGCCCAGGCGACCGAGGTCATACTCTTCGGTATATCGGACGAATACGCCTCTCTGTAGTGTACACGTGATGTATTCAAGAGAGGTCAACGTCTATACGAGAAAAGGGAGACGAACAGCCGCGACGCGCGCGCGCAGTCGGCGACGCGACGATGACGACCGCGAGGACGACGGAGGAGACGACGAGCGTTGACGTCGCGCCGTGCGTCGCGTCCGTGCGTCGCGAATCGGAGGATGGTGACGTCGACGATGCCTCCGACTCGAATCATCAACATCATCACCGACACCAGAGCGATCATCAACCGACGACGTCGGCGTCGACGACGGTGTGCGTGACGACGCTCGAGCGCGCGATGTCGCGACGACGAACGTCTGTGAAACCGTCGCTCCCCGTCGTCGTCCAGGACGTGTCGTACGAGGTGCGGGATCGATCTCGAAAGGACGCGCGGGCGACGCTGTTGCGCGAGGTGAGCGCGGCGTTTCCGCCGGGACGCGTGTCGGCGCTCATGGGACCGTCGGGGGCGGGGAAGACGACGCTGTTGGACGTCGTGAGTGGGAGGAAAACGCAGGGGTCTCTCACCGGACGCGTCGTCGTCGGTACCGAACCGGCGTCGAAGGAGGCGTTGAAGACGTGCGCGGCGTACGTGGAGCAATTCGATTGTTTGCTCGCGTCGCTCACCGTGCGCGAGACGTTGGCGTATCAGGCTGATTTGAAGCGAAATCGCGACGACCCGCGAAGCGCGGCGGAGCGCGACTGTATCGTCGAGCGTTTGATCGAGGACCTTCGTTTGCAGAAGTGCGCGGATGTCGTCGTGGGGAACGCGTTGTCGCGAGGCATCTCGGGCGGGCAGGCGAAACGCGTCAACATCGGCATCAGTCTCGTCACGCGACCGAGAGTGTTGTTCCTGGACGAGCCCACGAGCGGGTTGGACTCGAAGACGTCGTTCGATTTAATGCGCGTGATTCGCAAGTTTAGCGACACGGACGGCGTCACCGTCATCGCGACGATACACTCGCCGAGCTCGGAGGCGTTTCGGCAATTCGATCGCCTCGTCATGCTCAAGGCGGGTCGCGTTACGTACGCGGGTCCGTTGTTCGGCGAGGAAGGGGCGGAGGCGTACTCTTATTCCCTCGGCCATCACTGTGACCCGAGCGACAATTTCGCCGATTTCCTCATCGCCACCGTCGCGGACGACGCCGTCGATTTCGCGAACGAGTTTAGGGCGAGTTTCCACCACAAGCGCAATCGCGACGAAGTGCGGAAATACGTCAAGGAGGTTGTGCGACGACAGAGTATCGGAGACGTGCGATCCGGCTTACTCGCGGACGCTCCGAGACCGCAAACGTTTTGGCGCGCCGTGTGGACGCTCTTGCGGTATCGAACGACGCGCAATTATCGCGACGCGCAATTCGTCGGCGCGCGGTGCGCGGGACAGCTCATCTTCGCCGCCGTCATGGGCTCCATGTACTCCGATCAAGGGAAGAGTCTGACGCTTGACGCGCAGATCACGGTGAGTAATATGCTCTTTATGAATAACGTCTTACCGGCGTTCGCCGCCGGGGCGTATCTCCCGTCCATTCTCATGGAACGACCGCTCCTCTATCGAGAACTCGACGACGGATGTTATCCCCTCTCGGCGTACGTCGCGTACAAAGTCATCGAAGAGGCCATCGTCGCCTTCTTCGTCTCTTTATTCGCCACCACCATCGTATACAACGCCGTCCAACTCCAGGGTAACTTTCTCGTCGATTGGTTCGCCTACTTCGGCGTGCAACAATGCGGCGCCGCCGTCGCCTACGTCTGCGCCGCCGTCGCGCGAGACGTCGACGCCGCCAACGCCATCCTCCCCGTCTACAACGTTCTCCAGATCCTCTTCGCCGGTCTCCTCCTCCACCCCGACCAAGTCCCTCGCGCGTGGTCATGGTGGCCTCCGACCCTCTTCGTGCGCTACGGTTGGCGCGCCCAGATGCTCAATCACTTTCGCCGCCGCGAGCCCGCGGCGTTTCTCGCCGACGACGGCGTCGCCCTCTTGGGCGTCACCGACTACTACGACGTTCGCGGGTCCGTGGCCGGCAACTTGACCCTCGTCTTCGTTCTCTGGGTCTTTTGGCTCGTTCTCGCCTCTCTCGCCGTCGCCTCCGTGCGACACCAGAAACGCTAGCGCCGACGCGCGCGCGCGTCCTCCGTCCCGGCGCCGAAACACCAATGCAACGATGTCATTCGTCCACATTTCACGACGCGATCGCGATGTCGACGCCGCTCGCGACGCCCGCGTTCGCCGCGTACGATGCGCGTCCGCGCGCACCCGTCGTCTCGCGACGCGGGTCTCGCGCTCGCGCGCGCGCGACGTCCCGAACCGTCGACGATTCTGATTCTGATTGTGACGCCGAGGACGATCGCGCGCCGGATGGGGCGCGGCGACGCGTGCTGGCGGCGCTCGCGGCGAGCGGAGCGGCGCTGGGGAATGTGTCGAAGGTGGACGTCGCGTTGGCGACGCCGTTGCGGGCGTCCATGCGCGCGACAGATCGAGCGGGGACGGCGACGCCGGCGTCGTCGGCGCGCGCGCCTCGCCCGCCCGGGTACGCAGCGATGCGGGACGCCAATGTGTATCACGGCGCGGCGACGATGGATCGGGAAAATAGAGGATTAGATGGGTTACTTCCGTCGAGAGCGGTGAACGATGAGGTGGAGCTCGCGAGAGCGAGAGCGGCGTTGGGGCAGTGCGAGAGCGCGTTTGCGTCGTATAAACAGTTGGTGTCTTTGCAAACGACGGATAAGCGGACGTTTTATCAATTGTTGCGCGCGGATACGGCGGATGTGTTGCCGTATGTATACACACCGACGGTTGGAGAGGCGTGCCTGCGATTCGGGACGTTGGTACAGCGTCCGCACGGGTTGTGGGTGAGTCTGAACGACGCGGGAAGCGTGCGACGATTGGTTCGGAATTGGCCCGAGCGAGACGTGAAGATCGCGGTGATCACGGATGGGGAGAGGATATTAGGGCTCGGTGATCAAGGGGCGAACGGCATGGGAATCAGTGCGGGGAAAAGCATGGTGTACGCGGCGTGCGGGGTGCCGCCGAGCGCGCTGTTGCCGATTCAATTGGACGTCGGGACGAATAACGAGACGTTGCTCGACGATCCTTTGTACATCGGATTGAAACAAAAACGCGAGCGTTCGGAGGCGTACGACGCGCTGTTGGACGAACTCATCGTGGAGATTCGGGATTATTTCGGTCCGAATACGATCATTCATTTCGAAGATTTCGCGCCGAGAAACGCGTTCAGGTTGTTGCAAAAGTATTACTCGGCGCCAGACGTCGTGACGTACAACGACGACATTCAGGGCACCGCCGCGGTCACCGTGAGCGGATTACTCGCGTCCGTGCGCGCGCTGAAAGGCACGAACAACGACTTGACGCGTCAACGCGTGCTATTCTTCGGCGCCGGACAGGCGAACATCGGCGCGGCGGAACTCTTCGTCAAGGCGCTCGTCAATCGAGGCGTCGACGAAGCCGAGGCCAAGCGCCGCGTGTGGTTATTCGATTCAAAGGGACTCGTCGTTCGATCGAGAGCGTCCGAACTGAGCGACGCGAAACTCCCGTTCGCGCAAGACGCCCCCAAGGAGACCGATCTCGCGTCCGCCATCGAGCACATCAAGCCCACCGCGTTGGTCGGCGCCTCGGCGGTGCCCGGCGCGTTTACGCAAAAAGTCGTGCGCGCGATGAGTCGATCCAACGACCAACCCATCATCTTCGCCCTCTCCAACCCAACCTCAAAGGCGGAGTGCTCGGCCGAGGACGCCTACCGATGGAGCGACGGCCGCGCCATCTTCGCCAGTGGCACTCGCTCCGCCCCGGTCGAGTACTCGCCGACGAAGACGTTCGCCCCCGGTTTCGCCAACAACGCCTTCATCTTCCCACCCATCGCCATCGCCACCATCCTCACCGGCGCCAAACAGGTCACCCCCGACATGTTTCTCACCGCGGCCGAAGCCTTGGCCGATTCCGTCGGCGACGATCTCTTCCGAGTCGGCGCCGTGTACCCTCCGGTCGAGCGCGTCGCGTCCTCCGCCGTCGCCGTCGCCGCCGCCGTCGCGTCCTCCGTCGACGATTCTTCCACCGACACCCTCGACCGGTGGCGCGAGCTCGTTCGCGCGTACATCATCGACAACGATTTATTCGACAGCGCCTCGCGTCTCTGACGCCCGTCACCGACGCTCGACCTCGAGAAAACCCGTCCCGAGCGCGCGCCGTCGCGAAAAATGAAAAATGAAAAATGAAAAATGAAAAATGACGTGAAACACGATGACACACCCCACGCGCGCGCCGTCGTCACACGTCGACGAATCGCCGCGAGACGACGCGATGCGCGCCCTCGCGCGTCTCGCGCCTCGCGTCGGCGTCGGCGTCGGCGTCGGCGTCGACGCGCGCGAGACGCGTCGATGTCATCGTCGACGTCGACTCGACCCCGTCGACTCGACCGCGGGACGCGCGGACGCGACGCGCGCGGAGGACGCGCGCGAGGCGATCGCGAGGCGCGAGACGAGAGAGGATGCGTTCGTCCGTTCTCTCGCGCCTCGGATCGAGCGCGCGCGAGGGGTGGGGGAGGAGAGCGCGGCGACGGCGATGACGTCGATAACGTCGGCCGAGAGGGCGGCCGCGACGGATGGGGACGCGGTGGTGACGACGTCGACGCGCGCGAGGCGTCGACGGCGCGAGACGGACGGTGTGGAGGCGCGGACGACCGATGGGGGGGTGTCGAGGAGAGAGGAGGGCGGGAGGGGCCGACGAGAGGCGCGCGCGAGGGAGAGATGGGCCGACGAGCGCGCGAGGGCGGCGTCGACGTCCGCGGGCGCGAACGTCAAGCTCGACGCGGACGAGGAACGGGTTTTGGGAGAATCGATTCAGCGATTGTTGCGAATCGAACGCGAGATGGAGGCTCGAGAGGATGCGGAGACGGCGGAAAACTTGGAGGCGGCGGAGACGCTGGGCGCCGTCGAGGCCATCGCGCGCAGGGAACGACGGAAGAAAGAGTCAAAGAGACGGACGAAGGACTCTTTGGCGATAGAATTAGGGTATGCGAACGCGTCGCAAATGCGCGCGGCGATGCGTGAGGGGAAGATGGCGAGGAAAAAGCTCGTGACGGCGAATATCAGTTTCGCGGCGAAATTGGCGAGCAGAATGTATGAGCGCGTCCTGCCCCAAGAGAGAGCCTCGATGACTCTGCAGGACATGGTGCACGAGGGCGTCCTCGGACTCGTGCGCGCGAGCGAAAAATACGATCCCTCAAAGGGGTACCGCTTCACCACGTACGCGTACGGATGGATCGTGAAGTGGATCACCGTGGGCGTGCACACCAACGGCAGGACGATTCGCCTGCCGCAGCACGCGTACGAGTGGCGACGCACGGCGCTGTCGCGAAGAGAGGAAGTCGAAGCCAAACTCGGCCGTGAAGCGACGCTGGAGGAAGTCGCCGAGGCGAGCCCTGAGTTTAGCGTCGAAAAGTTGCGAGTGTTACGAGACGTGAGTCTGGATCCGTTGAGTCTGGACGGGAAAGACGACTGCTTTGCGAGTCCGTCGTGCGACGCGGACGAAGTCTCTCGCGAGATGGAGAATGAGATTTTCCGCGATGCACTCAGTCGCGCGTTCGCAAGGGACAATTTCCCGAAGGTCGAGGCGTACGTGCTCGCACATCGATTCGGTCTCGTGGGCGAACCGATGACGCGCGGCGACATTGCCCGCCGCATCGGAAAATCAGCCGAGGGCGTGCGATACATCGAACAAAAAGGTCTCAATCGGTTAAAGGATCTCGACCTGGAGCAACACTTGGATACATCCCACGACGTCGTTCGAGCGATCGAACCGCCGAAGGAGGAGACCGAGAAACCGAAGCATCGACGCCGAAAGAAGTCGTCGGCGTCGGCCAAACGAAAGCCCGCGAAGGACGCGACGCCGAGCGCCATCGATCTCGTCCGATCGAGCGGTTTGCTCTGAGCGCGCGCGGCATTTTAGCTTAACGTATCAGCGGCGAACGCGCTTCGCCATTGTAACACCACACGCCGGTACGCACCGAAAGACTTCCGTCCCGACGTCCCGACGTCTCGCGATTGGATAACGACCGAATCCGCACACGTCTCCGCTCCATGCGCGTCTTCGCCGACGCCACGCGCGGTGTCGCCCCCGCGTCCGCGCGCGCGGAACGCCGCGCGACGTCCGGACGACGCGCCGCGCTCGCGCTCTTCGTCGCCGCCCCGGTCGCGCTCGATCCGCGACGCGCGAACGCCGCGGATTACACCGAGGACGCTCGAACCGTGCTCGCCGCGCAGAGAGCGCTCCTTCGCGCGGGCACGGGCGACGTCGAGACGTACGAGAAACTTGCGGATGACTTCTTCGAGACGTACAAGTTCGATCACAAGGGACACACGAACTCGTTCTCGCAGTTGATGAATAACAACGTCGTCGTCGGGCAACAGCGCGACTATCTCGACGCGAAAGGGTTGTCGTGGGCGCAGGGTGAGCTTCCGCCGGACGATAGCGTCAAGGGAAAGGTGCTGAACGCGTACATCGCGAACGGGGAGCGATGTCTGGTGAAGGAGGGATATCCGTCGTTCGGGGAATTGAAGAAGGACCCGGCGAGACTCGCCGAGTGGAAACAAATCGAGTGCACGCAAGGATTGGTGAAACCGGAATAGTTGAACAGCGCGCTAAGATGGTTGTTTATTTCATGTAATGTGAATGCGATGCGCTCACGCGTGACGCTTGTCGCCCTTGCCCAGCGCGGATTGTTTCGAAGGCTCCGAGTTGTACACGGGGAGTCGAATATCGTACGTATCCGCGGCGACGCGTAAAGCGACGCCCGCGCTCACCCCCGAGATGATGCGCACGGCCGGAGGCAATCCAATCCCCCGCGCCGTGATGTACACCAACGCCCCGGTCGCCGCGGTCGTGGCGTAAATGTCGGCGTACGAGTGGAAAATTCTCGTCGGTCGCTGCACCAAAATATCGCGCACGATGCCCCCGAACGTCGCCGTCATGACTCCGCACAGCATCTGTGCGATCATCGGCACGCCCGCGCGAATGCCGTTCTGCGCACCGATCACGCAAAACGCACCGACGCCCAACGCATCGCCCGCCTCGATCCAATAATCATCATCCGCGAACCCGAACCGTTTCTTCGCCTCTTCCCAACCGAAAAACGTCGCCAACGCCGTCCCCGTCGCGATCCACAAGTACTCCTGCTCCTCCATCCAAAACGCCCGTCGCCCCCGACCGAGTAAAACGTCTCGCACCGTGCCCCCACCCACCGCCGTGATGGTTCCGACGGCGGCACACCCGAACGCGTCCATGCCGCTCGACGCCGCGAGCAGGCTCCCCGTCATCGCGAACGAGCTCGTCCCGACGTAATCCGCCAGACGAAGCGCGCCCGCGACGGAGGGTTCGGGGAATCTCGGCATGCCGTCCGGGTGCGGCGTCGCCGCCTCGCTCGCCTCCGCGGCGAATCCGCGCGCGGACGGCGCGCGAGGAAGCGCGCGCGCGGACGTCGACGGCTCGCGCGGCGCGACGTTTCGAAAACCGTCGAGCGCGCGCGGGCGGGACGCGCCGGACGCGCGCGAGGTCGACGACGCGACGCGCGCGCGCGCGACCGTCGCGGATATCAGGTCGATCACGCGACGACGGGACATGGCGGGGCGAGGCGACGCGAGACGATGTGACGAGAGGGGGCCGAGACGCGCCGAGACGCGCCGAGACGCATTCGTCGTCGTCGAGTCGCGCGATGTGACGCTCAAACACGGATAGTGAATCACAGAATAAACACATCGACGACGCCTTCGCGCGTGTCGAACGATTCCTCGCGCGTGTCGTCGATGTCGTCCCCGCGCGCGCGTTTCTTCGCCGCCCGGAAACGTTCGCGCCGTCGACGGCGACGCGCCTGCGCCTACGCCTCGACTCCCTCCTCGTTCACGCCGAGCAAAGTCACGTTAAAAAACACCCCGGTCCCCGCGAACGGATGATTCGCGTCGAGAACGACCCTATTCTCATCGATCGCGCGCACGACGGCCGGTTGTTCATTCACGAGCGTCACCGTCAATCCCTCCGTCAACCCGCCCTTATCCGCCCACTCGGCGCGCAGTCGTCCAATCTCTTCGTGATCCGCCGGCACGCTGAACAACAGATTCGGATCGTACTCCCCACCGCTCGCGCTCACAGTCGAGCTCGCGCCCACTCGAAGCGTCCGCACCGCCTCATCGAACGCTTTAAACAACGGATTACCCATGACGTCGCTCGCGCCAACCTCAAACGTCACCGACTCGGCGTCGGCGGCGTCTTGCAACACCTCCCCTTCCCCGGTCTCGACGCCGAATCGTATGCGCACGATGTCACCGACGACGGGAAACGCGTCGTCGTCGTCGTCCGCGGCGTCTCGATCGACGCGCATGCGCGTGGCGAATCCTTTTTGTCCCTTGCGAACGTCTTGAAGAATGGTGCCGATGAAGTCGACGTCCGGCATGTCGTCGTCCGGTGCGGCGCGCGCGCGCGGTGTCGACGCGCGGGGACGCGATGCGGTGCGCGCGCGGTGCGCGCGCGGGGGCGCGACGCGGGCGGTGGACGACGCCGTCGCGGACATCGGGCGCGACGAAGGATGGGGATGAAGAACACTTTTGTTCATTCATTCATTCATTCATTCATTCATTCACATTCATTCATTCATTCATTCATTCGACACGGCGGAGGCGGCTGATTGATGCTTATGTACATTCTTTGCAAACTGAGTGAC
>MDTD01110743.1_pt1 | contig 35455 bp, 29 predicted proteins | sample 811221 | NCBI WGS metagenome assembly MDTD01 (sample SAMN05326646, study PRJNA326480) | marine metagenome | isolation source: seawater | place: Pacific Ocean: South West | collected 2011
GATGGTCCTCTTCGTGTTCGGCGCGTTCGCGGTCATGCTTCTCGAGGGCGAGCAAGCCGACCTTCCCACCGCGCTCACCGCGTCCGTCGCGACGCTCTGCACTATCGGCCCGGGGCTCGGCGCGATCGGACCTGTCGAGCACTACGGCTGGATGAACGACTCGACACTCGCGACCCTGATCATCCTGATGCTCATGGGGCGCCTCGAGGTGCTGCCTGTGCTGGTGCTGATCGTCCCGAGTTACTGGCGGGGCGAGTGACTCGCGTTCCCGTGCGTCTCTACCCTCCCGCATGACCGACACCGTTTCCGAGCCCATCCTCGGCATCGATCTGGGCACAACAAACAGCCTCGTCGCGATCGCGGGCGGAACCGGCCCGCGCGTGCTCGCTCCCGAAGGCGAGAATCCGATCCTCCCGAGTGTGGTCCGCTTCGAGCGAGACCCAACCGGGCGCAAGGCGGTGGTGGGCGAGGACGCCCGCGACCGTGCGCACGAGTTCCCGCACACCACGGTCTCGAGCGCCAAACGACTGATGGGGCGGAGCGTCGAGGACTGCGCCGCGGACCTGCCCTACCTCGGATACGCCGTTGTCGGGGGCGAGCACAACACCGCGCGGATCGCGCTCCCGCTGGACGGACCCCAGGCGCCACCAGAGATCATCAGCCCCCAGGAGGTCTCCGCCTCGATCCTCGCCGAACTCCGCGCGCGCGCCGAGCGGGCGCTGGGGCGAGCCGTCACCAAGGCGGTCGTCACCGTGCCGGCCTATTTCGACGACGCCCAGCGGCAGGCGACCCGCGACGCCGGGCGGATCGCGGGCCTCGAGGTCGTCCGCATCGTCAACGAACCCACCGCGGCGGCGCTCGCCTACGGGCTCGGGACCGCGCGCGACGCGAAGCGGAACGAGGGGGTGCGGCATGTCGCGGTCTACGACCTGGGAGGCGGCACCTTCGATATCTCGATTCTCCGGATCACCCCTTCGGGCGACGGAGATTCCGGGACGGCGTTCTACCAGGTGCTCTCCACCGCGGGCGACACCCGCCTGGGGGGCGACGACATCGACAACGCGATCGTGCGCACACTCACGGAAGGCATCGGCGTCGAGATCGGGCCCGACGCGGCGCTGCCCGTGGAAAGCCGGCGAGCGATCGCGCGTTTCGCGCGCGCGATCAAGCACCGCCTGAGTGACGAGGAGGCCGCGGAGGTCCGCATCGACCTGGGCGAGGGGCGTGTCTACGAGCGCACACTCACGCGTGCCGAACTCGAGGCGATGATGGCCCCGCTGGTCGAGCGCACGATCGCGGCGTGCGAGCGTGCGCTCCGCGACGCGAAAGACGCGTTGGACGGGTCGCCGATCGACGCTGTGGTGATGGTGGGGGGATCAACGAGGATCCCGCTCGTGCGCGCGCGGGTCGCCGATTTCTTCGGGATCGAGCCCTACACCGCGCTCGATCCCGACACGGTCGTGGCGTTGGGCGCCGCGGTGCAGGGCGCGATTCTCGGGGGCGATCACCGCGGGGCGTTGCTGCTGGATGTCATCCCGCTGAGCCTGGGCATCGAGACGCGGGGCGGTGCGGTCGCGAAGCTCATCATGCGGAACAGCCCCGTCCCGGCGCGCGCCACCGAGCAGTTCTCCACCAGCGTGGACGGGCAGGTCTCCGTCAAGCTCAATGTGCTGCAGGGCGAGCGGGAGATGGCCGAAGACTGCCGCAGCCTGGGCGAGTTCCACCTCACGGGCCTGCCCCCGATGCCCGCGGGGATTCCCCAACTCGTCGTCGAGTTCCTCGTCGATGCGAACGGCGTGCTCAATGTGAGGGCCGCGGAGAAACGCAGTGGCAAGCGCGCGGGCATCCAGATCGTCCCCAACCACGGACTCACCCCCGAAGAGGTGGACAAGATGGAGAACGAGGCGCTCGAGCACGCGCGGGAGGACATGACCCGGCACCGGATCGCGGACCTGATCGTGAACACGAACCTCGATCTCAAGTGGATCGGGGAGCGCTTCGAGCGGTACGCGGACAAGCTGAGCGAGGCCGACCGCGGGGCGCTGTCCGATTTGATGCGCACCGCCCGAGATCTTGTCTCGAGGGCGGAGGCGGACTGGTCGAGCGTCGACGCGGACGAGCTCTACCGGACCAAGGACGCGCTGGACCGCGCGAGCGTGCCGCTGCAGGAGATCGGCATCGCGGAGAGTCTCAAGGCGGAGAACTGAGCGTGCCCGCCCCGGATCGCGTCAGTCCACATCGATGAGGACCTTGATCCCCTCGCCCGAGATCATGGTCTCGAAGGCCTTGTCGTACCGCCCGATGGGAAACTCGTGGGTGATGATCTCGTCGAGCTCGATATGCCCCGAGAGGAGAAGTTCTTCCATCTGGTACCAGGTCTGCCACATCCGGCGCCCGTTGATGCCCAGCACCGTGCAGCCCTTGAAGATGATGTTCGCGTTGAAATCGAAATCGACGCTGCGCGCCGGGAGGCCCAGCAGCGCGGCGGTGCCCCCGTTGCGAAGGGTGCGGAACCCCTCGTCCATCGCCTGGGGCGCACCGCTCATCTCGAGGAGGACATCGACGCCCTCTCCCCGGGTTTCGTCGCGAACGGTGCGCATCCACTCGTTCCCCTCGGCGCTGTTGAACGCCTCGTGGGCGCCGAGCCGCTTCGCGAGCCCGAGCCGCGCGGGGTTGATGTCGGTGCAATAGATCCGTGACGCGCCCGCGGCTTTCGCGACGGTGACCGCCATGAGCCCGATGATCCCGACCCCGCTGATCAGCACGGTTTTGGCGCTGACATTCGCGGCCATCACGGTGTGGACCGCGTTTCCCAAGGGATCAAAGGTCGCGGCGATCCGGTCCGGGATGTCGGGGTGGATGGGCCACACATTGCTCTCGGGCACGCAGACATAATCCGCGAACACCCCGTCGCGATCGACCCCCAGGATCTTCGTGTCCCGCGCGATGTGCGCGTTCCCCGTCCGGCTGTTGTAGTCCCGACCCGCGGTGATGTGCCCCTCGGCGCTCACCCGCTGGCCCACGGTCACGGTCTTGACCGCGTCCCCGACCGCCGCAACGACGCCCGCGAATTCGTGACCGGTCACGATGCCGACCGGGATCCGCCCCGCGGCCCAGTCGTCCCATTGCCAGATGTGCCGATCGGTCCCGCAGATGCCGGCTTTCTGCACCCGGATGAGCACATCGAGCGGCCCGACGGTGGGGCGGGGGCGTTCGGGATCGAGTTGGAGGCCCTCTCCCGCGTGGTGCTTGACCAGGGCCCGCATGGTGCGGGGCAGGTCCAGGTCGTCGGCGGGCATCGAGGGCGAAGGTGCAGTCAGCGTCATGGCGGGATGGTATCCCAGCCGATGTTGTTGCAATACAGGGCCGCGGATGCCGTTCGGGTCTTCCCGGGCGTCTCGGGGGCGCCGATGCAGCGCGGGCCCGTCACGGCGGTAGGATGGACACGGATGAGCCGAGCCGCGTCAAGATCGTTTCTTTTCCTCGCCGCCAAGCAGGGCGGTGGTCGTTCGCTGGGCGTCAAGCACGCTCGGAGCGAGCGGGCGCTCGCAGAGGTGCTCCGGCGGGATCGTCGGGTGCTGCTGCGGACCTGGGCGCTCCCCTCGTGGATCAGCGCCGAGGCGCCGATGAAGACCAAGGACCATCTGGTCCTCAACGAGCAGCTCGCCCAGTTGCTCAGCCGGGGCGTGCCGCTCGTCGAGGCGCTGGAGGTGGTGGAGTCGGTGATCCGCCCCGACCAGCGTCCCCGGATCGAGCGCATGCGCGAGGCGGTCAGCGGGGGCGCGAGCTTCGCGGACGCGTGCCGCGCCGTGGGGGGCTTCGATGTGGTCACCATCGCGGTCTACCGCGCCGCGGAGCGGACGGGCGACCTCGCGGGCGCCGCGGCGCAGCTCTGCGAGACGGCGCGCCGGCAGCTCAAGATCGCGGGCAAGGCGACGACGCTGATGCTCTACCCGGTGATCGTGACCCTCATCGGGCTCTTCGCGGGCACCTTCCTGATCATGTTCATCGTCCCCTCGATGGGGCAGTCGCTCGTCGACGCGGGCGCGGATATCCCGATCTACACCGAGATCCTGATGATCGTCGGGCTCTTCCTGCGCGGGAACTGGCTCCCCGTGCTCGCGGTGCTGGTCGTGCTGGGCATCGCGGGTCTGCTCGGGCGCCACGCTGTCGCGGGCGCCGTGGGCAAGCTCGCGCGGGGGATCCCCGTGCTCAAGGGCGTCGTGCTCACGCAGGAGACCGCCCGCTTCTTCACGGTGATGGCGGCGCTGAGCCGCTCGGGCGTGCCGGTCGCCGACGCGATCGCGGTCGCCTCCAACGCGATCAGCCATCCCAGGCTGCGCAAGCAGTTCGATCGCCTGCGGGTCAAGCTCGTCGAGGGTGGGGTCCTCCCCCGGCTGATCGACGGGGTCGATGCCCTCCCGATCGCGACGCGCCGTCTGCTGATCGCCGCGGACCGCGCGGGGGATCTGGATACCGCGTTCGATTCGCTCGCCGAGGACATGGGCGATGCGCTCGAGTCGCAGACACAGCGTCTGCTGGCGCTGCTCGAGCCCGCGTTGATCGTCATGCTCGCGGTCGGGATCGGTTCGCTGGTGCTCGCGATCCTCGTCCCGCTGATCACCATGTCCACGCAGGTGTCCTGATGCGCGAGGCGACGAAGGACGGGCACCGACCTCGCTCCCTCCGCCCGGGCGGGCCCGAGAACGCCCGCGGAGCGGATCCGTCGCGATCGTCTCAGGTCCTACGATCGAGCAACGGCTCGCAACGCGGGGCGTCCGAGCCTGTAACAGTCAATTGGAAGAGGAAGTTGGGCCGTTCCCGGCCGATGCGTCGATCGATTCAATGGTCCGACGCGTACTCCACCGAGGAGCTCATCATGAATCCGACCCGTTCTGGTTTCCGTTGTCCGATCGTGCCCCGTTCCAGCCGCGTGCGCCATGCCGCGCGGGGGGGCTTCTCGCTGCTCGAGCTGATGCTCGTGGTCGTGATCCTGGGTCTGCTGACGACCGTCGCGGCGGTCGCGCTGCTTCCCCAGGCGGCGAAAGCGAAGATCCGCACGACCAAGGTGAGCATGAATGTGATCAAGAGCGGGATCACGCAGTACCAGCTCGAGAAGTCGCGCGTGCCCGATTCGATCCAGATCCTGATGCCCGAATACATCGAGGAGGGCAACCTGGTCGACGGGTGGAAGAATCCGTTCTACTACTCGCCCACCCCCAACGGGGCGAGGCCCTACACCCTGCTCAGCGGTGGGCCCGACGGGGACATCGAGACCCCCGACGACAACATCGATGTCTGGACCATGGACTTCGAAGAGGCCGACGGCTGAGCAGGATCCGCCGTCCGCTCGGGGTCTCCGCGTGCTAGGCGATCGAGCAACGGATCTGTGACTCGAGGGGGAGTGTCGAAAGGACGCCGCGATGCGCGCACCGATCCGTCCTGTTTCCGACAACCGAACATCGCCGGGCGCGTTCCGCGCCCGGACCGCGCGGGGCGTGAGCTTTCTGGAGGTCGTGCTGGGCGTGATCCTTTTGGGCCTCGTCAGCGGCACCTTCGCGATGGCGGTCGGGTCCATCGGCGGGTCATTCGAGCGGCAGCGTGACCGACTCGCGGCCGCCGAGGTCGCCGCGAGACTCTTGCTCATCCGCGCCGACGACGAAGCCTTCATGCCCGACCCGAGCAAGACCATCGCGTACGGCGACCGCGAGTTCCGCTGGACGGTCGAGGAGTCTCCGGTGCTGATCACGCTCGCGGAGCCGGCCCAGGCGTCGATCGCGTCGGGCGCGAGCAGCAACACGATGGACCTGTCGCGGAGGATGGTCTCCATCACCGCCTCGGCGTGGCTCGCGGAAACGACGGGCGGCTCGTTCCAGTACACCGAAGAAGTCCCGGGCTACACCCTCGTCCGCGTGATCGACACCCTCGCGTTTACGACCAGCGACTCAGCCCAGCGCCGTCTCGAGAACCCCGAGGACATGCAGGAGTACTTCGGGAATGTCATCAACACGATGAACACCAACGAGGGCCCGACCCGCGGGACGAGGCGGCAGCCCGCGCCCCGGTCCAGGCCGCAGCCGATCCAGGACGGCGGAACGCCCGGAGGCGGCGGTCGATCGGGCGGCGGGCGGAGCGGCTCCCGGGGAGGCGGCGGGTGAGCACGCGTCGCGGCGGTTTCACGCTCCTGGAGATGGTCCTCGCGACGGTGGTGGGGTCCATGGTCCTGCTCGCCTGCTTCAGCCTGTTCGTCTCGATGAGCAAGGTCGAGCGGTCGATGAACCGCGCCAGCCGGCAGATGGAGGAGCTCGCGGTCACGCAGCAGATCCTCCGCAAGTCGTTCATGACCATGACGCTGCTGGGCGAGCAAGCCCTCGAGAACGCGATGTCGGAAGTCGCGGTCGACGGGGTGATCCCCGAATCGGCGCGACCGAGCCTGCCCCGTCCAAGGCTCATCGTCGCCTTTGACGACGCGCCCTCCATCGGGATGATGATGACCAACGCGGAACTCGACGGCGTCCGTCTCGAAGACCCCGCGGGCTTCGGCATCGGGCCCCAACGCATCGAGATCGTGCTCCCCGACAAGCCCGTCCCCGAATCGATGCGGCTCTTCCCGCCCCAGTGGGTCTCGTCGCCCGGAGATGATCTCCTTGCCGCGTTCGATCCTTCGGGCATCGGGCGACCCGAGAACGAGTCGGGCGTGCGCGGCGTCTTCGAACTCCGCCCCGACGGCGCCCGCGAACGCGTGATCGAGGGCTACGGCATCACCCCCGCGACGGGGCTCGAGCCCCGGCCGCTCACGCCCGCGGCACGCTCCGTGCCCGACGGCTGGACCCTGTGGTGGCGCCCGGTGTACGGCGCCGAATACGAGGCGAGGCAGTACGACCGGCCCTACGACATCGACACCATCCCCGCGATGCTCGAGGAAGCCGTCCCGCTCGTCCGCGGGATCCGGACGATGCGGGTGTACGCGTTCGCTGCTGAGGAGGACCCCGAGAACCCGGACGCGCCGTTGAATGTGCAGCGCTGGCCCGAATACGAAAGCACGACGACCGAGGATCTCCCGGGCTATGTGGGCCTTGAGATCGAGACGACCGGCGGGATGTACGCCGACTGGGTCTTCGAGATGGGCTGGTCGCTCGCGGAGGAGACCAGCGCGACCACGCCTGGCGAGGGAGAGGGCGCGGCACCCGATGGGCAGCAGCCCGGGCAACAACCCGGCCAGCAACCCGGCGGGGGCGGTGACAACGCGACGCCCCAGCCCGACCGGACCGGGAGATTCGGGGACCGCACATGAGCACGCGACGCCGCATCCACGCCGCCGCGCGCCGGGCCTTCGTGCTCCCGGTCGTCATCCTCCTGGTCATCGTGCTGGGCGCGACCGCGACGGTGATGCTCCAGCGGCATGTCGCGCGGAGCAAGACCGTCGAGCGGCAGCTGCGGGCCTACCAGGAGCACCACGGCTCCCGGAGCATCCAAGCGGTCATGGAGGCCTGGCTCAAGACCCCGACCGCCCAGCCGCGAGAGATCGAGCAGATGCTCGAGCCCGACGGTCTGGCGTTGACCATCGACCCGGGGGACGGCAGCACGATCGAGATCTACCTCTTCAGGGGGCAGGGCACCCTGCTTGCGCGCCCGACAGCGGTCCGCGAGCAGGACCGGGCCGACGCAACGCTCGCGGTGCAGATCCTGCAGGGTCTGGTCGGCACGGGGGAGGCGTACCGGCAGCGCACCCGCGCCGTGGGCCCACAGGCGGTGGATGTGAACACCGCGAGCCCCGAGGTGCTCACGGCGATCGTTCAGGCCGTCCTGGGGGACTCGCTGGGGGCCGACCGGTACGAGAACGCGTTGATCGACGCATCGCAGAGCGGGGAACCCCTCGCGTTGCAGACGCTGGCGAATCTCGCTACCGAGGCGAGCATCGAGGCGGAGGACCGATCGACGCTGAGCCGATTCCTGACGGTGACCCCCGAGCTGTGGTCGTTCCGGGTCGATCTGCTGGGCCCGCCCATGCTCGGGCGTCCGTTGATCTCGCGCTACCGGGGGCTGCTGCTGCTGGGGGACACCGCGATCTCGGGCGCGAACACCTTCGAACAGCCCCCGCCTTTCCTCAGTTGGGAATCGGTCAACTTGGATGAGCCGTTGCCGGTAGAGTAAAGTCACCGCGAGCAGGCGGGAGCCTCCGAAGGAGCGGAGTCGATGGCCGACGACATGATCAGCAAACCGCGGGCGAGACGCGTCCGGCTCGTGAGCCAGTTGGTGACGGTCGTGTTCGCCGCGGGCGCGGCCGGCGCGGTGGTGATCGGTCTGCCCTTCCAGGGCGCCACGGCGCCCGACGAGGTGCCGTTCGAACAGGTCGAGGCCAAGGCGGAGGAGATGTACCGGGACATCATGGACCGCCGATCGTCCAACGAGCAGACGGTCGATGAACTCCCCGTCGACCTGCAACTGATCCAGGGAGCGCTGGCGAGCATCGCGAACCACCCCACGATCGCCCCTCCTCCCGGCGCCGGTGGTCAGGGGACCGGAAAGGGAACCGACAAACCGGTCGCCGCGGAAGGCAAGACGCGTTTCCTCGGGACGATCGCGATCGGGGACCGCCTGCTCGCGTTGGTCTCGGCGGGGGGTTCGCAGCGCGTGATGGGCGCCGGGGACAAGGCGACGCTCGCCCTCCCGGACGGCGACAGCGGATCGCCCCCGACCGTCGAGATCAGGAGCGTGAACCGCGAGTCCGTCGTGCTCGTCGAGAACGGCGCCGAGCGCCGCGTCGAGCGGGCGCCGCGCTCCGGCGCCGCGGTGACGACCAGCGTCGCCTCGGTGGCCCCCAAGCGCGAGCCTTCGGCGCGCGACGCGGCCGCCGCCGCGAGCGGGGGCGCCTTCGCCGAGCCCGAGCAGATCCCCCCCGTGAACCCCGATGATTTCCGCCGCGAGGACGGGACCATCGATTACGAGGCGCTCCGCGAGGCGGCGCGCGAGCGGGCCCGGCAGCGGCAGGAGCTCCGCCGCCAGCGTCGCGACGAGCGAGGCGAGGACAACTGACCGTCTCCCGCGGGACGGATCGCAGGAAGCACGAACACCGTGAGCGCACGAGTCTGCTACATCCAGAGAGAGGACCGCGGGGCGTTGCTGTCGCGCGTCCGCCTCGTCGGACGCTCGACCGACGACGCGTGGGACGCGCCGCGAGGCGAGTTCGATCCGACGGGAACAGGAGACGCCGCGAACGCCGCGGCGTGGATCGCCGAGCGGCTCGACAGCCGCCTGGGCGGGCGATCGCTCGATCGGGTCTGCCTGGATCTCGACGGCGCGGTGTGCTCGTGGGTGCCCGCCTCCGCGGCCGCCGAGCCGGGCATGCTCCGCGCGGTCATCGAACGCGACGGGGGCGCCGCGGGGGACGATGACGGCTTCGGCGAAGCCGCGGGCGAGGGCGCCGGGCGTTTCCCCGATCTTCCCAATGAGTTGGGCTACCAGACCATCGGTGAGAACGGCGGGGGCGCCGTGGTCGCGGAGGGACGCGCCGCGGTGCTCGCGGTCCCCGAGGTCGCGGCGCGCCGGTTCATCGACGCGCTCGACGAAGCGGGTGTGCAGGTCGAAGGCTGCGTCACGCTCTGGCAGGCGATGGCGCTCGCGTTCGCGCCGCGGACGGGGTCGAGTTCCGCAGACCGTGTCGTCGCCGAGAACTCGCCCCTGATCGCGACGGTGCTCTGCGTCCCGGGAGAACGCGTCGCCTGGTCGTGGAGCCGCGACGGGGCCCCCGTCGCGGCGGGATCGTTCCGGACCCGGATCGGCTCCGCGGGCGCCGCGAACGCCCTCCTGCTCGAAGACGGGCAGACCCCGCCGGGTGGCGTGGAGGGCGCCGTCGAATCGGCCCTGGGGGGCAGGCTCGCGGCCGAGTGGTTGGCGTGGGCCGCCCAGTTCGGTTCGTTCCCAAGCCGGATCACCTGGATCGGCCCCATGGCGCGCGACGGGGACGCGTCCGACACGGGGATGGCGCCGGCGCAGATCGCCTCGGCGCTCCGCCGCGCCGCGCCCGAGGCGACGGTCGATGTGATCGACGACGCCGATCCGATCGGGCTGACGATGCAGCGTCTCGCGGAGCGGCTCGACGATGAGCCTCGGGCGCTCGAACGCCCCGGTGCGCGGCTCTCGAGCCTCTCGAACCGACCGGGTCGTGTGCACCGCGCGATGTATCACTGGATCGCGATCCTGCTGCTGGTCGCGTCCGCCGCGATCGGCGCGGTTGCTTTCGAGTTCTGGCAGCAGCGGGGTGCCGCGCAGGCGAGGCTCCTCGAGGTTCGCGCCAACCAGCGGGCCCTGCTCGAGGCGGGGGCACCCGAACTCGCGGGCGATCCCTATCCGACGATGAAGCTCCGCGAGCTTCTCGACGCGCAGCGGGGCCCGGCGCCCGTGACGATCCCGGCGCCCAAGCCCGTGCTGCGCGAGCTCGAGACGCTCGCGCTCGTGCTGGGCAACCCCGAGTACGAACTCGAATCGATCGACATCAGCGGGTTCGCGGTCTCCTTCGTGGTAAAGGTCAAGGACACGCGGGCCTACGAGGATCTCGTCGACGCGCTGAGCAACATCGGCGGGTCCCGCATCGAGTGGAACTCGTTCAACCCCAGGCCCGATCGGGAGCGGATCCGCGTCAACGGAACGGGGACCTGGGCGGACGCGCCGGGGGGGAGCGACTCGTGAGCGACCGACGCCTGAGCGCCGACGACCGGTACGACCTCGCGGTGTCCGCGGACGCCGCGTCGAGGCGGAACCGCCCCAGCCACCTGGTGGTGTTCGCGGGCCTGTTCTTCGTGGTCGCGTGCGCCGTGCTGGGCTTCGCCTCGTGCGAGGCACGCCAAGCCTCCGACGATCTGGACAGCCGGGTCTCGCAGCGCGACGCGATCGCCTCGATGCTCGCGGAACTGAAAGCGATGGAGCAGGCCGCGGACCCCGACGCCGATGCCGTGAACGACCCCTACCCCGGGTTCCGCTCCAAGATGGAGGAGATCGCCCAGCAGGTCGGGCTGAGCGAGGCGCTCGAGTTCGCGGACCGGCGCACGCCCCCCTCCGGGATCCCCGGCGTAACCCAGGTGACCTACGACTACGAGATCGAGGAGCCCACGCTCGAGCCGCTGCTCGCCTTCGCGCGAGCCGCGACCGAGCAGGTGCCCGGCACACGCATCGGTGGGCTCCGGCTCCGCCCACGCCCCGACAAATGGCAGATGGACATCAAGTTCGAGCGATTCGAGCGCAACAGTCAACCCTGAATGACACCCGTCACAGACCCGCCCCCGCGGGAACCGCGACGAAGACCAGGACGGATACCAGAGCAATGACCACCCGATCCCGCACCGCCCTCTCCTGCTCGCTCGCCGCGTTGTCGGTCGCGCTGCTCGCCGGTCTGCCCGCCTGCTCGGCCTCCGCCAGGAAACAGGCCGAGCAGCAGGTCCGCGACGGCATCGACCGCGAGGCGATCGCCGCCCGCCTGACCGAGCAGGGCGACCGCGCCCGCTTGCGGGGAGACCGCGATCGTGCGATCGAACTCTACCAGGAGGCGCTCGATTATTCCGCCCGCTACCACGACACCTGGAACAACCTGGGCCTGCTCTATCTCGAGCGCAACCAGGAAGGCGATCTGGGGCGCGCGATCAACCACTTCGTCCAGGCGGGCGTCCTCGACCCGACCGACCCGCGTCCCCCGACCAACGCCGGCATCGCCTATCTCCAGGGCGGCTACGCGAGCGAGGCGATGGACCTCTTCCACGAGGCGCTGCGCATCCAGCCCAGCTATCTCCCGGCGCTCCGCGGCGCGATCAAATCCGCCGACCTGCTCGCCACCGCGCAGTACGAAGACCTCGAGCGCGTCAAGCGCGCCCTGCTCGCGGAGACCGACACGCAATGGCGCGAGTACTTCGAGCGCCAGCGGTTTCTCATCGAGTCGCGCCTGCGGAGCCTCAACGAGCGCACGGGGTCTTCGACCTCGTCCGCCGGGACGCCCTGACCCGGGATCGCCCGTTACAACCGGTCCGCCGCGAGGCTCGCCAGCTCGCTCCGCTCGCTCTTCGCGAGCGTGATGTGCCCGACGACGCCCAGGCCTTTCATCTTCTCGACGGTGTACGAAAGGCCGTTGGATGAATTGTCCAGGTACGGGTTGTCGATCTGCCCGATATCGCCCGTGAGCACGATCTTCGTGCCCTCGCCCACGCGGCTCACGATCGTCTTCACCTCGTGCGGCGTCAGGTTCTGCGCCTCGTCCACGATCATGAACTGATGGGGGATCGACCGACCCCGGATGTAGGTCAGCGGCTCGAGCACGAGCTTCCCGTCCGCCATGAGCTTGTTGATGTGGTGCTCGGGGCTCCGGCTCTCCGGGCTCTGGTTGGGGCTCCCCCGCGTGCTGAGCAGATAGGTCAGGTTGTCGAAGATGGGCTGCATCCACGCGCCCAGCTTCTCGTCCTTATCGCCAGGCAGGTACCCGATGTCGCGCCCCATCGGCATGATCGGACGCGCCACCAGCAGCTTGTCGTAGCGCTCTTCCCCGAAGACCTTCGCCATCCCCGCCGCGATCGCGAGCAGCGTCTTGCCGGTGCCGGCTGAGCCCAGCAGGGTCACGAGGCGCACCTCGTCGTCCATCAGCAGGTCGAGCGCCATCGTCTGCTGCACATTGCGCGCGATGATCCCGAAGGTGGGCTTCTTCTGCCCCGTCACGGGGATCAGGTGGTCCGTGTCCGCGAGACGACGCCCGAGACCGGTGTGGCTCGCGTCCTCGTTGTCGTGCATCAGCACGAACTCGTTGGGCTGGGGCTCGTGCGGCGGCGGATCGTTCGCCTCGTACACCGTCGCCTGCTCGAGGTACCGCTCGACGGGGAGCATGCGGTCCGCGTAGAGCTCATCGATCAGCACCCGGGGGGTGTTGACCTCGCTGTACCCCGTGTACAGCCGATCCGCGTCGACCTTCTGGTTCTCGAAGTCCTCGGTCTTGATCCCGAGCGTGTCGCTCTTGATGCGCGCGCTCAGGTCCTTGCTGACGAACACCGCGGGGAGGCCCTGGCGCTTCAGGTCGTGCGCCACCGCGATGATCCGGTTGTCGGGGCTCTCCTCCGCGATCACCGGGGGGCGCTCGTGCTCGACCACATCGATGCGCACGCTGCCCGTCCGACCGTCGGGGCCGCCCCCGAACCCGCGGGCCGCGATCACGGGGATCCCGCCCCAGTCCACGCCGTCGGTGAGCTTGCCGGCGCGGCGGAGCACATCGAGGTGCCGGATCGCGGCGCGCGCATTGCGTCCGATGTCGTCGTCGCGCCGCTTCATCTTGTCCAGTTCTTCGATCACCGGGTACGGGATGATCACATGGTTGTCCTGGAAGACGAACAACGCGTTCGGATTGTGAAGCAGCACATTCGTGTCGAGCACGAAGTGCTTCACAGAAGTCGGGGTGGGGGGGGCGGAGGCGTCGGTCATCGAAGACACGGTCTCGGCGGGCATCTCGTCCTCTCACACAAGGGGCTCTTCCCTTTCCCGCAGCCTAATGCACGGGGACTTTTCGTGCGCTCCCCGCGGGCGGTCAGTTCACGAACGCGCCCACGATCAGCACCAACGCCGCGACGACCGCGAAACCGCCCTTGATGATTGTCGAGAGGGCCCGGCCCACCGCGGCCCCCTTCCCGGAGCGGAACGACTCACCCCACGGGCGCTTCGCGATCCCGCGCTCCGCGATCACCGCGCCCACCCCCGCGCCCACGACCGCCCCGATGATCGAGCCGATCAGCGGGATGAACACCAGGAACACCGTGCCCGCGACGAGGCCGACCAGCGAGCCCACGAGTGCGCCCGCGATGCCCGCCTTGCTGCCGCCCGTCTTCGCCGAGCCCGCCGCGGAGCTCAGCCCCTCCGCGATCTCCGCGCCCAGCGCGATGATCGCGACGGCCGCGAGCGTCCAGAGCGAATACAGATCGGGCTGCCACCAGGTGCACAGCATCGCGACGAGCAGCATCAGCCAGATGCCGGGGAGCGTCAGCAGGGTGAGCACCACCCCGAGCAGCGCGCCGATCGTCGTCAGGATGCCCGCCGTCAGCAGCATGGAGTCTCCGCTCGGGCGGCGCACCGGATCGCCTTCCCGGGAACGGGTCCGGAATCCGGGACTTCCGATTTCAGCTCGCCGCCGCCTGCTCGGCGGTCGGCGCTTCCGCGTCCTCGCCCGCCGAGTCGGTCACCCGGTCCGGGAACGCGGCCTTCTCCATCTGGAGAATCCAGTTCTCCACGCGGCCGTGCCGGTAGGTGTCGAACCGGATCTCCTGCCCTCCGAGCTGGCTGTGGGAGTCCTTGACCTTCAGGAAGACGATGAACTTATCCCACTTGCGCTTGTCGACATCCTCGAGATCCCCGGGCGTGATCGTCTCCCCGCTGGGAAGCGTGAGCGCGTTCGTTTCGGGGTCCCACCGGTAGGTCCGTGTCGCGACGCGGAAGAACAGGCTGAGCAGGTAGACCGCGAAGCCCACACAGATCACCGCCTGGATCTTGTTGACAGGGATGTCGTACGAGCGGAGCGGTCCGGGGGGAGACTCCGTGCTCCAACGCGTGTTCAGCTGGTTGAACCGATCGCGAGGCGAAACGGGCTCCAGTTGCGAACGCAGCGCCGCGATCGCCTCGCTGTTCGCCGCAGTGTCTTCAAGAGCCGCGAGCTGCTCGGCGGCCTCTTCATCCGGGTTGCGATAGAAATTCGTGTACGCGGGATGCAGCCTGCCGATCATCGTGAGGGAGTTGAGCCAGTTCTCGCGCGCGATCTCCATTTCCGCACGCTTCTGGCGCGACCCGCCCTGCATCGCGGATTCGTTATCCGCCCGGTTCGCCTTGAGCTCGGCGAGCTCCGCCTGCGGATCCGACACGGCGCCCTCACGCCGCAGCACGCCGGGCGATTCGGTCCGGTCCGCCTCGATCGCGAGCGACAGGTACTGCCATTCCGCCCAGCTCGAGTACGCCTCGCCCCGCTCGGGATACGCGACATACGCGTCGTACAGGCTCCACCCGGCGTAGCCCAGCAGGCAGGTGGTGATGATGACGATCCGGATGAGCCAGGGGCGGTTGATGTTCGACACCCGCGCCCCGTCGTCGGGGGTCGCTGCCGCCTCGCTCGCCGCGGTCTCGTTTGGGTCGTGGTCGGTCATTCGCTGCTCCGCTGCACCGTCGCGTGTAGGGTTCCATCGGCCGAACACGCCTCCCGGATCAACCCGGGACGCGAGTCTAGGGGACGAGAACGCCCAATGCCCCTCTTTCCCCGCTGAACCCATGTTCGCCGCGCTGTCTGCTCCGTACGGCCTGTCCCCCCCGGAGGATCGGTGATGCTCGATGACGCTTGCTGCGAACGGATCCGCGAGGCCGCCGGCTCGCCGCCCGCTGGCTCAACGCCGCTCTCGGGAGGGTGCATCGCGGATGTGCTCCGCGTGACCCTCGAAGACGGGACCTCGGTGGTTGTCAAGCGGGACGGCGGACCCGCTCCCTCCCTCGACATCGAGGGCGCCATGCTCCGCGATCTCGCCGAGACGCGCACCGTGCGCACACCCGCGGTCCTCCTGGATGATCCCGACCTTCTTGTCATCGAGCACATCGAGAACGACGGCATCCGCTCCGATGAGGGGGGCGCCGCGTTCGCTCGCCAGCTCGCCTCGTTACATGCCTGCTCGGCGCCCGCGTTCGGATATCCGCGGGACACCCTGATCGGCTCCTTGGCACAGGAAAACGCGTGGATGGACGCCTGGCCCCGCTTCTTCGCCGAAAGGCGGCTCCTCCCGATGACCAGACTGGCACGCGATCGTCGCGGCATCGGACCAGAGGACGCCGCACGACTCGAAGCGCTCGCGGGGCGTGTCGAAGACCTGATCGGCGAAGGCCCCGATCGTCCGGCGCTCGTGCACGGCGATCTCTGGTCTGGCAATGTCCTCTGGAAAAGCGGCGCTGTCGCGGGCGTGATCGATCCCGCGATTTCGTACGCCGACCCCGAGATCGAACTCGCGTTCATCGACCTGATGGGGTGCTTCGGGAACGCGTTCTATCGCGCCTACGAGGAGGCCCTGGGAATCCGAGAGGGATTCTGGGAGACGCGTCGGGATCTCTACAATCTCTACCCGCTGCTCGTGCACGCCGCCCTGTTCGGGGGTGGGTACGGATCGTCCGCGATGCAGATCGCCCGTCGACTCGGATTCTGAACGGACCGATTGCGCATCCAAGTCTGCGAATCGGGGCCAGATGTGGGGAGAAAGAAGGGCGACCGACGGGGTTCGAACCCGCGACATCCTGGACCACAACCAGGTGCTCTACCACTGAGCTACGGCCGCCATCGAGCCATGACGGTAGCGGCTTCACAAGCCCGAGGCAACGGGTTGATCGAAACAGGCGATCCGGTCGATAGGGTTGTATCGGCCCAGTACGGAACCCTCGAATAGGGGGTTGGGCCGGGGGCATCGCGAACCCGGTCCAAATTCGCAGGAGATGAGTCCATGACCAGCATCGGCACACCGGCGCTCGACCTGACGACCGAGCGAACGCACACGAACCTGTCCACCGCGGAGCTTGTGGAGCGTGCGCTGGCGAACGGGGAGGGCACGCTGGCGAGCAACGGCGCCCTTGTCTGCAAGACCGGGGACAGGACGGGTCGGAGCCCCAACGACAAGTATCTCGAGGACACCCCGGCGATTCACGACAAGATCTGGTGGGGCAGCGTCAACAAGCCCATGACCCCTGAGCGGTTCGCCGATGCGCTCGCGATCGCGAGCGAGCACCTCTCGGGAGCCGAAGACCGTTTCGTGTTCGAGGGCTGGGCGGGCGCCGATGTCGATCACCGGCTCGGGGTCCGGGTCATTACCGAGCAGGCCTGGCACGCGTTGTTCGCCCAGACGCTGTTCATCGAGCCGGGCAGCGCGAGCGACCCGAGCGGGCTCCCGTGGAGGCACGACTGGACCGTCATCAACGCGGGTCGGCGTCGCCTGACCAAGGAAGAACAGGCGCGCTTCGGCGTGAACAGCCCGGTGCTTGTGGCGCAAAGCCTCGAGAGAAAGACCGTCGTCATCCTGGGCACCGAGTACGCGGGCGAGATGAAGAAGAGCATCTTCTACGCGATGAACTTCGACATGCCCGAGCAGGGGGTCTTCCCCATGCACTGCTCCGCGAACATCGACCGGAGCGACCCGACCAATGTCGCGCTCTTCTTCGGGCTCTCCGGAACGGGCAAAACCACGCTCTCCGCGGATCCCGCCCGCTCCCTCATCGGTGACGACGAGCACGGGTGGGGGCCCAACGGCGTCTTCAACTTCGAGGGAGGCTGCTACGCGAAGTGCATCCGCCTCAGCGAAGCGGGCGAGCCCCAGATCTGGAACGCGATCCACTTCGGGTCCGTCCTCGAGAACACCGTCGTCGATCCGAAGACGCGCGAGCCCGATTACGACGACGGGTCGATCACGGAGAACACCCGCGTCACCTATCCCGTCGATTTCATCCCCGGCGCGACCATCCCCAGCGTCGGCGGGCATCCCAAGAACATCATCTTCCTCACCGCCGATGCGTTCGGCGTGCTGCCCCCTGTCGCGAAGCTCAGCCCCGAGCAGGCGATGTACTACTTCATCAACGGGTACACCTCCAAGCTCGCGGGTACCGAGGCGGGCGTCACCGAGCCCCAGCCCAACTTCAGCCCCTGCTTCGGAGGGCCCTTCCTCCCGCGCCGTCCCAGCGAGTACGCCCAGATGCTCGCCGACCGGATCAAGAAGTACAAGGCGAATGTCTGGCTCCTCAACACCGGGTGGACAGGCGGCGCCTATGGCGACGGGCACCGCATGGAACTCGGGTTCACCCGCGCCATGGTCACCGGCATCCTCGACGGGACGCTCGCGCGGGAGGATTACGACCCCGACCCGGTCTTCGGGCTCGCGGTCCCCCGTCATGCACGCGGCGTGCCGGCGGGCGTTCTCCACCCCGTCGACGCCTGGGCGGACAAGGACGCATATGAGAAGCAAGCGCACGCGCTCGCCGCTCGGTTCAGGGAGAACGAGCAGAAGTTCCAGATCAGCGACGAGGTGCGCGCCGCGGGCCCCAAGGGATAACCCCGCGAGCCTCGGTCCCTAGGCAGACCCAACAGAAAAAAGCCCCCGGCATGCGCGGGGGCTTTCCTTTGCCCTTTCGGACCGGTCGTTCAGCCGCACCCGCCCGTGAACCCGCTCACGAAGAGTTGCAGGTCGGCGAGGTCGAACACGCCCTCACCGGTCAGATCCGCGAGCGGATCCTGCGTGATGAACGCGCCGATGAAGCCGTTGACATCGCCAAGGTCGAGCACGCCGACCGGGGACGCGACATCCGAGGGGCAGGGCGCTCCGATCAGGAGCACATCGTCCTCGTCGAAGTCCGCGTCGCCGTCCGCGTCCAGCATCTCGATGCCCGGCGCAACGGGCTCGGGCGTGCGCCCATTGGTGGTCACGAAACGGTCGAGCACCGCGACGCGGTCCGCCTGGTCGACATCCCCATCGAGATCGAGGTCCCCCAGACGCTCAGGGGGGTAGACCGTCCAGCGCGTGTTCGCGGGGTAATCGTCGAGGATGCGCGTCGCGCCGTTGTTGGGCCAGGCGATGGTCGCTTTGTCCATCGTCGTGAACGAGCCGAGCCCGAAGTGCAGCGTGGTCGGGTCCTGCGCCTTGTAGTGATGCCCCGCGCGGACCTCGCGCCGGTGGGCGGGCAACGCCGCGTCGGTCTTCACCTTCACCGTCGCGCCCACGGCGAACCGGTTGCTCCCCTGCCCGACGACATCGAACGCGGCCCACGATCCGCCGTTCGATTCGTTGTTGTTGATGTAGAGCTGCGCGCGATCGGACTGCTTCCCGACGAGCAGGTCGAGGTCCCCGTCCCCGTCGATATCCGCGGTCGAGACGCAGTAGCTCGTGCCGGTCGTCGCGATGTTCAGCCCGAGCGCGATGTCCTGCATCGGGAACGAGCCCGTGTTGTGGTAGAACGAGTTCCGGTCATTCGCGTGGCAGATGTAGATGTCCTCGAGCCCGTCGTTGTCCGCGTCGAACATCGCGGTGCCCCAGCCGAAGCGGAGGGTCTGCGTGCCCGATTCCATCGTGCGATCGGTGAAGGTCCCGTCGGGGTTGCCCATGAGCAGCTTGTGGCCCGTGGGGATGTTGGTCAGGAACATGTCGTAGAACCCGTTCCGGTCGATGTCCCCGATGCCGATGCCCATGCAGTCGAGGTTCGCTTCCGTCCCGGTCTGCGCCGTGACATTCAGGAAGGCGCTGCCGAGGTTGCGGAACAAGTGGTTCGTGAAATCGGGGCCCGTGCCCTTGTCGGTTCCCAGATAGAGGTCGGGATCGGTGTCCCCGTCGTAGTCGAAGAATGCGGCGACGAGCGTGGGATCGCCCGCGCGCTGGATGCCCACCGCGACCGCCTTCTCCGTGAAGGTCCCGTCCCCGTTGTTCTCGTAGAACCCGTTCTCCGTCGGGTCCCCGTTCGTCAGCGTCCTGTTGCAGACATACACATCGAGCAGCCCGTCCGCGTTGCAGTCCGCCCACACGGTGGTCACCGCGTGCCCCGGGTCATCGAGCCCGGATGCGGCCGAGACATCCGTGAACGACCAGTTCCCTTCGTTCCGGTAGAGGATGTTGGGCGCCCCGTACCGGCTCAGGTAAATATCGAGATCCCCGTCCCCGTCATAGTCCGCCGCCGAGACGCCCGAGTAGTTCATGTGCGGGGCGAGACGGGGCGCCCCCGCGTCGTACGACCGGTCCGTGAAGTGGCCCGTGCCGTCGTTCTCATAGAGCCCGACCCGGCCGTCAACGGCGCCGATGATCAGCGCGTCGGGGTCGCCGTCCCCGTCGATGTCGAACATCCCGAGCCCCGACCCGAACTGGAAGGTGCCCAGCGCGATCGGGTAATTGATCCCACGCGCGATCCCCCGCTCGATGAACGGCTGGGGCGCACCCGCGTGCGCACCGCACGAGGCGATCAGGACCATCGTCGGGGCAGCGCCCCGGAGCAGCGTTGTCTGAAGCATGATCTCCTCCGCCGGGCACGGAACGCCCGGTTCACGAATCGAATCGACACGGACAACCCTCCCCGGATCGTGCGGGTTGCCGACTTCCCACTGTAACGGGAGTGTGCCCCGGAAAGAACCCTCCCGAACCCGATTCGAGGCGGACTCGCCCCGTATCATGCCCGGTTCGGTGTGCCAAAACGGAGCGATCCGCGCAGCCGATCCGATCAGATTCCAACCAGAAGGGCGGGCGCGTCAGCGATCCGTCGAATGCGACCCGGGGAGTTCAGCGATCATGACAGCGTCCAGAAAGCCAATCGTCGGCGGCAATTGGAAGATGAACACCAACACCGAGTCGGGCACCGCCCTCGCCCGTGCGGTCGCGGATGTGTTCCCCGACATCGCGGGCGCCGACCACGCCGTCGAAGCGTTCGTCTGTCCTCCTTTCCCGTTCCTCGCCCAGGTTGGCGAGGTGCTGCAGGCAGCGGGCGGCGGGATCGCTCTCGCCGCGCAGGACATCTACCACGAGCCCAGCGGGGCGTTCACCGGTGAGGTGTCCGCCGCGATGCTCAAGGATGTGGGCTGCACCGCGGTCCTGCTGGGGCACTCCGAGCGTCGGCATGTGATCGGGGAGTCCGACGAGCTGATCAACAAGAAGACCCACGCGGCGCTGGAGGCGGGCCTCACCGCCGTGCTCTGCATCGGGGAGACCCTTGATCAACGCGAGGCGGGCAAGACCGACGCGGTCAACAAGCACCAGCTCACCAAGGGACTCGAGGGGGTCTCGACCGACCAGATGGCGGATGTTGTCATCGCCTACGAGCCCGTCTGGGCGATCGGGACCGGCAAGACCGCGAGCGCCGAGGACGCGCAGGCCGCGCACGCCGCCATCCGCGAGGTCCTCGCGAACCTCTACGACCAGAAGACCGCGGACGCGACCCGGATCCAGTACGGCGGGTCCTGCAAGCCCTCCAACGCGGCCGAGCTGTTCGCCCAGCCCGACATCGACGGGGGCCTGATCGGGGGCGCCGCCCTCAAGGCGGGCGATTTCCTCGACATCCTGCGAGCCGCCGCCGCGTCGGGCGCGTGAGGACGCGGACGCGGCGCCGTCCCCGCCTACGATCCCAGCCCGAATCAAGTGAGGTTCCATGATCCCGACGCTCGCACTCAGCCCCTATCTCGTCACCGGCCTGGTCGTCGTCTTCCTGCTGGTCTGCATCGCGATGATCCTGCTCATCCTGATCCAGCGCCCCCAGGGCGGCGGGCTCAGCGGCGCCTTCGGCGCGGGCGGCGGCGCCGGGCAGACCGCCTTCGGCACCAAGACAGGCGATGTCCTCACCCTCGTCACCATCGCGATCTTCATCCTCTTCCTCGTCACCGCGATCGTGCTGAACTTCGCGGCCCGCCCGAGCTCGGCACCCCCCCCGGGGACGGCGATCCGGGAACTGGGCGAGGACGCACCCGTCGTCGGGGATGAACCGGTCGGCGAAGAACCGCCCGAGCAGAACTCCGACGCTCCGGTCAACGATCTGATCCAGCCGGAAGACCAGACGACCACGGAGGATGCCCCCTCCGGCGACGAGGACGGCGGGACTCCCTGACACCCGGAATCGGACAGGACCGCGGCGCCCCGCGCGCACAGGAGCCAACAGCGTGATCCGCAGCATGACCGGTTTCGGCGACGCGTCGGCCCGCGTGGACGGGGTGGAATACGCCGTCGAGATCAAGAGCGTCAACAACAAGTACTTCAAGGCGATCATGCGCCTGCCCGAGTCGATCCAGGCGCTCGAGGCGGAATTCGAGGTCCTCCTCCGCCGTCGGCTCGATCGGGGCTCGGTCACCCTCTCGATCTCCGTGAGCGATACCACCGAGGGCGCCGCGCTCGCGATCAACACCGAGGCGCTCGACCGCTATGTCGAGCAGCTCCGCGCCACGAAGGCCGCGTCGTCCGACGCCGTCTCGATCGACCTCGCGGCGCTCGTGAACCTGCCCGGGGTGCTGCGTCCGCCGATCGACGACGAGGACCGGCACGCGCGTGACCGCGCGGCGCTTGCGCCCCTCCTCGATCGGGCCTGCGATCAGCTCATCGAGATGCGAACGCGCGAGGGGGCCGACCTCGCGAAGGACCTGATGGCGCAGCACGCGACGATCGCGGAGAATCTGGAGGTCGTCGTCAAGGAGGCGCCGACCATCGTCGCGGAGTACGAGAAACGCCTCCGGTCCCGCATCGAGGCCCTGCTCGCGGACGCCGAGATCACCGCCGATCCGGCGGAGCTGATCCGGGAGATCGCGGTCTACGCGGAGAAGACCGACATCGCCGAGGAGATCACCCGCCTGCGCGGGCACCTCAAGCAGTTCGAAGCGAGGATCACGGGCAACGACGGGTCGCCGCTCGGGCGCACGCTCGAGTTCCTGACCCAGGAGATGCTCCGCGAGGCGAACACGATGGCGAGCAAAAGCCCCAGCGCCGAGATCGCCCAGCGCATCGTCGAGATCAAGGGCGCGATCGACCGGATTAAAGAACAGGTCCTCAACATCGCCTGATCGACCCGCAACGCGAGCGGCGGATCGCCCGATCGCGCATCATGTGAGCATGGCGCCCGACGCGCACAACGCCGCGACCCTCGCCCGCGTCCTGAAAGGGTTCGGGCTCGGATCCTCGCGACGCGTCCGCCGCCTGCACGCCGGGACCGGTTCGACCGCGAAGTTCATCATCGAGGCCCGCGAGCACGCCGATGACGCGGCGCCCGATCGGCTGTTCCTGAAGCGTCGCCCCCGGACCGAGCAGGCGATCGCCGAAGCGCTGGCGCAGCACGGTGTGCGCGCGCACCTCGCCGACGCGGGGCTCCCAGTGCAGCGGCCCATCCGGACGCGCGAGGGGGGCACCCTCCTGCTCGGGCCGGACGGCGCCTACGAGTTGTCGCCGTTCGTCGACGCCGAACGATGGACGCCCGCGCCGCCGCGGGCGCGCGCCGCCGGGCGCACGCTGCGCGACCTGCACGATGCGCTCGAGGCGGTCCGGGGCTCGACACCGGACGGGCTCCGCTTGTCCACGCCCTTCGCGGAACAGGAGGACGATCCCGACCTGCTCGGCTTCCGCGCCGACGACGGCAGCGAGGCGGGCTTCCTGCTGGGGTCCCGCGCCGACGCCGCGGCGCGGGTGCGGGGCCGGCTCCCAGCCGACAATCAGATCATCCACGGGGATTTTCACCCCGGGAACACGCGCTGGGAGGGGGACCGGCTCGTCGCGGTGCTCGATTTCGACGCGTGCCGAGTCGGCTCGGCGCTCGAGGAGGCCGCGCTCGCGTCGGTCCATTTCGGGCTCGATCGCTCCGCGCGCTCGATGGCATCCCGCAGCCCCTGGCCCGACCCCGCGATCATCGAGGCGTTCTGGGAGGGGTACGGCGGTGTGCGCGCCGGGCCGGACGCGGCGCGGCTCACGCCCTGGCTCGCCGTCGGCGCATTCGCCACCGAAGCCCTGCGCGGGATGAGGGAGGGCTCGTTCAGCGACGACACGGTCGCGTTCGCATCGGGCGTCGTGGCATGGATCGTGGACCACGCCGATGGGCTCGGTGAGATTCTCGCACGGCTGTCGCCGCCCGCGGAACCCGGATGAGCGCCGCCCGATCGGGGGGATCGGAACGAGTTGACCCCCATGCTCCGGCGCCGGATACTTGGCGTATGACGCGTCGCGCCCGCGAATCCTATCTCAGTCGAACGCAAGTGTGCGCGGCGGCACTCGCCGGCGCATGCGCCGGGTTCGCGGCCCACGCGGCGCCCCCGGCGTGGTTCGCGGATGCGGTCGCCCAGCTCGATGCGCCCTCGTTCGCAGAGCGCGAGGCGGCGTTCGAGCGGATCGTCTCCGAGCGCACGCTGACGGGTGCGCACATCGAGACCAGGCTCGCCGAGGGTGGGCTCAGTCCCGAGCAGCGGATGCGGCTGGATCGCGCGGCGCTCGAGCGCTTTGCCGAAACCCCCAGGGCGGGGCTCGGGGTGCAGTTCGGCGTGCAGACCGCTGAGCCCGGTGTGCCCCTCCGTGTCGTGATCGACGGCTTTCCCGCGGCACAGTTCCTGCGCGCCGATGATGTCGTGCTCACGATCGACGGGCACCCGGTCAACGACACGAACGATATGGGCGCGATCATCCTGAGCCATGAGCCGGGGGAGACGCTCCGAATGGAGATCGAGCGGGTGCCCGTGCCGGGCGAGGCCCCGGGTAATGCTCTCAACGGGCCCGTGGTGCCCCGGCGCGTGATGCTCGATGTCCCGCTGGGCAGCTTTTCGGATCTGCAGGGCGCCGCGCCGCTGTCCTCGGATCGGCTCGAGCGGGCGTACCGCTACTACCAGGACCGCGTGGGCGTGCTCGGGCCTGCGCAGTCGACGGAGGGCGTTGTCGGCGCCGCGATCACCCCCATCGACTGGCTCGGCGCCGAGGGCTACGACCACGAGCAGGGGATCGCGCCGCGAGGCTCGTTCGAACGCATCCCCGCCTGGAGGTATGTTTCCTTCGCGGGTCAGCCGCAGTCTTGGATCGCTCCGGTTGATCTCCGCCGGGGTGATCCGAACACCTCGCTGCTCCGCATCAACCGGGGCCTTCAGCGCTCGGGAGATTACGACGAGACCGAGCGCGCTCTCGCGGCCTACCGAACGCTGCTCTACCGGGTCTCGGAGATCGACACGCAGATCGACGCGATGACGGGCGGCGGGCTGGCGAGGTTCGATCCGGATCGCGCGGCGCGGCTGCGTACCGAGCGTGAGGAACTCAGCGCCGAGTTGATCCAGCTCGCCCAGGAGCTCAGCCGGGTGCCTTGAACGGGCGTCGCAGCGGAGAGATCATCCGATCGAATCGAGCGCCTTCTCGACGAGGTCAGCGGCAAGCGTGAGCAAGTCGGGACGCTCCGTCTCGGACCGAGCGGCCTCGATCGCGCGCCGGACGCGGGCCTCCAGCCTCGTCCAGCGCGCGGGGTCCGGGTCGTCGCGGTCGAAGTCCTGCAGATTGTCGAGTTGATCACCCAGGCGGACGAGCCGAGCCCGCCAATCGCCCGCGAGCAGACGCGCCTGGGCGTGCTCTTCCCGGTCGGCTTCGGGCAGCGCCGCGTCCTTGGTCAGCGCCGCGACGCCGTCCGCGACGATCGCGCCGAACGCCTCGTGCAGATCCTCGTAGTCGGTCGTCGTGTCCTCGATGGTGTCATGGAGGAGCGCGATCGCGAGCGCCTCGGGGTCATCGCACCCGAACACAACCGGGAGGGAGAGCGCGACACGGACCGGGTGGGCGACATAGGGCGTCCGCCCGTCCCGCCGTGCGTGGACGCGATGCGCCCGGGCCGCGAACGCCGCGGCCCGTCGCCAGAGCTGCTCACCCTCTGCGGGGGTCATGGTTCGCTCCGTGGGCTGTTCAGGCGTTCGACATGGTCGTCGCGACGATCGGCGAACGACCCGGATCGGGCGCGAGCTTGATCTTGCCGGGGTTGCCGCCGTGCTCGTCGAAGATCGTGAGCACATTGGCGCCCTCGGTGAGCCAGCACGACGGGATCCAGACCTCGCCGCCCGGGGGGACCGGTGTCCCGTCGGCGGTCGCGACGAAGTAGCGTCCGAGGTTGCGCCCGTTGATGTAGACCTGCCCCTTGGTCATCCCGGAGAGATCCAGCATCAGGGGCGACCCGGGCTCGCCTTCCACGGTGAACTCGCACGACCACCACGAGGGCACATCGCGCGAGCCCAGCTTGGTCTTCGCGACGGGCTCGTACGACGCGTCGTGGGGGGGTTCCCATTTCGCGAACGCCCAGTCCGCCTTCGCGGTGGTCTCGTTGGTGACCTCGACGACACTGAAGACGGAGGCGAGCGCGCCCGCGAGCTTGGCCATCGTGGAATCGGGCTCGGGGTCGTCCATCGGCGCGAACTCGACGATGTTGTTGCCCCGGTTCAGGTCGTCGCCCTCGATCGTCCGGCGGAGCGTCTCGCCCGGCTCGACGAGCCCCGCGAACGCGTCGTTGATCATCACCACGCCGCGGACCGGAACGGGGCCCAGGATGACATGCAGCGCCGCTTTCTTGCGGTGCATGAATTTCCAAACCACACGCTCCGGGTGGGTCGCGTCGTTGACGCGCATCATCATCAGCGGCTGCTCGTGTTCCAGCGGGATGATCGGGTCGCTCTCGACGATCTCGGGCTTGCCCGGCTTGACCGCCCCGACTTCGCAGAGGTGCCCCAGCACACCCTTGCGCTCATAGCCGCCCGAAGCGTCGGTCCGCCGTCCCATGTTGTCGGCAAGCATCACGACGGTCCGGTCGCCCTTCTTGAGCGAGACATTCAGTTCCGACGAGGCGCCGGGACCCTCGCCCAGCAGGCCCGCGGGTTGCCCGTCCACGATCAGCTGGACGCGATCGCCCGAGTCCATGACCGCGAGGTGGGCCTTCTTCGCGCCGCTCTGCTTGAAGGTCGCGCGGTACCAGCCGTACCCGTAGGGGGTGCCCAGCGCCGCGAGCCCGGCGGGCCCGTCGATGCTCGCATACCGCGGGCTCTCACCGGCGATATGCGCCTCGTTATCCGCGAGCATCCAGGCGCCGAGGGTGACCTTCGCGTCGCTCCCGCTCTTCGGGGCCGAGGCGGATTTGACCTTGCCCTCCGGGGTCACGACCGAGTAGGTCTTGCCCGCGGGGACCGGGTCACCCTCGCGCGTCACGCCCGAGACGCCCACGAACACGGCGTTGCCCGAGAAGTAGGTCTGATCCACCACATCCTCGGAGACGACGACAACCGTCACGCCCTCCAGGCGCTCAACCGCGGGCTTGCGTCCCTTGGGCACCTCGACCTCGATCGGCGTGCCGTTGATCGCGAGCGAGCCCACGGTGCCGGCGGGACCGAAGCAGACGAGCAATTCGCCCGCCGCGTCGAGCACATTGAGCCCGCAGTAGTCGAGGACCGCGTGCCCCCCCAGGTGGACATCGAAGAGGCACCAGGAGACCCGCTGCTTGCCAAGGTGCACACTCAGCGAGGTGCCGTTGGGGCGCAGCAGATCCACGCGGTGCCCGGAGAGGGGCTTCCCGGTGGTGGGGCTGAACAGGAACGCGACCGAGCCCTGGCTCCCGTTCATATGCGTCACGATCGGGCCCACATGCTCCGAGCTCGGGTCCTGCACCACCGGGCGGTACTCGGGGTCCGCCGCGGCGAGCACCCGCGAGAACCGTGTCGCGAAGCTCGAGAGCCGGCGGATCGGCCCGTAGGACGCGGTGGGCGAGCCCGTCTCGTCGAGCGGCGCGGGGGTGAGACCGGCGCTCGCGAGGAAGCGGTTGGGCCCGTCAGTCGCGGCGCCACCCGCGAACCCGAAGCGGCTCGGCGCCGCGAACGGCGCGATGTTCATCTGCCCGCCGGACGCGAGGGCCTCGCCCAGCCGGCGCTGGAGGTCGTACGCATCGGGCGCGGCGGGCGCGTCTTCACCGATGCGCGGGAGCCGGCCGCCGCCGAACTCGGAGACGAACCTGGGCTGTCCGGGCCTGACGAACCCGAGCTGGCGGATGAGCGGGAACATGCCGTCCTCGCCCACCCAGCCGTCGATCTGTCCCTCGGCACCCTGCCAGAGGTTGTTCGCGTTGACGACCGGCACCGCGATGCCCGCCTCCCGCAGGTAACGGCTCAGATCCCCGAGGTACGACCCCGCCTCGTCGCTCCCGCAGGTCCACTCGTGCTCGACCTGCACCGCGAGCAGCGCGCCCCCGGTCCCCGCGGCGGTGATCTGCAGATCCCGAATCTGGTCGGCGAGCGCCGCGAAGTACCGGCTCGTCGCCTCCAGGAAGGGCGGGCTCGACGCGCGGAGTTTCAGATCCTCCTGCCCGAGCAGCCAGACCGGGAGGCCTCCGAGGTCGAGGTCACGCCCCGTGAAGGGGCCCACGCGCAGGATGACATGCAGACCCATCTCGCCGGCCAACGCGATGAACGAGCGGATATCGTGCTCGTCCTCGAACTGGAAGTGCCCGGCGCGGGGTTCGACCGCACTCCAGACCACCGAGGTCTCCACGGTGTTCAGGCCCGCCTGGCGGGCCGCGTGCAGCCGGTCGGCCCACTGCGCACGCGGGGTCCGGGCGTGTTGCACGGAGCCGCAGACGATCCAGATCCGGCGTCCGTCGATCTGGAAGCTCCGTCCGTCGAAGGTCACGGTTGCCATATGGTCAGGGGCTCCTCGCGCCGCGACCGGCCCTGCCCGGATGGGCGGGCCCGCGGGACTGTCGGCCATCGACCACGCCGCTTCGTCCGCCGCGTTCCGACGCGGAGGACCCCGAAATCGTTCGGAGTCTGGACGGTTTTTCGATTCGGCGTGGGAAAAGTGGAGAAGCATAGGACAGGATCACAAAAACGGCAATCCCGCGAACACACGCATCTCGCGGTTCACGGGCGTGTACCCTCTGCTTTGCTCAGAAACGCCGGTTGGTGACCCACGCGGCGTCACACCGAATCGAAGCGAATCGGAACCCATGCCAATCAAAGACCTTTCAAAGCCGCTCTTCGCACTCATCACGCTCGGCGCCGCCGCGTGGCTCGCCGGGTGCAACGGGCAACTCGACCGGATCGATCGTCGGACCGAGAAGGTGCTCGCCGAGCGGTCGCAGATCCTCGGTTCGACCAAGATCGGGCAGGGTCTCTCGGAACGCATGCCCGACGCGGACGGCCCGCGGAACTACGACAGCACCGATCCCGCGACCGTGAACCCGCCCGCGTCGGCGCTCGAATACACCCCCGCGCCCCGGACCGTCGAGGATGTCCAGATCGCCGATCGGCTCCGCGCCTACGCCGCGCACGCGCGGGGCGACGCGGCCGACCCGGACGGGGAGCCGGCGCTCGAGCCCCTCGTGATCACGCTCGAAGACGCGCTGCGCATCAGCGAGGAGACGGGCCGCGAATTCCTGTCGAACCAGGAGGATTACATCCTCTCCGCGATCCGCCTGCTCCAGGAGCGCCGTCTCTGGGGTCCCCGGTTCTTCAACGACACCACCGTGGGGCTCGCGGGCGCTGGGGACGAGGGACGATTCGAGCACGCCGCGAGCATCATCAACACGCTCCGTGCGACGCAGCGTCTGCCCTATGGCGGCGATGTCGAAGCACGGTTCATCGTCAACGCGACCGACCAGCTCCGTGACCGCGTCACGGGGGGATATGTGCAGTCCTCCGAGCTCGTGCTCAGCGCCGACATCCCGCTGCTCCGCGGCGCGGGCAATGTCGCGCGCGAAGGGCTGATCCAGGCGGAACGCGACCTGATCTACCAGGCGAGGGCTTTCGAGCGCGCCCGCCGTTCGCTGCTCGTCTCCATCGCGCAGGACTACTTCGATCTGCTCCAGCAGCAGGCGGTCATCCAGAACCAGATCAGGCAGATCGAGGGACTGATCGAGCTGCAGAACTCGACCTCGGAACGCGTGAAGGCCGGGCGTCTCCGCCCGTTCCAGGAGAACCTGTCCCGGAACCAGGTGCTGCGGGCACAGGCCTCGCTCGCGGGCCAGCGCGAGCGCTACATCCTCCAGCGCGACCGATTCAAGACCAGGCTGGGCATCCCGATCGAGGTGCCGATCGAGATCGTCCCCCTCGAGCTCGAGCTCGCCGCGCCGCTCGCGAGCCAGGAGATCGCCGCCCGGCGCGCGTTGACCTACCGCCTCGACCTGCAGAACCGGCGCGACCAGCTCGACGACCGCCGGCGTGCGATCCGCAACGCGCGGAACGCCCTGCTGCCCGATCTCGACATCAACGGCTCGCTCGGCGTGCCGACCCCCGACGAAGACGCGACCGGCGGGCTCGCGATCGACGCGGAAGAACTCGACTACTCGATCGGCGTCACCCTCGGGCTCCCGCTCGACCGGGAGATCCAGCGCCTCGCGCTGCGGAGCCAGATCGTCAACCTCGAACGCGACATCCGCGAATACAACCGCTTCCGCGATATCGTGATCGTCGAGGCGCGGTCCGCGATCCGCAACATCGACCTCGCGAAGTTCCAGCTCCGTCTCGCGGAGCAGCAGGTCGACATCAACGAGCTGCGACTCGAGGACCTCGGGCTCCGCGACGACGCCAACCCGCAGCAGATCGTCGACGCCCAGATCGAGCTCAACGCCGCGGAGAACGATGTCGCCCAGTCCCGCACCAATCTCCGAAACGCGGTGCTGGGCTATCTGCTCAGCACGGGGCAGCTCCGCGTCGCGGCTGACGGCACGCTCATCCCCCCGGGCACACCGGGGACCGACCCCGCGGATTCGGCGCCCCTGCCCGATACCGAGATCCCCGAGGAGGGCTAGTCCGCGCCGCGGTTGGTCTCGGATCAGTCACGAGCGGTCGAACGAAGTCGGCGTCGCGAGGTAGAACTCGTGCATCGCCCAGCGATCGCCCACCTTGAGGTGGCTCCGCTTGTCCGGCTTGTGCGCAAAGCCGCACTTCTCCGCGACACGGACGCTCGCGTCGTTGCCCGCTTCAATCCCGCAGTGGACGCCGTGCAGGCCCAGGCCTGTCGGGAGGTCTCCGAACGCGAGGGCCAGCAGCGCGCGCACGCCCGCGGTCGCGATGCCGCGCCCGCGGTGAGCCGCATCGACCCACCAGATCGCGTCGGCTTCCCAGCTCAGGCCTCGCGACACGCTGTTGAGGCAGAAGACGCCCGCGAGCTGTCCATCCGAAAGCACGCCGACGCGTCGGACCGACGAACCGGTCCGATCCCCTTCGGTGCACAGGCGGAGCTGGCGCTCGAAGAACGCGTCGTCCGACTCGCCTTCGTCGTTGAGCGGGAGCCATCGCGCCACGCTCGCCTTGCTGCGATCCAGCATCGCGAGGAACGCCTCGCGATCACGCTCCTCGAGGGGCCGCAACGCGACCGCCGGCGTCGGGTCGCGGACCTCGACCGCCTTCGTGGTGATGCCGGGACGCACATCGCTGCCGGTCGCTCGTGACATGCACCGGGTATCGGCCGAAGCGGGCGATTTTCGCCACTCCTCGCCCCGGTTCGGGTGGGTGGTTCACTCCACGGTGACGGACTTCGCGAGGTTCCGCGGTTTGTCGACATCGTGCCCCCGCAGCAGCGCCGCGTGGTACGCGATCAGTTGCAGCGGGACGACCGCGACCATGGGGCTGAGCGGCTCGGGGACCTCGGGGATGTACACCACATCCTCCGCGACGCGCGCGATCTCGGTATCGCCCTCCGTCGCGACCGCGATGACATGCCCGCCCCGGCTGCGGACCTCCTCGATGTTTGACATCACCTTGTCGTACTGGGCGCCCTTCGTCGCGATGAACACCGCGGGCATCCCGTCGTCGATCAGCGCGATGGGCCCATGCTTCATCTCCGCGGCGGGCATGCCCTCGGCGTGGATGTAGCTGATCTCCTTGAGTTTGAGCGCGCCCTCCATCGCGGTGGGGTAGTTGTACCCGCGTCCCAGGAAGAGCCAGTTGTCGCGCCCGACATACTTCTCGGTGAGCGCCTTGATCGAGCTGTCCTGCTCGAGCACCTTCTCGATGTGATCGGGGATCTTCTCGAGTTCGCGGATGAACCGCCCGACCTGGTCGCCCGACATCAGCCGGCGACGCGCCATGAACAGGCTCATCAGCGTGAGCACCGCGACCTGGCCCGTGAAGGCCTTCGTCGAGGCGACGCCGATCTCGGGGCCCACGCGGAGGTAGACCCCCGCGTCGGTGTCGCGCGCGATGGTGGACCCGACAACATTAATCACGCCCAGGCCCAGCGCGCCGCGGTCCATCACCTCGTGCAGCGCCGCGAGCGTGTCCGCCGTCTCGCCCGACTGGCTCACCGCGACGACGACCGTGCCCTCCTCGATGATCGGGTTGCGGTACCGCAGCTCGCTCGCGTACTCGACCTCTGTCGGGATCCGCGCGAGGTCCTCGAACAGGTACTCACCGATCATCCCGGCGTTCAGGGCCGTGCCCTGCCCGCAGATGATCAGGCGGCGCGAGCGGACCAGTTCCTTCGCGTGCGCTTCGAGCCCCCCGAGTTTCACGCAGCCCTCGTTGTGATCCAGGCGCCCGCCGATCGTGCGCCGCAGGGCGCGGGGCTGCTCGTGGATCTCCTTCTGCATGTAGTGCTCGAACCCGCCCAGCTCGATCTCGTCGAGCTCGAGCTCGAGCTGCATCACCTTGGGGCTCAGCTCGACATTGTCGATCGTGCTGGTTCGCAGCCCGTCGCGGGTGAGGCGGACGACCGAGTAGTCGTCCAGCGTCATCGCCTGCGCCGTATGGCTGATGATCGCGGCGCCGTCCGAGGCAACGATGAACTCGCCGTTCCCGATCCCGACGATCAGCGGGCTGCCCTTCCGCGCCACGACCATCGTGTCCGGATCGCCCGAGACCATCACCGCGATCGCGTACGCGCCGGTGACCTCGCGCAGCGCCGCCTGCACCGCGGCTTCGAGGTCCACGCCGTGATCCGGGTCGTACAGCTCGCTGATCAGCGTCGCGAGCACCTCGGTGTCCGTCTCGGTGCTGAAGACCCGCCCCTTCTCCTCGAGCAGCTTCTTGAGCGACGCGTAGTTCTCGATGATCCCGTTGTGCACGACGCAGATCGTGCCGGTGTCGTCGCGGTGGGGGTGCGTGTTCGGATCGGTCACCGCGCCGTGGGTCGCCCAGCGGGTGTGGGCAAGCCCGATCGTCCCGTTCAGGTTCGGCTGCTCCTTGTCGAGCTTCTCCTCGAGGTTCGCGACCCGGCCCACGCACTTGCAGACGCCCGTTGACCCGTCGCCCGAAGTTTGCGTGATCGCGACCCCGGCCGAGTCGTACCCCCGATATTCGAGCCGCTTGAGGCCCTCGATCAGAATGTCACGGCAGGGCCTGGACCCGATATAGGCGATGATCCCACACATTGGCTCGTCCTCGTCGTTCAGGAGCGTCGGGAGAACCTCCCGACTTCTTCCCTCGATCGGCGAGGTTACGACCCCGGCCCACCCCGGGATCGCGGGTGAATCCAGAAATCGCTGGACACCCCCGGAAAGTGGGGCATCTTATCGGCATTGCCATCGAGCGATCCGATGCGGCGGTCGGTCTCAGCGCCCGTGGTGCCCGCCGGATTCTCGCCGAACAAAAAAATTACTGTCAGGTCTGTTTTGTAATTGAGATTCAGTCGCAATAACTCTAGGATCTCGTGCCCGAATTGATGCCCTAAATGGGTGTATTCAGTCAGCAGATCCGTTCGTGATTCAAGAAGGAGATCGACCCATGCGTACGCTCGCCGCCCTTCCGCTTGTTGTTTCCGCGCTCGCGACCGCCGGGACCGTGGTGCCCTTCACCGAGGACTTCGAGGACGGCGCGAGCAACTGGCTCGCGGGTGATTTCCTCCCGGCAACGGAGGTCGCCTCGGGCGGCGTGGGCGATTCCGCCTACATCTCGGCGCAGACCGGGTTCGAGTTCGCCGAGGAGGGCGGGTTCAATGTCGTCTTCCGGGGCAACACCGGGTTCTTCCCCGGCACCGACGCGTCGGACGGCAACTTCTTCGGGAACTGGATCGCGGACGGGGTGACGAACCTCTCGTTCGATATCCGGCACGACATCGCCGGTCCCGCGACCTTCTTCGTACGCTTCGCCGCGAACAGCAACGGCGCCCCCTTCCCCGGCGCGGTCGCGGTCGAGTTCCAGCCCGTCCTTCCCGGCGAGTGGACCCGCGTGTCGATCGACATCAGCGCCGACAACCCCTCCTTCGTGAGCTTCGAGGGCTCGAGCTTCGAGAATGTGTTCTCGAACCTCGGGTTCATCCAGGTGGGCGTCGTCACCCCCGACACGCTGATCGGTGATCCCTCCCTGTTCACCGTCGGGCTGGACAATGTCTCGATCGTCCCGGCCCCCGCGGGTGTGGCGCTGCTCGCGACCGGCCTGGCGTTCACCCGCCGCCGCCGGTGAGTGACTTGTCACGATCGGTGGGATCGGCGCCGTCCGTGCGCACAATCTCCCGATCATGGGCAATAGGTCTCCTGCTCGCCCGTTCGGCTCGCTGAACGATCGAGACCGGCCCCCCGCACCCCGCGGGGATTCAGGCCGGGGAGCAGGAGCACCGCTATGACACGCACGAACCGTATCTTCGCACCCGCCGCCCTCGTGGTCTTGGCGGGTGTTTCATTCAGTCCTGTCGCCGCCCAGCCGCAGCGGAGCCCGCTCGCGGGTCCGCAGGTCGATGCCCGTGACGCCTCGGGCGGGCTCGGGCAGCGGAACATCGACGGATCGATGCGCCGCCCCGACATCCCCGTCGCCGAGGCGGCGTTGAAGGCTGTCGATCTTGATCCCGCAACGAAGGCGAAGATCGATGCGTTGCTCGCGGAGCGTGCCAAACAGATCGACGGGATCGTGCGCGCCAACCTCGACACGCTCAACAAGATGAGAACGGATCGCGCCGCGGGGCGGGGCGAGCCGGGCGAGCCCGGGGCGTGGCGCGAGTCGATGCGTCAGATGGCAGAGATCTTCCGCCCGGTCCTCGAGAAAGGCCCGCTGGAGAAGCAGATCGCGGACCTGATGCCCGAGCCGACGCGTGAGGCGTACATGACGCACATCGCGGAGCACAGGGAGATGTTCCGCAACGAGCGCCGCATGCGCGGGCCCGCGGGCGATGGGCCCCGCGGCCGGCGGGGTGGCCCCCCGCCCGGCGCCGGTCCGGACGACGGTCCGATGCTCTTCGAGGACCCCATGCTGGAGATGATCGAGGACGCGCCGCCCCCGCCCCGTGAGGGCGGAGACCGCGAACAGCGTCGCCGCCGCGACGGGTTGCGAGAGGGCGCGCCGCAGGGCGAGCGAGGCGAACCGGCACAGCGGGGGCAGCGGCGAGGCCCCGGCCGGGCGGACGGGCCCGCGGGCCCGGGCGGGCCCGGCGCGATGCTCATGCAGATGGGCGATCTTCGGCTCGAGATCCGCCGCTCGGTCGAACGCCTGACCGGCGAGATCGACGCGAGGCAGGAGGATCTCACCAAGCAGCTCGATCTGACCCCCGAGCAGGCGCAAAAGGTCCAGGCGATCCTCCGCCGGGCGCGTGAGGCGGGTCGCGATGCCGACAATCCGAGGGCCGCCCGGCGAGAGGCGATGCGCGAGCTCCGCGAGGTGCTCACGCCGGAGCAGCTGGAGAAATTCCGCGCCACGCGTCAGGGCGCCCGAGGTGAGCGCGGCCCCCGTCGCGGTGCGAATCGCCCGAGCGACGATTGAGCGGAGAAAAGCGCTGTGCGTCCTCAAGCGGGCGGGCCGATGGGCTCGCCCGTTTTTCGTTGATTGGTCGATCAGATCGGAGAATTCCCGAAATCGCGGGGCTTGCGCTCGCAATCAGTCGATGGTGCATCCGGGTTGCGAGCGTCGTCCGGATCTGGATACTGAGAAGAGGTCAGTGAAGAGGAGGAACGCGTGCGCACGACACAGAGCATGAAGACGGGACTGGCGGTGGTGCTCGGGCTCGCGTGCGCTGCCGCGGGCGCACGGATCGCGCCTCCGGAGGATGCGCCCCCCGATCTGCTCGCGGGC